>Ga0187878_1000025_pt1 | contig 171203 bp, 141 predicted proteins | sample June2016WEW_17_1_FD_132979 | JGI IMG/M metagenome (GOLD analysis project Ga0187878, IMG submission 132979) | Peatland microbial communities from SPRUCE experiment site at the Marcell Experimental Forest, Minnesota, USA - June2016WEW_17_150 | ecosystem: Environmental > Terrestrial > Soil >... | reverse complement strand
GGACCCGATGGGAAAGGCACAAGTCGTAACAACGCCGAGCGACAAAGGCATACTCATGATCACGATGGTTATCCCCAATCAGGATGCTTTGCCAGGTATTTTGCAGGCTCAGAAGCAGACTACCGCCGAACTGGTAAAGTAAGCTCCATTTGTAACATTTTGGCTTATTGTGCAATGAGGGAAGCCTCTCCTCTGCCTTAGCGCAAAGCATTTTTATTCGCCGATTATTTGCCTGCAATATGCAGTTGCCTACCAACAGTACTCTCCTTCTGCAGTGTTTAAGTACGGCCTTGACATTCGATAACAAAAGAAATACTATCGCTTTTACAGGGGTAGTGGTGTGTATGGAATACGAAGATGGTAAGAAGAACCTTGATAACCTCATTATTTGGGCTGACCAGAACACAGATAAGCTCAGTCGGAATGAAGCAACAACAAGATTACATCTGATAGACCGGCTCTTCTTTGAATGCCTCGCTTGGCAGCGCGAAGACTGTACAGCTGAGGAAAGGGTTAATGGCAAGTACATAGATTACTCTTTTCATTGCCCAGAATGTCTGTTGGTAGTCGAGGCAAAAAAAGAAGGCGTCTACTTTGAGCTCCCCGTTGGCAAATCAAGGCAAAAGCAGGATATTAAGTTCTTCCTGGATAACTTCCCTAAAGTATATAAAGCGATTGAACAAGCGACTAGCTATTGTCAAAGTCACGGTACTCCTTATGGTGCGGTGTGTAACGGCCACCAACTTATAATTTTTGTTGCTAGCCGAACTGATGGACGTCCCCCACTTGATGGCAAAGTAATTGTATTCGACTCTCTTCCGAACCTCCACGAAAATTTTCTCCTAGTATGGCAGTGCTTATCGCAATTAGGTGTAGTGTCTCGTCACCTTTCAATAGAGCTGCAGGATGTTAATATTGCTCCAGTGCCAGAGAAGCTATCAAAGGGAATCACTGGCTACCCGGGTTTCAAACGAAGGAACAACTTGCAAACGGACCTGCAAATTCTTGGAGAACTCTTTATTGAGGATATAGCCAGTCTGGGTATGAATGGCAAAGAGCAAGAATTCTTAAAAGAATGCTATTGTGAAAGCGGAGCTCTTTCGCAATATGCGACGATAAGCAAAGATATACTGCGAGCACGCTATTCGGCAATTTTCCAAAACCAAACTGAAGGACCTTCTCTTGTGCCTGTGACAACCAAAAAAGGCTTAAGCCCAGATTTCCTTGCCAAAAGCCTGAGCCGAAGGCCAATTCTTCTGGTTGGTGATATTGGGGTTGGCAAGACCATGTTCATTAAGCATCTCTATCAGGTTCGCGAGCCTGAAGTTTTCTCAAACACGCTAGTATTCTATATCGACTTCGGACATAAGCCCACCCTGGAGAAGGATTTACGAACCTTCATAGAGAGTGAGATGGTGGGGCAGTTATTGGAAAAGCATAATATTAATATCGAGGAGCGCAACTTCGTACATGGCGTTCTGCACCGTGACATACAGCTTTTTGATAAAGGTATATACGGTGATGTAAAGGAAACCAACCCAACAGAGTTCAAAAAGAAACAGGTAGAATTTATTGCAGAAAAAGTGCGTGATAAAGATAGCTATCTCAAGAAGTGTCTCAATCACATCGAGAGAGGCCACAAGAAGCAACTCGTAATCTTCCTTGATAACGTAGACCAGCGCTCCTATGAGTTTCAAGACCAGGCTTTCTTGGTTGCGGAAAGCATAGCAGAAAACTGGCCGGTTACAGTTTTTATTACTATCAGACCAGAGACGTTCTATAGGTCTAAGATATCCGGAACTATTAGTGCCTATCACCCGAGAGCATTTACGATTGCACCACCGCGAGTGGATGAGGTAGTAAATAGGCGTCTTATCTATGGGCTCAAGCTGCTAGAGACAGGTCAATTTCTGTTATCGGGAGATGTGCATGTAAAAAGTGAAAGGCTGGGTAACTATCTAAAAGTCTTAATTCATTCGTTCAGCAATAATCTCCATTTAATGCAGTTTCTTGATAATATGGTGGGCGGGAATATTCGTCTCGCGTTGGCATTTGTCCGAGTGTTCATTGGTAGTGGCCATGTTGACACAGGGAAAATTCTCGATATATTCAAAGTTCAAGGAAGCTACTTGGTGCCACTACATGAGTTTATTCGTGCTGTTACATATGGTGACCACGAGTACTATAGCCCAGGTGCGTCCGAAATTATGAATCTCTTTGATATCTCAACGCCAGACGGTAGGGAACACTTCCTCTCCTCTATATTGTTAGCTCAGTTAGACCGGTGGTCGCAGCGCTCCATCAGTGATGGATTTGTTCCGGTGTCAGACATCTATGCATATGCACAGAGTGTTGGATTCAATCCTTTTCAGATAGACTGGGCAATCAAAAGACTCCTTCGCCATAATCTCATTGAATTACCAACCAAGGCGCGGGAAGCCGAGAGGTTAGTACCAACCTCTCATTATCGCATCACTACCTCCGGTTCATATTATGTTAAAAAACTAATTAGGCAATTCACTTATGTGGATGCGATGATAGTAGATACCCCTATAGTGGATAAAAACTCGCGGGATAAAATTGATGATGTGGATATAATAACGGACAGACTTGATAGGGCAGAACTATTTTGCGACTATCTTGATGCCCAATGGCAAGAGTTGCCAGACCAAGAGCTATCCTTTTCATGGCCCTCAACGAGATGGCACATAGCCAAAAACATAGAATATATTATAGGCAAGATATCCATCAGGGAAGACTCTCCGCCGACCGATGAGCTGGATGATACACCGAAGTAGCTTGTCCAAACTTCTTCAGTGTCTTACCTGACAGAAGACATCGCGGAACTGAACCCAATCTTTCGCGTTGGTCAACATTTCCTTGTTCTGTTATCTCATTGAACAAGATGACGAATTGTATCCCGTTTTCGCTGACGATTTACATACTTAGTTGTCAGATTCGTTTCCTGCTAATCTTCTTTGCATTATTGTTCTGGCAATAACAACGCCCACCACTGTAGCCAAAAAGATGCCAAACACAACTGTAAAGATGAATTCTGGTACTTCAATCCGGCTAATATTAAATATGATAGTCGCTGGGAGTGACCTAGTTCGTATCCAGCTCTCACTTGGGTCATAAAGCCTTCTTAGCGAGTATTCTAAATCAGTAAGTGGGCAATATTTGGTCCACCCGAATTTGGGTGCGATTTCCATGATAACCCATATTTCAAAGCCTACCTTTCCTAGAACTTTCCACTGCTTAACTAACAAATCACGGGTTCCCTACCAAACGATGTTTACGTCAATATATTGACTACTACTCTGAAGGGGAGAATGTTCTTGTTCTTGTTATTGTGACTATGCAATCCTGGTCGCATAGTCACATGACCGGTAAAATGCAAAAAAAGGATGGATGGCGGACAGGCCTTGAGGTCTATGACTACGACTGCCAGGGAGAGAAGAACAAAGAAGTAATTTTTCCCTAGCTCCCTCGCAACTGGTTGGTAAATAGAGCCGGGTCGGTGACAGGTGTCTTGCAGGTGTAGTTTTCACATACGTAGGCTGTGGGCCGGTTATTAATCATCCGCCTGTCTTCAAACAGTTTCAATTCTAAGAGCGGAGCGGGGTCATCGGGATCGCAAGCGGCGACCACCTTGTTGGGCAGCCATATAGAATACAGAGCGCGCAACAACTGCGATGTTGCCGGACTATTTCTGGGGCCGATGATAACGATTTCTTTTGGAGTAGATAAATAGAAGTCAAGGGCACAAAGCCAGTTAGCGAAGCCAAGAGGATGTCGTTCTAAAAAATCTTGCATTGACCGAAGCGACTGCGACGCTATCTGCCGGAACCGCTCGTTGCCTGCTAGCGTGGCTAATTTGAGTAAAACTGAAGTGGCTGCCGAGGAACCCGATGGCAGAGGCGAATCGTATATACTTCTGGGGCGCACAAACAAATTTTCATGCATATCACTTGTATAGTATAGTGTCTTCGTGGTATCGTCCCAGAACAGCTCAATCATAGTCTCTGCCAGCTTTATAGCTTGCCTGAGCCAATTGCCGCTGAAGGTAGCTTGATGCAGGCTAAGCAATCCCTCGATAACCAGAGCATAATCCTCCAGATAGCCACTTATTTTAGCCACGCCATCCTTATACGTGCGTCTGAGATAGCCATGGGAAATCATTGAATTTACCAGGAAAGAGCCATTTGCCACTGCAGCGGCCAGATAATCCTGGCGTTCAAGAACACTTGCCGCTTCAGCCAGGCTAGCGAGCATTAGTCCATTCCATGAGGCTAATACTTTTTCATCGCGGCTCGGCTTGACTCTCTGCTGCCGCTTTTTCAGCAAAGAGCTTTTGGCTTGCTCAATTTTGCTCGATGCTCCCAGCATGATGCCGTTAGCAATGTGGAGAATGTTCCAACCTTCGAAATCACCTTCAGAGGTAACACCGAAGTAATCGTTGATTATTTTGCCCTGTTCCTCTCCAACGGCCTGAACGATTTCATCGTACGTCCACAAGTAGTACTTACCCTCAACGCCTTCACTGTCAGCGTCCTGCGTGCTATAAAAACCGCCCTCCGGAGCAGTCATCTCCTTGAGGACATAGTCCAGAGTCTCTTCAGCTATGCGGCGGTACAATTGCTTGCCTGTTGCCAGATAGCCGTGTAAATACACATGACTCAGTAGTGCATTGTCGTACAGCATCTTCTCAAAATGCGGGACCAGCCAGCGACTATCCGTGGCATAACGATGGAAACCACCTCCTAGCTGGTCATAGATGCCACCCCTGGCCATCTTTTCCAGGGTTAACTCCACCATTTCCAAAGAACCCGTATCCTGAACGCGCCCGGAATATGTTAATAGAAATTCAAGCGCCATCGGTTGAGGGAACTTGGGTGCTGTGCCAAAGCCGCCATTTTTCACATCAAAATTCTGCTTAAGAGCCAGGTAAGCTTCACTGAGAATATCAACTGTAAGCGGTGCAATAGCAGCACTTCGATTTGTATGTCCGGACATTGCTGCCAGCAGTTTTTTGGTGGACCTTTCGATGTCGCTACGATGGTTGCGGTAGGCATCAGCAGCGGCTTTGAGGACTTTAGTAAAACCAGGCATACCGTGCCTGTCTTCAGGCGGGAAATACGTTCCACCAAAGAAAGGCTTACCTTGCGGGGTTAAGAACACGGTAAGCGGCCAGCCACCACTGCCGGTCAGAGCCTGTACCGCTTCCATATAGATACTATCAATGTCAGGACGTTCTTCTCTATCCACCTTAATATTGATGAAGTTCTCGTTCATCAGACTGGCTATTTCAGTGTCCTCAAAGGACTCGTGAGCCATAACATGGCACCAGTGACAGGCAGAATAGCCTATACTCAATAACACCGGCTTATCCTCGGTGCGGGCACGGCTAAAGGCTTCTTCTCCCCAGGGATACCAGTCCACTGGATTATTGGCGTGCTGCAATAGATACGGGCTTGTTTCCTGCGCTAAATGATTCGGCATGGAACTGTTCAGAACTGGCGCTAACGGCTATCGGCCTGCTGCGGTTTTGCCGTTTGCCGGTTCTTTGCTGGCATGATTATTTGACCTCCTTGAGTGATACCAGGCAGGTCGTCCATTCTCCGCTAACATTAGGCAGCCCGATAACCATGCCCCATAAGTCTCCACCATTTCTTCGAACGAGATGCCACCAGTGTGTGAGCAAGGTTGGTATGCCTTTAGTCCTAAAGGCGACTTCGTAGTTGCCGAATGTCTGAGGGACAAGGCCAGTCCAGGTTTTCACCCCACCTGGGACACCGTCGATGTGGACATAGATTTCCTTCTCCTCCCAATCTATGTCTATGTTTATACCCCACTCTTTGTCCGCACCAGGTAAATGTGCTGTGCCACGAAATGTCTCCATTCTACCCCTCCTATTATTAATTGCTCGCTATGTCTTATCCCAGGTCGCATTGGGCATAATGATAATTGTACCACTTGTTGAGTTAGAGATAGCCGAATCAGAACGTTCGCACGTATCTGAGATCAACTTGGGGTCGGCCACGCATTAGCCCCCGGGTGTAATAGTAAAGATACGGTACTTCTTGGTCAAATCTCTTCAAGACAGTATTCCGTTAGGTCATCAAGCGTGATGCCTTGTTCCAGTACTCGCCACATTAAATTAATAAGCATAGATGACAGGCAGGCGACATCCTAATCCGAGTTAGAGTAAAATATGAAGATACAATATGGTTTTTTGACCGATCTGAATGTACATTGAGAGAATGTATATTTGGAGGATACCATTAAATGGACGTAACAGTATACACTAGCCCTACCTGACCCTACTGCAATATGGTGAAGGAGTTCCTATCACAGAGGGGAATAGACTTTGAGGAACGTGATGTTTCTCGAAACCCATCTTATGCTCAGGAGCTTATGAGAAGTACGGGGCAGATGGGGGTCCCAGTGACGATCATCAATGGACAGATAGTGGTTGGATTTGATCGTGGTCGACTAGAGCAGTTAATAACTCAAACACAGACAAGACAGCGTCCCTCATTTGGAGCTTCGATTGCGGATGCGAGCAAGATAACGGCGAAGCAGGGCTCGGGAATAACACTCGGCGCTTATGTTGGGAGGGTCAGACCAGGATCAGTTGCCGAGAGAATAGGGCTGGTATCAGGAGATATTATTACCGAACTAAACATGAAGAGTATAGCCAATGCCAGTGACCTGGAGCACGCTCTATCTAGCCTAAATAATGGTAGCCATTTTTCATTGTCCTTCATCAGGGGCAATAAAACAATGACTACCGAAGGGATATTCTAGCCCAGCAATACTAACAAAACCGTCACATTCACTCATTTTGTTGAGTATCAATGGGTATCAGCCTGACAATTAGACTCTCTTAAGTGATACTATGCAGGTTGTCCATTCTCCCCCACCATCGTGAATAAAAGGTAAAACTCAGCTTTTTGAGAATACCTTCCCATTAGAGTTTTAATTACTTGATTCACACTAGTCAGCCTTACGGCTTATATTGGATTTCCTCGAGGGGCCAAGAGAAGTTCACTTAAAGTACCATGAGTTTGAAAAGCCAGGTCGCGATGAGGCTGCCCACGATACTGATTGCAAGGGCGGCGTTTCAATACAATCTGAAACGCCGCCCTCATATGTTGCTAATGGCTTCCGTTGATCGTACAGAACATCCGTCAGTTCATGACGGTTATTGCTTCCTGATCATCTGATTTGCAGTTCAGAATATGCTTCAGAAGCCCTCGAAGACGTTTATGCTACGATCAGGCGAGGTCGAAGCGGTCAAGGTTCATTACCTTGTTCCAGGCCGCTATAAAGTCATGGACAAACTTCATCTGCGCGTCCGAACTTGCATAGACTTCTGCCAGAGCTCGGAGCTGGGAGTTTGAACCGAAGATGAGATCGACACGAGTGCCGGCCCACTTGAGTTCGCCCGTTGCGCGGTCGCGGCCTTCAAACAAGGCAGAGTCTTTCGAGACCGCCTTCCACTCCGTGCCCATGTCGAGCAGGTTCACGAAGAAGTCGTTGGTCAGCGCCTCCAGCCGCTTGGTAAAGACGCCATGTTGGGTCTGGCCGAAGTTGGTATTCAGGACACGCATGCCGCCAATGAGGACCGTCATCTCAGGCGCAGTTAGCGTCAGCAATTGCGCCCGATCGACTAGCAGCTCCTCGGCCGATACAGAGAATTTTGTCTTGAGGTAGTTGCGGAAGCCGTCCGCGACCGGCTCAAGCACGGCGAATGAGACCACATCGGTCTGCTCCTGCAAGGCATCCATGCGTCCCGGCGAGAAGGGAACCGCCACATCGTGACCAGACTTTTTCGCAGCTTGCTCGACGCCTGCACAACCAGCCAAAACGATCAGGTCAGCAAGCGAGACCTTCTTGCCGCCAGAGGCCGCGCTGTTGAACTCGCTCTGGATGCCCTCCAAAATCTTGAGCACCTTCGCCAGCTGGGCAGGCTGGTTGACTTTCCAATCTTTCTGCGGTGCCAGGCGAATGCGGGCACCGTTGGCCCCACCGCGCTTGTCGGAGCCACGGAAGGTGGACGCCGACGACCAGGCGGTCGAAACCAGCTCCGACACTGACAGGCCAGTAGCCAGGATCTTGCCCTTGAGGGAGGCAATGTCCTTTGCTTCAATCAGTTTGTGATTGAGGGCAGGGATAGGGTCTTGCCAGATGAGCTCTTCTGCTGGAACCTCCGGGCCGAGATAGCGTGCGCGTGGGCCCATATCGCGGTGCGTCAGCTTGAACCACGCCCGGGCGAACGCGTCCGCAAACTGATCCGGATTTTCCATGAAGCGCTGTGAAATCCTTTCGTAGACAGGGTCGAACCGCAGAGCGAGGTCCGTGGTCAGCATCGATGGCGCGTGACGCTTTGACGGGTCGTGTGCATCCGGCACGGTATCGGCGCCTGCGCCACCCTTCGGCTTCCACTGGTGCGCACCGGCCGGGCTCTTCGTCAGTTCCCATTCGTAGCCGAACAGGTTCTGTAAGAAGTTGTTGCTCCACTTCGCGGGCGTGGTGGTCCAGATTACTTCTAGGCCGCTGGTAATCGTGTCGCCGCCTTTGCCCGTGCCAAAGCTGCTCTTCCAGCCCAGCCCCTGCTCCTCGATGCCAGCCGCTTCGGGCTCAGGCCCAACATGTTTCGCGTCACCGGCGCCGTGGGTCTTGCCGAACGCGTGGCCGCCCGCGATGAGGGCCACCGTCTCCTCGTCGTTCATCGCCATGCGAGCGAAGACCTCGCGGATATCCCGCGCCGCAGCGATCGGGTCCGGATTGCCGTTCGGGCCTTCCGGGTTGACGTAAATTAGACCCATCTGCACAGCAGCGAGCGGATTTTCGAGATCCCGGTCGCCGGTGTAGCGCTTGTCACCCAGCCACTTGTCCTCGGAGCCCCAGTAGATATCCTTTTCCGGCTCCCAGATGTCCTCACGCCCTCCGGCGAAACCGAAGGTCTTGAAACCCATCGATTCCAAGGCGACGTTGCCGGTGAGGATCATCAGGTCGGCCCAGGAAATCTTCCGGCCGTATTTCTGCTTGATCGGCCAGAGCAGTCGGCGCGCCTTGTCGAGGTTCACATTGTCGGGCCAGCTGTTGAGGGGCGCAAAGCGCTGGCTGCCTCTGCCTGCGCCGCCGCGGCCGTCGCCGGTGCGGTAGGTGCCGGCGCTATGCCACGCCATACGGATGAACAAAGGTCCGTAGTGGCCGAAGTCCGCCGGCCACCAGTCCTGCGACTTCGTCATCAGTTCACGGAGGTCCTTCTTCACGGCCTCCAAGTCGAGACTCTTGAACTCTTTAGCGTAGTTGAAACCCTTGCCCATCGGATTGGACTTGGAGGAACGCTGGTGCAGGATATCGAGCTTCAACTGGTTTGGCCACCAGTCTCGGTTCGTCGTGCCGCCGCCGGCAGTGTGTTCGTGACTCCTGCCCGTTACCGGGCGCTTGCTATCTTCATTCATAATGTTTCCTCCTTTCGTTGTCTGAACTTATGCACCGTGCTGCCATGAATATAATGCTTCGGTGTCTATTTGTCTAATTAACTTTAGCGAATATTCATTCATTTTTCCAGTTTCCCAAATGGCTGAAATAAAGACATATTGGCGTTTATTCAAAATCAACAAAATAGCGGAATGTTAATCCCTGAACCACCCTGCAATAAGACTGGATACTTGAAATTTATAGTGTCAAACTCGGTTATTGTTTTTCAGAGAAGTCAGTCAAAAGGCTTCAAATATTATATGGTCTAAGCCATTCGTACCTTTCATATTCCGAAACACCCGAGAACCACGGACTACAAGAGCCGTTTTCCAATATTCCTATCTTGCCGTGAAAACCAATTCTGCTATATTGTAGTATTTTAGCTATTCTTTTATCTTCCAAGTCAATTACAGTATAAAGCACATTTGCAGTAAAGACTGCTGGAATCCCATCAACCAAATATTTCCCGGAACCAAAGTGCCCTCGAATAATGAGCCTTGGTTTCAGTAAACTCACTAGTGGCACTCTATCTTGCTTGCAATGCGTAATAACAACATCTGCTTCTTCTTTATGTTGTTCAATTATTGGTTTGAGAATTCTCAGATAGCTTGTTTCATTAACGCCTAAGCCAAGAAAACGAATTCCATTTACTTCAATAACTCCTCCTGATATTTCTTGACACCCACATATCCCATTTATTTTTTCTGGGATGTAGGCTCCTTCAAAATCTGTATCATGGTCACCTTTGACGACCAAGACCTGAGATCTTGCCCCAGCGTATCTCAAAAACTTGTAGAATCTGTCAATGTGCAATCTTCTTCCTTTTCTTCTATCAGAATACTCCAAGAACCTGGCAAAACTGGCAGAACCATCAGAAGTCAAATCTCCGGCTAATGCGACGACATCAGGTCTGATGGTGTGTACTAATCTTTCATATCTCCCCCATTTTTCAATGTCTGAAAATGCAAGAATTCTCAAATTGTCTCTCCCTGTCTTTTTCACCATTAATAAGATGGTTAATATTGTCTTTGGCTTGACAAACCAAATACTAGCACAAGAGATAACGCCCTGTCATACGGTTCCATATCTAATTTCGTATACTAAGGCCCTGGATTTTGAGTTGGTGCAAGCATCGTGAAGAATAGCTTGTATTGTTGCTACTCCAGGGGTAACAAAAGGGCGGTTTGTGCAATCCGGTAAGCTCGAAGAGCCGACTCTGGTGCGCAAGGTGGTGTCTCCTGCTTGCCTCTCCAACAGAAAGTGAGAAGCAACTCGTATCTCTTGACATTCCTGAGACATCGTAGACATAATACATCTTGTTAGGCTTGAGAAGAAAAACACTAGTGGTAAATTGACTGGTTCTACTATGTGTGCTGAGTGCCTGGGCAAACCATGGCCAGTTTGCATTGAGTATTCAAACAGCTCAGCGGGAGTGACAGCACCTTAAGGGGATGTGGGCAATGAAGGGCGATAAGAGAGGAAAAGGAACACCAGCCGGGAAGCCAGGTGCCCGAAGCAAGCGTATCGGAAAGATACCGCGGCAGACCAGCCCCGTACTGGCAACCATCCTGGACAGCATGTCGGAGCTTGTGGCCTACCAGGACACAGAGAACAGGGTACTCTGGGCGAACAGGGCTGCTGGTGACTCTGTGGGTTTAGCCCCTGAACAACTGGTAGGCCGCTTCTGCTATGAGATATGGCACCAGCGTAACCAGCCGTGTGAAGGCTGTCCCGTAGTCAAAGCCCGCGAAACCGGCCAACCGCAGCAGTCAGAGATCACCAGTCCGGATGGGAGGGTGTGGCTCATACAGGGCACCCTGGTCAGGGACGTCAACGGCAATATCACCAGCTTAATCGAGGTCACGCAGGACATCACCGAGCGCAAGCAGGCGGAAGAAGCTTTAAGACAGTCTGGGGAGAGATATCGGACCATACTGGATGAGATAGAAGAAGGCTACTATGAGGTAGACCTCGCTGGTAACTTCACCTTCATCAATAACGCAACTTGTCGTCAATTCGGATACTCCAAAGAAGAGTTAATCGGAATGAACTATCGAGCCTACGTACCCAAAGAGTATGCAAAGAGCGTGTATAAGGCCTGGAATAAAGTCTACCGGACAGGCGAGCCACTGAAATTATATCCTTTTGCAAGCGTTAGAAAAGACGGAACGCAGATATTTTTAGAAAACTCAGTTTCTCCTTTGCGAAACAATGAGGGAAAGATTATCGGATTTCGGTCAATTAGCCGTGATGTTACTGAGCGCAAGCGGTTAGAGGAGAGGGCACAGCATATCAGCTTGATGCTTCGCACCGTCCGCAATGTAAATCAGCTAATAGCCAGAGGGGCCGACCGCGGTAGTCTGCTCGAAGGTACCTGCAAAAACTTCGTTAAAGCCCGCGGCTATTACAATGCCTGGATTGCCCTGCTGGACGAGTCCGGGAAGCTGGTGGCTGCTGCTGAAGCTGGTCTGGGCAAGGACTTCCAGCAAATGATTGAGCGGCTAAAGCGTGGCGAATTGCCGGATTGTGGACGTAAGGTGCTGGAAAAATCTGGCGTTGTGGTAATCGAAGCCCCGGCATCGGCTTGTACTGACTGTTCTCTGGCCAAAGATTATTACGGTAGAAGCGGGATGAGCGTGCGTCTGGAATATGGTAGGGAAGTCTATGGGTTGATAACCGTTTCTACCCCGCCTGGCATCGCTGCGGAAAAAGAAGAGCAGCGACTGTTTGGAGAAGTTGCTGGAGATATCGCTTTTGCCCTGTACAGCATGGAACAGGAGGAGAGGCACAAGCGGGCGGAGGAGATGCTGAGGCAGTCGGAGGAGAGATACCGAACTATACTAGAGGGGATGGACGAGTCCTATTATGAGGTAGACCTTGCCGGTAATTTGACCTTTGTCAACGATGCAACATGTCGCCGCCTTGGACGTTCCAGGGAAGAGTTACTTGGAATGAGTTACAGAGCCTACACACCCAAGGAGAACGTCGATACTTCGTTCAAAATCTACAATCGGGTATATCGGACGGGTGAGCCAGTTAAAGGACTTCCTGCCGTAGCCATCGCCAAGGACAGGAGCCTAATTTTTTCTGAACGGTCGGTTTTTCCTCTACGAGACAAGGAGGGGAAGATTATCGGATTTCGTGGGATTTCTTGGGACGTCACCGATCGCAAGCGGGCTGAAGAGGAGAGGATGCAATTGGAGCAAAAGGCTCAGGTGGCCAGCCGGTTAGCCTCTGTGGGCGAGATGGCAGCCGGCGTCGCCCACGAGATAAATAATCCTCTCACCGGCGTCGTCGGCTATGCCCAGTTGCTCATGGAACGAGAGGACATCCCACCGGACGTCAGGAGCGATCTGGCAGCCATCAATGATGGCGCTAGACGTGTAGCTGGGATCGTACAGAGGCTGCTCGTGTTCTCTCGCCAGACCAAGCCGCAGCGGAAGCTGGTGGATATCAATGAGCTTATAGAGAGCACACTCATCCTGCGAGCTTATCATCTAAGGGTCAACAACATTGAAGTTGTTACACGGCTGACTCCTGATCTGCTCGAAACCGTGGCTGACCCGGGTCAGATACAGCAGGTGCTGCTCAACTTAATCGTCAATGCCGAGACGGAGATGAAGCTGGCTCATGGCAAGGGCAAGCTCACCATAACCACGGAGAAGACCGATAACACGATAAAGATATGCGTCAAGGACAATGGTCCGGGAATAAAGCCAGAGGTCATGGATAGAATATTCGACCCCTTCTTCACCACCAGAGAGGTGGGGCAAGGTACTGGGCTGGGCTTGAGCCTGTGCTACGGGATAGTTACCGAACATAAGGGTAAGATATACGCCGAAAGCAAGCCGGGCAAAGGCGCTACCTTTATCGTTGAACTGCCTGTAATCACCGAAGCCAAACCGCCAAAGCCGGCTAAGCCATTTGCTAAAAAGTCTAAGAAAGTGGTCAAAGCCAGGATACTGGTGGTGGATGATGAGCAAGTGGTAAGGGACCTTGTCAATCGGGTACTAACTGGAGAAGGTCACAGGGTAGAAACTGTAGACAACGCCACTGATGCTCTGGGGAAAATTGAAAGCAAGAGATACAAACTCATCCTGGTGGATATCAAGATGCCGGGCATCAATGGCGTGGAACTATACAAGCGTATTCAAAAAATAGCCAAACGGCTGGCCCGGAGAGTGGTCTTCATCACCGGCGATATTATGAGTGCAGACACCGAAAAGTTCCTCTCCGAGACTAAAGTTGCCCATATCGACAAGCCTTTTGATGCCGAGCAGCTAAAGAGAGAGGCGAAGCGCGCTTTAAGCGGAGGCCGCTAGAAGACCATATTCTACTGCACATTAGTCCAGATTGTTCAGCATGAAACTATTTCGATGACACTGTTAAGATTACCCATTCTGTCCTAGTTGTGTTAAGTTTATGCAGGTACAAATTCCGCCTAGACAAAGTTAAAGTGGAAAAACCTATGTTTCAACCTGACAGTACAAAACGTACCAACAATAGTCCACACAACGAGGCGACAAATATAGAGGGGAGTGCAGGTGTGGCCTTGCGTTTCATCAAAAAAAAGTGGATCAGGTAAGTGACTACTAGACCGAGCAACGAAAAGGCTGCTATCACTAGGGTCATTTTAATGCCTGAGGCGAACCATACTGTCGCTGATAGCCAGAGTGGGAAAAAGATGTCCCCACCACCGAGTATAGAGAATTGCTTTTCCTCTCTATCATCAAATAGATTTTTAACGGCAGGCCCTTTAAGGCTCATTTTCAAGTTGGCGATCTTATATGGAATGAAGAATGCAGGCAAAGTCTCTGAATCAGACAGCTTCCGCGCCATCCATTGCATGTAACCAAACTTTACTGAAAGGAAGTCGTAGAGTGCAATCACCAGCATAATTAATATAACGGTCCACGGTGAGAACATAGTGCCAAACACAGACCCCAGGCTCACTAGTGTCAGAATCAGTAAACCATTATGCAGCCAGATCCTGGGGGTTAAAAACCAGGCTAGCCCCATGCCAATTGTGAGCAAAGTGGCTATAACCACCGGCAGGAAGAACGCAAAAAAGATAAAGGCCCCCCAAGAAAAGCCGAACCCAAACAGTATTCTGAGCAATAGCCATAGCTTTGAAACAGGAATGAAGTAAAGGACTAAACCAAGCAATGCTGCCATAAGGAAAAAGTAAAGTATCGGCACTCCGGTAGACTTGACAGTGATGGCATCCGAGACGTTGCCAAGACCTGCACCGCCTGGCACGCCATTAGATGCCCCGGAGAAACTGGGAACGCTAATTTGATTGGATTGAATGAAGGTGGACTCTCGAGAAACTACCAGAAACATAAGACCGAAGCAAATCAGGAATATGATCCCGCTCCCCAGAAAGGGATTGTACTTTGACTTTTTCTCCATATCTTTTAGAGATGCTAAGATGGTGTTTGTAAGGTTCAAATAATACAGTAACAATTGACTTAAATGCAATCATATAACTTTGTATATAGTTTGATCGAAAAAGAATGATTTGTGCGAGGTAAACATTCGCCTGTTTTGTTATCTTCTGGGAAATTGGGCAAGAAACCACGTATCTAGTTAGCTGCTAGTCTTTCGTGCTCCACAGGCCTTCATACCATTTTCGGTGCTCTTCACCAGCTACTTTTCGATATTTCGCCGTGGTGTTGAAGCTGGTATGTCCCAGGTGCTCTTGGAGCAACCTCAATGCATCCCCAGAGTCATCCAGCTTCATGGCATGTACGCTAAAGGCATCCCTGAGGCGGTGTGGGCTAACACCTCTCACCCTGCCGGTTTCTGGGTTCAGCAAATCTGGGAGGCTGGCTCGTCTGGCACAATCTCTCACTATTTGCCACGCCCGGTGCCGATTAAGGCTAAAGATGGGCACCGAGCCATCAGCAAATGTTGGCGGAGTACGACCAATATAGTCCTCTAGCATGTCAAGAGTTTGTTTATCAACGGGCAGCACTCTTATGTGCCGCTGTTCCTGCTGACGCCTCATAGCCTCGCCGACTTCATCACCACATTCAGGACAGAACTGGTGTCTCCTGCCCAAGCTTGCTTTACACATGGGGCATGATAGCCTGATACGCTTCTTGAGATGCAGAATTGTGACAGTACGTCGGACGAAGTCAATGTCACTCACCTGAAGGGCTAGAGCTTCACTAATTCGACAACCCAAGCGTGATAAGACTCTAATCAGCAGCTTGTCCCTTGGGCAAGTAGCGGCATTTTCAAGCTGTTGAACTTCTTCTATTTCAAGATATACTTTCATAAGTCACGTTTCACCGTCTTCAGGTTGACTGTGGTTTATAAGGATACCCATTGACGTAGTTGTATGCTGTCCCCTTTGCCACATTGAAAGTCTTGGCGATTTTGCCGTATGACAGCCCTTGTTGATGCAGTTCTTTGGCCTTCTGTATGCGTTGTTCTACAGTTACGGGCTTGGGTAGCTGTAAAGGCGAAGGCTCCGTACTAGCGGCGAAGATGCGGCTTAGCCTGCTATCCCAGAAACTAGGCAAGGCATTCTCCAAAAGGTCCATAAAGCCAGCGTCTGGAGAATAGACATAGCTCCACCTTCTCCTATCGCCTGATACCCCGGTGAAAGCTTGCTTTGCCTGGTTCGCAATCCTGTTGAGCTCTGGTCTATCGAATTCAAGCTGCAGCATCCCCAAGTCCTTAAACACCACCACATTTGCAGAGCTAGCTATGTTCTTGTCTACCTGTCTTGCTTCCTGCGTGACAAAGATAAAAGTTTGATCCCTCTGTCGGGACAAGTTCAAAATACGGGACATCTCTCTGCTGGCTGGACTCAGGCTTTCCTTGGAGTGATAACGCAAATAAGCTTCGTCAACAAGCACTATAGACTTTGCCGGAATCTCATCTAACCCCTGAGCTATGCTTATCCATTCAGGTAACAGTTTTCGGCCCCGGGTGGGTACCCCCAAGACATAGGGAGTTAGTCCATATCTAAATAGTTCCAGCAGTTTGTAGCCTAGGGCAGATTTACCACTGCCCCGCTTGCCTAGTAATAGCACCACCGATGGGTGGACAAGAATCTCACGCCACCTGTTATCAACTTCAGCAACTGCCTTGGCCTTATGGGCTGATAGGGTGCCAGCTTCGACCACTACTTCAGTTTTGTCCCCGATTTGCTTTGGAGCTGTTGATATAGAGCTAAAAATTCCAGTTATTGTTTCCCGTATGAATGCCTCTTGAAGCTGCCGCTCTATCTCCATCCCCAGTTGTTCTAGAAAGGGTGCAGCAAGAGCAAAAACAATACCCGCCTCTAGCCTCTTGCCCTCAGCAGACATAGCCCCCGCTAAACCATACAAGATGGCTGACGTATTTCTGTCATTTACTGCCTTATTGTTCATCGTCTTCACAAAACTCCGCAGCGTTTGTAAACAAAAGGCACACTCGTTCAAAACCGTTCAACCAGCTTGGAAATTGAACGCCTTCCCGTTCAAACCCGTTCAATTGAACGGTGGGCTTGAACGGGAAATTGAACAGTATAAGGAAGCCAACTGACGAAAGTTCAGGGGATAGACAAGCGCATGCCCTAACCGCCTCAGGGGTTGGATTCCACCTATTGCGCCACCTCTCCGGCAGCACCTTGGAGCGAGGCTTAAGGGGGATAAGAGTCAGACCAAGGCGGAGACAGACACTTATTTCTTGAGTAAGGGCTTCTCCCACAGCTCACCCCTCCCGCCGCTGGGATCGTGAGCTATGGCGACCTCAAAGAAGGTCTCGACTTTCAGGTGTGGAAAAGTTATGATTGGGCTACCAATTTCGTCAGCATCTCGCACAGACACTGTCATTGACAGTGCCCATTACAGGCCTAATTTTAAGGTATTTCTTTTATCCTCGTGTGCTCAACGTGTTCCAAGTATTAAAGTGCATGGGATGGACGAGAACACGAAAGCAAGATGGATATTAGTTAGTAATGTAACCAGCTTATTATGTCAACTTATTCTGGCTATCCTGGGACTTGCCAACTTCAGAACCGCTATCCTCAGACTCGGTATCAGCACGCCTCTTGAAGTTTCCCCATCGCCTGACTGCCATGGTTATGGACGCCCAGATTTTGGCGATACGGCTCTTAAGTTTGTTAACGATAGGTTTCACGTTATCTAGCTTACCGCCTTCGGCTTTAGAGATAGGTTCCACAGGCTCGCCGTCACCACGCTTCCTCAAGTAACGCCATCGCCTGATTGCCATGATTATGGAACCCCAGATTTTAGCGATAGGGTTCTTAGGTTTGCCTAAGAGAGGTTCTACCTTTTCCAGCTTACCGCTTTCGGCTTTAGAGATAGGTTCTATCTTAAACAGCTTACCGCCCCCGGCGGGTCTCACGTAGCTGGGCTTTACCATCGTAAATGCAATTATAGCCACCACCAGAGCAGCAAATATGGCGATTATCCACCAAACCCAGGAAGGTATCGGCGCGGGTGTTTCTACTACCGGCGTTACAGGTTTCTGCTCAGCAACCACAGTGAAGGTGCCTATCGGGCTGGGGTCGCTGACCACAGGCTCAATTGCACGCACCTGCCAATAATAGCCAGTATTGTAATCGAGCTTGCCATCGTAAAGGTATGACGTCGAAGGTACATCAACTTTAACTATCACCTTTTGCAAGGCGGCATCTTTAGCCAGAACAAACTCGTATTTGGTGGTTCCGGGCATTCCTGACCAGGAAAAAGCCGGAGAATTGGATACGTTTTTAGCACCATACATAGGGCTGAATAAAGTCATAGTCGGATATCGTGACGCTATTGGCAAACCAGCCCCTACCGTAAAATACATCGTCGCTGACCAGGGGCTTCGTGTAGCTTCACCATTAACAGTAGTCCTTGCCCTGACCCGCCAATAATAGGTGTGACCAGCTTCAAGATTCCCAAAAGCGGCAATACCAGACAGAGGTGTGGGCACCAGTCCGCCAGCCGGGAAATAAACTTCTGGCGACAGCGAGTCAACCGGGACAATATACTCGTTTCGCAACACTACTATAGTGAAATCGCTGTCATTAGCTATCTCTAATTCATATGCCAAAGCATTGCTGAGGCTTCGCCACGCGAAATTTACCTCTAAAGCCCTACCTGACACCGGGTCAACAGGAATGAAATCACCACTTGCTGGCGAGGTTGTCCATGGTCCTACTTTAGCTAAAGTATCTGTATATTCCCAGAGGCGACCTGTATTGTTGGCAAAATTATAGGTGTTGTTATCAATTGCCCACAAGCTGTTGAACTTATTGCTTGATATCTTAAGTGAACTAGGCTCACGAGTGAAAATGACGCCGACGCCGGCGAGAAGCCCCTCAGTCAGGTAATCCCATTCTGGAGGTGGCGGCACAAAACGTCGGGGATAAAGCGTCCGGTCAACGCCGGCACTATTAGCAGCAATTGCTGGAACCTCTGGCTTTTTCCATGCCCCGTACAGAACATCATTCCGTTGAACCAGACCGTAGAAAGCACTGTTTGGGGGCTCCAGTTCACTCCAGGCGGTGCTTTTACCAATAGTCCAGCGGTAGATCTTGCCGTTCCCACCGATGGGGTCACGTGTGGCATTGTATATTATTCCATTCTGCTCATATTTATCATCGAAAATGACATGTGCATCACCGGCTATCGGTGGTGCTATTCGCTCGGATATAGGCGGATTGACTGTCACAATAGGCTGGGAGAAATCGGCATAGGCTATCCTGCCCAAACCGTTAGGCGTCCCAGCCTCACCCACCAGCACTATGTCTGCACCTGAAGGGTTTTTCAACGGTACTGCTATAGTATGTCCAGCATCAAGACCGGTATTTACCTTATTTTTAAACACCCAATTGGTACCTTCCCGTTCATACTTGTATATGACCGTATTGTTTAGAACATAAATGATTGCATCGCTGGCTAGAGCTAAATCGGTTACGGTGGTTAGACTACGAATGTCCCATGCTTGTCCCTCATTCGCGGAAATACCGACTACCTCAGGACCAAGGTCGGCGAAAACGATGACGTCGCTTCTATCCGTTTCTTCGTAAGACGTCTGTTTAACGCGGAGTATTGTGCCCGTGTCACTGGTGGCAATGCACAATACTCTCTCCCATGTCCTGCCCAGCGGGTCACTGGTGCTCCGCCACAGGCTATCGAAACTTAAACTTACAGGTATGTTCGCGTTTATAGAAAACAGATAGAGTACATTGTAATCCACGGGAGCTAGATTCTCACCAGTTTCGGGAGCTTCCAGAGCCGCAACATCAGAGAGTGAGTCCATTTCAGTATCTATAAGGCTAAGCTGGTTCCAGATCTTGCCGATATCGGTATCTTCTGTCTTGCTGTAGGCAGCGAGCTGCTGTGAATAAGCCAGCGAATAAGGGCTGACCGAGAAGGCAGATTCATCAAGTGCGACTCCATTAAGGTAGCCATCAGGCCACGTTGAACAAACAACTGCGCCAGTTGGGACGGTAAATATACCCAGACAGGCCGAGTTGGTACCACAGTAAGCCCTGCTCCCATCGGGGCTCGAGGACACTTGAGCGTTGGCTAAACCGGAACCAGCGCCGCCAGTTGGAGACCTGCGGGCATCAGAACTTAGCCATGTAGGCGTACCTACAGTTACGTTAGGATTTGAAGTCCGCCATACATGAACCCCATATGAAGAAGGAGTAGGAGCAAGTTCTCCAGCAGTGACTTCGCCTGCGAGAAGCGTACCTGCAGTGGTAGAGCCAAAATAAGCAATGCTGGAAATCCTGCCCGGGGTTGGTGGATTTATGAGGTTGGGCACATTATCGTCAACGCGGTAAACACCGCCCAGAACGTTCGGAGTGGCGTCGGTGCTAACATAAAAATGACGCAAGGCAACATCCTGCCCTGAGAAGTCCGACGGCAGCTCCAGGTCAGCAGTTATAATCTGCGCTGCTGTAGGTGATATTCCTGTAGTGCTAATCTCTGCCGGCGCACCCCAAGCAACCCAGTCGGTAGTGTTATTTGCTGTGTCGCGGAAGCCAACACGTAAAAAAGTGCCTGTGTCCGATGAGACAACCACCAGGCTGGAATCGCTGGTATACGCAGGCGAGAACTTCAGCGCTACCACGTCGGATGGCACTAGACCTTGGTCTGCCCAGGCACCGAAACTAGTGGACTTTCTGACGTATACTTTGCCCGCCCCGGTGCCAGTTCTGGTGCCTATGGCAATATCACGGTTAGTTCCACCGTACATAACAGAAATGTCCACACAGCTAATCCATTCGCCAGCGGCAGCAGCGAAATTGGCATTCTGCCAAGTGGCTCCACCATCCATGGAGATATATACCTGCTTTGGCCCGACGAGGGGCGGCGGGACGCTGCCATCGGTTATGGCAACAAGGAAGTTCACGTCATCCGGAGCTACGGCTATATTCCAGACCGGCATAGAAGCACCGGCGGCTATCAGTTGGGCGCTCAGTTCATTCGGCCAGGTAACACCGCCATCTCTCGATTTAAATAATCTGCCGCGGCTACCGGAAGTATTGAAGTCCGGTATATCCACAGCATAAAAAGTGTTGTCATCAGAGCCAATGGCAATAAAATTTATCTCCGATGGGCTGACTATGACGTTATTCAGCAGGCTCGGTGTATCAACGGTAGTCCACAATAGCGTGCCCGGGTTCGCCGAAACTTGTTTAACGTCAGCCAGAGATATCAAACTGGACAGCAATACCAAGGACAGAATTATTTTGAAACTGCCGATGTAAGTTTTTCTGCTAATAGCGCACCTTCATATAAGCTTCATTCTTTTACCGGTCTTGGCATTATATGTGTTAGCAAATAGAGCCAGTTGCTCCTTGCTTATGAACCACTGGCCACCTATTTTCTCCCCGGACGGACTCCCCTGCCTCAGAAGCCGCCGTAGCGATTCCTCGTGTATGCCAATCTGCCTGGCAGCATCGCGAACATTTGTGAAACCTTGCAAATCTATCATTGTTGTTGTTTTAAACAACTGCTAGTTAGGTACTATTTTATATTAATGCTTTACGGTTGTCAAACTGCTCCTGGTACAAAATACGGCTGCATAATGCCCTTTCGGGACTAATGTACTACCTCAAACATGACCAAATGTTGTATGAAGCCAGATAAATGTATTGCAACTTGGCTACGTTTCATTTAAACTTTCTTAGCTGGAACTTAAGTATCGAGGGAAAATAATGGTCGAAGTCATTGATGCAGTTAGAATGGTAAAGCAAAATAATAAGGCTATGAAGCTTATCCAGGAGATTATGTCCGGGAGAATAAGCGAAGTCAAACCCAGCATCAACGCGTCGACCAAGGATGGTTTCGGTTACCCTCAAGCAGAAAAAATCCTTGAGTCAACAACTTTGGAGGCCGTAAACACCCTGGAATTTCTGGCTAATGAGGACATTCTGGAGAGAAATTTACATGAAAATATTCGATTTTGTCCCAAATGCCAGTCTCCAAATTTAAAACCAGGACTTGGCTGCCCCAAGTGCGGCTCAGGCAACATAGCCAAAGGTAGAATACTGGAACATCTTGCCTGCCGCAATAACAGCCTTGAAGAAGATTACGCAAATAACGGTAAATACGTCTGCCCCAAATGCCGACAGGAGCTCAGGTTTCTCGGCACCGACTATCAGAGTCTGGGCATCAGCTACAAATGCCGTGAATGCGGTGCGATTTCAAAAGACGCTGCCTTCAATATGCAGTGCCTCCAGTGCTCATACTTATTCCCGGAAGGCGAAGCCAAAGAGATAGTTCTATATTCCTATCGCCTAAATGCAGGTAAAAAACGCCAGCTTCAATTCGAACTCACTGAGAAACCGAGATTCGCAGATTTTCTCAGAAGCCGGGGCTATGATGTTATTGAAAGTGCCAAAGTCAATGGTACTACTAAGTCCGGAGCTAAACATGTACTGGATATCCTGGCACAGCGTAGCGATGGCCTGGTAAATTACACCATCGGCGTTGGCATACTTGTCGACAGCCAGGGACAAGAAATAAGTTTAGCCGAAGTTTTTGCCTTCGATAACAAGGTATATGACCTGGGCATACACGATAAGGTTTTGGTGGTCGTTCCCAAGCTCAGCCCCGAAGCCGGTCAATTTGCCCGGCAACAGCGGATTAAAGTCATTGAGGCAAAGGACATAGAACTCCTTTTGAAATCGCCCCCGCTAGCGACACAAAAGCAATCGGGCAACCAGCCTTTCGTCTTTGAAACCAAAGCTAAACTCTTGGAACACTTGAAAAATTCCGGCTATAGTTTTGAGGAAAAAGCCAAAATCATGGGTAGGTCCGGAGTAGAGCATGTCTTCGATATACTGGCTATCAAAAATGATGGCATCATCAACCACACATTAGCTATAAATATCTTGATAGCGCATGACGAAATCAGTTTCAATACTGTATCTTCATTTGACACCAGGGCCTACGACGTCGGTATTCATGACAAGCTGTTACTGGTCTGCCCCCAGCTCAGTCAGGAAGCCAGGCAATTTGCCCAATATCAGAGAATCAAAACCATCGAAGTTAGCGACCCCGGTAAATTAGCTTAAAATACTGGCGTCCGTAGCTACCCTCACCCTCATACAGCATGAATTGGGTACATTCATCTATCCCTCCCAAAGTAGTCTATAGGACTAAGGTACTATATCCAATACGTTAACGAACTTGACAAACGTACGAGAACATGCCTACACTTTGATGAAATTAAATATACCGGCGCTCGATACAGGAAGCGCGGGTGATTTATTGGTTAGATATGGAACTTAGATTATCTTCCATGGTCAGGAATAAAGCGAAAGGGGGTGGTCTTTAATGCCTGATATAAAAATGAAGGACATATTGTCAGAAATGGCCGGGGGACTGGAAGGAGCCTGGGTGATTATAGTCGCCGATAGTGATGGGATGCTGCTTTCATCCTGGAGCTCGCCCGGGAATAAACTCCCACCTGAAATGCTGGGCGGGTTTATTCAAACGGTTAATGAAGCAATCGATGCTTTCAAACAATCGACTACCGGATTCGGTCAGCTCGATGATGTCATATTCAGTATGGGTTTTTCCTCCGTCGTGATAAAGCCCATGGCCAATGGGGCGTGCTTTATGGTAGTCAATGCCCCAAACACCGTGCCGCTGGGAATGATACGCATGGCAGCTAATAATTATACCCCCAAACTGGAGCAGGCTCTGCCCGGGCATGAGGCACTGCCGCGAAGGGATAGCATTGGAACAGTCGTTTCCTGAAGCCAGACAACTTATTTAGATTAAACATCTTTAATTTAAGAAAGGAGGTAACACTTAGTGCCAGACGGTAATATGAAGGATATAGTGTCCGAAATGGCACGGGGAGTGCCAGGAATCTGGCAGGTTACGGTAATAGATAGTGATAGCATGGTCCTGGCAACCTGGCAGGGGCCCGATAATAAAGTTTCTCCCGAAGCATTGGGCGGATTTATGCAGATATTTAATAACGCGGTGGTCATATTTAAACAGTCGCCAGTAGGCTTCAGCAGCTTCAAGGATATCATATTCAGTACCACTCAGGTCCACCAGATAATTAAGCCTATAGCTGATGCCACCTGCTTTATAGTAGTTAGCGCTCCCAGGAGTGTGCCTCTGGGCATGATACGTACGACTATCAACAATTATGCCCCGAGACTGGAGCAATCTCTGCCCGGCCGCCAGCCATCGCCGCGCAAGGACGGCATGGGGACCATCATCCCCTGAAGTTAAACAGACCAGCAAAGACACACTACCTACGTAATTTATATATTACAGTGTGTGTTATTCTTCAAAAATAATCCTTACTTGCGATGATACCAGAGATAGACGGCGGAAGCAGATATCAGGCAAATATTTGAGAGCTAATTCACTCAACGCTGTAAGATAACAATAATCGGATTAAAGAGGAACTAATCTACAATGGCAATCAGCATGAAGGACCTGTTGGCTGAAATGGCAAGTGGACTCGAGGGAATCCGGCTGTTAGCAGTAACAGACAGTGATTGCATGGTTCTTGCTTACTGGGAGTCATCCGAAAATAAGCTCTCACCTGAAGCGCTGGGTGAGTTCATTCAACAGATTAAGTCCACCATCAGCACGTTCAAACAATCGTCCAATGGATTCAGCAAGCTCGATGATATCGTACTGGGTACATCCTTAAGTTATATGATGCTTAAGCCGATTTGCAATGGTTCTTGCTTTATAGTAGCGGACGCGTCGAGGACGATATCTCTGGGTTCGATACGTACCGCGTTCAAAAATTATGTCCCCAGGCTGGAGCAGGCCATTCCCGGCCGCGAGCCAATAGCCACCTGAAGTCAAACCTGCAGTTGTTAACCTGTATCGCTACGGTATTCCACTAAGTTCCACATAGGACTAAAGTGCTACATAGAACCTATCGTTTTGCTTGACAAACATACTTGACTTGCTTACACTTGAACCAAGTTGATTTTGTATCTGAAAAGCTTGGAGAATGGAGTTATTTTCGATACCGGAAAAGTGGAGAAAGGAGGTGAGCTTTAATGCCTAATACCAATATGAAGGAGTTGTTGTCTGAGATGGCGGGGGGACTGGCAGGAACCTGGGTGATAGCAGTTGCCGATAATGATGGGATGTTGCTTTCATCCTGGGACTCACCCGATAATAAACTGCCACCCGACTCGCTGGGCGGGTTTATTCAGACGATTAATGGAGCAATCGATGCCTTCAAACAATCGACTACTGAATTTGGCAAGCTCGACGATGTCATTTTCAGTACCGCCTTCACCTACCAGGTGATAAAACCCATAGCTGACGGGGCTTGCTTTATGGTTGTCAGTGCCCCTAGCACCGTGCCGCTGGGCATGATACGCATGGCTAACAACAATTATGCCCCAAGACTGGAGCGGGCGCTGCCCGGACATGAGCCGTTGCCCCGAAGGGATGGTATGGGAACTATAGCCCCCTGAATTTAAAACGACGACAAAGAGATAAACCCCGTGAAACCAATGAAAATTTGGCTTCATGGGGTTGTGTGTCTCGGGATATACTTGTTTTTAAAACGAGGCGAAATTACAAATGGCGAAGGCAGATTCCCAACAAACACGCGAGAGCCAGTTCGCGCAACGCCTGAAGCAGCATGGCTACGAAGTAACCATGGATGCTAAAGTCAAGGGCAGTTCGGGAACTGAGCATAAGTTTGCTATGATGGCACATAAAGACGATGGCCTTTTCAGTTACGATGTAGCCATCGGGTCATCTGTCAGCCAGCGTGAAGAAGTAGGCCTGGGTGCACTATTCAATTTCGATGAGAAAGCAAATGATGCCGGCATAGCTGACAGAGTCTTTATCGCTATACCCAAACTTGGTGCCATGGCCGCCAACTTCGCCCAGCAAGAAAGCATAAAAGTTTTTGATGAAAAGGGTCTAAATGCATTCCTGAGTGCAGCGCCACCCGCAGCCAAACACCACAAGCCTGTTGAATTCGGCACTAGAGCCCAGCTACTAAAATCATTGACCGAACGTGGCTACAAAACCGAGGAAAAAGTTAAGGTAAATGGCATATCAGAAGCCGAGCATATCTTTGATGTCTTGGCCTATGTGGACGATGGCCTTATTACCCATCCAGTCAGCATAGATTTTCTCTCGGCGGACGATGAGGTGGGTATAGAGCCGTTATCTTTAATTGATTCTAGAGCTAAAGACACGGGCATTGTCCGCAGTCTGATTGTGGCATCACCGAAACTCAGCGATGAAGCCAGGCAATTCGCCGAGAAACAGCAGATAAAAGTCTTTGAAATTGGTAAGGCAACACAAGAGAAACCAGCCGCTGAACCCCATACAGCTAAAAAGGCAGCTGCACAAGCAAGCAAGGAAACAGGCGCAGTCAAAGTAGCTGAATCGATACGCGCTGAACCGCCGGTGGTTACCGGGCTGGTTTCCGGCGCCGCTAAAATTAACGTACCGATTCAAGCCCCGTCGCCGGAAGTCCTTAGTATCATCCCCGAAAAACTGGCTAGAAAGTATAATGCAGTACCATTGGCGGTTAACGATAATACTTTACGTGTAGCCATGGTCAACCCTGGCGATATTTTGGCTATACAAGCCCTGGCTGCTAGAACCAAAATGAGAATCGAGCCGGTGCCGGCAACACTCGCGGATGTGCAAGCAGCCATTGATTTCAACTACAAAACCCCTGGCGAAGTAGGCAAACAGTTTGGCGAAATAGGCAAGTTTGGCGAAATAGACAAACAGTTCAACCTGGCAGCAGTAGCCTCAGGGATAATACCTGTAGATAAAGCTGCTGCCGAGATAGCCGATGGTTCTCCGATAGCCAAGGCGCTTAATTTATTAGTTGAAGAGGCGGTAAAAGCCCGTGCTTCCGATATTCATATCGAACCTGAAGAAGATAGGTTACGTGTCCGATATCGTATCGATGGTATACTTCACGAGGTCACCTCACTGCCCATTGGTGCTCACGGACCGCTTATTTCCCGCATTAAAATTCTGGCCGGTATGAATATCGCTGACCCACGCCGCCCTCAAGATGGTCAGTTCTCACTTGTCGCCACGGGCAAAGATATTGACATTCGGGTAGCCAGTATCAGCACTGTCCACGGTGAAACGGCAGTACTTCGCCTTCTGGATAAATCAATGGCCGCCCTATCTCTGTCTCAACTAGGTTTCCTGCCGGAGAGCCAGGAACAGTTCGAGCGTATGCTTATGGCACCTTATGGCATGCTATTGCTCAGTGGCCCTACCGGCGCCGGCAAGACAACAACGCTTTATGCTGCGGTCAACTCACTCGATAAGGTAGGCCGCAACATCATTACCATCGAAGACCCCGTGGAGTATCGTTTCCAGGGTATAAACCAGATACAAATAAATACCAAGGCCGGTGTAACCTTTGCCAGTGGATTGCGGGCTATAGTACGGCTTGATCCCGACGTTATACTGGTCGGTGAGATTCGAGATAGTGAGACCGCTGACATAGCCACCCAGTCTGCTCTAACCGGCCATCTGGTGCTATCTTCAGTCCATGCCAATGATACGGTAGGCGTACTATTTCGACTTATCGACCTCGGTGTTGAGCCTTTCCTCATATGCTCAGCCGTTATCTGTATCGCGGCCCAACGAATGGTTCGGCGGGTCTGTACCAGCTGCGCTCGCAAGGTCGAAGCGCCTCTGGTAGAGCAGAAAGCTTATTACCGCGAAACAGGTGAGGAACGACTCGAGTTCGATTACGGTGCCGGCTGCAAATTATGTACGTACACCGGTTATCTGGGTAGGACAGGTCTTTTTGAAATTCTGACCATGAGCGATGAAATCAGGCGATTGATTGTTACCGGTGCTACTGCTGCTGACATTCGTGCCCAGGCGATTGAGGAAGGAATGATAACTCTGTCCAAAGACGGCATGCTTAAGGCCGGGGCCGGCATCACCACACCGTATGAAGTGCTACGCAACGCCTATTCCGTAGGTGATTAAAGCAATGAAATATACTGGCGGCTCTGAAATATGGCCGTGGGGCGTTAGCCTCGTTATCTAATTTGGAGGTTAGTGATATGGACTATACCTATCAAGGATATGCCGCAGACCGGCAAATGGTAAAGGGAAGGATTTCAGCGGCTGATGAGCGCGCAGCCGCGGATATGTTGTCTAACATCGGCTACCGGGTGGTCAGCCTTAAGCCAGACACACGCTTGTTTTCATCCTCAGGTGGATTTTTCCGGAAAAAGGTTAAGTCGGCGGAGATGGTTACCTTCTCCCGGCAACTGGCGCTGCTTTTGGAATCAGGCGTCGGTATCATCCAGGCCCTGGAGTTGCTCCAAAACCAGTCAACCGACTCAGGGCTAAAGAGAGTGCTTCTTGCAGTAATCAACGACCTCCGAGGAGGCAAATCGCTATCGCTGGCTCTGGCCCAGCATCCTCAGGTCTTTTCTAAGCTTTACTGCAAGATGATTAGCGTCGGTGAGCAGACTGGCTCGCTGGAAACCGTACTTAAGAGCTTAGCTACTTACACCGAGCGTCTGACCGCATCTATGTCTAAAATCAAGCAGGCCATGATGTATCCCGTTATTGTCTTCTGTTTGGCAATCGTTGTTGCCATAATCATGCTCACCGTCCTGCTGCCGCCACTGATTAAGATGTTCAGCACGTTGGGCGGCGAGCTACCTCTACCCACCAGGATTCTCCTCGCCAGTATGGGTTTCCTGCAACATTTTGGCGTATTTTTATTCGTGGGCATCATCGCTTTGATTGCAGTCGGTTTCTTTTACGGCCGGACGCCAACCGGACGTTATAACCGCGATAGGATTATGTTGCGGTTGCCGTTGCTCGGTCGGCTGAATCTGTTAACTGAGCTGGCACGGGCTTGCCGCAGCTTATCGGTGTTATTTCGCGCCGGTCTGCCAATTCCTGAAGTTATGGCTCTGACCATTCAAGCCACTGGCAATCGAGTTGTATCCAGAGCTTTGAGCCAGGTGGAACAGGGCATGCTCAGAGGCCAGGGAATGTCTAAACCAATGAGCAACAACCCTGTCTTTTTGCCTATGATGGTGGAAATGACCAAGGTAGGTGAGGAAACAGGCAGTCTGGACGAGTCACTAATTATGGTAGCTGAAAACTTTGAAATCGAAGCCGACAGAAGGACACAGACCATGCTCGGCATGATTGAGCCGGTGATGACCATAGCCATGGGGGTGGGAGTTGGCTTCCTCGCCCTGGCTGTTTTTATGCCCATCTACAGCTCCCTTAGCCTGGTAGGAGGAGCAGGTGGCTAGATGACTAAAAGCCGGCACCGGTGGTCATTTCCGAGCTTCCGCTCTGCCCTCAACGGCGAGCAAGGTTTTAATCTGGTGGAAGTCCTGATAGCGCTCGCCCTTTTAGCCGCAGTTGCCGGTGTCTTCCTTGTCGCTGTGTCAACCTCATCTAAGGCGGTAATGGTCGGCCAGGATCAAGTATCCGCCGAAGGCTTAGCTAAATCGCAAATGGAGTCTATAAAGCAACAAAATTACAGCGTTACCGGACAATATACCAAAATCACAGAACCTGCCGGATATCACATAGGGATTGCGTTCGTACCCCTGGACCCTCAGGGCCTCCATACTGGTGCCGATGAAGGACTCCAGAAAATAACAGTTACTGTTACCCATGGCACCAAGCCAAAGCCAGACTTCACTCTGGAGGGCTATAAGTACAAGATCGGACAATGAGCACTGCTATCGCTAGCACAGAAAGAGCCGGGACTGCAGGTCGCAGCTAAATTATCTGGACAAAATGAAGGCATACAGCGGCGAAAAGAGAAAGACAATGCCGAAGATAACTGAGAAGGGGTTTACTCTCATCGAGATGTTGGTGGCGCTGGCTATAGCCGGCGCTATTATCGGCGTTATGTCGGCATCCATAATCACCATAACGAGAACCACCTCGCAGAATGACGAATGGAATGTAAATCTGCGCCAGGTGCAGAACGCCGGTCACTGGATTACCCGCGATGCTGTCATGGCGCAGGTAGTGAGCAGCAATACACCCGGTGTTTTCCTGTCTCTTAAATGGAGCGATTGGAACAATATCAGTGGTACTCAATATAACAATGATATTCAATATATTCTCAACGGTAATACGCTGACGCGTAGTCTTAATGGTGGACCTGCAATTTTAATCGCTCAATATATCGTCCCCGCCTACACTAACTGTACCTGGGATACTACTTTAATGAAGTTGACTGTGAACATAAGAGCCTCGTTGAATGGCACAAGATATGTGCAGGATACTTATCAGATAAGCCCGCGACCAACGGATTGGGGAGGTTGAACATGAAGCTACTAAGACGAATGTTGCCAAAAGAAGCCGGACAAACTTTACCAATGGCGCTGTTACTGATGCTACTCGGAGCCGCAGCCATTGTCCCCACTCTTTCTCTCGCCACCACCAACCTCAAGGCCACCCAAAGCGTGAACCTGCACACGCGGGAACTGTATGCCGCCGATGCCGGTATAGACAACGCCATGTGGTATCTGCAAAGTGATGCTCGAACGAAAATAATCAATCCCACACTTTATTGGCCAACATCTGGGATAACATATTGGCTGAGTGATAATCAGACGGCTCAGAGAGTGAAAGTAAACAATGACGATGTGCAGGTGAATATTAGCACTCCCTGGCTTTTAAAGGGCCTCACTGGCTATCCAGACACGCAACCTACGAGCGGTGCTGCCAACTGGACACTTATTAGCGCTCTTAATATTAGTGATAACTCCACCTACGTTATCCAGGTCAGCACCACTGCGGCTGCCACAACACCACTTGACAATATTAGCGTCTGGCTACCTCAAGGATACAGTATTAACAGTCTTACTAGTAATGTAAAAATTAATGGCGTTCCCATCGGTGGGCCAGGAACTAACTACCAATATGTCAAGAATTATACCTCCCAGCAGTTCTGGCGCGGCGGCACCATTTATAAATGGGACTATTTGGGTAGAACTTTTAAAGACCTCTCCGACATCGCCCCTCTTCCTCCTGGAGGTGGTTTGATACCGGCAGATAAGTACCCACCCAGCGTACAGCTGTCCTTCAAGTACACCGTTACACCTTTTAAACGAGCCAACGGATTTTTCCCCTGGATACAGCTGGGCAATCAGAGCATTGCCTGGGATACTATCTCAGGCTTCTATCACGTTAAGTCCACAAGCTTTACACCCGGCGCTACTGATAACACCACAATCGAGGCTTACGCCCCCAAAGGGATGACACGCTATATCGGCGGTACTACCGGCAGCGCCTCAGCTGTCCAGGGAGATTATATAGCTATCGGTAATAGCCTGATGACATGTTGCTGGTATAATGCCGGGACTACTCGTAATCCCAATTATAAAGCGGGACCACCCTGTAATTATGATTGCGAATGGAACTGTCTCGGCAAATACTACACAGAAAGCAGTGCCACAATCAATGCTGATTTCGGGCCATCAGACGCCAAAATAGAGAAAGCATATCTTTACTGGACAGGCTGGTTGAGCACTAGTAATCCCGATACACAAGTGACACTCAAGGTTAATGGACATTTGGTGGGAACAGACGGAACAGTAACGGCTGACAGATATTACAATATGGCAACCTCTGGTTCAAACGGTTACCAGTACGCCGGTTTTGCCGACGTTTCCGACAGGGTAAAAGCGATAACCCCTACGGGCATCAGAAACACGATGTTCACCGTGGGTGCCGTTAACGCAACCCCCGCTACTACGTGTGCCTCGGATTTAAAGTACCAGGCAGCCAACGCCGGCTGGTCGATGATTATCATTTATTCCAGCCAACAGACGGCAGTAGGGGTACACCAAATCTACACATATGACAATCTTGCCTATCTCTGGGGGAACGGCAGCACTGTTTCAGCCACATTCACCATTTCTGGCTTTCAAGCTCCCTCTACTAACATCGATGCCAAGGTGGGTTACTTCGTCGCCGAGGGCGATCCACAAATTACCCCCGACTCTTTCCAGTTCAAGGGGCAACATTCTGCTGGCTTTGTCTATCTAGGAGACCATAATTCCGGCGACAATAACTACTATAATAATGTATTCAATTCATATTCAACGTCCACCGGATTTACTCCGTCTGCCCTGGATGGAGAGGCCACGGGAACAATCGGCGGTGTTGATTTGGATATATATAATAAAGACAAAGATAACAACTCTCTATCCGGCATAGTGCAGCCGGGCGATACCCAGGCCCAGGTTCGTGCGCAGACCGTGAGCGATGGAATCATGATAGTATATATAGTCTTCTCGGTTACCAGCACGGCAGTTACTCCTGGCTCGGAGTTCGATGTAGGCAGCATGATGTATAGCGTTCAGTAGGAGACCGGCGGAAATAGAAATTAATCAAAAAGGAACCCATGGTTAAATCCTTGCAATGCAGACATGTACAGGCCACGTGCCTGGTGATACTCGTAGTATCAAGTCAAAAGCTAAAAAACTGAATGCCGAACATGGATGCAAAATTTGTTACCTCATTTTTTAACTTTTAACCCGTCATTCTCCCCCAACCGGCCTTAGAAATCTTTACCTCTGTTTTTTTTAGAGCAAAAGTGCTACACTAGACTGGCTTGAAGGCAGGAAAGAAATCTATATAACAAGATAGTCAAAAATGATGGAACCCGGACAGGAAAAGAAGAAAGGCTTTCTGGATAGGCTGCCCAAGCTGGGCCGTATCAGCCAGCTAGTGCTGGTTATCGGCATTTTTTTGGTCATATTTGTACCCCTATTTGTAGTCAATCAACAACAGCCGGAAAGGCAAAGTCAATTAGAAGCCACCCTGTCCAACCTGCAGAAAATAGTAACCCCGGTGCAAACGCCAAAAGCTAAATTCGAAGCTGATCTGGCACAGGCTACAGCTGATACAGAATCGGCTAAAGCCACTTTCCCCAGCCCCCAGGGGTCGCCACAAATACTCGATAGCCTGCGAAAACTGGCTGAGGTCAATGATATATACATCACAGCAACCAAGGTAGCAACTTCGACACCGCCTGGAAGTATAGGTCCGATATTGACCATTACGCTTAATCTCAAAGGGCAAGTATCTCTGTTCCAGAACTTCCTCCTGGGACTTGATACGAAGCTGCCGACATCCCAGATAAACCGAGTGACATTTACGATTACCGGAGTAGAGGGAGAGTACGACACAGCCACCGTGGTAATGGATGTACTATGTTATGGAGGCAGTTAAGCAGCAGCCATGGTCACTTTAGATATTGAAGATAACTCAATAAAATTGATGGTGGTCAAGGGAAAGCAGGTGGAAATGGCAGCCAGCTTGCCGCTGGAGGCAGGCTTGATACATGACGGCATCATCACTAACCCGGTTACTGTCGGCCAGCGTATCAGCGAGCTGATGGCCGCCCACGGCATCAGCGAAAAGAGGGTTATGGTCGGCATCAGCGGCATTCATTCTATATACCGTGTGGTTAAAGTCCCAAAATTACCGAAGAACCTGCTAGACCAGGCGGTTCGCCAGGAAATGGAGAGGGCGATGCCGGTACCTCTGAACGAGCTTTATACATCGTGGCAGGCAATAAGCCTGTCAGATATAGAGACCGCCATCTGTCTTGTCGGTATGCCGCGTAGTAATGTTGATTCCGTGCTGGAAACATTGCGTCAGGCGGGGTTACAACCCGAGGTCATTGATGTCAGGCCGCTGGCTTTGGCCAGAGTCGCCGATGAAAGGGATTCTTTAATAATAAATGCCCAGCCAGTTGGATTTGACATCGTTGCCGTGATTGATGGCATACCCGAATTGCTGCGCAGCCTGCCATTCCCGGATGACGCAGCTTCGCCAGATGAGAAAATAGCCGAGGTAAAAGAAGAGCTGGACAGGACGATTGCCTTCTATAACTCAAGCCACAAAGGTGGTGAAATCACCAACCGCATGGCAGCTTTCGTCAGCGGTGAGCTGGGTGAGATGCTGGCAGGAACATTGGAGTATCGAGTTAAGCCATTGCCTCAATTGTTATCCTATGCCGATAGTCTAAATACAAGTGAATATGCGACTAATATAGGCCTGGCTCTAAGACAGACGCGGGTTGATATCAGCCCGGCACGGGTCAACCTGAATGTCACCCCTGAAGTCTATCTGCCCAAGTCATTTCCCGTTATTCAACTTGCTTCTTGGGCATTTATCGTGCTGGCAATCATAATGCTCCTGCTGTTCGGTATAACCACCTTACAGTCATATAGGCAAACCATAGGTTTGATGACACAAGTCAACAGCATACAGACTCAGATTGAAAATAGGCAAACCACTCAGACAGCAATCAAGCAATTGCAGGCACAAATTGATAAAGCTCATAATGCCGGCGCTGTCTTTACTCAGGCGTTGGATAGCGCTAAAGCACAACGAGCTACGGCAAATAACGTCCTGAGCAAGGTAACCAGCCTGTTGCCCGGCATTATCGATTTGAATTCCATTGATTATTCCGCAGGGACGCTGACCGTAACCGGCATAGCACCCGATGACACCACAGTTGTGGACTATGTCCGCGCCTTAACGAACTCCGGCCAGTTCTCCTCAGTCATGATATCAAACATGAGCGAGATGCAATACAATCAGTGGCAGTTCACCTTGACTCTGCAATAACCCCAACAAGGTAAGCGCCCGTCATCCTGTCATTGTGAGAAAGCCTGCCATCCTGTCATTCTGAGGAGCGAAGCGATGAAGAATCTACCCCAGTTGCCCTCCGAAACCTGTATTTTGCCACCCTGAGCTTATATTTTGCCACCCCGAACGAAGTGAAGGGTCTGGTTCATTAATTAATTACACAGATCCTTCGCTGCGCCCAAGATGATGGTCAAAAAGCCTCAGGATAACAGGATAAAATCAGGAATGATAGATAAGAAAGGGGCATCAAATCTGGAGCCTTGCGGTATAGGAAATGCCTTAAATAAAACAAAGGGGCAGACCTCCAGGTCTGCCCCGAACCTCTATGGCTACTATATCGCCCTATATGTCGCTTTTCTGATTACTTCTGTTTACGGGGTACATACGCCTGATGTCACACCGCCGCAGGTCTCAATGAGGTTACCACTGGTTGTATTCCACGTCCAGTTATACTTCGGCTTATCTACCATGTATGGCGCCAGATCAGCGCTAGTTTGTGCAGGATTGGCTGGTGTAGCTCCCAAGTTTTGTGCCATAAAAGCTACTACAGCCGTCTGCACGTTGTGACGGTCGGTTAAACAAGCCTGGCACGTGCCAGCGCCGATGAACCGACCGACAGCCAGTGTGACTACACCAGCTAGAGCTGCCAGGATGCCGATGACAACCAGTAACTCGATGAGGGTAAAGCCACCCTCACCCATTCTCCCACTATGGATTTTTCCTATCGCCTTCAATAATTTACGCATTACATTCACCTCCTTTCTCATTGTTCATGCGTACAATAATATACTTCGTATCTTATATTACCCATAGGCTACAAGTCAATGTATTTGCATAGTGATTTGGTACATGTAGAGATAGGAGATTAGTCCTATTCACATAATAGGACAATAGTACTGTATTGATGGAACCTCAAATATTGATGGAGCCTCAAATAAACAAGGTTTGCTAGGAAAGTCTATAATGACAGCCATCATGGAACAGCCAAACATCCGGCCTAATTTTTTCAAGCGGGCTCTTGAGATAACCTGGCTGGCTACTATCTTCTTAATCCCCCTCTTCTTCAACCCTCTAAGCCATCAGGTTTTTATTCTAAATAAAGCTGCCTTGTTTCAGTTCCTGGTATCGGCTATGCTGGCGCTGTGGCTGGCTGACTGGATACTGAGCCCGGCCGGTCATAGGAGGCTGAACTGGATAGCTATCTTTCCCTCACCGCTGCACCTTTCCATACTGGTATTCGGACTGCTGGCGGTCCTGTCCACAGCAGCTTCCATAACCCCGGCCATAAGCTTCTGGGGAAGCTATTTCAGAAAAGCAGGGCTGCTTACTTTGATTTGCTGGATACTTTTTTTCCTGATAGTGGCGCAGCAAATCCGAAATAGGGCACAGCTGCTAAGAGCTGTTTATATATTGCTGGTTTCGTCGGCTATCGTCTCACTTACAGGCATCCTGCAATATTACTTACCGGATGCAATATCCAGGGTGTTACCAAATCCATTTCCAAATCCATTTGCTGTCAGGGTATCTTCTACCGTAGGCAATCCACTTTTCCTCAGCAGCTTCCTAGCCATGGTCATTCCATTCAATCTAGCTCTTATAGTATATACGTGGAGCAAGAGAAAAGAAGGTAACAATGTTGGTATATTGGTCAGTCTCTCTGTTCTGTTGGCACTTCAGTTCTGGTGCCTGTGGCTGGCACAATATTCCATAACTATTTTGCTGTATGTCATATCGCTAATTGTCTTCATAATAATATGGGGCGTGGTTAAGCGAAAGAGGCTAATACTGAGCCTGGGCGCAGTGTCTCTGCTGGCTCTAGTAATAGTAGCCGGTTTGCTTCTGGCACCGTTGCTATCTTCACAACCCAGCACTGAGTCCGCTACACCACAAGAGTCAGAACCCGCTCCAATCTCAGAAGAGGTGGGACTTTATACTCTGGGGCTGAGAGTACAATTTTGGCACAGCGCAATTGACATAGTCCTAAAGTCGCCAGAAGTCCCATTTTCCAACGATAGACTGCACGTTCTGCGAAAGGTTATCGGCTACGGGCCCGAGACATTCACGATTAACTTTCAGCTATTTTTCCCCGAAAAACTTGAAAGCGAATACACTTACCGGTCGCTTTTGGTAGATCGCCCTCATAACGACTACCTATATCTGGCCACGACAATGGGGCTGCTGGGGCTCATTAGCTTTCTCTCCATTTTAGCCGCCTTCTTCTATCTTTGTTTTCGCTATCTCCGCAGGGCGACAGCGGACATTGATAAACTGCTTTTAATAGCTATGGCGGCTGGCATGGTTCAGTATATGGCCGATATCTTTTTTAACCTCTCCACAATATCACCCGAGCTCGTGTTCTGGCTGATACTGGCCATGACCTGTGCCATCGGTGGGTTCATTCGGAACAAAGCGCCGTCAAAGGTACGGCTGACAGACGCGGCTCAGACCGCAACGACCGCAACGTCTCGTGTTACCGGGACGAGATTGGTGATATCCCTCGGCTGCGTTTTAGCCTTGATAATTGTCGGTCTCGGTATTGCTATCAGGCCGTTCTTAGCCGATATCTACCTGGAGAAGGGGCTGAAGCTACAAATCGCCGGCAGCGGGCAGGCTATTTATGCTCTTGACCAGGCAACCAGGATGTACCCTGAAGAAGCTACTTACTGGCATTCGCTTGGACAGTATAGCTATTACGTTGCCAGGCATATCAAGGAACAATCTTTCAAAACAGAAGTTTTAGCTATGGCTGCCGAAGCTCAATACAAGGCAGTCGAGCTAAGGCGTTATGTCGCCTATGAGCACTATTCCCTGGCTGATATTTGCACATATTGGGCTTGGTCGGGAGCCGCTGATAAATGGCCTGTAGCCATGTCTTTATATGATAAGGCATCGCAGTTGTTCCCAGGCAACGCCGTCATATTGGATAAATGGTCGCTGGCGCTAATCACCAAAGGTGACCTGGATGAAGCCCGAACAAAGCTCGACTATGCAGCATCTTTAGACCCCGAATGGGCACAGACATCTTTCATTTCCGGTCTTCTTCTAGCCAGGGAAGGGAAAAATAAAGAGGCTGCGCTTAAGATTACACAACCGATAACAGATAACCCATCCAATTTAAGTTATTTTATTGACCTGTGCAATAACCTCATGGCGTACGATATGGTCAGCCCACTGGGAGATTCTTTGGAAATCTACACTCAAGAAAAGCCGGACGACTGGACTGCCCATGCCCTGCTTGGAATCACCATCCTGTTTAGTGACAATCCCGATATGGGCCTCGATGAATTCAACACTGCGATGCTGTTGGTGCCAAACAACGATGTTGCCGACCTTTTCCGAGCCATTTTAAAGCTCACTACAATGAGCCCAAAATTTACAACAGCACTCCCCGGCATAGCTGCTGAATGGAGGGACAAGTTGGACCAAAGCCCGGACCGGTCTACGCTAATACCGGCACTTGACCAATTAGTAGGTGGCTCAAAATAAATACCTGTAACTTATATACCACATAGATAGCGGTCAGAGCAGATGCTCCGACCTACCCTCTGTCCTCTTATCTCCTTGAATGCTAAATGCATCCTATTTTGCTATCATATTAACTGCCATATTTGAATGTCTTGGGGAAAGCAACTTATAGTGGGCAAACATATTAGCCAGCAAATTGACAAACGTGCGGTGACATATATTGAGCCTGATGGTCGTACATGCCCTGCTATCGGCCTGAAAGCAGTGACTTCTATTGCGCGGGCACAAGGAATCGCGGTTAGAGACGTAGAAATAGCGGCATTAAAAAAGGGTGTTACACCGTGGCGGTATCTCCGCAATATAGGCACCGTCGGCCTTGATGGGCAAATTAAACTATTGCAATCAGCTGTAGCTGTCGTGGGAGCCGGGGGATTAGGCGGTACCATAATAGAACTTCTGGCCAGGCAGGGAATTGGCCACATAACCATAATCGATAATGACTGCTTTGCCGAACAGAATTTAAACCGGCAGGTGATGTCTACGGAGAAGAACCTGGGTAAATATAAGGCTCTTGAAGCGGCAAAAAGAATAGCCCGAATAAATTCAGCAGTGACGGTTACCACATTTATAGAGAAACTTACCAAAGAGAATGCTCGTAGATTACTCAAGGGTGCCAGGGTTGTGGCCGATGGGCTGGACAACCTACCATCCCGTTTCGCGGTTGAGAGCGCCTGTCGGAGCCTGGGGATTCCACTGGTACATGGAACCATTGCCGGCTTCTGCGGTCAACTAACCACCATTTTCCCGGAAGATGCGGGGCTTTGTTGCATTTATGGTTCCCCAGACAGATTTCCAGAGCAGGGCATTGAAGTGAAAATCGGTAATCCGTCAGCTACACCGGCAGTAGTTGCCGCCTGGCAAGTTCAGGAAATAATCAAGATTATTACTGGAATCGGTAAACCGCTTCGAAACTGTCTTCTCCTGCTGGATATGATGGAGGGCATCGCGGACAGGATTGAACTCAGCAAATGACTATTTTATGGGTAGTTTTATTCTTCATGGTCGGCGCCGCTTTAGGCAGCTTTATCAATGTAGTTGCTGACCGCCTGCCGGCAGGTAAATCTATTATCTCGCCACCATCGCATTGTTCGGAATGCCAGTACCGAATTCCGGGCAGCGATAATATCCCCATATTCAGTTATATATGGCTTAGAGGTCGTTGCCGCAATTGCGGTGCCACTATACCTCAGCGGTTGCTCTGGGTGGAGTTAGGTACCGCCATTTTGTTTGCTTTTCTCTACTGGCATTATGGTCTTGGATGGGAACTGGCATTGGTCGCCTTATATTGCTGCTTATTTATCTCCCTTCTACTGATAGACCTGGAGCACAGCGTATTGCCTAATAAGCTAGTTTACCCGGGAATAGTTATCGCCTTAGTTGTAGCCGCTCTGGGTTCCATATTCGGCTTCGAACCGGTTGATATCGTAGGTGGGGGCTTTCGGCTATGGATTGTTGATGCTGCAATTGGCGGCGGCATTGGCTTTTTGCTGCTACTTCTTCCCAGGCTCCTCTATCGAGGCGGTATGGGGTGGGGAGATATCAAGCTGGCGGCACTTATAGGCTTTGTCACCGGCTTCCCATTGGTTATTCTGGCTATGTTCATTGCCGTGATTGTCGGCGGCTTGACGGCTGCGATTTTACTGTTGCTCAAACTGAAAGGACGAAAAGATGCCATACCTTTCGGCCCTTTTTTGTCCCTGGCTGCCATAGTAACTTTGTTCTGGGGTAGCAACATACTTAACTGGTTAATTACCACCTTAATCGTGAAATAAACTAACCGGTCATACTTTTGTATGACGGGGCATCACCAGGAAGTCTGACCTACAAGTCACCCCTTTTTTGTTGATAAAACCAGCCACACTCTGGATTACTTAGTGAAGCCAATACTTTAAACTTTATCTAGGCATTTAACGGCAAGGTTTAATTATGAAAGATGTAGAAAAAACGACTGAAATTAAAGAGTTCCCAATTGTTTTCGGAAGCCATGGATTGCAGCTCAAGGGCAAAATTATTCTCCCGAAGCAAGCCAGTGCCAGTAAGCCGGTGCCCGGCGCCGTATTATGCCACGGCTTTGGTGCTGCCTATCGAGTTATGGAGCCGGCGGCTCGAATAATGGCGGCTCAGGGAATCGCCAGTCTCATCTTCGACTTCCGTGGTCATGGTGCCAGTGAAGGCGCTGTCGACGGGAAGATGGCGGCAGACATAGTTGATGCCTGGAATGTTTTATGTCAACTCCCCGAAGTGGATAGCCAACGAATGGGTATTGCCGGACACAGCCTGGGCGCTATGTCAGCAATTATGGCTGCGGATAAAGTTGATAAACCACGTGCATTGGTTGCATTAGCCTGCCCGCCTGAAATAGACAGCGCGCTGCCGATTGGCGGGGAGAAAAACTTCGGTCGATGGGGACGTGAGTTCAAAGTTATTATGGAATACCCCAAACACGGCGCTTTTCCCTGGTTGAAAGGGGTTGCCGCCCTGATATGCAGAGTCTGGATGTACCTAGGTTGTTTCAAGGTAAGGGTTGACTGGCAGAAGTTCATGGATGTCTTCCCGCAAATGAAGATGTCTGCGGTACTTGAAAAGCTCGAGGATTGCTCTAAGCTCTTTGTCTTTTGTGAAGGCGACAGGGTAACGCCATATCGAAAGTACGCAGTTGTCTATGAATCGGCTTGTGAGCCTAAGGAACTGATTCTGGCCAAAGGCGGTTTCCACACTACTCCACTTCTGGCTGGCAGCTTGCGTTCTCAGTGGACGGGCTGGCTGGTGAAAACTCTAACCGATATCGATTAGTAACTTAAAGGAGAACAACATGCGAGTGCTTATCACAGGGGGAGCCGGCAGGTTGGGAATAAATGTCGGCAAAGCCTTTATAAAAGGCGGGTTTCAAGTTCGTGTGTTCGATTTGGACACGCCCGGTAACAGAAATAGCGTAAAAAGACTCGGAGAAAAAACTGAAATCTACTGGGGAGACATAACACGTCCTGATTCGGTTCAGAAAGCGCTGGAAGGAGTTAATGCTGTAGTCCATATGGCCGGTATCCTGCCACCTGTAGCCTACGAAAAACCTGAACTGGCGTCTCGGGTCAATGTGGGCGGTACCAGGATAATCGTTGAGCATTTAAAACAGATGGATAGACCAATTCCATTTGTATTTACTTCCTCAGTCGCTGCCTTTGGCCCTACACCAAATGTTACCAAGCCACTGTGCCCTGAAGAACATGATGCTAATCCTAAAGGGGCCTACGGTGAGACTAAGCTCCAGGCTGAAAATATTATCAAGGAATCAGGGATTGACTATGTCATTTTACGCCTTACCGCAACCATGTACCTGAACTTCTCGATAAGTGACCTCAAACGGATGTTCACTGTCCCATTGAATAATAGGGTGGAATATTGCCATCCAGATGATACAGCATCAGCTATATTCAATGCCGTTAAAAATTTTGATTCCGTTAAAGGTAATACTTTAATCATCAGCGGCGGCCCTGAAGAAAGGATGCTGTACCAAGATATGATAAGACGTATACTTGGTGTTATGGGATTGCCTGTGCCGCCAGCTCGTAAATTCACCAAAGAGCCCTATTACCTGGACTGGTATGATACGACAAAGTCCCAGAAGCTACTTAATTTCCAGCACAGAAGCTTTGCCGACTATATCCGAGATTATTCAAAGCAACTTGCCAGACAGTACGGTACGGGGTTCATACCATTCATGCGCCACTTCGTAGGACCAGTCTTCGGTAAAGCCATAGTTCAGTTTTTTTAGCGATTCCTGCCGCCAGGCTTATTGCATCCCCGCCCCCAATATGTTATACTGTGATGTAAGTGAGACCTTTAAGTCAGTCCGGAGAGGCTGGCAAGGGAAATATGACAAACATTCGTAGCTCCACAAAGCTCCCGTTTGCGGTTGCTTGTTTTAAAACCTCTTGCCAGCTCTCGGCAGGAGGTTTTTCTTATGTCTGAGAGAACCCTCATGTCCGCTGAGGACATACAGAGAGCCCTGGTTCGCGTTGCCCACGAGATTGTAGAAAAAAACAAAGGCGCCAGGGATCTTGTCCTCGTCGGCATGCAAACCCGGGGAGTTCCATTAGCCAGTAGGTTAGCCGCTACGATACAGGGGCTCGAGGGGATTAGTATACCGGTTGGCTCACTCGACATCAGCCTCTATCGTGACGACCTCTCTTCATTATCTCTGAAACCTACAGTCCATCGCACTGATGTCCCCGTAGATGTTACGGATAAACAAATAGTCCTGGTTGACGACGTCTTCTACACCGGGCGCAGCATTCGTGCGGCTATGGATGCTCTAATGGATTTAGGTCGACCTCAATCTATACAGTTGGCAGTTCTGGTCGACCGGGGACATCGCGAACTGCCAATCCGTGCCGACTATGTAGGCAAGAACATACCGACGTCGAAAAATGAGGAAATAAAGGTTGATATTAAAGAGGTGGATGGCGAAGACAGGGTGATTATAGTTACATCTGACAAGGGGGCAAGTCATGAGAACGATTGAATCGAGTTCGGGTACAGCGACTCCGGATACTTTACCCCCGCCATCCATGGCGGTGTGGCAACACAGTCATGTGCTCGATCTGGATGATTTCACCCGGGAAGAAATCGAGCTCGTCTTCGAGATAGCTGATGCTATGGCGGAGGTGCTCACCAGAGAAGTAAAAAAGGTACCGACATTAAGGGGCAAGACCGTTGTTACTCTTTTCTACGAGCCCAGCACACGTACTCGGGCCTCATTCGAGCTGGCAGCCAAGAATTTAAGCGCCGATACGGTGAGCATCGATGCTTCCAAAAGCAGTGTTGTCAAGGGGGAGTCTCTGATTGACAGTCTGCGCACTATTCAAGCTTTAGGCGCCGACATTATAGTTATGCGCCACTCACAATCCGGTGCTCCTTATCTCGCCATCCAGGAGGTAAACTCCAGTATTATAAATGCAGGTGACGGCTGGCATGCCCACCCGTCTCAAGCTCTTCTCGACCTTTATACCATCCGCCGCCACCTGGGCAAAACGGCCAATCTCAAAATAGCCATTATTGGCGATATCATGCACAGTCGGGTGGCACGCTCAAATATATGGGGCATGACTACCATGGGAGCTAAGGTAGTTCTATGCAGTCCATCCACTCTGTTACCTCGCGGATTGAATAGCTTCATCGAAAACTGTCGGCTCGCAAATGTTAGCATCGAAAACAATATTGAGCGGGCTTTAGAAAATGCTGACGTGGTAATGCTTCTAAGGCTTCAGATGGAAAGACAACAAAGCGGACTGCTGCCCAGCTTGAGAGAATACATCCAGCGCTATCAAGTGACGACTGAGCGTCTTTCGCTGGCTAAATCAAACGTCTTGGTTATGCACCCCGGCCCTATCAATGAAGGCATCGAGATAAGTCCCGAAGTTGCTCATGGGACTCAATCGGTCATTGAAGAGCAGGTAAGTAACGGAGTAGCCATTCGAATGGCGCTGCTGTATTTAATCGCTGGAGGTAAAAACAAATAATGGCTGCTACCCTACTAATAAGCGGCGGCCGTATCCTCGACCCTGGTCAAGGAATAGATAAAGTTGCCGATTTGCTCATCGCCAAAGGCAAAATCACCTGGATTGGGGATAAAGGAACAGCACCAAATCATTCCGACTTAAAGACTATAGACGCCACGGGCCTTGTTGTCTGTCCTGGATTCATTGACCTGCACTGCCATCTCCGCGAGCCAGGCTTTGAAGACAAGGAAACTATTAGCACCGGCACTAAAGCGGCAGCTAAAGGCGGGTTTACCACCGTCTGCTGTATGCCCAATACAAATCCACCAATTGATAGTCAGGCTTCCATAGATTATGTAAAGAAGGTGGCTGAAGCTGAGGGAATAGTTCAGGTGCTACCGATAGGCTGCATAACCAAAGCCAGGCAGGGCAAAGAGCTGACTGAAATGAACGAGCTAGCTGAGGCCGGAGTTATCGGTTTCAGTGACGACGGTAACCCGGTAGCCAGCTCACGGATTATGTCCCTGGCTATGGACTACAGCCAGTCCCTGGGTTTGCCGATTATTGACCACTGCGAGGATAAGGAATTAAGCGATGGCGGCTTTATGAACGATGGCTGGGTGTCGGCTCGCCTCGGGCTGAAGGGTATGCCTAAAGCTGCTGAGGAGATCGTGGTTGCACGGGACATATCGTTGGCACAGATGACCGGCGCCCGGCTCCATATTGCCCATGTCAGCACGGAGGGCTCGGTAGAACTTGTCCGCCGTGCCAAAGAGAAAGGCATGGCAGTCACTGCCGAAGTTACTCCCCACCACCTGACTTTGACTGAAGAGAGAGTAATGGGCGGCCAGCTAAAAAAGAACAAACAACTGACATATGACACCAACGCCAAAGTCAACCCGCCGTTGCGGACCAAAGAAGATATAACTGCTCTAATCCAGGGGCTGAAGGATGGCACCATCGATGCCATTGCCACTGACCATGCTCCTCATACTCTGGTAGACAAAATGTGCGAGTTCGGGCTGGCAGCCTTCGGTATCAGTGGCTTAGAAACAGCTTTCGCCTGCCTGATGAGCCTGGTGCAAGACGGCCGGCTAGACCTGAAGACTATAATATCTAAGCTCACATTCGAGCCAGCCAGAATTATCGGCACCAGATTTGGAGAACTTGGGTCGCTTAAGCCAGGCTGCCGAGCTGATGTCACCATTTTCGACCCGAATAAGGAATGGGTGGTCGACAAAAGTGACTTCGCTTCTAAAGGGAAGAACACGCCTTTCCACGGTTGCCATTTTAAAGGCAAAGTGCGAATAACTATAGCGGCCGGACAGGTAGTCTATAAATCAGAATAAAAAAGCGGAGGTACTTTGTGCCCAGACGTAACGACATCAAAAAGGTGATGATTATCGGCTCCGGACCTATCGTAATAGGGCAGGCCTGCGAATTCGATTATTCCGGAACTCAAGCCTGTAAAGCACTTAGAAGTCTGGGCTATGAAATTGTACTGGTGAATTCAAATCCGGCGACTATTATGACCGACCCGGGAATGGCAGACGTCACCTATATTGAACCTCTCAATCTGGAAATGATGACTCAGATTATTGAAAAGGAACGGCCTGATGCCCTGCTGCCAAACCTGGGTGGCCAAACAGGTCTTAATCTCAGCTCTGAGCTGGCACGTTCGGGAGTCCTTGAAAAATATGGAGTCCGAGTCATTGGTGTCGATGTCGACGCCATTAAAAGCGGTGAGGACCGTACCGCCTTTAAGGAGACAATGAACCGCTTGGGCATAGAAATGCCTCAAAGCCAGGCGGTCTACAGCGTAGAGGACGCAGAAAAGGTCGCGGCTGAGCTCGGCTATCCAGTAGTTATCCGCCCAGCTTATACCATGGGAGGTACCGGCGGTGGCCTGGTCTACAATGTTGAAGAATTACGCACCGTTGCTAGCCGAGGCATTTCGGCGAGCCTTATCGGGCAGGTGCTGGTGGAGGAATCAGTTCTGGGGTGGGAAGAGCTGGAACTGGAAGTAGTCCGCGATTCTAAAAACCAGATGATTACCGTATGTTTTATCGAAAACGTAGATGCCATGGGTGTTCATACCGGGGACTCTTTTTGTGTGGCTCCCATGCTCACCATCGATACGAAGTTGCAAAAACGCCTCCAGGAATATTCTTATAGAATCGTGGAGGCAATACGCGTTATAGGTGGCACCAACATTCAATTTGCGCACGACGCCAAAACAGGCCGTGTGGTGGTGATTGAGATAAACCCCAGGACTTCCCGCTCATCGGCGCTGGCTTCTAAGGCAACCGGCTTCCCCATCGCCTTCGTTTCTGCCAAGTTGGCTGCCGGCTTGACACTCGATGAAATCCCCTATTGGCGTGACGGCACTCTGGAGAAGTACACGCCGTCAGGTGATTACGTAGTTGTAAAATTCGCCCGCTGGGCGTTCGAGAAATTCAAGGATGCCGAAGATAAACTCGGCACTCAAATGCGCGCCGTTGGCGAGGTTATGAGCATAGGTAAAACATACAAGGAAGCACTTCAAAAATCAGTCCGCTCTTTGGAGAACGGTCGATACGGCTTCGGTTTTGCCCGGGACTTTCACAAGAAGTCCCTGGACGAGCTGATGGCTATGCTGAACGAAGCAACCAGCGAGCGACAGTTCATAATGTATGAGGCTCTGCGCAAAGGCGCGGATGTTCAGAAACTCTACGAGAAGACCTACATTAAGCCCTGGTTCATCGACCAGATGAAGGAGCTCGTAGAACTGGAGGAGGAAATCCTCAAATACAGGGGCAAGACACTGCCGGAGGCTTTGCTTACACAAGCCAAGAAAGATGGATTCTCAGACCGCTATTTATCACAGATTCTCGACGTGCCGGAAAAAGAGATTCGCCGGAAACGCACTTTACTCGGGGTAGTTGAAGGCTGGGAGCCTGTGCCGGTCAGCGGCGTCGAAAATGCAGCCTACTACTTCTCAACCTACAACGCACCGGACAAGACCGCAAGCAGCCACAGGCGCAAGGTAATGGTGTTGGGCGGCGGGCCTAACCGCATCGGCCAGGGTATAGAATTCGACTACTGCTGCGTTCATGCAGCTTTTACACTGCGGGATGAAGGATACGAGACTATCATGGTCAATTGTAACCCCGAAACAGTGTCAACTGATTATGACACTTCAGATAAGCTCTACTTCGAACCACTCACCGTTGAAGATGTTTTGAGTATATATGAAAAGGAAAAGCCACAGGGTGTTATAGTCCAGTTCGGCGGCCAAACACCGCTGAACATTGCTAACGAGTTAGCCGAAGCCGGTGTCAAAATCTTGGGCACGTCGCCTGAAACGATAGACCTTGCCGAAGATAGAGACCGTTTCCGCCAAATGATGCAAAAGCTTAAAATTCCAATGCCGGAGTCCGGCATGGCCAGCAATTTGAAGGAAGCACTCAAGGTAGCTAAACGAATCGGGTATCCATTAATGGTCAGGCCGTCATACGTGCTCGGTGGTCGCGGCATGGAGGTAGTACACGATGAGGCTATGCTGAAAGAATACGTCGCTGCAGCAGTAGACGTAACACCTGACCGCCCTATTTTGATTGACAAATTCCTGGAAAATGCCATCGAGACGGAGGCTGATGCTATAGCCGATGGGACTGATGCCTTCGTGCCCGCAGTCATGGAGCATATCGAGCTAGCTGGCATCCATTCGGGTGATTCTGCCTGTGTCATCCCACCTGTCACCATACCTCAACATCATATCGATACTATCAACCAATATACCAGGACAATCGCCACAGAGCTTAACGTGATAGGCCTTATGAATATTCAATACGCCATAGCGAAGGATATTCTTTATGTGCTGGAAGCCAATCCCCGAGCATCGCGAACAGTACCGCTGGTCTCGAAGGCATGTAATATCTCCATGGCGCGTCTGGCAACCCAGATCATGCTAGGTAAGACGCTCTCAGAGCTTAATCTCAAACAACGCCGTATCCCCCACTTCGGCATCAAGGAAGCAGTATTCCCGTTTCCTATGTTTCCTGAGGTGGACCCTATTCTGGGACCGGAAATGCGATCGACCGGAGAAGTACTGGGAATCGCTAATTCCTTTGGCCTGGCCTTCTTTAAAGCACAGGTAGCGGCACAACAAATACTCCCCATCGAGGGAACTGCACTGATAAGCCTGTTCAGCAAGGACTTGCCAGCGGCACTGGAAGTAGCCAGGCGGTTCTCCGAGCTTGGTTTTAAAATTAAGGCAACACGCGGCACTCACAGATTTTTAGCCAGACACGGCATCAAGTCTGACCTGATACTCAAGATGCATGAAGGACGGCCCAATATCGCCGACGGCATCAAAAACAAAGAAATTCAGCTTGTAATCAATACTCCTAGCGGGAAGCTGAGCAAATATGACGATTCGTACATCCGCAAGACCGCAATTAAGCATAAGGTAACATATATAACAACACTGGCTGCTGCCGTAGCCGCCGCCAAGGGCATAGCTGCATATCGAAATGGTAAACTGGAAGTTAAGTCCCTGCAAAGCTATCATGCCGACATCCAGTAAACTTAGTGAGTGGAAAGGCCGAACCAATTGAAACAGGTCTTGGCTACCGTTATCTCTAACATTGAGTTAATGCCAGGGCATCATGTCATTCGAGTTGAAGCTCCTGATATTGCTGCAGAGGCCCGACCGGGGCAATTCGTTACCATAAGTTGCGGCCGAGAACTCATATTGCGCCGTCCCCTGAGCATTCACGGGGTTGACCCGAATCAAATCTCCATTCTTTTCGCCGTCGTGGGTGCGGGAACACATTGGCTTTCACAACGCCGGAAAGGTGAAAAGCTGGACTTGCTTGGACCTCTGGGTAACGGCTTTTCTGTCCAGCCGGCATCAAAGAAAATACTGCTGGCAGCTGGCGGTATAGGTATCGCCCCTTTGGTCTTCCTGGCTCAAAAAGCATTACGCAACGGCAAGCTTGTGAATCTGCTCCTAGGCGCCCGCACGAAGGAGGTACTGTACCCTAAGGAACTCTTGCCGGAGGGAATCGAGACGCTTATTACCACCGAAGATGGCAGCTATGGAGAGAAAGGAAAGGTAACCGACGTACTACCTAAATATGTTGATTGGGCTGACCAAGTCTACGCCTGCGGACCGTTAGCCATGTACCAGTCGATAGCCAAACAAAGTAAACAATGGCGGGGCAAGAACTCAATTCAAGTATCGCTGGAAGTAAGGATAGGGTGCGGTATAGGAGCTTGCTTTGCTTGCAGCATAAAAACTAAAAAGGGTATGAAACAGGTATGCCGAGATGGCCCTGTTTTCAACCTGGACGAAGTTCTGTTGGAGGAGGTAAGAATATGACCACGCAGAGCAAAACCATACACATCAGCACTAAAGGAAATTGCGATATGATAGACATAACCGCTGACATTGCCAAAGAAATAAAAAATTCCAATATAAATAGTGGAATAGCGACCATTTTCATAACCGGGTCAACAGCCGGCGTAACCACTATTGAGTATGAGAGCGGGGTGCTCAATGATTACAAAGACATGTGGGACCGGAGTGCGCCTTTGAACATTGCTTACCAGCATGATCAGAGATGGGGAGACGGCAACGGATACTCCCACGTGAGAGCTTCACTTCAAGGCCCATCACTGGTCGTGCCTTTTGCCAATAAGAAAATGATGCTGGGAACCTGGCAGCAAATTATAGTAGTTGACTTTGATAACCGCGCCAGGTCAAGGGAAATTGTGCTGCAGCTTTTAGGCGAATAGGCAATGATGACGTTGCCATATTCAGTTATATGATGGCATACTTATTGGACTGTGCCTGAATTAGATATTCTGTCTATCCTGCTAATTGCCCTGGCGTTGTCTGCCGATTGTTTTGCTGTAGCCCTTAGCGGCAGTATCTACATAAAAACCTTTTCTTTCGCCCCAATACTGCGTACTGCAGCTACCTTCGGAGCTTTCCAGGCCATTATGCCGGCTTTGGGATGGTTGGCAGGACGGACTGTCGTAAATTTTATCTCAGGCTACGACCACTGGGTGGCCTTCATTTTGCTGGCGCTAGTCGGAGGCAGAATGATATGGGAATCGTTTCATCACTCGGACAGTCAAAAGAGAGTCGACATTAGCAAAGGCCTTATTCTGGTGACTCTGGCAGTTGCCACGAGCATAGATGCCCTTGCAGTCGGACTGACATTTGCCTTTCTTGAGGTAAACATCGCTATCGCTTGCTCAATCATTGGAGTGGTGGCCTTCGGCGTCACCATAGCCGGCTTTACACTGGGGAGAAAAGTAAGTACCTGGTTAGGTAAATACGCCGAGGCTATAGGGGGCGTCATTCTTATTGCCATTGGCCTCAGAGTCCTCCTGACACATATTCTGTGACTATCCGCGAATACATTTTGATAAGCGTGGCAGGCACGGGTAAAATGTCATCAGTTTTTCTGTTTTTCATCGACTCTGTTTAATATTGAGGCGGTTAGTGTAAATGCGTATCTGCTTGCTTAGCTACCGAAGTTATCGCTATTCAGGAGGCCAGGGCATTTATCTTCGCTACTTAAGCCGGTCACTGCGCGACCTCGGTCACCAGGTTGACGTGGTTTCTGGACCACCCTATCCCGAATTGGACGACGAAGTGCGACTTATTAAGTTGCCGAGCCTTGACCTTTACTCAATGTCATCCGTGCGACGCCTGTTCATTGATCCCAGAAAATTAAATACATATGCCAGCCTGGTCGAATGGGCGGGCACCATGAGTGGTTACTTCTCGGAACCTCTGGCCTTCGGTATGCGAGCCTACGACCTTATGCGTCAGGGTGGAAACAATAAATACGACATCATCCATGATAATCAGACTATGTCATACGGCATCCTTAAAATTCAGGAACTCGGATTGCCTGTTGTCGAAACCATCCATCACCCGGTGACCATTGACCGTGACTTAGCCGTTCAGTCAGCAACTTCACTTAAAGATAAGTTAGGCCTCAGGAGATGGTTCTCCTTCATCAACATGCAGATGAAAGTAGCTCGCAGGCTTTCTCACATCATTACGGTTTCACAGACTGCCCGCCAGCATATCGCTGACACGTTCAGAATATCTGAAGACAAGCTACGGGTCGTATACAATGGGATTGACACCGATATTTTCAGCCCGTCTACAAAGGTTTCCCGCCTCGATAACAGGCTCCTGGTTGTTATCAGCAGAGATACACCCGTCAAAGGTCTAAGATTTATGCTGGAAGCGCTGGCTGTACTGCGTCAGAAACACGACCTTGAGCTAATAGTAGTGGCAAAAGGAACAGATAACCGCACTACGCAGAGACTTATCAATACGCTTGGCATTAGAGATTATGTAAAGTTCATCGATGAGATTGACACTCCTGAGCTTGTGAACCAGTACCGACTGGCCGGGCTGGTAATCGTACCGTCGGTGTATGAAGGTTTCGGTTTACCGGCTGCTGAGGCCATGGCTTGCGGCGCTCCGACAGTCTCGACAACTGCCGGCGCCCTGCCTGAGGTTGTGGGGGACGCCGGTATACTGGTGCCACCAGCCGACGCGAAAGCTCTTGTCAATGCCATTTCGACGCTTATAGTCAACCCGGACAAACGTAAACACCTCAGCCAGATAGGGCGACGCAGGATAGTACAGAGGTTCAACTGGCGGAATACAGCCAAACACACGGCGGATGTCTATATCGAGGCAATCGACTTCCAAAAATACATGAATAGGAATGCCTAGTTTCTTTTCGCGAGAGGCAGTAAAAAAGGGTACATATTGAAAGTCGCGTCGCTGGCCGGGAAGAAGGCCAAAGAGTGACCAACGTACCTGACCCTTACAGCCTATTGATATATCTAGCCAACACAGGTAAAATGTCCTCGGATTTTTGTGCTTCTTTGCTTTGATAACCTTACATTCAGGCGAATTGTCAAATGCACATCTGCTTGCTCAGTTATAGATGTTATCGCTATTCAGGCGGACAAGGCATCTACGTCCGCTATCTAAGTCGTTTTCTTAGAGAACTCGGTCATGATATAGAGGTAATTGCCGGCCCACCCTACCCGGAACTTGATGATGGCATAAAGCTAATCAAACTGCCCAGCCTCGACCTGTATTCATTACCGGAAAAGCAACGTTTTCTAATAAATCCTAAAAGACTAACCTCCTCGCCTAACTTCGTTGAATGGCTGGGTGAATGCTGTGGATTTTTTACCGAGCCACTTACCTTCGGCATGCGTGCCTATAGTTATTTACGAAACGGCAACCGGTATAAGAAATATGACGTCATTCACGACAATCAGAGTTTGTCTTACAGCATACCCAAAATACAGGAACTAGGTATTCCTGTAGTAACCACCATTCATCACCCTATTGCCATCGACCGGGACCTGGCTATCAAAGCAGCTAAGTCCTTATGGCAAAAAATGGGTATCAGGAGATGGTACGCGTTTGCTAATATGCAAATTAAAGTGGCTAAGAAACTTTCGCACTTCATAACCGGCTCTCAAAATTCTTATCGCCAGATAATCGACATTTTCCAATTGCCGGAGGATAGTCTCCGGGTAATCTATGACGGGGTTGATAGCTCCGTATTCAATCAAGCTACGGACACTAAACGCTCGATAAATCGCCTGCTTGTAATCAACAGCGGAGATACACCTTTGAAAGGGCTGAAATACCTGCTGGAAGCTGTGGCCGCATTAAAGCTAGAACGAAAAATAGAGCTCACTATAGTCGGGAAGCCAATGAAAAACGGCTACACGCAGGGCCTAATCGATAGCTTAGGTATAGCTGATTGCGTTACGCATCTAGGTCAGATAGCCACCGATGAACTGGTACGGCACTACTCCACGGCTACAATGGTGGTGGTGCCGTCTGTCTACGAAGGGTTTGGCTTGCCGGCGGCTGAGGCCATGTGCTGTAGAACACCCGTAATTTCGACAACTGCCGGCGCTCTACCCGAGATTGTTGGAGATGCCGGCATACTCGTACCTCCGGCTGATACCGGTGCGCTGGTCCAGGCAATTTCAGGCCTGCTGGATAACCCGGATAAGCGCACACACCTCGCTGAAATGGGACATAGACGTGTAATGGGGATGTTTAACTGGAAAAACACCGCTGTACATACCGCTGAGGTCTATGGAGAAGCTATTGAGCGCCAAAGGAGTTTTAAGGCACAATAAGATATAATACCTAAGGAGCAATCCAAATGACGTTGAAGCTTGATAATTATCTCTCACGAGAATATCTGAACCCTACGGTTGGCTCCATAGTGGACGTACAACAGGCAGATGGCTCAATCCCCTGGTTCCAGGGGGGGATTACAGACACGTGGACACATGTTGAAAACGCGATGGCGTTAGATGTGGGGAATTTTCATGGCGAAGCACGGCGAGCCTATGAGTGGCTATCCGAAATTCAACTTGAGGATGGGAGCTGGTATGCGTCGTACAAAGATGGTGAACCGCTTGAAACCTACAAGGTTTCACATAGCATTTCATATATTGCCGTAGGGGTATGGCACCATTACCTGAGCACCGGTGATGTTGCTTCTCTCAAGAAGGTGTGGCCGGCTGTACGGGCTGCTATCGACTTCGTACTAGATATGAGAGGACCTAATGGCGAAATCTACTGGGCTAGAGATAGCGCCGGCACTATATATCCCACGGCATTAATAAGTAGTTGTAGCTCAACATATTTGAGTATTAAGAGCGCTCTTTCTATTGCCTCAATCTTGGAGGAGGACAGAACTGACTGGAAAATGGCAAATGCCGCTCTGGTAAAAGCAATTAATAAACTGCCCTGTGTACTTACCACACCGCAGGAAAATAGATTTACATTTGCTATGGACTGGTATTACCCGGCGATGTGCCGTGTCGTCGACGGCGACGATGCCAAGCGTCGTTTGTCCAGTTGGTGGGATAAATTCGTCATCGATGGATTTGGCTGTCTCTGTAGCCTGGAACAGGGATGGGTCACGGCCGCTGAAACAAGTGAGCTGTCTATTGCCCTGGCTGTACACGGCGAATACAAAGACTCGGCAACTGTTTATAATTGGATTCACCAGTTGCGGGATGATGACGGCGCCTACTTCTACGGCATAGCATTGCCAACCAAGGAGATCTGGCCTGAAGAAAAGCCAACCTGGACATCGGCAGCGGTAGTCCTAGCGGCCGATATGCTCCGGCCTATGTCGGCGACAAGTCTACTTCTTGACCATCATGGGCTGGCAATACCGTAGCGCACCTAATGTCTTCGTCATCGGCAGTTCTTCAAACTGACCTGAGGCCAGCGCCAGCTTGTAAACTTCATAAGGAGCCCGCCCGCCTTCAGCCGGGTCTAAAAAGACGTCATGGAAGACAAGGAACCCACCAAGCAGCAAATGCGGACACCAGCACTCATAGTCTGTAATAACTGTTTCGTAGCTGTGGCCACCGTCTATGAACACTAAGCCCAAAGGCGTCTCCCAATCTTTAGCTGCGACATGGGATTTGGTTACCATGGGCACCACAACATCGTCCAATCCGGCCTTTTTTATGACGGCACGAAAATAAGGAAGGCTGTCAATCAGGCCGGACTCGCTATCCATAAGGTCAGAATCGAAGTAAGGCTGGCCGGGTTGTTGTTCCTCCGAACCTCGATGATGGTCGATTGAGAACAACGTCCTCCCCTTTATTTTACAGGCAGTCCCAATATATATAGTGGACTTCCCACAAAAGCTGCCAATCTCGAGACAGGGGCCAAGCGAACAAGCTTCGGAGGCCAGTTCAAACAACCTTAAGCCCTCGTCCTCGTCAAGAAATCCCTTGACCTCTGAGATAAACGGTGGTATCAGGTTTTTAGCTTCCATTTTAGCTTTCGATACAGTACCCATCGAGTCCCTGCGCCATGAATAAATTATCTGCCTTGGACTAACGACAGGAACTCGGCGCGTGTGGCCGCTCTGCTGCGGAAAAGTCCCCTGGTGGCCGAAGTTATAACGTTGCTCCCCGGCTTCTTAATGCCGCGCATGGTCATGCATAAATGCTCGGCTTGAATGACCACCGCCACACCGTCCGGTTGCAGAGCTTCGCAAATGGCATCGGCAATCTGTGACGTCATCCGCTCCTGCAATTGAAGCCGTTTAGCAAAGATATCCACTACCCGCGCCAGCTTGCTCACCCCGACAACCCGCCCCTCTTCACTGGGAATATAGCCCACATGAGCCACTCCATAAAACGGTAAAAAATGATGCTCGCACATAGAGTAAAAAGGAATATCTCTGAGTATCACCATTTCATGATGTCCCACCTCAAAACCCACGGTCAACTCCGCTTTGGCATCCATATTCAAACCCGAAAAAAGCTCAGTATACATGTCAGCAATGCGCTGCGGCGTATCCCGCAGGCCTTCCCTTTGAGGGTCCTCCCCGATGGCCTTAATTATAGAAAGTACCGCGGCTTCGATCTTAGGCATGTCAACCACTGCTGCCCTCCTCTTAGATAACTTTTTTCTAACGCCTTCCGTAAGTCTCCCGGTCCAGCAATCGAACCGATTCTCTCTTAGCAGTTATGTAAAGTTCAGCTCCCAGATAAAGCGCCGGATTCAGCTTGCTAACATCAAGTGTTCCCTTGTCAGTGAATAAATCGTCGGTAAAATGCACCGCCACAATTTCACCCACCATCCAGGCATGGTCGCCATAGGTTTTATTATCCACAAGTTTGCACTCATAAGCGGCATATGCCTCTCTCAGTATTGGCACCGTCGTTTTCAAGGGCTTCTCTTCCGCTACATTAAACTTACGAAACTTATCCATTTCACTGCCGCCGCTGCCGCCGACCGAAGCGATAAGCTCGGCAGCTTCAAAGGGCATGAAGTTAATGCCGAACTCTCCGGATTCTACGATAAGTTTATAAGTATACCTCTTGGGTGATACAGCCACTCCATAAAGCGGAGGCTTATAGGAAATGGCGCTGTGCCAGGCGGCGGCCATGGCGTTCTTCTTGCCTCCGGCGTTTACCGTAAGTATAGCCGCTACTTTGGGATAATGCTGATAGAATTCACCGACGCTGGCTGTTCTTACTCTAGGCATTGGCAGGTCTCTTTATACTTGCGGTGGCGGCTAATGTCAACTCCACCCTAAGGTTCGCTCAACTGCTTTTATGTCAGCGGGCAATTCTGGAAAAGGCTCGGCGAACTTTGCCGGCAGGTTTGGGTCTTTCAGCCCGGTGCCGGTGATGATACAGACCACTTTTTTACCGGAAAGATTCAACCCCTGTTTGACCATCTTGATAAGCCCGGCCACCGACGCCGCTGAGGCCGGTTCGCCGAAAACGCCTTCCTTCCTCGCCAGAAGCTTATAGGCAGCCAGAATCTCATCGTCAGTCACTGAATCGATTACGCCGCCGGATTCATCTCGAGCCGCCACTGCCCCCTTCCAGCTGGCTGGGTTACCGATGCGGATTGCCGTCGCTAAGGTTTTCGGCCTGTCGATGACCTTGCCCTTGACTATGGGCGCGGCACCTTCAGCCTGAAAGCCCATCATCTTCGGAGTCCGGCTAGCCCTGCCCGCCTTTTTGTATTCTACAAAACCTTTCCAGTAGGCGGTAATATTTCCGGCATTACCAACGGGGATAAAAAAGTAGTCGGGAGCATCACCCAAATCATCCACAATCTCAAACGCCGCCGTCTTCTGACCTTGAATTCTATACGGGTTTAGCGAATTGACCAGCGTAACCGGATGCTTTTCCGCCAGGCTGCGGACTATCTGCAGCGCCTGGTCGAAGTTGCCCTGTACGGCGATAATCTTGGCCCCGTAAGCAATCGCCTGAGCCATCTTACCCAGGGCTATCTTACCTTTGGGCACCATAACCACCACATCGAGGCCGAATCTGGCTCCGTAGGCAGCAGCCGAGGCGCTGGTATTTCCGGTAGACGCACAAATGACGCTGCGACTGCCTTCTTCCACAGCCTTGGCTATAGCCACCACCATGCCCCGGTCCTTGAAAGAGCCGGTAGGATTACACCCCTCGAGCTTAAAATAAAGCCCGCCGCAGCCAAGCTCCTTCTCCAGGTAAAGCGACCTGACCAGGGGGGTACTGCCCTCACCCAGGGTTATCATGGGCGTGGCTTGAGTAACCGGTAGCAAATCACGGTATCTGAACAAAACTCCGCGTTCCATGGTTACACCTAAGCCTCAACTCTGACGAAGTTGCTGATTTCTTTGACCACACCCAGATGCTTGGTCTCTTTAAGCGCCTGCTGAACTGCCTGCTCTTCCGCCGGATGAGTCATTATCACAATCTCGGCAACCCTGGTAGACGCGTCGGTCTCCTTCTGAATCACTGAAGAAATACTGATGGCATGGTCGCCCAGTATCCTGGAAATCTGTGCTAAAACTCCCGGCTGGTCAGCCACGCTCATCCTCATATAGTATCGAGTCTTTATCTCGGCCATGGGCATAACAGTCCGCCCGCTGGCAAAAGGCAATCTCGGTGCACTGGGTTTCCCGTTATTAATATCCTGGGCTATCTTGATTATATCCGAAACAACGGCACTCGAAGTTGCCCTGGGACCGGCTCCCTCACCATAGAAGATAACCTGTCCGACCAGGTCGCCTTCGACCAAAATGGCATTATAAACTCCGTCTACCTTGGCCAGCAGCGAGTCCTCCGGTATAAAGACAGGGTGAACACGAGCTTCGATGGAATCCTTATTTCCTTTGGCAATAGCCAGCAGCTTTATGGCATAGCCCAGTTCACGTGCATAGCGAAAATCACGGGCCTGAAGCCGCGAAATTCCCTCGTGATACACATTGTCCGGCTTTACTTCGGTACCGAAAGCTATGGTCGTTAATATAGCCAGCTTATAAGCCGCATCTATTCCTTCTATATCATTTGTCGGGTTAGCCTCGGCATAGCCTAATTCCTGCGCATTTTTCAAAGCCACGGCAAAATCCAGCCCTTCCTTGGCCATTCGAGTCAAAATATAGTTGGTAGTGCCGTTTACGATGGCGTAGATAGCTGAAACATCGTTAGCCACCAGGTCTTCCTGGAAGGGAGCAATTAGAGGTATGCCTCCGCCAACGCTTGCCTCATAGCGAAGACAAGCGTTATGGTCACGAGCTGCAGTCAAAAGCTCCGCCCAGTGCTTGGACATGACCTCTTTGTTGGCGGTAACCACATGCTTGCCATGGGCTAGAGCGTCCCTTATATATTCAAAGGCAGGATGTTCGCCGCCCATAAGCTCCACGATTACGTCTATTTCCGGGTTCTCCACCAGGTCTTCGACCCTTGTGGTAAAAATAGCGCGGTCGACGCCTAATGCGCCATGCTTAGCCAGGTCCTTCTCCAACACCTTTTTAAGAACCAGCTTGCTGCCGGCTTCTCTGGCCAAAGTGTCCGGTTTATTCATCAGGACCTTGACCATGCCACCGCCGATTACACCCAACCCCATCAAACCGATATTAATACTCTTCCTGGCCGCCATAGTTATTGACCCCTGCTCTTAACAACGAGGTTTATTGCCCACGCTTTCTGGTCTTCGGTTAGTAACGTTTCCACCGAATCATCCTTCATTTTCTCAGTCATCCATTTTTCAAAGAGTCCCGTTCTCAGCGTTTGCCTGGTACTGTCATCCAGCACCCGGTTTTCATCTTTGTTCAACACTCTGACCAGCCAAAAACCTCCCAGGGTTTGAACAGAGCTATCAGCCGCCGGTTGACTTACAGCGCCAATTTCGAGAGGCACTGCCATCCCCCTAACCAGCCTGTTGGTGATTGTACCTTCTCCCGTCCAGCCCATATCGCCATTATCGGAAGCGCTAGTGTAATCCTGCGAATAGGTTTTAACCAGACTCGCAAAATCCTCCCCGGCAACTATCTTGGCTCTTATCGCCTCGGCATCATGCCGGCTTCCTGTTAGAATAGCCCTGACATGGCTACCCTTTGTAGGGTCCTTTTCAGTCACTAGCACCACCCAGTAACCGATTGATTTACTGACCATCCCATCAAAAGTCGGCTGGCTGAGCTGTCCCGGCTCAAGTGTAAATGGAAGGTCCTTGAGCGCCGAATTGCCTAAATTCCCCAGCAACATATCGGCGAAACCTTTAGGCAGCCAGCCCAGGTTCCCGCCATTATCCTTAGTAATCGGTTCCAGCGAATATTCCTCCGCCAGTGCCGTAAAATTATCTCCTGCCGCAATCCTGGCTGCTAGCTTGTCGGCTACATCGGCGCTTTCCACGAACAATGCCTGGACCTCCACCTGTTCGGTGCTGGTCGGCACTTCCTTATCAAAATAGTTCTGAACTAATTTGTTTGCCAGAGTTGTAGAACCAATTGCGTCCCTGTACACCTTCTCATTTGGAAGTGTCAAAGTCTTCAAAGTGCTATTTATCTCATCATTGCTAACACTTATACCGACTTCCGGCGCTGACCTAGCCACTGCCTCGTTATATTGCATGACTTTGATAAGGTTATCTGCCATGGTCGCGGTCTGGGAAGCATCCTGCCCTTTACTATAAAGCTCAAGCATCTTTACGTAATAGCCCATATCATAGGTGGTACCATTAATTTTCGCCGCCGGCTGATGAAACGGTTTAATCTGAACGTCCCAGTATCCATAGGCGACGAAAGCAATGAGCAAAGCTAAAAATACGGTCCCGGCAATGTAAATGATGTGCTGGATACGCTGCTGGCGACGGTGCCTGGACAACTGCCGCTTGGTAGGCAGCGGTTTTACTTCGGTTTTAATATGTTTCTTAGCCAACTTTCGAACCCTCTCCTGCTTAAACTAACTGAAGCTAAACCTGGATTGTTCTAATTAGGGACTTATGATACCATATTGACTAATTCAAAGCCACGCGGGGTGTAGCGCAGCCTGGTAGCGCACCTGAATGGGGTTCAGGTGGTCGCCGGTTCGAATCCGGCCACCCCGACCATTCGTAGAAGACCTAGTAGTGACAACCTGAGTAGCTCAGTAATCACAAGCTGGCGAGATATAGTATAACCCACCTGAAGTCGATACCGGATTATCTAACTCATGGTATTCCAGAAACCAGGTGTTCTCCATCGAAGTAAAAAACCTTAAAGCTACTGGATAATCTAGTTTCTAGAAAATTTATAAAAGGGGGCATTGTGAAAATGGCAATAAAAGGGCTTGAAACAATAAATTATGAGGAGAGAGCCAAAGACGCACATTACAAAAAGAGATTGCGTAAGGTGATGACGGAGAAGGAAGCAGTGGAAACGTTTCTGCATGATGGAGATTCATTTTGTATAGGTGGTTTTGTCATGTGCAGGCAGCCTGAAGCCATTATGAGGGAGATAGCACGTCAAGGAAAGAAAAATTTATCTATTATAGATGAGAGCGGAAATTTTGAGGGTATAGACCTGCTGGTAGAGTTGGGGGTGCTCGATAGGATAGATATAGCGTATAACATGACGCGCCAGGTGGGTGGTATTTCCGGCACGCCGGCGCTGGAGCGCGGTATAAAGGAGGGTGTACCGCGCCCGGTTGAGGCGGGTGGTGTTTTAGCCACGCCGAAAGATAAGGTTAAGTCTGATTTACCCTGGCTCAAGATCGTAGACTGGACGAATTTTGAAATTTCGCTGAGACTCATGGCCGGGGCAATCAATGTCCCCTTCATGCCCTGCCGCTCCTCACTTGGCACCGATATCCCCAAATACAATAAAGATATCAAGGTCATAAATGACCCGTATGAGAACAAGCCGCTGCTGCTTATCCCGGCTTACAAACCGGATGTCGCCTTCATCTCAGTTCAGAAGGCAGACCGAAGAGGAAATGGTCAGATATGGGGCTTTAAAGGAACGGATTACTGGAAAGCCAGGGCAGCTAAACATGTAGTGCTGCTTGCTGAGGAAATTGTTCCCACCGAAAAGATATATGAGAACCCGGGGCTGACGGTGATACCAGCCTATTGCACCGATGCCGTTGTCCACCTTCCCTTTAATTGCCATCCTGCAGGTTGCTTTGGATGCTATACAATGGACGGTCTAAGCTTCGTGTCACTCTTACTACAGAGGCAGAGTCGCGAAGGAGCTTTGAAGTGGATCGATGAATGGGTTTATGGCCCCAAAACTCACTTCGGATATTGCGACAAGATAGGATGGGAAAAACTGGATAGACTGGCTAAAGCAGAACATAAGCTAAACAATATACCCGGGTGAGGGATATTAATAAAAATATAAGAGAGGTATGAAAATGGGACATTTATATACCACGCGAGAGAAATATTCACGGCGGCAGCTCGATGCAATGAAGAAGAGATATGAGCCGCCGGTGCTGGTATGCTGCGCCGGGTCAAGGGAAGTGGAAGATAGAGAGACTGTGTTTGTTGGCATTGGCATTTCGGACCTCGCCGGTGCCATAGCCAAGCTGGTACATACGCCAAATGTAGTACTGGTGGCCGAGGCAGGATATGTGGGATTTGCCAGCGTTTCCGTCCTGATCAGCCCGGCTGATAACTCGGCAGGCGCCATGGCTATGTGTCATCAGGGCCTTCCTGAGACGTTCATAGACCAACAATCGGGCTTTATTGATATGTCTTATCTGGGGTTTGCCCAAATGGATATGTTTGGAAATGTTAATGTTAGTTATATAATTGGACGACAAATGAAGATGAATGGTAGCGGCGGCGGAGCCGACATAGCATCATCGGCGGGGAGAATAGTGTATACCGCGGAGTTTAACCCAAGGCAATGGGTGGAAAAACTCGACTACATGACCGAGGCAGGTTTCCTCGATGGCAGTCCCGATGCCAGGAAGAAGGCGAATTTAGTTGGAGGAGGACCTTCAGCCGTGGTCACTGACAGAGGAGTTTTCAGATTCGACCCTCATACCCATGTGCTGTATTTAGCTGAGGTATTCCCCTGGCAGGATGAGGCAGACGTTGAGGATGTGAAAAATAGTATTCCATGGGATTTGAAAGTAGCCGAGGAACTGAAGATAATTGAGCCGCCTACAGAGAGGGAACTTTGGGCACTGAAATTAATGGACCCATTGTGTCAGTATATTATAGCCAACATTATGGATAGACCTATCGGTAAAATTATAGCGGAAGGGAAATTGGATTTAGGAGCGTATGATACATTCCTGCAATTGACAGAGAGAGCCATACAAGAGGTGCTGGAGTCTGTTACCTAGATTTATGAATCCTCTTAGGCGAGCCGTACAAGGCACTGTTACTGAAGGAATATAGGAGGTGGTGAACATGTCAAAGGTTTGTTATAGGAACCTGACGAGTTATAAGTACCAGGTGATGAAAGACTACACGATTAAAATCGACCTCAAACCTCTCAAGGCTATCAGGCGCAAACTGGCTAAATTCCTGTCCTTGTCCCCGCAGGGGATTTTATCTATCAACAAGTATTATGCCTGGGACGGGCCCAGCGGACCGACCATCGATACCAGAGACTTCATGCGTGGCTCTCTCGTTCACGACGCCCTGTATCAGTTGATGCGGGAAGGCGTCCTCGATTATAGGGTTCACCGGCAGCGGGCTGATGAAATTCTGAGGGAAATCTGCCTTGAGGATGGTATGTGTAAGTCCAGGGCGTGCTATGTTTATCAGGCGGTACACATCTTCGCTGAAGGAGGTGCCCGTCCGCAGCCGGAACACGAGCCGGAAATCATATGTGTACCTTGAGAAACCGCCTGCGCACTGTGGCTTGCTAAACCTTTGCCAGGCCGCTTCGTTATTCATGGTGATAGAGTAGACTAGGAGGGAATAAAACATGAAAAACAATTTGCTGGTTTCGGTTATTTTAGTTGCTATGATGTTGATTGGCAGTTCAGCCTGTATCGTGCCGCCTGGTGCGCAGCCGGTAAGCCAGACAGTAAAATCGGATAAGCAAAGAATAACTTCTCCAGTCGCCAGTCAGGCTGACCTGGCCGCGCTGGTAAACGGCAACAACGCATTTGCCTTTGACGCCTATCAACAAATCAAAGGAGATGAAAACGTTTTCTTTTCACCCTACAGCATTTCGCTGGCACTGGCTATGACCTATGCCGGCGCCCGCGGCGATACGGCGCAGCAAATGGCAAACACGCTCCACTATACTCTGCCGCAGGAACTGCTTCACCCGGCGCTCAATAGCCTGGATATAGAACTAAGCCAGCGTGGCCAGGGCGCCAAAGGCAAGGATGAGAAAGGCTTCAGACTCAATATCGTAAATGCCATCTGGGGACAAAAGGGCTACGCCTTTCTCCAGGAGTTCCTCGATATCCTGGCTGAGAACTACGGCGCCGGCATCAGAACGCTCGATTTCATAAACGCACCTGAACCATCGCGCGTCACTATTAACGACTGGGTAAGCGACCAGACGGAAGGCAGGATTAAAGACCTGATTCCACCGGGCGCTATCGACGCCATGACCCGCCTGGTCCTGACCAACGCCATCTACTTCAACGCCGCCTGGCAGTTCCCCTTCGAGAAAGATGCCACCGCCGATGGCACCTTTCACTTGCTCTCCGGCAGTGAAGTCACCGTGCCAATGATGAAACAGACAAAATCGTTTGCCTATGCAGAAGGTGATGATTATCAGGCGGTGGAATTGCCCTATGACGGAAGCGAGCTTTCCATGGTGATTCTGCTGCCTCAGCCCGGCCAGTTCACTACGTTTGAAAGGTCTCTGGATGCCGGTAAGGTCGACGGAATTATTGCCAGCTTAGCTTCCAAGCGAGTCGTGTTGACTATGCCCAAATACGAATTCTCCTCCGACTTCAGCCTGAAGAAAGCCCTCAGTGCTATGGGTATGCCGGTGGCTTTTACCGAGAACGCTGATTTTTCAGGCATGGACGGCAAGCGCGATCTATACATATCGGACGTGATTCATAAGGCATTTGTTTCTGTCGACGAAGTCGGCACGGAGGCAGCCGCCGCTACGGCGGTTGTTATGACAACCACATCGTTACAATTGAACGTTGTTGATGTGACCATTGACCGCCCCTTTATCTTTCTAATTCGGGACATTCAAACAGGGGCGATCTTATTTCTCGGACACGTCACGAACCCGGCAATGTAGCTAAAATCCCTCTCAATCTCCCTTTACGAAAGGGAGAGGTCTATTTCCCCCTTTGGAAAAGGGGGGTTAAGGGGGATCTTAAATCCCTACTTCTAACTTTTATTCTTCGTCTCCCCCTTAGAAAAAGGGGGATTAAGGGGGATTTTTGCTCTAGCTGTCACCTGCCCTCAGGTGAAAAGGCCTTAATTTAACGGTTAGCTTCGGGATTAGTCAAGCTTTCCAAATTGATAGGCAGCAATAGCTACATCCACTAAATACCACACTCCAAGGCCGCCACATGTTATCATCTTAATAACGCCCAGTGCTATTTCTCCCCGGTAGAAACGGTCCAGACCGAAATAGCCTGCCAGAAAAGATATTAAAAGAATAGTTAGCTGCCGTTGATATTCACTTTTTGCCGCCATATAGCCCTCCTTTGATTTCATTCAGCCTAAAATTTACCACAATTAGCAAGAATCATAAATCATCGCTTCTATTTAAGCGGGTAAACTAAATTGATTTGAATAGCCTCTGAATCACCGGCAGCGCATCTTCTATATTTATGGCATATCCCATCCCTTCGACGCCGCCAATAGCGAGTTTCAGGCTGGTTATGCCGATTACCTCTCCCGCCAGGTTGACCAGCGGACCGCCGCTGTTGCCGGGATTAATTGCGGCATTGGTTTCAATTAGATTGGAATACGTTTCACTTGGAGATATTTGAATGCTCACGCCGAGACGACTGACGATACCGTCTTTAACACTTATGCCCATTCCCAGCGCGTTTCCTACCGCTACCACCCAATCCCCAACCCTCAGCTTCGAGGCATCACCAACTTTGAGAGCCGGTAGCTTCCCGGCATTAATCTTAAGTATCGCTATATCGGAATCGGGGTCAGTTTTGATGCTTACTGGAGTGTACGTCTTACCGTTTTCCAGTTCCACCGTAATAGTTTGTGCACCTTCGATTACATGATTATTGGTTACGATGATGCCGCTTTCATCGATTATCCATCCCGAGCCGGCACCCGGGATAGTGCGCTGAATATATCTTCTGGTAACAACGGTCTCGGTGTCAATGGCTACCACCGAACGCTTAACGGTATCCGTCAAATCGGCAAAGCTGGGCAAGGTAACCAGTGCCCCAATCTGCGGCATCGCCGGTGTACTGCTTGGGGTTGGTAGTTGGATTTCAGACTGAGTAGAGGATGATACAAGACAACCACCCAGTGAGACAATAGACACGACAATAGTTAGACACAATAACAGGTATTTATAACGCTTCATTAGTCCTCCTTAAAATAGACTTCGCGAAAGGTCGAATAGCTGAAAGCCATCCGAATCTTGACTCGCTCGGTCGTTGGAAATACATATCATTGGGCAGAGAATGGTACAACCTATTCAGTAAAGTGTCAAAAATAACGGAAATGCGCTCGAGCGGATAAAGGGGGATTTGTAAGAAGGTAAAATCCCTCTCAATCTCCCTTTAGGAAAGGGAGAAGCCTATTTCCCCCTTTGAAAAAGGGGGATAAAGGGGGATTTCCAGTTGACAACCATCCACCTGCGCCTTAACATAGGCAGCAGACAACGCCATGAAAACCCGCAGCCTGAACATAACCAAAACCCACGTCCGTCGAGTCTTCAACTTCACCGATGAAGTCGTTCAGAACTACCCCAACCGCCTGGCTGGAACGGAAGCCTGTAAAAATGCCGCCGACCGCATAAAACAGGAATTCATTAAGCACTGTGACCCGGGCTCGGTGCACGTGGAAGATTTCACGGTCCACCCTAAGAGCTTCCTGAAATATATCCCCGCCCTCGTCGTCCTTTATTTTGCCGGCGCTGTTCTATTATATTTCGGGCTCCCGCTGACGGCGCTTGTCGTCTACGGCCTGGCAATCTTCATGTTTTATGCCCAGTTTGTCCGCTACTGGGAATTGCTCGACCCCTATTTCCCCAAAGCCACCGGCTACAACGTCTACGGCTCTATCGAACCTGAAGGCGAGGTAAAGCAGCAGGTCGTGGTCAGCGCCCATCATGACGCCGCCTATGTCTTTCAGCTACTGGCTTATGCCCCGAAATACTATGCCAGGCTAATCAACGCCGGCATACTGTTTTTGCTGCTCGGCTTCCTCGTCTCGCTGATTTGGATCGTGCTGGCCTTGTTTCAAGTCCCTGTTCCCGACGGGATCCTACTCTGGGTACCTGTGGCCCTGATGGTCGGCGGCATTTTCCAGCTGCCGCTGGCCTTCTTCACCACGGGAGAGGTATCTCCCGCTGCCGGCGATGACATGATTGCCGTAGCCGTTGCCGGCGAGACGGCCCGGCTATTCCATCAGGCTAAAAAAGCGGGCAAAAATCCTCTGCGTCACACCCGCTTAATAGTAGCCTCTTTCGATGCCGAGGAAGCCGGGCTCCGCGGCGCGCGTGCCTTCTGTAATAAACACGGCCAAGAATTGCTGAACACCAAGACCTATGTCTTTAATATCGACACGCTTTACAAGCTCAAAGACCTCACTTTTCTGGACAAAGACCTGAATTCAACCGTGAGGCTGTCCCGTGCCATGGCGCAGGATTGTGTGGATACTGCTAAATCGCTGGGTTATCCCGCCCGAATCGCCTCTATGCCCTTCGGTGCCGGCAGCACGGATGCCGCTGAATTCGGCAAGCTCGGCGTTGAAGCCATCAATATGGCGGGTATTAGCTTTGATATCGGAAAATTCGGTGAGGACCTCGTGTATCACACACCGGATGATGTCCCTGAATCTATTGAACCGGAGCTGGTTGAAGCATCTCTTAAAATTGTCCGGGACTATATCCTGAAAAAGGACAGCCAGGCCTGACTCCGCACGCTGACGTAAAAATTATCCCCCAATTTTTGACTTTTAGCTTTTAACTTTTGACTTTTGTTCCCCCATCGTCTTAACATTCACCCGACAGGAAGAACCACCCATGAATAAATCAAAAGTCGCGCTCGTTAAATGCGTTTCCTACGATAGTAATGAGGTGTTGACAGCCGTTCGAGCCGGGCTCGACCTGCTCGGTGGCGTCTCCGCCTTCGTCAAATCCGGTGACAGAATCGTACTGAAACCCAATGTATTGATTGGCACCAGTCCCAATAACGGCGTGACCACGCATACTGCCGTATTCAGAGCCGTAGCCGGCCTCTTCAAAGAAGCCGGCGCCGTCGTGTCTTATGGCGACTCCCCGGCCTTCGGCAAATGCGAGCCCAATATCAGACGAGCCGGCTTGAAGCAGGTTGGTGACGAGCTGGAGCTCAAATTAGCCGATTTCGATTCCGGGAAGTCGGTCAGCCATAAGAATGCCCTGCTGGTCAAGAAATTCGTCATTGCCAATGGCGTGCTGGAGGCTGACGGCCTGGTAAGCTTGCCCCGGCTCAAAACGCACGGCCTTACGCTATTTACCGGAGCCGTAAAGAATCAATTCGGCTGCATCCCTGGCCTGCTCAAGAGCCAGTACCACGTTAAACTGCCTGACCCCTACGATTTCGCCACCATGCTGGTTGATTTGAATACGCTTATAAAGCCACGCCTTTACATTTTGGATGGGATTACAGCCATGGAGGGTAACGGTCCCAGGAGCGGCAAGCCGAAGCAGTTAAATGTCCTGTTATTCTCCAGCGACCCCATAGCCCTGGATGCCACAGCCTGCCGTATTATTAACCTTAATCCCGCCATCGTACCCACCAGCCAGCCGGGTGAAGCAGCCAAGCTGGGAACATACCACGCTGAGAATATTGAGCTGACAGGCGGAGACATAGATTCCTTTTTCGACCCCAGCTTTGAGGTAAACCGAACGCCTCCAGCCCATAGTACCGGCGGCCGGTTCAGTACCTTCATCAAAAACAGAATAACCCAGAGGCCCGTTATCGATAAAGCCAGGTGTGACCTATGCGGTATCTGCGTTAAGATGTGTCCCGTCCACCCCAAAGCCGTCGATTGGTATGAAGGTGACAGGTCCCAGCCGCCCAGGCACAACTACGACCGCTGTATCCGCTGCTACTGCTGTCAGGAAACCTGCCCCGATGGAGCCATTCTAATAGAAAGTCCCTTGTTGGGAAGGTTGTTCTCCAAAATCTGATTTACTAACCTGCCGGTAAATAACCGCCAAGCCCTAACCTGTCATTGCGAACTCTCTCCCCATGTCATTGCGAGGAGTGTAGCGACGTGGCAATCTCACAAACTCATTTTGTTCGAGTTGTCGTGGTAATACTGCCTTCCACGATGGATATTTCATCATCGGTAAGGCTGTAGAGTCTATAGACTATCTGGTCAATGAGGTCATCGGTTACTTTGATTCGAGTCTTTAGTGGAGTAAGGGCATTCACAGCCGCCGAAAATTCACTGGCTATAATGTCCCGTATGTTGGACGGGCACGGGTCCGGGATAATCTTATTTTTCTTAAGCACATCCAGCAAATCCTCAAAGGTATTGTTATAGAAGTCCTTTATCTTTGTCTTGTTCTTCTGGTCTTCAACGGAGCCTTTCAGTATCTCCTTCTCAAGCCAGGATAAAAACACTTTAATCCTGGACTGCTTCTCTTTGTTGAGCCGTATCATCTCCTCCGCCAGGAAAGCCAGCAGGTCATGCACCACATCTGATTCTTCCGGTTGAGCGGAAAGACGCTCTTCCACGAACGCGACTACGCTTGACGGATCTACCTCGTAAAGCTGGCGGCCTTGACCGACCAATGCCTCACGCCGTTCACGAAGTGTGGTAAAGGAGACGCGGCGTATGGGAAATCTCCTAATGTCTTCGACTAATACTTTCGGAAATAGTCCCTTGCCCGACTTTGGACTTGTTCGATAAAAATATTCAGACAAAAGTGACGAGTTTATCAATGCAAGGAAGTAAAGGTGAGAATAATCTGTTTCTATAAAACAGGCGTTTAGAACACTTGGGTTGTGTACAAATGTTTCAGTTACGTAAGTCGCCAACAGACGATGGGGTGGCTCATCAGTAATTTCTCTAAAGATTAACCTAGGAGAGGAGAAATAATAGAGTTCTACAAATGAACTAACCCATTTTTACTAACAAACTTTAATTACTCTCTATGACTCGTAATCAACACAAATATATAGTCTTTAAAGTATATTTTGGGCAATGGCATTAGCAGTAGCGAACGGACAATTATATAACCCACTATGGCTATTGGCGGGCTTGTATGATATCTTATTTCTCAGGGGAACCTTAACGTCACAGGAGGTGAGCCATGCCAGGAGCGTTCTGGAAGGGTGTTCTCCCGGGAGCTCGTGGCTCGCGGTCTGAACAAATGATTATCCCAAAGCAGTTATAAATTTTTCTGAACCTCAACCGTAGCCGGCCTAAACTTTCGTCGATTTATTACGTTGTACTAATTAGGCGAGTCATCGCCCCCTTAACCAAACAGAGAAACCAGCGTCGTGACCAGCGCTGGTTTCTCGTCTTTTAGGAAAGGCGGCTGGTATCCGTGCTCGCACAAAAATAGCGGCGGATACCTGACATCGAAACCAGATATCCGCCTTCTATTTCAGCTCTCCCCTTTGACTTAGTGCGCTAAAACCATGGCATCGGTCTGGCCTATACCCAGTATTCGGTCAAGCACGTTATAGAAGAAATCGCTGGTAGTAACTATCCCTACCAGGTGACCGTCCTCCATGGCCAGCAATAACCTCGACTTATTCAGTCGGGCTAAAGCCACTGCTTCCACAACGGTGTCATCTGGAGAAATGGTGATCAGGTCCCTGCTCATGACTTCCTTGACAGTCAACCTGTTTAACAGGTAATTAAGCTCTTGCTTGCTGAAAGTGGTTATGGCAGAGGGTCCTGCTTTGTCCAGCGCATTCAGGGTGACCATGCCTACCAGTTTTTCCTTATCTATTACCGGCAAATGCTTCACCCCGTGGACATCCATTATTCTCCTGGCATCAGCTAACGAAGTAGTGCTTGGAATCGAGACTACGTTAGTTGTCATTATGTCACGTATCAACATGGCTGCCTCCTTATTCTTTTCTACTTTAACTTTTCGACCTTTGACTATATAGCATAACAGACAAATGTGAAAATACGACGAAGAAAATACAAATATTGCGTGAAAATTAGGTGAAGATTGGGTTATAGACGGTCACCGGAAGCCTATAGAAATGGCTGGTTACCTTGATAAGGTGAAGCCCTATCTAAAGAGGATGTATAGCGGCCGTTAAATTTAGACTGAGTGATTTATAGCGGAATGAATCACTTCAGCTTAAATGATGAGATTATCATAGAGAAGGGATAATTCTTGTATCCAGCCGAATCTGCTGCCGTATCCAATCTATAGAGGTGGTCTGCAGTGCTCTTGAAGTAAGCCTCTCCGTGAAACGGGCCAGTATCCGCATTATAGTCATATGAAACATACCAGTTCCAGAAGCCTTCCATTGGTTTATTTTCTATTTGAGCTATTTCAGACCAATGTGTTCCCAATGACATAAGCCAACGTTGGGCAGCAGTTTGAGCTGACATGGAATCTGCTACATATATCATGACCGAAGCCACGCGGGTCGGAGATGCTATTAGGAATGTTGTCCCGTCTTTAGAAACCTCGCCCTTCCAACTGAGCGGATAACTAATACTATACCCTCCCAAATCATTGGTATATGCCGTGAATCCCGGCTGACCACAACCGACGACAGAACTGAGCAGCAGGACGATAAGTCCCAAAAGCAGAAACCAATGTTTTTTATTGTTTCTCACTCGAGCCTCCTTGTGGTTAATGTTTGACGAACCCATCTGATTATATTGTGAACGGCGCCAGGTATTACCTGCTAATTTAAGCCGCAATCATCTATAGTAGCGTATTTTATCAATTCCAGAGCCTGCGTGGCAATAAACCGGATATTCCGGACTTAAAAACAGCATAACCAGCACTTCATACACAGTAGCAAAATACGAGTATAATGTGTTATACTTGACGCTTAGCAAATTAGGAGGAGACGACACAATGAAGGCTCACCCAAAGAAGTCCCACCCAAAGAAGGCTCACCCAAAGAAAGCTCAACTAAAGAAAGCTCAACTAAAGAAAGCTCAACTAAAGAAAGCTCAAGTAAAGAAAGCTGCTCCAAAGGCTGACCCAAACAAGGCAATATATGAAAAAAGACCATGGCTGAAGTTTTACCTCAAAGAGGTGCCCGCGGATGTCAAAATACCGGAAAAATCCGCAGTCGAAACCTTCGATGAAGCTACAACTAAATGGAAGGATAGGACCGCCGTAATATTCTACGGTAGAAAAATAAGCTACCGCGAATTAAGAGACCACGTCGATAGATTCGCCACAGCCTTGCAGGACCTGGGAGTCAAAAAAGGTGATAGGGTTGCTTTACTGCTCCTGAACTCACCTCAATTCATCATAGCCTATTTCGGCGCCCTGAAGGCTGGAGCTATACTGACTGCCATCAGTCCTGTTTATGTTAGTCCCGAAATCAAACATCAAATTGAAGACAGCGGCGCCCGGATAATCGTCTGCCAGGATATACTTTATGAAAATGTGGAACGGTCAGGAGTCAAACTGGATAAGGTTATCCTGACCAGTATTGCAGAATATTTACCCGGGCTAAAAAAGTTCCTGGGCAGCAGCATACTCAGGGCTGTATACCAGAAGATGGCAGCACCACCTTCTGAGATATATGAAAGAGAAGGAATTTATCAATTACAGGACTTGATTAAGAAATATCCGCCCAAGCCGCCAAAAATCAAGTTCAATATTCATGAGGACCTGGTAACCCTGCCCTATACCGGCGGCACAACAGGACTTCCCAAAGGAGCTATGATAACCCACTATAATATCACTGCAGCCAGGTACATAGGCTCAGAGTTCTGGGGAAATATTGTCCAGGAAGGCAAAGAGACCATACTGGCATATTTGCCCTTTTACCATATCTACGGTCAGGCAGTGATTATGTTGGGTGGTCTGGCTCAGGGCTACACCCTGGTGATATTCACCACCCCCGACCTCGACGACATCTTAAATGCCATCGAAAGCTACAAGGCAACTATTTTCTTCAGCGTCCCGTCTTTGTATGAGTACCTCAGAGATTATCAACGTACGGACAGAATTAACTGGAAGCGCCTCAAAGTTCTCGTCTCCGGCGCCGATGCCCTTCTTGAAGATACGGCGATAGGTTGGGAGAAACGGACAAATACTAAAATACATGAGGGCTGGGGTATGACTGAGACTAGCTCTATTGGAATGGGTAGTCCATACGGCAGGCCGAAGGTCGGTTCTTTCGGCGTCCCCATGTGTAACACAGTAGCTGGAATACTCAGTCCTGAAAGCACCAAATTTCTGCCTGTTGGCGAGATAGGCGAGCTTGCCGTCAGGGGTCCACAAATATCCCCAGGATACTGGCATAATCCGGAAGAGACGAAGAAAATGTTCGTCAAAATCGGCGGCGAAACATGGCTTCGAACCGGCGACCTGGCCAGAATGGACAAAGAAGGCTATTTCTTTTTCTACGATAGAAAACGTGACATGATTAAATATAAGGGCCTGGCGGTATTCGCCAGGGAGGTGGAGGAGGTACTGAAAGCGCATCCACTGGTCAAAGAGGCGGGTGTAATCGGGGTTCCCGACAAAAACGTCGGAGAGAAAGTCAAAGCCATCGTCGTCCTCGAGACGGACGCCAGAGGCAAAGTCTCCGAAGAAGAAATCATGAAATATTGCGCGGAACATATGGCGCACTATAAATGTCCCAGAATCGTAGAGTTCAGGGGTGAAGTGCCAAAGACAGATGTCGGCAAAGTATCTAGGCGGGAATTGAGAGAGGACGAGCTGTAAAACCGGCTTGACATTGAAGCGATACTGATGTAGCCTTTCACAAGCCTGCCTTAGATGCCGGCAAAGAGCCTATCAACCGAACAAAAGAAATGGGCAACAATCTGCTCTAGCTTAGAATTTGGTGCTGTTATGAAAGTACCAGGGCGAACGCTGTTAAATTCGCAAAACTCAATCCTGCGTATATTTCGTTCGTACTTTAATATAACCACCAAACATCTCAGTCACATTGGCAAAATACAAACACTGTGCTATACTTTGCTCCAAATAAAGGAGGAGGTGACATAATGGCGGCCGATACCAACAAGGCAATATACGAATCCAGACCGTGGCTGAAGTTCTATCTCCCGGAGGTGCCGGCGGACATAAAAATGGCGGATAAGTCCGCAGTTGACATCTTTAACGAAGCCACAGACAAATGGAAGGATAGAACTGCCGTAATATTCTATGGCAGGAAGATGAGCTACCGCGAGCTAAGAGACCATGTCGATAGATTCGCCACAGCTCTCCAGGACTTAGGAGTTAAAAAGGGGGATAGAGTCGCTTTACTACTTCTGAACTCACCCCAGTTCATCATAGCCTTTTTCGGAGCTTTAAAGGCTGGAGCCATTTTAACTGCCATCAGTCCTTTCTATGTCAGCCCCGAAATCAAACATCAAATTGAAGACAGCGGCGCCACCATAATTATCTGCCAGGATAATCTCTATGATAACGTCGAACGGGCAGAAGTCAAGCTGGATAAGGTCATCCTGGTAAATATCGCCGATTATATACCGTGGCTGAAAAGGTTCATGGGCAGCAGCGTACTCCGTGCCGTCTACCAGAAGATGGCAGCACCGCCTGCCGAGCTCTACCATAGAGAGGGATTCTATCTATTCAAAGACTTGATTAAGAAATATCCACCCAATCCACCGAAAATCGAATTCAACAATAAGGAGGACCTGGTAACTCTTCCCTACACCGGAGGGACAACGGGACTACCCAAAGGTGTTATGATAACCCACGAAAACATTAACGTATCCGAACATATAGCCGCAAATTTCTGGGGCGATGTTACGCAAGAAGGCAAGGAAACCATTTTAGCTTATTTGCCCTTCTATCATATCTATGGCCAGGCGGTGTTGGTGGCGGGTGGTCTGGCGCAGGGATACACCCTGGTGATATTCACCACCATCGACCTTGACGACTTACTCAACGCCATGGAAACTTACCATGCAACTATTTTCTACAGCGTGGCGGCCTTATATGAATATCTTCGAGATTACCACCGCACCGACAGAGTCAATTGGAAGCGCGTCAAAGTTCTTATCTCCGGCGCCGACATCCTACTTGAGGACACGGCTAAAGGCTGGGAGAAAAGGACGGGCTCCAAAATCCACGAGGGCTGGGGGATGACTGAAACAACTTCTGTGGGAATTGTCAACCCATTCGGCAAAACAAAAGTCGGCTCTTTCGGTGTACCTCTACCTAATACCGTGGCTGCCATAGTCGACCCCGATAGCAACAATTTTCTTTCTGTTGGCGAGATAGGCGAGCTTATAATAAAGGGTCCACAAGTAGCCAAAGGATACTGGAAAAACCCGGAGGCAACCAGTGAAACATTTGTCAATATAGACGGTGAAATCTGGCTTCGTACCGGCGACTTGTGCAGAATGGATCAAGACGGCTATTTCTTTTTCTACGACAGAAAACGTGATATGATTAAGCACAAGGGCAAGATTGTATATGCCAGGGAGGTAGAAGAAGTCCTGGCGGCTCATCCTCAAATCAAGGAGACGGGTGTAATCGGAGTTCCCGACCCCGAGGTTGGAGAGAAAGTAAAAGCAGTAGTTGTCCTCGAGACAGAAGCCAGAGGGAAGCTATCAGAGCTGGATATCATGAAATATTGCCAGGAGAGGCTAGCTGATTATAAGTGTCCCACAATCGTCGAGTTCAGAGGCGAGGTGCCTAAAACAGATGTCGGCAAAGTATCTCGTCGTGAGCTGAGAGAGGAGTAGCTATAAAATGGCGTTTCTAGAAGTCGAAAATTTAACCAAGACCTTCGGCGGTCTATCTGCTGTTAATAATGTGAGCTTCAAGATAGAAAGAGATGAAATCGTCGGCCTGATTGGGCCAAACGGTTCGGGCAAGACCACACTCATACGCTGCTTACTCGGCATATTGAGGCCGGATTCAGGAAAAGTCATACTTGACGGCAAAGATATAACCAGAAAACGATCGTGGGATATTGTCCAGAGAGGTATGGTGGGAACTTTCCAGGTAGTAAAACCTTTCCGCCATTTGCCTATCATAGCTAACGTTATGGTAGGTTGTCTCTGCCCGAGGATATCCAAGCGAGGCGAATGGGTCAAAAGAGTCGAGGTAAAGGCACGAGACGCTTTGGAATTCGTAGGTATCGCCGACATGGCTCTAGAACCGGCTTCTATTCTAGCACACGGGGATTTAAAGCGGCTGGAGGTAGCCAGAGCTATTGCCACCGAACCGGAGTTGCTTATCCTCGATGAGCCTTTCGGCGGATTGAACCCAGCCGAAACCGAGCTTGTGGCCAAATCAATGAAACGGTTACACAAAGGCGGGAGATTCGGCCGGCTTCATAGTGAAGGGCCGGCTATGCTTATCATAGAGCACAAGCTTAGTGAGCTGATGAAGATAGTAGACAGAGTAATTGTACTTTGCTTTGGCGAAATCATCGCTACAGGCACACCTGAAGAAATATCCAAAAACCCCGTAGTAATCGAAGCTTACACAGGTAAGGAGGTGCTCATTGCTGGAAGTTAAAAACGTAACCGTCCGTTACGACACGGCCACGGTGCTGGATGACGCCAGCCTTAATGTAGAAAAAGGCGAATTGGTGAGCCTTGTCGGCCCCAACGGTGCCGGAAAGAGCACCTTACTCAGGGCTATGGCAGGATTAATAAAGTGGGAGAAAGAGGTCTCAAAAGGAACCAGACAGGCTGATATAACCTTCGATGGGATTATAGAGTTCGAGGGTGAGAGGATTGAAAATCTGTCGGCATCTGATATAGCCAAAAGAGGTCTGCTCCTTTGCCCGGAGCGAGGCAGGCCATTTGTTGAAATGACGGTTAAAGATAACCTGCTGGCCGGCGCTTATCTTGTCAAGGACCAGAAGGCAATTAATAGTAGCATGGAAAAGGTCTATGAGCTCTTTCCCAGACTGAAAGAACGACAGAATCAAATATCGGGAACACTATCCGGCGGTGAACGTCAAATGCTGGCTATTGGCAGGTCGTTGATGCGTCGCCCTAAGTTCATGATGGTTGACGAACCCTCAAGCGGCCTGGCACCAAAATTAAAGCAGGACCTGTTTAAACGTGTAGAAGAGATTTACCGCGAACTGGGTGTTACTATTTTACTGGCTGAACAAGATGTCAGTTTCGCTTTTAGCCTCTCAGTAAGAAATTACGTTATGTCAAGAGGCCATATCATCGCCCAAGGAACAGCTGCAGAGTTGCTCAAAGACGAAACTATCAGAAAGACGTATCTCGGCCTCTAGAATCTCTAGCTTTTCCCAGAAGATTGTAAGCTTTTACTTATCCAAGCATCCCCTAGTACAGGTCAGCGCTGCAAGCTCTACAGGTATGACGCCATGACACATTAGTCAGCTTGCAACGTGGACATTGTCTCTCAATCTTGTCCCGTATCCAGACGGCAATGCCTTCAGGCATGAAAAGAAGAATCAGTATCACTATGACGGCAAAGATTAACATCCGGTACTCCGAGATAGAACGCAGGGACTCCATCAGAGGATAAAGTATATAAACCCCCACCACCGCCCCGTAAATGCTAACAATACCTCCGAAAACAGTCCATATTATGGCTTGGAACGACAATGTAAGGTCCAGGGAGGAAGGACCGGCAATTCTCAGGAAGTGCGCATAAAAGCCGCCTGCTATTCCGGCGAAGAAGCCGCCTACAGCAAAGGCGAACAGCTTATATCGTATTGTATTTATTCCGCTGGCGCGAGCTGCAATTTCATCCTCGCGTATAGCATGAAGAATAATCCCTGTCCTGACCAGGCCGCTCTGGGCATCCGTAAGCTTCCACATTATGAATACCGAGACGATCATGACGAGCACTGAGATGTAGTACTCTACTGTTCTGGAATCGGAAATGCGGTCAATACCGGAAATTCCTAACTCACCACCGGTAAACTTGGTAAAAGAGAAAATAACCCCGAGAAGAATAAGTGGAAACGCCAGGGTTACCAGAGCCAGATAGGGTCCCCTCAACCTCAATGCCGGCAAACACATGACAACGCCGGCTATTACCGCTGCAATGGCACCCAGCGGTATGGTTACCCATATTGGCCAGTGCGGGCCCAGGTCGCCTCCCCTGTTCAGCAAAGCTGTCGTGTAGGCGGCCACCCCGAAGAAGAGGGCATGACCGAAGTTCAACTGGCCGGTATAGCCGGATATAAAATCCCAGCTTACGGCGAAGATAACGAACATATTCGTAAAAATCAGCATACGCAGTATGTAAGGCTGCTGTGTAAATGCAGGAATTAGAAACAAGAGCACAAAGAAAATTAAAGCTATTAACCTGCCCGGTATGGCCACTACATCGCCCTGAAAATCTTTAAATAATCTACTTAGCAATTTACAATCTCTCCTCTTCGAAAACTACGCCAAATAGACCCTCAGGCCTTACAATGAGTACTATCACCATGACCAGCAAGGCGGCGGCCCCCTTAAGAAAGGCACCGGTAGGCAGCAAGAAAACAACCAGGGTTTCAACCAGGGCCAGAATAAAAGCTCCGATGACACTTCCCTTGACGCTTCCCAGACCACCCAGAGTAATTATCGCCATGACCATGACGAATGGAGGCCACAGCATACCAGGTTCAAGGACCAACGTTGGAGCCACCAGCACGCCGGCAACCGCGGCCAGTGCCGCGGCAATACCCATAACCGTGAACAGTATAGTGGAGACATTTATCCCCATTAGATTGGCAATTTCGGTGTCCTGAGCGGTAGCCCTGATGGCAATACCCAGTCTTGTCTTTGACAAAAGCGCCCATACGATGAGCAGAACAACCGCCGCACCAGCAAATACCAGCAAATTCTGGAAGACGACTTTTACGCCGAGTATTTCCCAGTATCCTGTGACAAAAGCCGGCGCTGAACGATATTGACCTGAGAAGGCAATAATCATGATCTGCTGAAACATCATGGCTACAGCCAGGGTTATCAGCATCACGGTTACGTGGTGCTCACGTACACGGTCGATAAGTAGCTTGTACACCAGAAGCCCCAGCCCGGTAGTAATGACTATAGACAGGATAATGGACACAATCGGACTCCAACCGAGTAAGCTGGCGAAAGCAAATATCCCGTAGGCTGCCAGCATGTAAAACGCGGTATGCGACAGCTGTAGCACCCGGGCTACCCCAAAGATTAGGGCGAAACCGAGAGCCAGGAGCGCATATACACTTCCTTTCACCAGAGTCTGAACTATAATTCCTTCAACCATATCTTATCTTACCTAACCTTCAATCTTACTTGCCTAACTCTACGGTACCAAACGGCATACTTGTTCCGCTAACCTTCATGGAGACTACAGACTGTAACCGGCCTGCAGCCTCCATACAGGACTAAAACGATTTCTTATTTAACTGACAAGGTGTGTGCTATCTCAGAGAACAGTGCCTCATCGTAAGGAGAGAACGCGTCTATAGTCCATACAGTGGCACGAATCCGCTTGCCGTTCTTGTCTGTGCTGGTGGCAAAAGAAACAATGTCGTATTGTCCAGACGTAAACTTCGATACGTACTGAACTGCCGGCGTGCCGTCAAACAGAGTTGTCTCTGTCGGAGGTGACGTAACTTTAACCTTCGTGTTCCCCTCAGCCGTATTCGCTGCCACGACCCAATCGGCAGTCATAGGTTCATTTGCATCACGTACACTCATACTTACGCCAGGAACGAACCCGGGTACACCGAAGGCAATGATAAGGCTCCCATTGGCGATTTCGGGGCGCTCTACCCAATCCTTTGGGTACTGGATTGAGAAGCCATACTGGCTATTAGTATATGTTTTAGCTGTATATGTCAGTTGGTGTGCAGCCGGCGGTGTAGCTGGTTGTTCAGCCGGTGGCGTCGCTTGTTGTTCAGCCGGTGGCGTCGCTTGTTGTTCGGGTGGAGCCGGTGGCGTTACTGTTTCAGCCGGTGCCTTGCAGGCCACTAAGGCCAGACCCAGAACAAGCAGCATGACCATTAACACTGTTACGAATTTGTATGTCTTGTTCGTCATCGCATCTCCTTTTGCTAATTTGCCATATAACATTCTCAATCTAGGCTTGCCGTCCTCAAAAACTGCCGACCGGCAATTCGTCTGATAAGCCTCTGGCGAGACCCCAGGCGTTGGCCTGGGGTCTCGCTAATATTTAAAATGGTTACTTTGTAAAGGTCAAAGAGTGAGCAACTTGCGAAGCCAGCGCCTCATCCATAGGAGCCATATCAGGTATAGTAAATACATTCACACGAAACCGGGTGGTTCCCTTATCTGCATCGAGGACGTACGACTCTATCCCATATCCAGTGGCAGATACATAGCTTGCTTTATACGTGTAAGCTTGAGTACCATCCGCCAGAGTCTCCTGTTTGATGTCTGAGGTCACTTTAGGCATTGTATTGCCTGTCGCCTTGAAAGACGTAACGATCCAATCTTTAGACTCCTCCGGAGGATTAGCAAAGGCATAAGCAACAAACCCTGGAACAAAGCCAGATACACCGTATGCAGCCTTTTGGAATTCAGGCTTAATGATGAGCTCTGGTCGCGCTACCCAGTCACCAGGATATTGAACGGAGAAACCATACTCGGTGTTGGTGTAAGTCGCTAATCCTGCTGCTGGAGGTGCTGCCGGCTGTTCTCCCGCCGGAGGTGCTGCAGGTTGTTCTCCCGCTGGGGGTGCCGCCGGTTGCGTAGCCGCCTCGGCCTTCAACTTGTCGATTAGCTCGGGGCGTGGTATCCACTTAACCATTCCCTCATATGACACCGTTTTCCAGGCATCATTCGGAACATACCCGACATAGTTAGGGTTCGGCCAGACACCTACCAATTTTCCATCCTGCCACTGCCCGGCGATACCCGTTGAAAATCCGGGACCGTAGGTCACGTCGTGAGGATCCTTCGACGGATCATCAATACCCGTAAATACAAGGCGGGCCCCAGCCCCAACTCTATCCGTCTTTTCCAGCTCAGCAACCACGGCATCTGAATCCAGAGTCCCTGCCCGGGTTATGGCTTCTGCCAAGGTATAGACGGCATCGTAAGTGCCGGCACCAGTATATATGGGTGGCTGTCCGGTCTTCGCTACAAAGGCATTGTAGAACGGGACAGTCTTCGGCGTAACCGCTGTGTTCTCAGCTAATGTAACCAGGCCAGTCTCCAAGTTGCCGAAATGCTGAGTCGCTTCCCAGAAGGTGAAAGCCTGGGACTCAACGTTAATGCCCACTGAAGCTGCCGGTACTTTCAGCTCGCCCCATGACCTGGCATATGGTACACCAAGCGGGCCGGATATAACTTCACCGATAATGTCGGTGTTAGCAGCTTGTATAGCTGCCATCTCGGCATTACAATCTGTGGCTGTAGGCGATGGTCTCCATGTGCCAACGACTTTCATACCCAGCTTCGTAGGAATCAGCGATTGCATGATTGACGTTATGGCATCAGCCCACTGCGCCCCTTCAGTAAAGACAGCAGCATTCAACGGCCTTTGTATCCCGGTATCCTCTTTTATTATTTTTTCGGCCATTGACATTGACATTAACACATTCTGGACTAGATAGCCGGATTGGAATGGAGTGACTCTGAAGTAGTACTTATAGCGGTCATAATTCGTCAACACCGGCGTTTGTAGTGCAAGTGTAGCCGCGCCACAATTCATGAAAATTATCTTGTTGTCCATGGCGACTTCCTGCATGGGGAAGACAGCTTCCGTCCTGAAGCCCCCGACCACAAATTGTGCCTTGTCTACCGTTATCAACTTTTCCATGGCCGCGGAGGCATCGGTAATGCTGTTTATTTCATTGGAGTCTGCTTTGATTAGCTCAACCATATACGGGGGCTGGTCAGGGAGGACCTTTACACCACCTGCCGCATTTATTTCATCACGAGCCATCTCAGCACCCCACCAGTGATGCTCGCCCTGTATATATTGCATCGGCCCGATGACGCCTATCTTTATTACTGGCCCGGTAACTGCTGGACCAGGCTTACAGGCAGGAAGTACAATCGCTACAAGTAAGAGACAGGTAAACAATAAGAACAGAACTTTTTTCACTTAGCCATTAACCTCCTAAAACATTTCCTCTTAAGGACAAATTTGCTGACAAACACCATCGACCGATGTTTGCCCCGGCATGCTTGGTCTTATTCACTCGATACGACCACCCCCTTCCACTAATAAGATTTGTTTTTTATTCATGTGACCAGTTTATAGCATATTCAATACAAAATACAATCGGAGGTACGGCAAATATTATACCACAGCATGTCAATAGCATCAGACGTAAATTACTGCCCAGCATATACCCTTTCCTGATATAGGTCAAATATCGCCGGCGCACCATCAGCCACAGCCTGCCTTTTAAGTTCATTCTTCCGTCTTATAACCCAACAATGGCCACGCTAACAATATTCATGGCCGGAAAGCCACCCATATTATGAGTTAATCCCAGCTTGGGGTTCTTTAACTGTCGTTCCGGCAACTGGGCTTTGCCCTGCAGCTGCTTATACATCTCGTACATCATACGCAGGCCGGAGGCACCGATAGGATGCCCGAAACATTTCAATCCGCCGTCGGGCTGAACAGGCTGCTCGCCGTCCAGATTGAAACGTCCAGCCTCGATATCTTCTTTAACCTTTCCTCGGGGACTGAACTGCAAATCCTCCATAGTTACCGCTTCGGTTATGGAGAAGCAGTCATGTACTTCAGCCATGCTAATTTCTTTACGCGGATTTTTAACTCCGGCCTCTTTATAGGCTTGAACTCCGGCGCGAAATCCGGTCTCGACATGCGCGCCATCCCATTTGGTATACATCAATTCCTCGCCCGAACTTAAGGCAATCTGGAGAGATTTGATATATACGGGGTCAGGCCTGAACTTTTTAGCCAGCTCAGCTGTGGTTACGATAGCTGCTGCCGAACCATCGCTGACACCGCAGCAATCGAAAAGCCCCAGCGGCCAGGCAATTATTGGAGCATTCATAACCTGCTCCACAGTTATTTCGCGTCGCAGATGTGCCTTGGGGTTCAAAGAACCATTATGATGGCTTTTGGCTGATACCCTGGCCAGCATTTTCTTACCTTCTTCGGGGCTGAGGCTGTACACTGCGAAATACCTCGTCGCCAGCATGGCAAAACTTCCCGGTGCTGTTATTTTAGGCATTATAAGCGCATTTCTGGACCCTAAAAGGCCCTGGCCGCCGGGAAGGCCGCCATACCCGGTATCCTTTAGCTTTTCCACACCTAAGGCTAAAGCGATATCGTATGCCCCCGAAGCTACGCCGTAACAAGCCCCTCTCAGAGCTTCCGTGCCGGTAGCGCAGAAGTTTTCAACCCTGGTAACAGGAATAAAAGGAAGCTTTAGCGCTAGTGCCATAGAGGTAGCCCCTTTTCCCACACTTTGCTCCTCAAAATGCACGCCAAACCAGGCTGCCTGGATATCCTTCTTTTCCATACCGGCGTCCTCAATGCATTCCTGGAAGGCGTCCACCATCAGGTCTTCAGCGCCTTTATCCCACAACTCACCAAATTTTGTACAGCCCATGCCGATGATAGCTACCTTATCTCTAATACCTTCTGCCATTTTCGTATCCTCCGTAAAGTCAGTTTTGACGCTTAGGCACGCACTGGCATTGCTTTCCAGGAATAGCCATAAACACCACCGCTCTCATCAACATATCTCCTGCGAAAGGTCATCTCCACAGGCATGCCCACTTTAGTCGAGTCCAGGTCGCAATCAGTAATGTCAAACCAGAACCTTCCTCCGCCATCAAAATCTACGAACCCATAAATCGCGGGCGGGTCAATGCTGGCTGCCAGATTGTCACCTGTATAAGTAAACAGCACACCTTTTTTATCAGAAAAACGATAGCCCTCCATTTGGTCTACAGCACCACAGTCAGGATTAACGCATATTCTTTGGCGTGGATATTGCGGCGTCCCGCAACGCTTACATTTAGAGCCGCACAGGGCCAAAACTGTTTCTCGTTCCCTGAACAATGTAGACATGGGAGTGCGAAAACCTATTTCACCCCGCATCCCCAACTCCACAGGTGTCAGATTACGAAAGGCGAGGTATTTTTCGTAACTGGCAAGCTCCTTTTTCGTCTCCAAATTCTTCTTTATGCCACGCCTATCACCTATCTTCTTAATCTTTTCAGTTACCTGGAAAAACATAGCATCGCTGCCATTTCCGAAGCTGGCAACCATTATCTTATCCCCTGGCTTGGCATCTTCCAGCGCTGCCACCAGCATCATCAGGGGCGAAGCCGCACCGCTATCACCGACTTTATCCAGCAACGATGTCTGAATCTGGCGAGGGTCGGCGCCCAATCGTTTGACTATCGCGGCATGTTCTCTAGGATAAAGGTCAGGAAATGCAATTTTGGTGAAGTCAGTAATAGCTAAGTTGTACTTTTTCAGCAGGCCGGAAATTGCCTCGGGTATAATCTTGGTATAGCCCGCGTCGCGAATAAACCTATCTTCCCAGGCATGTTCAAATTTATCACTGGTTGCTTTCCAGCGGTCAGGAAAATCATAAGATATAGAAAAGTGACCTTCGAGTGTAGCAATGACGTCATCACTGCTCATAAGGACAGCGGCAGCGGCATCACCATATAGAGGCTCTTGCGAGCTACCCGGTTTACTTACACGGCAATCAGAGGCACAGACCAGTACATTGGTTAATGTACCGCCTTTGACGGCGTCAAAGGCAGAAAGAAGTGCACCCGTTCCTGCCTTGTTAGAGCCAAGGAAATCTGCAGTTCTAATATTATTTTGCAGGTCCAGTGCAGCCGCCACTAATGCTGAGTTCTGCCTTAACATATAGGGCTGGCTGGTGGTTGCCAGATAGAGTCCTTCTATCTCCTCTCTTTTCATGCTATTCAAGCAATCAACGCCGGCAGCTACTGCCATGCTAAGCGTATCCTCATCATGGTTGGCAACTGCGTTCTCACCCGGTGGCGGAAAAGTACCAAGGAACCCTACTGCAGAAAAGATTGTATTGTGATTTATCCGATACCTTGGGATGTAAGCGCCGTATGATTTAATGCCTACCATTAATTAACCTCCTGATTAACAATTGTTGGACGGAAAAAACAGTAACTGTAGACTAGCACAGCCCCCGTTACCAGTCAAACCTTTGCAACTTCAGACAAGTATATATAGGAATAAATTCCTATATATTTCACAAGACTTGACGTTGAAAATCTACAAGTGTACTATCCTATCAACCTTCAGGGCAGTTAAAATCGGTTACCGCCTAAAATTAGAAAGCCGGGGAAAGAGGAATCATGAATATCGGTAGTCTCATCGAGGACAATGTTAAAAGGTTCGGGGAGTATGAGAGTATCTACTTCGAAGGCAGATGGTATACCAACGCTGAAACAAATCGCACCGCCAATCAACTGGGCAATGCATTAAAGGGGCTTGGAATCGGCAAAGGGGACCAGGTAGCGGTGCAGATGCCAAACAGCCCGCCTGTATTTTCAGCTTTCCCTGCCATATACAAGATAGGTGGCATAGTAGTACCTTTAAATCCGCTGCTTCGGCCTGACCAGGCCTCTTATATATATCGCGATTGCGGAGCCAAAGCTTTACTTACCAGCTCGGATTATCTGGGATGGATTCTAGAGGCACAGAAACAGGCTCCCAAGTTGAAATATATCATCTTGACCGACAAAGATGACATTCCCGGGACGCTCTCATACCGTAAACTGATGTCCGATAGCTCAGACGAACTAATTGCAGAAGAAACCGATAACAATGATGTTGCAGCTTTAATCTACACTGCCGGCACCACAGGTCAGCCTAAAGGAGTGATGCATACCCACTATTCTCTTTACATCAATGCCCTATGCTTTTTTGAATATGTCCTCATCCACCTGCCACTGACTGTTCGCTCAACAATCTATTCCATAGACCCCAAGACACTTAAACCAATCGAAGAATCGCTGGGTATTACCGGCGTTAGTCGGACCACGATCAGCCTGGGGGTGCTGCCTCTTTCTCACTCATATGGCATTGCCTTCAGCATTATGGGTTCCTTCGTAGGTGGAAGAGCTGTCGTGCTCAGGTGGTGGAATGTCGAGGAAGCCCTGAAAGCGATTCAATCATTTAAGATTACACATATGGCAGCGGTGCCCACCATGTACATACAGATGCTGGATTTCCCAGACCTGGACAAATACGATTTAAGTTCACTTCAATCCTGCAATTCCGGCGGAGCAGCACTTCCTGTGGAAATCGCCTTGAGGTGGAAAGAAAAGACAGGAGTGGATATAAAAGAAGGTTGGGGGCTAACCGAATCGGGAGCCACTACCACCGGACAACCGGTTGACCTCCCGCCTAAATACGGCTCTATCGGCAAGAACCTGTTAAGATGCAACGTTATCAAAGTTTTTGACGACAACGACCACGAGCTACCGCAGGGACAACGAGGCGAGATCGTAGTAAAGGGCCCTACTTTGATGAAAGGCTACTGGAACCTGCCTGAGGATACAGCACAGGCTATCAGGAACGGCTGGCTTTACACAGGTGATATAGGCTATATGGATGAAGACGGTTATCTGTACATCACTGATCGGAAAAAGGATATTATCATCCGTGGGGGAGAAAATGTATCTCCACGAGAAATAGAAGAGGTTCTTTATCGAAATCACAAGGTTGCCGAAGCCGGTGTTATCGGCGTCCCGGATAAGACCTATGGAGAAGAAATAAAGGCTTTCGTTGTGCTCAAAGCGCAGGAGCAAGCTAACGAACAAGAGATGATAGCTTTTTGCAAGGAATGCCTGCCCACCTTTAAAACGCCTAAGAGTGTAGAATTTATTGACGCATTGCCTAAGAACCTTTTAGGCAAAGTTTTGAGAGCGGAACTGCGTAAGCTGGGCTAATTGCTTTTAAAATCAGGTAACTGGCAATATCTTGATTGAATGAATCCGGGTTCGGAAATTCCACTTGCACATAAAGAATGCGACCCCGATGGGATTCGAACCCACGATCTCCACCGTGACAGGGTGGCATGTTAGTCCGCTACACCACGGGGCCACGCTAAGAAATACCCAACCGGCGAAAGTCTATCAATATGACGTTTGCATTGTCAAGCCAACTTCGTATTAATGGTAGCGATAACCCCAGCACAAGTTTTGACATCCCCAAGGATTTTGATTTGATTTTTCCTTCCCACCACTATAAACTACTTTGTTTAACGACAAAATATTGAGGAAGGGTATAAATTGGCACATTCTAAAGTTTTACTTACGTTCTTAGCTATAATTATTGTTCTCCCGCTCATATTTCTGGCCTCCCCTGTACCCACTCATGCTTCTAATATTACGATAGCGCCTACGTCAGGCACCGTCAATACATCCGTGCATATCAGCGGTGATGGATTCTCCGGCCGATTGGCTACCATCTACTGGGATAAACAAATTATATTGAGCAAGGTACCTATATCTGACACTGGTGAGTTAGCATTCGATTTGCAGGTACCAACAGTCTGTCGAGGCAGCTACACCATTAGAATTACAGACGACAGCAATTGGACCGGCAGCACCGCATCAGCTACATTCACCGTATTGCCCGGAATAGAAATATTTCCGCGTATTGGCCGGCCATATACATCGCTTACGGTTACTGGTAACGGCTTCGTCTGCTTCGAAAAAGATATTAAAGTAACGTGGAATAAAACCGCCCTCCCGTTTTCTGCTACTGCCAACCATCTCGGTATGTGGAGCGTCAATTTTGACGCCCCCGAGCCGACTAAGGGTGAATACTATATCAGTGCTTTCAGCAGTTCGACTGATGCCTCTGAAATCGGCGAGCACAAATTCATTGTTGCACCATTTGTTAAGATACAACCGAACTCCGGTCCGGTAGGAACGGAGATTACAGTAGAAGGATATGGCTTCCGAACCAGTGAGGACGGGATCACCTTTACATGGGATAATCAAATATTCCTGGTCAATCTTATAGCGGGCACAGATGGAGTCTTGAATGCTACTTTGAATATTCCACCCACCACTAAAGGACCTCACCTGCTTGGCATCTTTGGTAGCGATTTCACACCTAAAGGAATCATCCCTGATATGGATTTTAACGTGGTTCCAAATATCCAATTAGAGCCGCCTTCGGGAAACAAGGGGACAAAGGTCATTGTTAACGGAACAGGCTTCAACAAGGATGAAGCTATTAGCTTGAGCTTTGAAGGAACTAACCTCAGTACAAATGCCATTGCCGACGATAAAGGTAGCTTTAGTACCAGTTTTGAAGCCCCTCAAAGTACTATCAAAGAAAACAAAGTGAAAGCTACAGGAGGAGCAGGCGGTTCGGCAGAAACTATTTTCATAATCGACAAAGTCACACCTACTGCACCATCGCTAGTATCCCCCGCGCAGGGAGCTAAATTAGCGGTTTTTGATTCAGTTGGTGATGTATTTCTTGGGACAGCCAAGCAACTGATGGGAATCATCTCGTTTCAAAGCGCTGACAAACGAGGACTTGTGGCGCCTGATGTTACATTTGATTGGTCGGATATTAAAGTCCAGGGTAAAACAACGTACAACTTGGAGATTGCCAATGGTAATGACTTTTCATCACCGACTGTCTTAAAGAAAGGGCTGGTAGATTCAGAGTACAGTTTATCCAGAGATGACATCGTAACTATAGGCAGCTATACCTGGCGAGTAATGGCTGTGGATGACATCGGCAATGAAGGGTTGTGGTCAGATGCTAACGAATTTGAAGTAATACCCATGTCAAGTCGAGTCCTTATTTTGTCTCTGGTTATCCCACTAGTGTTTATCGCTGGGATAGTGGGCTTGGCGACAATAACCTGGCGGCGATATAAAGCCAGAAGATAGTCAAGCAATGGTTTCGCTAAAAATTTACTTGTTTCTCAGCGTCGTTATATGATATATTTAATATTGGTTTTAGCTAACCGCTAGGGGTGCCCAGAAAAATAAACCAGGCTGAGACTCCGTTATTGCGGAGAACCGTCAGAACCTGACCTTGGTAATACAAGCGTAGGGAAGCGGTAAATCAAACCAAGGGTTTAGTAGTGGTTACTAAAGCTCTTGGTTTTTTTCTTTAGGAGATAACATGGGTCAATTGGAGTTGGCAAACCGGGGTATACTATCACCCCAAGTGAAACACGTAGCGCAACAGGAAAGCGTAAGCCCTGAGATTGTCGGGCAATACGTGGCTGAAGGTAAAATAGTAATCCCGTCTAACATTAATCATACTAGCCTGGTTTCACGTGGCATTGGTGTAGAGCTTTCGGTTAAGGTCAATGCCAACATCGGCACTTCGTCAGAGTATGGCAACATGGACAGCGAGCTGGAAAAGCTCCTTACCGCTACACGCTTTGGTGCTGATGCGGTTATGGATCTGAGTACCGGGGGCGACATCTCAGCGATCCGCCAATCTATCATAGCTGCCAGTACTTTACCTGTAGGTACTGTGCCGATATACCAAACAGGGATTGAAGCCATTGAAAGATATGGTGCAATTGTAAACATGTCTGTAGACCAAATCTTCTCTGTTATTGAGCAGCAGGCAAAGGATGGCGTCGACTTTATGACTGTACATTGCGGCGTCACTCGAGCCGCCATAGCCCGATTAAAACATCAGAAAAGATTAACCGATGTTGTCTCCCGTGGAGGCGCATTTCTTATCGGTTGGATATTATACAACGACCGCGAGAACCCGCTGTATGAATACTTTGACCGTCTGTTAGATATAGCCCGTAAATTTGACGTAACTCTAAGTCTGGGTGATGGCATGCGTCCCGGCAGCATAGCTGATGCCACCGACCGGGCTCAAGTTGAAGAGCTGATTACTCTCGGAGAACTCGTAGATCGTGGTAGAGAAGCCGGGGTGCAAACAATGGTTGAGGGACCAGGACACCTACCGTTAAATCAAATTGCCGCTAATGTTCAGCTAGAGAAGAGCCTCTGTCACGGCGCTCCGTTTTATGTTCTCGGCCCGCTGGTAACAGACATCGGTGCCGGCTATGACCACATTACAGCAGCTATCGGCGGTGCCATTGCTGCCGCTTCGGGAGCTGATTTTCTATGTTATGTCACTCCCACAGAACATCTTTCACTACCGGATGTTGAAGATGTAAAAATCGGTGTAATAGCTTCGCGCATTGCCGCCCACGCCGCCGACATCGTTAGAGGCACAAAACGAGCCAGTGAATGGGATAGGAAAATGTCAATGGCCAGGAAGAACCTTGATTGGGAATTGCAGGCCGAGCTGTCTTTAGACCCTGAAAAAGTTAAAACAATTCATAGTAAATATAGCGCTGGCGGGCCAGCCTGTAGTATGTGCGGCAAGTACTGCGCCATGGCATTGGTAGAGAAATACTTGGGAATTTCTACGATTAGATGTTGACGTAACGGGCACGACTTACGATGAAGGCAGAAATAATCTCGATTGGCACCGAGCTTCTTTTGGGGGACATCATCGATACAAATTCCGCTTATCTCGCGAGCCAGCTACCTTTGCTTGGCCTTGACCTTAACTTTATATCAATGGTTGGCGACAACCAGGGCAGGCTAATCGAAACCTTAAAGCAAGGATGGCAAAGATCCGATATCATTATCACTACCGGCGGTTTAGGACCGACCCAAGATGATATCACTCGAGAAGCAATAGCTGAGTTCCTCGGAGAAAAACTTACGGTTGACTACGCTCTCGTCCAGAAATTCGAAGAGCTATTCAGATATTTCAAGAGAGAAATGCCACCAAGCAACATCAAGCAGGCTACAGTAATTCCCTCAGCAGAAATTGTCCCGAACCCCAGGGGCACCGCACCGGGCTGGTGGGTGGAAAACGATAATCGAATAATTATTACCATGCCTGGCCCACCACGTGAGATGGAATTGATGTGGACGAAAGAAATAGTGCCCAGGTTGCAACAGAGGTCATCCGGCGCTGTAATTGTTTCCAAAACCCTTAAGACCTTCGGCCTGACCGAAGCAGAGGTAGACGAGAGAGCAAGCCCGTTTCTTCCCTCTACAAATCCGACATTGGCTACGTATGCTAAAATTGATGGCATTTACCTGCGCATCACGGCTAAAGCACAGACCGAAGACAAAGCGCAAAAGCTTATTAACCAACGAGAAAGTGACATCAGGGGGATTTTAAATGATTATATATGGGGAACAGACCCTGAAACACTGGAGAGCATCGTCGGAAATTTACTGTCGTCCAAAAAGCTAACCCTTGCCACTATGGAGTCTTATACTGGTGGTTCTTTAGCCAATGTTATCACCAATGTTCCCGGCAGCTCTAAATATTTTGCGGGAGGACTGGTTGCTTATAGCGAAGCGTCGAGAGCGGCTTTCGGCCTTGACCCGCAGTGTATATCTCGATACGGAACTGTAAGCATGGAAACATGCGAGGCTATGGCAACAACGGCTAGAGAAACGCTCAGGACATCTATCGGTGTCGGTCTCACCGGGGTAATGGGGCCCGCTGAAATTGAGGGGCAGTCAATCGGTACCATCTTTGTTAGCCTTGATGACGGGCGGAGTAAGCAGAGTTTTGCTAAAAACTACCCTGGTAACCGCCTACAAATAAAGCAAAGAGCGGTCACGGCAGCACTTTTCGAGCTAAGGAGAATTTTGCTTTAGGGGGAACCATGCATCTGACTATTGATGGCTATGGAGATAATCCAAGATTAATGCAGGATGAGCAATTTATCTATCAACTGTTGGACTCATATCCTGCCCGGATTGACATGACAAAGATTTCATCTCCGCACGTTTTTAAATACATCGGCTCGAAGCCTGAAGACTGGGGAATATCCGGATTCGTTTTTATCGCCGAAAGCCATGTCAGCATTCATACTTTCGTCGAACGTTGTTACATAAATATAGACGTTTTCTCCTGCAAGAATTTTAATGCCGAGCAGGTCGTGAAGGACTTCAAGGACAAATTTCAACTAACTAGACTGTCAAGTCGCCTTATAAACCGCGATTGGAAGATGGCTGAACTCCCCGAAGTTGCGGATACGGCTCAACTCCGCTCAGTTTGAGATATGGAAAACATAGAGGACCTGCTCTCCCCCGGGCAAAACTTCGCCGGATTGTCATCCCCTTACTCCGACGTGCAAACTGCCAGAGTGGTGATTTTACCAGTGCCCTATGACAGCACTACCGAATGGCATAGCGGCACGCGCGAAGGGCCGCAGGCTATTATCAACGCTTCGCAATATTTAGAACTTTATGATATTGAACTCAACCGCGAGATATATAAAGTCGGAATTCATACTTTACCGGCAGTCCAACCCTTGTTAAATAGCCCGGAAAAGATGATTGAACGGGTTTATCGTATTGCGGGTGAACTGGTAAAACAAGGGAAATTCCCTGTAATGTTTGGCGGTGAGCACTCCCTTAGCCTCGGCATGGTTCAAGCCCTGAAAGAAAAGATGCAGGATGTTTGTGTGCTGCAGCTAGATGCACATGCCGACCTCAGAGACGAATATTTAGGAACCAAATATAGCCATGCCTGCGTAATGCGCCGTATTCATGAACTCTGCCCTATCGTGCAAGTTGGAGTACGAAGCTTAAGTTTGGAGGAGCGGGAGTTTTTAACCCAAAATAAAATGCATCCCTTCTATATCACAACATCAAGCTCAGATTTAGCTCCACCTGAGAATATAACAACCTCATTAAGCGACAACGTGTACGTATCAATCGATTTAGACGTCTTTGACCTTTCAGTTATGCCGGCAGTGGGCACTCCTGAACCAGGCGGAATGCAATGGCACGAAGTCCTGAATTTATTAAGTTATGTAACTCGTCATAAACGTGTCATTGGTTTCGACCTGGTGGAACTGTGCCCCAAGGACTACACCGATTCCTGCGCCTTTCTGGCAGCTAAACTGGCCTACAAGTTTATAGGCTACGCAGTATCATCATAGCGAGGTATCAGAAACCTGAATTCCCGCTATATTTGACACAGCCCGTCTCCATGTTCTATTATTAACGCCGTCTTAGAGCAAAGGGATGGCCTCAAAAAACACACCTGATTCAGCTCTATCTGATTATAGTCTAGGAGAGGCTGCCACTCAGTTTCTTCTAACATTATCCTCAGACGAAAGGCTAAAAGCCCAACAAGAAGTATACAAATTTGTACGTTGGTATGGAGAAAAACGCCCGCTGATCGGGCTAACCATTCCGGAAGTCGCCAACTATGCTGAGCAGATCACCTCTTCAACGACTGAAGTAGCCGAGAAATTAGGGATAATTAAAAACTTTCTTACTTACATACACAAGCAGGGCATGACCAAAAAGAACCTTGCAGTCCATCTGAAGAGCAAAAAAACACCACCCAAATCTACGTCTATAAAACGGCGCTCCTACCGGAAGGTATTGCTGACTAATCAAGGTTACACTGATTTACAGGCGGAGCTTAACAGCCTTAAAAAAGGTCGCCCGCGTATAGCTGAAGAACTGAAGAAAGCTGCCTCAGATAAGGATTTCCGCGAAAATGCGCCTCTTGAAGCGGCCAGGGAGCATCAAGGACACGTAGAGGCGCGTATTAAACAGCTGGAATCAACTCTGAAAATGGTTGCTTTAGTGGACGAGCAACAAGCCGGTAGCCGAGAAATAAGTTTTGGTGATACGGCGGTGCTACGGGATATAGCTTCAGGAGAACAGGTACGCTATACACTTGTTGATATCAGTGAAGCTAATGCAATGGAAGGCAAAATCTCAGTTGCCTCACCCATGGGTCAAGCCTTGCTCGGATGTATAAAAGGGCAAAACGTCGAGGTAAAGGCACCGGCCGGTATCCTGCATTACAAAATTGAAGAAATCCATCACCGGTCGACCTAGGTAAGTACGAGATATCAGATACTTTCCAAACGACGAAATCTATATTATAATATACGGGCGTAATTGAGGGTTGAGCTTAGAAGGTTTTTCCGAGACTCAATCAGTGCATTTGCCCGTACGAAGATTGTCGGTAATCTTCGGAATTGAGACTAGATACAGCAAATTGAGATGGATTAGAAACCTAGGTGCGGCGATTGACTAGTGGTCGATGGTCGACATCAACTCTTGTCAGCGGCACTTTCATAGGGAGTTTAACATTTAAAGGAGGCACACATGGATTTTGAGCTAACACAAGAAGAAAAGGCGCACAGAAAGGAGTATTTCGATTTCTGTAAGGAGCTCGAGAAAAAAAGGCCGGCAAGTTTTATCGGATTGGAGGCCGTGTTTGAGGTTGATGAATGCTGGCAATTCCACCTTTACTGCGCCAAGGAATTCGCTAAAAAGGGATGGCTTGGTCTAGCCTGGCCCGCTGAATACGGCGGTAGTGGCACCATGATGGACAAAGTCCTCTTCGCCGAAGCAAGAGGATATCACGGGATTCCTGGAGTCGATATCTTTGGAATCCAAATGCTCGCTCCTACCCTTCTACAGGCGGCAAGCGACCCAATAAAGAAAGAATTTCTGCCGCCCATTGCACGAGGAGAGGTTATGTGGTGCGAATTGTGGAGCGAACCAAATGCGGGCTCGGATTTGGCCACTCTGTCAGCCACCGCAATAAAAAAGGGTGATGAATACGTTATTAATGGCCAGAAGACCTGGAATACCGGTGCTCATCGGGCTGATTGGGGGTTTGGAGTATTTAAGACAGACCCAGCAGCTCGCAAACACCACAATATCACCTTCCTCTTGCTCGATATGAAAACCCCTGGCGTAACAGTACGACCCATTCCCTATATTGATGGCGATGCCCCGTTTGCTGAAGTTTACTTCGATGATGTTCATGTGCCGGCGAAAAACATCGTGGGCCAGGAAAACGAAGGCTGGGCTATAGTCAATCTCTTAGCCGGCTTCGAGAGGTCTGGAATGGGTGAAATCATGGGCATGTACCGCGAACTAGAAGAGCTGGTCGAATTTTGTAATACAACCAAACGGAACGGGAAACTTCTGTCGAAAGACCCGTTGGTACGCAACCGGGTGGCACAGCTAGCCTGCGAACTGGAAGCAGCCAAAGCCATCGCCTATCGAATAGCTGACTTGCAAAACAGGAACGAGATGGCACTGATGGATGCGTCAGCAGCAAAGATATTCTATAGTGAGCTAGGCGAGCGCTTCGCTTTCGTTGCCACTGACATCGCAGGCCCGTATGGTCAGGTCAAAAACTCCCGCTGGGCCCCAATGCACGGAGCCTGGGAGAAAAAATTCCAAGAGTGTTTCGTAACCATAATCTCCATGGGTACAAACGAGATACAAAGGAATATCATCGCCTGGTACGGCTTGGGCTTACCCCGGATGAAATAAATTAAGTTTCGATAGGAGGAATCATGGACCTTAGATTTACTGAAGCACAAGAGATTCTGAAGAAAGCATCACGGGACTTCCTTACCACGGAATGCCCAAAAACTCTGGTGAGAGAGCTTGAAAAGAGTGAGAAGGGATATTCCCCCGAGCTCTGGAAGAAGATGGCTGAGCTGGGATGGATGGCGTTGGTTATCCCTGAACAATACGAGGGTATTGGTTATACCTTCCAGGACCTGACAGTCCTGTTAGAGGAGGTAGGCAGAAATATACTCCCGGGACCGCTGATTCCTACGGTAATAAGTACCTTCCCTATCCTGGAAGCCGGGACCGAGGAACAAAAGAAAGAGTTCCTACCCAAAATAGCCAGCGGAGGTTTGATTATGACTATGGCGCTTCTGGAGGCTGAAGGGACCTTCGATGCTTCTGGAATTTCCGTCAAAGCAACACCTAAAGGGGATGACTTCATAATAAATGGCACAAAGCTCTTTGTTGAAATGGCCCATGTTGCTAATTATATCGTCTGTGTTACCCGAACCAAAGACGGGGATTCTCCAGAGAAAGGAATCACACTGTTTCTAGTGAACTCCAAGACCCCTGGAATACACTGCGAAGTAATACCAACTATAGGCGCAGATAAACTGTGCGAGGTGCGCTTTGAGAACGTAGCTGTACCCAAGAAAAACATGCTGGGCAAGATAGACGCAGGATGGCCTATTGTGGAAATGATGTTGCGCAAAGGGTCTATTGCTAAGTGCGCAGAGTCCGTCGGGGCCATGCAAACATGCATCGAAATGACCGTCGCGTACTCAAAAGAAAGGGTTCAGTACGAAAGACCTATCGGAGCCTTCCAGGCACTTCAGCACATAATGGCTAACATGTGGACGTCAATGCAAACCGGCCGTTATTTAGTCTATCAGGCAGCCTGGATGGAATCAGAGGGACAACCCTGTGCCAAAGAAGCCTCCTTGGCAAAGGCATATATCAACGAGGTTTATAAGGATGTGGGACAATGGGCAATAAGATTACACGGCGGTATTGCCACCAGCTATGACCACGATATACCACTTTATTATCGCAGGTCAAAAGCTGCAGACACCTCTTTCGGTAGTACTGACTACCACAGGGAGCTGGTAGCCCGGGAAATTGGTTTAAAATAAGAGCTTCCCGCTGCAAGGGCACTTCACTTAGCCCCTCTTATCTAGAGGGGCTAAGTCTTTACCTTAACGTTGAAAGGTTTTGACATATCTACTAAATTGTCCTGGGTGACTGAATCATCTCATTTGGGTTATCAGACCACCTTAATTTTAAATGAACGTCCCATGTGTTCAATTGCCTCAGAAATCACCTTATGTTATACTGATGAGCGGCTTTGGCAAAAATCCTATGTAAGTCGCAAAAACTTGGTTTCACCTGTTTAATATGATTAGGAGGTTACAATTTGGCGGAGTCTATCTCAGTTAAACAACTACTGGAAGCCGGGGCTCATTTCGGACACCTCACGGGCCACTGGCATCCACGTATGAAAAGCTATATATTTACACAGCGCAACGGTATCCACATTATCGACTTAGAACAGACCGTAGTCATGCTGGACAGGGCCTATAATTATGTTAGAGATTTGGTCAGCAATGGGCAAAGCATTCTCTTTGTGGGTACTAAAAAGCAAGCTCAGGAAATAGTAGAAGATGAAGCCAAACGGTGTGGTATGTATTATGTCAACCAAAGATGGCTGGGCGGAATGTTAACTAACTTCAGCACTATCCAGGCGAGAATAGATTATCTGGTGCGTCTCGAAGACCAAAGGGATAAAGGTGAGTTAGATTACCTGTCTAAGAAAGAAAAAATGAAGGTTGAAAAGGAAATAGCCCGGCTAAATAAGCTTCTTGGCGGCTTTAAGGAAATGACTACCCTTCCTGGCGCCATATTTATCATAGACCCAACTAAGGAAAAGATAGCTCTGGCTGAAACAAAAAAGGTCGGCATACCGGTAGTGGCTATTGTGGACACTAATTGTGATCCGGAAGATATCGATTACCTGATTCCAGCTAACGATGATGCCATAAAGGCTATAAAACTTATATGCAGCAAGATAGCTGATGCCGTTCTTGAAGGCAAGATGATTAAAGAGACCGGCGAAATAGGAAGGGCTGAGCTCACTCCAACCGATACAGAACCGGGCCAACTACTGGAATCACATATCTTTACACCAGATGAAAATAAATAGGAAAGCAATAATACCACCCATATATTAAGGAGGAGAAACTTGCAGGTTTCAACTACGGCGATAAAAGACCTTAGGGAGAAAACTGGTGCCGGTGTCATGGACTGTAAAAAAGCTCTCCTTGAAGCAGAAGGAAACCTAGAAAAGGCAGTTGAGATTCTCAACCAGCGCGGAATAGCTTTAGCGCGTAAAAAAGCTGAACGCGTGGCAGACCAAGGAGTAATCGAAGCCTATATCCACCCGGGAGGTCGTATTGGGGTTTTAGTTGAAGTCAATTGCGAGACTGATTTTGTAGCTCGCACTGACGAATTCAAAGAGTTGGCTCACAATCTGGCTCTCCAGATAACAGCTATGTGCCCTCAATTCATATCTCCAGAAGATATAGCACAGGAAACCGAAACAGATGAAGATACTAAAACAACTTGCCTGCTGCTCCAACCATATATCAAAGACCCTGAAAAGACAGTCCAGGATATAGTAACAGAGACCATCGCCAAAGTTGGTGAGAATATAAAAGTACGCAGATTCATCAGATTTGAGTTAGGTTACTAAAGAAATGGCAGAGGGAAAACCTAAATACAAGCGAGTGCTGCTCAAGTTGAGCGGTGAAGCACTCATGGGAAAGAGGAGATTCGGCATAGACCGTTCAGTTTTAACACGAGTGTCCAGGCAGATAAAGCAAATAATCGAGCAAGGGGTGGAGGTAGCTATAGTTGTAGGCGGAGGAAATTTTTGGCGGGGCACCGGCATCGAAGCTAAAGGAATGGACCGGGCGACAGCTGACTACGCTGGTATGTTAGCTACCGTCATCAATGCTCTGGCACTTCAAGATGCGCTAGAAAATGAGGGGGCAATTACCAGAACACAGTCAGCCATTACCATGTACGCCGTAGCCGAGCCCTACATACGCCGTCGTGCCATCCGGCACCTGGAGAAAAAGAGAGTGGTTATTTTTGCCGGCGGCACGGGAAATCCATACATGACTACCGATACTGCGGCGGCACTGCGAGCCATTGAAATCGGGGCAGAAGTCCTGCTTGTAGCCAAGAGCAGAGTCGATGGCGTGTACGATTCTGACCCTCTTAAAAATCCACAGGCTAAGAAATTCGACCGTTTAACCCACAAAGATGCTTTAAACTTACGACTTCAGGTAATGGATAGTACTGCTTTCTCCCTTTGCCAGGACAATAGGCTTCCTATAATAATCTTCGACCTGCAAGGAAAACAAAGCATAGAGCGCGCCATCTATGGTGAACATGTAGGCACTTTTGTCACCAGCGAGTAAAAATGATTGAGCAAATACTCACTGAAATCAACGGCAAAATGCAAAAGGCTGTCGAAGCTTTGACCCGAGACCTGGCGACCATCCGAACGGGACGTGCCTCACCGGCTCTAGTAGAGCATATAAAAGCTGATTATCACGGCATCCTCACTCCAATCAACCAAATGGCTTCTATCTCAATCCCTGATGCCAAAATGATACTTATACAGCCCTGGGACAGTAGTTCAATCAAAAGCATTGAGAAAGCCATTCTCACCTCTGACCTCGGCCTGAATCCAATAAGCGACAGCCGTGTTCTGCGCATACCCATTCCGCCGCTCACCGAAGAACGCCGTAAAGAGTTAACCAAAGCAGTTCACAAAAGGTTGGAAGACTCTAGGATTGCTCTTCGTAATTTAAGACGCGAAGGTATCGAAAAATTGAGGCAGTCAGAAAAGGACAAGGGAATATCACAAGACCAATGCGCACGTGCTTCTGAACAGCTTCAAAAGCTTACTGACAACTTCGTGGACAAAATAAACAATATAGGACAAACCAAAGAAAAGGAGATAATGGAGGTCTAAGAACTCCGTAACTTTCGAGCCCTCACCTTTTCAGCAAATAAATCTAAACGTTAAATGCAATGAATCAAGCCCTACCAACATTTGACGCCCCTCGCTGCGGCCAACTCTACTTAAGACACGCAGAGCCAAAGAATTAATATGCTCAGGCATAGAATTCTAACTGCTTTTGTCGGCTTACCACTCCTGATCGCCATAATATGGTTCGGTGAACCGTGGTTTACACTTTTAATAGCCGCCATGGCTGGTCTTGCGAGCTGGGAGTTCTACCGAATGGCAGGCGGGTTAAAAGTGCAGCCAATCACCTATTTCGGTATCGCCTGGGTACTACTTATAATCGCCAGTCCTCACTGCCCATATCCGGCTACATTACCTTTCCTGATTACCTCAGCAATAATTATATCCCTGATCTGGCTGTTATTTCGTCGCCCGAGAGACCAGGCTTTTACCAACTGGGTATGGACGATGGCCGCTATCCTCTATATCGGCTGGATGCTCAGCTACTGGGTCCAACTCAGAGGCTTGGAATCGGGCAGGGAATTAGTATTTTTGGCCATGTTCACCACATTTGCCAATGATACCAGCGCCTTTTTTGTCGGCAGAGCCTGGGGCAAACACCCACTTGCCCCGTCAATAAGCTCCGGAAAAACCTGGGAAGGAGCTATGGGCGGGCTGTTAGTCAGTATTGTGGCTTCTCTCACTATCGGCTTAATCTTTACGTTGCCCTTCAGCTACTGGCAGATAGCCCTTGCGGGTTTCATTATCAGCATATTCGCACAGCTTGGGGATTTAGTGGAGTCACTGCTTAAGCGTAACACAGGCGTCAAGGACGCAGGCAACCTAGTACCGGGACACGGTGGCGTGCTGGATCGTGTGGACAGTCTCATATTCACGGGAGTTATAGTATACTATTTCGTAGAACTGGCAAAATTATGAGTAAAGTTATTAAAAAACTAGCCGTTATAGGCTCAACAGGTTCTATAGGTCAGCAAGTCCTGGACATAGTAAGAGATTTCCCTGACAAATTCAGGATAATAGGTTTAGCCGGTGGGAAAAATGCCAGCCTACTCAGCGATCAAATAAGTCAATTTCAGCCTAAACTAGTATACTCACCCCACAGATTCAATCTTCCGGGCAACACCAAATTCTCTTCGATGGAAGAGGTTGCCACTCATCCAGAAGTCAACATGGTAGTCGTAGCCACGTCAGGTAAAATAGGACTGACCCCGACATTAGCAGCCATAAGGTCAGGAAAAAAAATAGCTCTGGCCAATAAAGAAGTGCTGGTCATGGCAGGCGAAATTATTATGAAGGAGGCTAAACTCCGGCAGGCACAAATCCTGCCTATTGATAGCGAACACAGCGCCATACACCAATGCCTGCAAGGAGAGAAAGGTGGGGTAGCTCAGCTTATCCTCACCGCTTCGGGAGGGCCTTTCTATCATCATTCACCTTTAAGATTATCTAAGGTTACAGTTGATGAAGCTCTAGAACATCCGGTATGGAAAATGGGGAAAAAAGTTACTATTGATTCGGCTACCCTGATGAATAAGGGACTGGAAACAATCGAAGCTAGCTGGCTTTTTTCTATACCCCTTAACAAAATCGAAATAGTAATTCATCCACAGAGCATAATTCATTCTCTCGTAGAATTTATTGACGGCTCACTTAAGGCTCAACTTAGTGTCCCCGATATGCGTTTCGCCATTCAATATGCTTTGTCGTATCCCGAGCGGCTAGCCAACGATAATTTGCCTCGCATGAACCTCGCACGATTGAATTCGCTGACCTTTGAGACAATAAACTGTGCCATGTTTCCCTGCCTACAACTAGCATTGGATGCCGGGAAAAAAGGAGGAACCTACCCTGCTGTACTTTGTGCCGCCGATGAGATTGCTATCCAACTTTTTCTTGAACAGCGCATCGCTTTCCCCCAAATCGCAGAAATCATAGACAAGACCATTAGCTTACACCAGAGCATAGATAGCCCTACTCTGGAAGAAATTTTAATAGCTGATGAGTGGGCAAGAGACACGGCGCTGAAGTCAGCAGCAAGGTAAATTTATGATTGAAACAATAGTACTTACAATTGTCAGTTTTATAGGCATACTAATATTACTTGTCTTCGCCCATGAATTTGGGCATTTCATCACCGCCAAGCTTGCTCGAGTAAAGGTGGAGGAATTCGGCATAGGTTTTCCGCCCAGGATCATCAGCTTCAGGCGAGGGGAGACAACGTATTCTATAAATGCAATACCTCTGGGTGGCTTTACCAAGATGGTCGGAGAAGAAGACCCAACACTGCCGGGAAGCCTCGCCAGCAAGAGCATCCCCGTACGAATTCTGGTTCTCAGTGCCGGCTCGTTGATGAATATTTTGCTACCCATATTACTGTTTTCTATCAGTTTTATGATCCCGCACAATATGATTCTCGAGAAAGTACAGGTACAAGAAGTTGCCCCAGGTTCACCAGCTCAGATGGCTGGAATTGAGCCGGGAGATACAATCCTAGCAATAAACGGTCACACAATTAAAAATCGTAGCGATGTTGGTTATTTTATCCAGCTTTACCTAGGCTCACAGGTAAATATTTTGCTTCAAAGCGACGAACTCCCTCCTAAGGAACTAAGTTTGAAGCCAAGATGGAATCCGCCTGAGGGGCAAGGGGCAACCGGCATCAATATCATCGGTGTAGACAGTACAACAGTCCGCCAATCGGACCCTATTTGGAAAGCGGTGCCTTCAAGTATAGTTCATTGCTGGGAAATACTCGTTTTATTCCGTAATGAAGTGGTAGGGTGGTTCATTGGAGGAACACCACCTCAAGTAACCGGACCGATAGGTATTGCCGAAATCACCGGTCAGATTGCTAAAGCCGGCATAAGCCCCCTGCTGGAATTTGCCGCGCTAATCAGTATAAACCTGGCCATAATTAACATCTTCCCCTTCCCGGGTCTCGATGGGGGCAGACTAATCTTTGTGGCTTTAGAATGGGTCCGGCGAGGAAAAAGGATATCCCCAAAAAGAGAGGGCCTTGTCCACCTTATAGGCTTCGCGGTGCTAATGCTTCTGATTATTGTGGTAAGCTACTTTGATGTTACACATATTATTCAGGGAGAGAGTATTTTACCTTGATAGTACGCAGGCAATCAAAACCTATCAGAATTGGAGACGTAACCATAGGCGGTGATGCTCCTGTTGCAGTCCAATCAATGGCCAAAACCGACACCAGAGATATAAAAGCTACTGTAAATCAGATTAATGAACTCGCCGATTGTGGCTGTGAGATAGCCAGAGTAGCTGTACCGGATTCTGAAGCTGCGCAGGCTATTTCAAACATCAAGAAGAAAACATCCATCCCAATTGTTGCTGATATACATTTCGACTATCGGCTTGCCCTCGAGTCCTTAAGAGCAGGTGCCGATGGGCTTCGTCTGAACCCCGGTAATATACGAGAGCCGGAACAAGTTACCGAAGTAGTAAAGGCAGCCAGGCAAAGGCAAGTGCCCATTCGTATCGGCATCAATGCAGGAAGCCTACCGCCTGCATCGAAGCCATCCATATCTACCTCTAAGCACATGGTGAATATAGCTCTGGAGCAAATCAAGCTGCTGGAAAGTTTAGACTTTGATTTGATCAAAGTATCGCTGAAAGCCTTTGACGTGCCTACTACTGTTGAAGCTTACAGGGCAATAGCCGCCAAAATATCTTATCCTTTGCACCTGGGCATAACTGAGGCGGGACTCCCCAGAGCCGGTGCTGTCCGCAGTGCTGTTGGTATTGGTATACTACTTGATGAAGGTATTGGCGACACCATACGGGTCTCTCTTAGTGCCCACCCATGTGAAGAGGTCAACACTGCCTACGAGATTTTGAAAACTCTTGGTCTTCGCCAACACGGCCCTACTTTGATAAGCTGCCCATCATGTGGGCGGGCTGAAGTCGATATTATCGGCCTTGCTGAATCCGTAGACAGCAGCTTAAGAGATATAAGCCAGCCCATCAAGGTTGCTGTTATGGGCTGCGTTGTCAATGGTCCCGGCGAAGCGAAAGAAGCTGACGTCGGCATTGCCTGCGGCAGAGGCAAAGGTGCCATTTTTAGAAAAGGCAAAGTTGTCAGCACCGTAGCTGAAAAAGACTTCTTGAAGGCACTTATGGCAGAAGTTAAAAACCTACTAAATTAAACAGATATATTCCTGTAGCTAAACTTCATCCGAACAGAATATAAAGACATTTGTAAACATATATAAACAAAAAGGAGAATAAAGTGGAATACCCAATAACCGTCGGCACAAGTTATTCGGAGAAGCTTTCACGGCTAACCACCTTCTTTAGAGCCTTCATGGTTATACCTCACGCGATTATTCTTTGGGCTCTAGGCATTGCTTCCGGTGTTATCGCCTTCATCTCCTGGTGGGCTATTCTCTTTACCGGTAAATATCCCAAATGGGCTTTCACTTTTGTCGCCGGCTATGTCCGCTGGTATACGAGGGTAAGCAGCTATTATCTGCTTCTAACTGACAAATATCCTCCCTTTAGTATAGAATAACTTGTTAGTAATGACGTAGCTTGCGAACTTTCTTTAACGCTGGTAGGGATAAAAATATATGAGATTTTCCAATTTGTTTGGCAAAACGCTAAAGGAAATACCGTCAGAAGCTGATACCGCCAGTCATCAGTTGTTACTCCGGGCTGGCATGATTCAACAGGTAGCGGCTGGTGTTTATTCCTATTTGCCTTTGGGTTGGAGGGTGCTCAAGAAAATTGAGCAAATAATTCGAGAGGAAATGGATAAAGCGGGAGGGCAGGAATTGATGTTGCCTTCACTCCAGCCCTTCGAACTATGGGAGAAATCAGGCAGATATACTGCTTTCGGCAAAACACTGTTCACTATTACCGACCGACGAGAACACACATTAGTCTTGGGGCCTACCCATGAAGAGGTCATTACAGACCTTGTTGCACATTTTGTGCAAAGCTATCGCGACTTACCACTTCTGCTCTACCAAATCCAAAATAAGTTTCGCGATGAACCTCGACCTCGAGGCGGGCTGTTACGTGTCCGTGAATTCATTATGAAAGACCTCTACAGTTTCCATACGGATGAGGCAGATTTAGATAGAACATATCAAGAAATGATACAGGCCTACAAGAACGTTTATTCCCGCTGCGGTTTACCGGCCTCGATAGTGGAAGCTGACAGCGGCGCTATAGGCGGCAAGGAGTCTCATGAGTTTATGCTCATTGCCGAGACCGGTGAAGATGGAATCATCCATTGCGTAAACTGCGACTACGCCGCGAACCTGGAAAAAGCTCAGAGCGAAAAAACCAAATTCGAGATGAAAACAGCTTTACCTGTCGAGGAAATATCGACCCCGAATATAAAAACCATCGAAGAGGTAGCTAATTTTGTTGGCGTGGCACCACATCAGACGCTTAAAGCCGTCTTTTATTCTGCTGATGGCGAGCTCGTCTTCGTGGTCATCAGAGGTGATATGGAAGTCAACGAGACGAAACTCCGAAATCTCCTGAAATCCTCCGAATTGCGCCTGGCTACGGAAGCCGAAGTGAGTACAGCCGGGTTAGTTGCTGGTGCGGCTTCGCCGGTTGGCTTGAAGGGAATCAAGATTATCGCCGATGATTCGATAACCCTGGGCTCCAATTTCGTTGCCGGTGCCAATAAACCGGACACTCACCTCAAAAACGTTAACTATCCCCGCGATTTCGAGGTCAGCATAATAGCTGATATTTCCACGGCTCGGCCCGAGGATGGTTGCCCAAAATGCAGTGGTAAACTCTTTTCTAGCCTCGGAATCGAGGTCGGCCATGTCTTCAAACTGGGCACTTTTCTAAGTGAGAAACTTGGCGCCTCCTTTCTTGATCAAAATGGGGTGTCGCGCCCAATTATCATGGGTACGTACGGCATCGGGCTTGGCAGGCTGCTGGCAGCAGCAATAGAGCAGAATCATGATGATAAAGGTATTATCTGGCCCTTAAGCATTGCCCCTTATCAAGTTTACCTTTGCCCTCTCCGTCTGGAAAATCCAGATGTTGCTGAAGCTGCTGAGAAGGTCTATCAGGACCTGACGAATCGAAACATTGAAGTTCTCTACGATGACAGAGACGATTCCCCGGGTGTCAAATTCAACGATGCAGACCTTCTGGGAATACCGCTGCGCCTAACCATAAGCCCCCGCACTCTGCAAAGCCAGAGTATAGAGCTAAAATGGCGCAAGGAAAAGCAAGCCGAACTGGTGCCATTGGAAGCGATAGCCTTGAAAATTGATAAGTTAATCCGTGAAGCTAGCGGGAATTAAGGCACGCTCGTTTTTACACGCTGCTCAGACCTATTCTTTGCCGACAAAACTAACCAACTTTAAGAAAAATAAACCTGCCCGGCGAAACGATCTCTAGTGTTCCTTTCTCATATTACGCACAAAGAAAAACAAACGAGTCAAGAAAAGGGCGGCAACGATGACGATAAGTATGAATGCCCATAGAGGCATTAGCCCGGCTTTAAATTCTATGGACTGAGCCCAGCCGCTATCATTACTGGCGCCATCTATAGCTTTAACTCGCCAATAATATTTTCCTCGCGATAAAGCCTCCTCATCAGTCAAAGTATACTTAGGCTCAGCCAGGTTTTCCTTACTCAGCAGCGTAGTTGCAAAATCAGATTGAGTAGATATCTGCAAGCTGTAGCTAACACCGCTGGGGTCAGAAACAGCAGCCCACTCAAAAGTAGCAGTAATACGGTCGAAAAGGCCTACCCTGCTGCCTTCCTTCGGCGACACAATTTGTGGCACTGACGGTGGAGTTGTTTCCATATTGAAAACTGCTGTGGCTGAGGCGCCGCCGGCATCGGTAGCAGTTAAGTTATGCTTACCGCCAGGACTTTTAGGAGCTACCAGGCTCGCCTGAAAATTGCCTTTATCATCGGTGGTGTATTCGTTAACCAGGGCAGTACTGTCATATTTAAGAGTCACCACTTTACCTGCTCCGAAACCAGCACCGTTTATCGCTATATTACTGCCCACATGGCCCTCAGCAGGCTCCAGAGTCATCTTGGACAAAACAACCAACTTAGTATCCGCAACTTCAGAGGCCGTGGTTGAAGCGCCATAGGCATCTATCACATGATTGCCTGCGGTAGTTGACGGTACTGTCATAGATGAGTTCCAGCATCCTTCGCTATTAGCTACGATATCGCTCTTGACAATGTTACCGTCAAGCGTTATTGTAATGCCGCTTTCACTCCCGCCGAAACCGCAGCCGGCGACGGTGATAGCATCACCTACAGATCCGGACGCGGGCTTAACAGTCACGGCCGAAGACACGATAAAAGTGAGATCCGGAACATCACCGGCATTTGTGGAAGCACCCGAGGCGTCTATTGTATGCCCGCCTTTGGTTGAGTTAGGAATATTGAAGACAGCACTCCAAGACCCTTTGGTGTCGGCACTGAGCCCGGTCTTAGCACTGGCACCATCGTAGGTAACTTGAATGCTTTCTTCACTCTTGCCAAAGCCGGTACCGCTAACGGTAACTGAGGTGCCAACATTACCTGATACAGGAGTCATACTGATGGTGGGATTTATGGTCACGGTGACATCGGGAACGTCACTTGCCTTGGTAGTTTGCCCCGATGCATCGACCGTGCGACTTCCTTTTGCAGAGGCTGGCAAGGAAAAAGTTGTTTCCCACGAGCCCGTATTACCGGCCGCGATTCCTGTCTTCACACTTGTGCCATCGTAAGAAACTACAATGTTGTTTTCGCTGACTAAGAAGCCCTTACCGCTGACAGTGATTTCATCACCGACTACACCTGAATCTGGACTGACACTTAGAGACGGAAGAACAGAGAAAGTATCAGACAATACCTGAGTACCAGTCGGATTGTCTACTGTAACTATATGATTACCTCCGGCGGTATCAGGCACTGTGAAGCTGACGCTACCATCTCCAGATAGATTGCCACTCTTGATTCCCACGCTGTCCCATTTAATAGAATAAGTACCTTTTAACAGTCCCGATACGGTCACCGTAGCCCCAACCACACCAGTATTAGGAGCCATTGCCGCTGCAGCCTGAACAGGACTTACCAAACAAATAGTCAAAAGCAAAGCCAGGCATAAAACCGGAGCGAAAACTTTAGTTTTCACGCTTGTCTACCCCTTTCCTGTAAATAATCACATCCAATTATAACGCAAATCAAATCAAAATTTTCGCTTATTAGAGAAAATTTTTGAAGACTTCTGTCACCGATAAATCAACTCCTCAAAACGGCCCCTAATTCGCGCTGCAGCTTATCGATAATTTGCTGCTGGACTTCGTCGACTTCACCATCGGTCAAGGTATGAGTCGATGATTGGTAAACGATTCTGAAAGCCAGCGATTTCTTACCCGCTGGCACCTGTTTTCCCAAATAGAAGTCGAAAAGGACAACCGAGCTTACTAGAGAAAAGCTCTGGATGATGAAACAAATCTGTTGATATGTTACTTTTTCATCTACCAGCAGCGCAATATCTCTACTTGTGCTCGGATATCGAGGGATGGCTTGAAATGTTTTGAGAGTGACCGTAAAGGATGATAATTTATCCAAATCGATTTCAATAAGATAAGCAGTCCCGGAAATTCCAAATGCTTTTGATACTTTAGGGTGCAGTTCCCCAACTGTACCCAATTTATGGGTTTCGACCACTATATCAGCGATTCTGCCGGGGAATAGGCTTTCGTCTTGACTTGACTCAAATCTCACCCCTACTCCTAACCGTGATAAAATGGTTTCTGCCACTCCCTTGGCAACGAAGAAATCAACCGGCTCTTCTTCGCCGCGCCAGGATAAGCTGCGCTGGGAACCACTAAGTACAGCGCAAAGCATCTCGTGTTCTTCAGGCAAATCCATTTCCCTGGGCATAAAGACCTTGCCAATCTCAAAAAGTCTTATGCCGTTCTCTTCATATCTTTCATTGCGAGCTAGAACTGATAGCGGGCCAGCCCTTAGACTGGTCCTAAGATATTCTTGCTCTCTGGACATCGGATTAGCCACCTTCATCGGATTGGGGCCTATTAAACGAAGCTCTGGTGAAAGCATCCCCAACATCTCTAAACTGGTCAAGGAATAGGTAAGTACTTCCTGAAAACCACAACTGATAAGGATATTACGCAGTTGTCGTCTGAGATGCAGCATCGGCACTGGCTCGTACCTTGACAACGTGGCACTCAGCATAGTAGTCGGGATTTTATCATAACCTATAATGCGAGCTATCTCTTCAACCAAATCGGCAGTGCAATTTACGTCCGTGCGCCACCAGGGGACCACTACTTGAAGTTGCGAATTATATTCCACTTGTCGACAACCAAACCCAAGTAGCTCCAAAGTCTTGCATGCGTCGCCTGCCTTTAACTCCACTCCGAGAAGGCGTCTAACATCAGAGACAGGAAAAAATATAGGCTCCTTCTGCTGTTTGCCAGGATAAACATCGATAATGCCTTTGGCCACTTTGCCCTGAGCCAGCTCCGCCAACAATTGTGTAGCCCGTTTCAATGCTATTAGCGGTAAGTCTCGGCTAAGACCTTTCTCAAAACGTAGCGATGCTTCACTGCTCAGCCGGAGGCCAAGGCTTCCTCGATGAATAACAGCCTGATTGAAATTCGCCGACTCTATCAGAACAGTTGTAGTATTCTCTGTAACTTCAGAATCTGCTCCTCCCATTATACCGGCAATAGCGATGGCTCTCTCTTTGTCGGCAATCACCAGTATATTCGAGTTGAGAGTCCTCTGTACCCCGTCCAACGTAGTTATGGCTTCACCATTTGCAGCTCGGCGTATGATAATCTGTTTACCGCGTATCTCGTTGAAGTCGAAGGCATGAAGCGGCTGACCGTATTCCAGCATCACATAGTTGGTAACATCAACGATATTATTAATGGGACGCATACCGCAAGCTAACAGCCTTCCTTGCATCCACTGCGGCGATTCAGTTACCTTGATATCAGCCATCAAGCTGGCACAATACCTGGGACACAAGTTCGGTTCGACTATTTGCACAGCGGCATAGGAATCTACCGCTCTTTCCGACTCATTGTAATGAATTTCGGGAACGTTCATCTTGCTTCCCGTTAGAGCCGCTATCTCCCTGGCGATACCAATCACGGATAGACAATCGGGGCGGTTTGGCGTTATGTCAAGGTCAAGAATCGTATCGCCAATATATTCAGACAAAGGAGTACCAATAATCGCTTCTCCGGGAAGAATCATAATACCTTCATGACTGTCAGAAATCCCCAATTCTTTCTCAGAGCAGACCATCCCTTCAGAAACAATGCCCCGAATCTTGGCTGGCTTTAATTGCACCATTTCGCCGCTATGACCATCTATGAGTTGAGCTCCAACCCGGGCAAAAGCCACCTTGTCACCAACGGCCACGTTAGGTGCGCCGCAGACCACGGTGGAATGCTGTTTGCCTAAATCTACGGTTACTAATTTCAGCCGGTCGGCATTTGGATGTGGATTAACATCGATTATCTTGCCAACTACTATGTTATCCCAATTTACACCAATTACCTTTGTCTCACCAACTTCTAACCCTGCCATGGTCAGCCGTTCAGACAACTCCTCAACCGGCAGTGAAAAGTCGACGTATTCTTTTAGCCAGCGAAGTGAAACTTTCATATTAAGGTCTCGGCAATAAATAGACTCAAAACTGCTTCAGAAACCTGAGGTCGTTACCATAAAAAAGGCGAATGTCATCTATGCCGTAGCGAAGAATAGGAATACGCTCCACCCCCATACCGAAGGCGAAACCTGAATAAATCTGAGGGTCAATACCAAGGCGTCGAAGAACTTCGGGATGCACCATCCCCGCACCCAGAATTTCAATCCAGCCGCTATTGTCGCACAGCCTGCATCCAGCACCATGACACACCAGACAATCAATAGCCACCTCAACGCCAGGTTCTACGAAAGGAAAGTAATCACAACGAAAACGACATTTCCTGTCCTCGCCAAAAAGGCGGCGAGCAAATTCAAACAATGTTCCTTTTAAGTCGGCCAGGGTTATGTTTCTATCGACTGCCAACCCCTCAACTTGATAAAACATCCACTCGTGCGTGGCATCTGTGGCTTCGTATCTATAAACTCGCCCCGGTGCTATTATTCTGATCGGTGGAGGTGTTTTCTCCATTACTCTTATCTGGACTGGAGAAGTGTGAGTCCTCAAGAGCATAGGTCTGTCGCCGGTTTTAGTCTCAAAGTCCACCCATAATGTAGCAAACATATCACGTGCCGGATGGTCTGCCGGCATGTTGAGGGCTTCGAAATTATAATAGTCCCATTCTACCTCCGGCCCTTCCACTACTTGAAAACCCATGCTGCTAAAAATGTCACAAATCTCCTCAAGTATTTGAGTTGTTGGATGGAGACGGCCCAGGGGAATTTGCTGACCGGGTAAGGTGACATCTAAAGTCTCACGCCCGGTGAGAAGGGCTGAATCGCTTTCTAAATCAACCTTCTTCTCTTCAAAAGCGGTTTCCAGAGATTTCTTTAGTTCGTTGGCTCGGGCTCCGACTTCACGCCTTTCATTTATTGGCACAGTTGCCAACGAACGCAGAATATGTATTAAATTACTTTTTCTGCCTAAATAACGGATTCGCCACGCTTCAATCTCATTGACATTGGTGACTTTAGCTAGCTCATCAAGAGCTTTAGAGGCAAGCTCTTCAACTTGATTTAGCATATTCTCACTACGTGAGGGTGATTTTAGCTCTTAATTTTGGATGAAGCTAGCGAAAGTAACGTGGAGAAGCTGGACGGGTCATTTACTGCCATGTCTGCCAAGGCTTTACGGTTGATTTCCACATTGGCCTTTCTCAGCCCGTCCATAAACTGGCTGTAAGAAAGCCCTTCAGCACGGGCAGCAGCATTTATCCTTACAATCCACAACCGCCTCATATCACCCTTTCGCTCTCGGCGATGCCTATAGGCATAAGATAAAGCATGCAACATTGACTCGTGAGCACGTCGAAATAGAGAATGCCTGGTAGCCTTATGCCCTTTTGTTAACTTTAATACTTTTTTATGTCTTCGATGGGTGACTATTCCGCCTTTAACTCGTGGCAATCAATTCCTCCTAATCTATTTAATGCCGTAAGGCAGTAGTTTCTTCAATCTAACCTTATCAGCAGGTTGAACCGGAATCATCTCGTCATAAAGACGCTTGGTCCTGGCCGGTTTCTTACGCCTTAAATGGCTTTTACCAACTTTAACTCGCATTATTTTGCCCGTGCCGGTGATGTGCAATCGACTCTGGGCCCCTTTATGTGTCTTAAGCTTCGGCAATTATACTTTCTCCTCTATAGCTGGTTTCTTAATGTGTTTACTTGAACTCGGTGACAGCACCAGGCTCATAAAACGGTCCGCTGAAGACGGAGCGCCATCAAACATCGCTATATCTTTCAAATCATCCGCCACTTTTCTGAGAAGTTTCAAACCAAGTTCAGGATGCGTAAACTCACGCCCTCGAAAAACCACAAATACCTTTACTTTATCGCCATCCTCCAATAATTTCCGCGCTATCTTAATTTTGGTATCGAGGTCATGTTCCTTCACCCGAGGCCTGATTCTGATCTCCTTGAGTACAATATTTCTCTGACTTTTGCGGGCTTTACGCTCCTTTTTGGTCTGCTCGTATCTGTACCTACCATAGTCAAGAATTCGACATACAGGAGGAACTGAATTTGACGCCACCTCTACCAGGTCAAGACTGCGTTCACTAGCCATCTGTAACGCCTTCTCAACAGGAAATACTCCCATCTGTGCGCCTGTCTCCCCTATAAGTCGAACCTCCTTAGACCTAATTTGTCGATTAACGCGTAATTCCTTGACTATGTTTCTCCTCACCTCCTTACACGAAGGGAACCATCGAGCAAAAATATACCATATTCACGAGATGAAATCAAAGTTTATCTGGCGCTTTAGTTTCAATAATTGGTCTAACTCTATCTAAGAACTTAGAAACCGGCAGCAAACCTGAGTCTTCTCCACTCCTTAATCGAAGAGAGACTTGAGAAGCCTCCATTTCTTTATCCCCAACAACAAACATATAAGGGATCTTCATCAATTGCGCCTCTCTTATCTTTAAGTTCATTCTCTCCGAGCGGGCATCAACCTGGACACGGATGCCATTTTCTCTGAGTTCATCCGCCACCTGGTTCGCATAGCTGAGATGACGGTCGGCGATAGGTATGATAGCCACCTGAACTGGTGACAGCCAAACGGGGAAAGCGCCGGCATAATTTTCGACCAAGCAGGCCATAAAACGTTCCATACTTCCCAAAACGGTTCGATGTACCATAACCACTTGATGTTCCAGGCCATCCTCACCAATATAATTGACATCGAAACGCTGAGGCAAATTAAAATCGACTTGAATGGTTGGCCCCTGCCACAAGCGGCCCAAGGCATCCCTGAGCTTGACATCGATTTTTGGGCCATAAAAGACGCCTTCGCCGGGGTCTATCGTATACTTAAGGCCAAGGCTTTCCAGTACCTTTCGCAGTGCCTCCGTAGCCTCTTCCCAAATCTGAATAGTGCCGGCATAATGGTCGGGGCGTGTAGATAGGAGAAGCTCATACTCATTAAAGCCAAAGGTCTTCATCATAAATCTAGCCAGGCGCACTGCCTCGGATACTTCGGCTTCAATCTGATCAGGACGACAAAAAATATGAGCGTCATCCTGGGTGAAACCACGCACCCGCGCCAGCCCGTGCAATACCCCAGAACGCTCGTAACGATAAACCGTACCCAGTTCAGCATAGCGAAGGGGTAGATTGCGATAACTCCGCAACTGGGTCTTGTATATCATGATATGCCCCAGGCAGTTCATCGGTTTGACAATGTACTCCTGTCCCTCCACGTCCATCGGCGAATACAGATTCTCCCGATAAAAGTCCCAGTGCCCGCTGGTTTTCCACAAATTCAGCTTGGCTATATGTGGCGTGTAAACGATTTCGTAACCTCGTTTCCTGTGCTCCGCTTTCCAGAAATCCTCAATAATCTGGCGAACCAGAGCACCTTTAGGGTGCCAGTGGACCAATCCCGGGCCGAATTCTTCATGAAGGCTAAATAGGTCGAGCTCCTTACCCAACTTCCTGTGGTCTCTCTTGGCCGCCTCAGCCAACCGGGCGAGGTAACCCTCTAGCTCAGCATCGGTTTCGAAGGCAACCCCGTAAATCCTTTGCAACATGGGGCGTCTTTCATCACCTCGCCAGTAGGCTCCGGCAATGCTGGTAAGCCTAAAAGCTTTAATCTCGCCGGTTGAATTTACATGAGGACCACGGCACAAGTCGACAAAAGAGCCCTGGCGATATATTGTCACCTTCTTATCCGAAAGCTCATCAATTAGTTCCAACTTGTAAGGCTGCTCGGCAAATAACTTGTGTGCTTTCGCTTTGCCTATCTCCTCTCGAGAAAAAGAAAAATTACCGGTAATTACCTCTCGCATCTTGGCTTCAATTGCTATCAAATCATCTGGCACAAGAGGTCGGGGAAGCTCAAAATCATAGTAAAAACCATCCTCAATAGCCGGACCAATGCCAAATTTAACTCCCGTAAAAAGGGCCTTGACAGCTTCAGCCATCACGTGAGCCGCCGAATGCCGCATCTTTTCCAATCTCGCTTCTTTCTCTTCCATAGCCATTTCCAATTTCTATATTAAATCAAACAAAAACCTCGCGCCATTTATCAGCGAGAGGTCAATCACGGACCAAAAATGCTGGTAAACTAATTGGCAGTGACAAAACAATACTGGAAAGGTCCCCTATCGTTAAGCTAACCGGCCTTAATAGTCGCATTTTATCAATGCTACGATGATGAGTCAAGCTTAGCATTCCGGCTCTCAAATTGTATGAATTTAAAATCAGGACTATAATAGTGTGTCGCTTTTTGCCTAGCTGGGCCTGCCTGCTGTCTAATAACTCTGTGAATTTGAGATATAAATGTATCGGAGGCAATAATGAAAACACAGGACGCCGTCGAATTTGAATATATCTTCAACCCACGAGCGGTTGCCTTAATAGGCGCGTCTACGGATAATGGATTCGCACAATCTTTAACGAACTCGAAGATGTGGGACAAGCTGTATCTGGTGAACCCAAGATATAGTGAACTTGCTGGCAAAAAATGCTACCCCAGTATCCTCGATATCCAGGATAACATCGATTATGTTGTCATTGCTGTCCCGGCAACGCAAGTTCCGAAGGTATTGGCCGAGTGCATAGAAAAAGGTGTCAAGACAGCACACATTTTCACGGCAGGCTTTAGCGAGACCGGGCTTCCAGAAAGGAAAAAGTTAGAAAACGAGGTAAAAGACATTGCTAAAGGCAAGATTAGACTGATCGGCCCCAATTGTATGGGAATCTATTGCTCCAAATCCGGGTTAAGCTTCACTTTCAATGCCTCGTTTGAAGAAGGTTCGATAGGAGTCATTTCGCAAAGCGGCACCTTTGGGGTAGAATTCCTGAACCTCGGGAAGATAAGAAACCTGAAGTTTAGTAAGGTAATCAGCTACGGTAATGCCGTAGACCTTGACTGTCCCGATTTTCTGGAATATCTTGCAGACGACCCCGACACTAAAGTCATAGCTTTATACATGGAAGGTACGAGAAACGGTAAGCGACTCAAATCGGCTTTGGCTGAAGCTGCCAGGAAAAAACCGATCCTGGCCTTAAAAGGCGGTGTAACCGAGCACGGTAGCCGGGCTGCGTCCTCTCATACAGGTTCACTTGCCGGTTCGCCGGAAATCTGGAGCTCGATTTTCAAACAGACCGGCGTAACCCAAGTCGAGGACTTCGACGAATTACTAAACGGTACCTTAGCACTCACCTCTTCACCCTTTCCTACCGGAAAAGGCACCACTATTATTACGAACTCCGGTGGTTTCAGTGTGCTCGAAACCGACGTGTGTGTAAAGGCCGGACTGGAAGTTCCCCAATTCCAGAAAGAAACATTAGCCGAACTTAGGAAGATAGTGCCGATAGCCGGAACCAGCATCGGGAATCCCCTGGATGCCTGGCCTATATTCTACAATTTGTCGGGGACATCAGGTAATCTTGCCGACGTCATAAAAATCCTGGCTCAGGATAGCAAAATACATTCAATAGTACTGCACCTCGATGAGATTAACTATCTCAGGCATGTACTGGGTGGAGCTTTTGAAGCACACTTTAAGGAGCTTGTTGAACTCCTGGTTAATGGCTGCCGCTATGCCCGGGATGAAATCGGCAAACCCGTGATGATATGCATTTCGCTGGAGGCCTATTCAGAGGACGAAGAGGATAGAAGATATCATCTGATGGTAAAAAAGGCTTTCGAGGACGAGCGATTTCCGGTATATCCTACACTAAGAGACTCGATCAAAGCCCTTTTCATTCTATATAAATGCGGTATCCAATTCGGTAAAGTATAGCTTTACCATACCACCCACATACACACCTATTAATAGGCCAAACAATATTCATCGTTGAAAGTTCTGTATCCATGATTGTACGAGAAATTTACGCTAAAAGTATCCTGTCTAAATCAAAAGTTTACGACTATACCATCAACGCCTATACCGGCTGCCAGCATGCTTGTACTTACTGCTATGCCCGGTTTATGAAAAGGACCACCGGTCACATTGAACCTTGGGGCGAATTCGTTGATGTTAAGATTAATGCGCCGGAACTGCTGCAGAAAGAGATAAACAAGAAGCCACGCGGTAGGGTGTGGATAAGCGGAGTCTGCGATGCCTATCAGCCGATAGAAGCAAAATATGAACTGACAAGAAAGTGCCTTGAAATCTTGGTTGCACACGATTGGCCAATCACCATCCAGACCAAGTCGCCGCTTGTCTTACGTGATAAGGAATTGATTATAAAAGCTAGCGATATTGAAGTTGGACTAACGGTTACTACGGCAGATGATAATATAAGGCGACTTTTCGAACCAAACACGCCGCCGATTAAGGAAAGAATAAACGCGCTGAATGAGCTACATCAGGCGGGAATCAGGACTTTTGCCATGATTGCGCCGATGCTTCCCCATGCCGAGGAACTGTCTGCCTTACTATCGGGAAAGGTGGATTACGTATTGATTGACAGAATGAACTATCACTACAGCGACTGGGTATATCGGAAATGTAAGTTAGAGGGTGCAATGAACGATGATTTCTTTTCTCTGACAGGTAAAGAGCTTGCCTCAGCCTTTAAAAAACAGGGCGTTAATTGCCAGGTTGTGTTTTGATTCCTTACGCTAATTGCACCAGGTCTATGTCGAAGCCAGCGCTAAGGCCTAGTCTTTCTTCCTGAACTTCGCCAGCCTCTCCTCTGTATCCTTAATATCGAACTCGCTCTTGGCTTCAAGTTCCAGGCCCTTTTTCAGTGTATCTTTCGCGCCTTGATTGTAAAGATACTTGTAAGCGGCCAGAGATGCCATGCTATTCGCCATCAACTTCTTTACCAGCTCTTGCACAGTCTCTTCCAGTTTGTCTGCCGGAACTGCCATATTTACCAGGCCTAATTGCTGTGCTTCCTTTCCTGTAATCAAATCAGCCGTGAATGATAGCTCTTTAGCCTTCAACATTCCGATAGCGCGAGGCAAACGCTGGCTCATGCCCCAGGTAGGTCGCAGTCCCCAGCGGGCATGAGTGTCTCCGAATTTCGCTTCTTCCGCGGCCACAACCAGGTCGCAGCCCAATACGATTTCCATGGCCCCAGTTATGCAAAATCCGTTGACCATAGCTATGACAACCTTCGGAACCTCCTGTATGGTGTCTATAAGAGCTCTAGCCGGGTCATCCAATATAGGCCCCACCTTTCCTCTTTCCAGTTTGCGGTCTCCCAGAGCTATTAAATCCACTCCCGCGGAAAAGGCACGGCCGGCTCCGGTGAGCACTATCACCTTTATCTCGCTGTCCTTCCCAGCTTCCAGCACCGCCGCCTTCATTTCCGCTAAGAGCGTCGGCGTTATAGCATTCATCACGCTGGGACGATTGATAGTTATCCTAGCCACACTATCCTTTTTTTCATATATCAGATTCTCATAAGCCATTTCTTTCTCCTTCCAATTTTAACTGTTGCTCGACTCAGTTTATACACAGTAAAAAATCAGATGCACAGAAATATGTAGGACTGTATCCAATTCTGGGGAAGAGGGGACTCGAACCCCTACGCCTTGCGGCACATGATCCTAGGTCATGCTCGTCTGCCAGTTCCGACACTTCCCCAAACTTGAACTGATTAACATTTTAACATGCCGTAAAGCATTTTGCCTGTTTTGCGATTGCTTTTATTTAACTCTTTCTTTGCGGGAAAATACTGTCCAACTAATTCATACTCTTTTTTTACCGAAGTGAACAATAAATGTGATTAGTATCGTCCCTAAACCAAAATGCTTTGATTCACGTTATTGTATATAGAAGAAGCCAAAAACGGGGTAAATCAGCTAGTGCGAATCGCGTACCCAATTGGCGTCGGAAAATGCGTAGCTGATTAGATTGGCAAACGGGGAACGAAAAAGAGCATGGAACATATATTAGCTTGTCCAAAATGCGGCGGAGCCAACAGATGGGGTCAGCTATTTTGCCGGTTTTGTGGTGAGAGCTTGGCACATAAATGTGTTCATTGCCATGTTGATGTTGACCCCGCTATGAGAAGTTGCCCGTATTGCGGTGAAACAGTAGCACCTTGGTCAATAGGACACAGTCAAGCAACCGGCGAACCATTCAATAGTCCAGATTCGGTACTGGAACTTAGCTGAGCCAGTATACCTCTGCACCATCTGCTAGAAATTTGCGCGTTTAGAACCAGAATTGTACACCCAACTCCAGAACGGCTAGCTTGGTCGTTTGTCTATCCCCAGACTTCACTGCCCGGATATCGTCGCTAAGCAAAATTGGTCTATCTAGGTTATAATATTATGGAGTGTAAAAAGGCCAATGAAAGCATGGAGGTAAGCAAAATGAAGCTAAGAATGATACCTGTATTAGCAATGCTCATCCTATCGTTGTGGCTGGCAGCCTGTACTCCACCCACAGGAACATCGGTGACTGTTTCTTGCGACGACCTTCAGAGTCAACCGCATGTCAGCAAACAGATGACAGTCGCTACCGGCAATACATTTACAGTAACCCTGTGCTCCAACGCTACAACAGGCTTCCAGTGGTCCGAGTCGGCACAGATAAGCGACCAAACGGTGGTACAGCAAACAGGCCATGAGTTCGTTTCCCCGGAAAAAACAGGCGTCGTAGGAGCCCCGGGCAATGAAGTCTGGACATTCAAAGCGCTTAAGAAGGGCACCAGTACCATAACTATGGAATACGGCCGTCCCTGGGAAGGCGGTGAGAAGGGCGTTTGGACTTTCAATCTCACCATCACCGTCAATTAAATTTGGCCTTATATAAGCTAGCTGAGTAAGGTTTAGGCTCTGTGCAAAGTGCTGACCGGGTATCTCAGAGAACCCGTAGTTTAATTAGCTGCTTGACCTGCACTTAATATAATGTACATATTACGGCCGCTATTCGTTTTTCCATGAGAGCATCAAATCGAAAACATCAAATATTCCAATGAGGTGAGGAAATGACACAACCAGACTTCTCTTTGGATGGGAAGGTAGCTCTTATAACCGGCGGCAGTCGCGGTATCGGTAAAGCCACTGCTCTCGGCTTTGCCAGAGCCGGTGCCGATGTTGCCATTGCCAGCCGAACGCTTCCTGACCTGGAAATAGTAGCCGATGAGATAAGGGGCTTGGGGAGAAAAGCCCTTCCGGTAGCAGCACATGTAGGCAAGCTGGAACAGATAAAGAACCTGGTACAGACGGTTCACAAGGAGTTCGGCAGAATTGATATATTGGTAAATGATGCCGGCACCAGCCCAGCCTTAAGTGGGATGCTCGACATAGAGGAACGGCTATGGGATTCAATCATGAATCTAAATCTGAAGGGCCTGGTATTCCTCAGTCAGGCTGTAGCCAAGATAATGAAGGAGCATGGCGGCACTATTATCAACGTTGCCTCAGTAGATGGCTATATGCACGAACCTAATATCGGTGTGTATTCAATCAGCAAGGCCGCTGTAGTACAGGCGACCAAAATTATGGCCGAGGAATGGGCTAAATATAATATAAGGGTAAATGCCATAGCCCCCGGTCACATACATACACGCCTCGGTGATTCTATCTTCGAGGCAATGCCGGATTATAAAAAAGTATTTTTAGAGAGAGTACCGATGAGACGTATCGGCGACCCTGATGAAATCGTCGGCGCTATGATTTATCTGGCTTCTGATGCCTCCAGATACGTAACCGGAACAACCATAGTTGTCGATGGCGGAACATTGACGACTTAAGCGAGTCCAATCACTTGTGCCGCTATTTCTCAGGTGGATATTATGATGACGGGCGCAGCCACAACATTGGTGAAGGTCGTAGCGCTGCTCCCCTTAGCTTATAGCTTCAATATTATTCCAGCGGGGCAATGGTCAGAACCTGTCACCTCGGTCATAATAAACGCCTTTGAAACCGCCGGCAGCAGGTTTTCAGTTACGAAAAAATAGTCAATTCTCCAACCCACATTTCTCTCTCGGGCTCTTGTCTTCATATCCCACCAGGTATATTGATTCGGCTCTTTGTTGAAATTGCGAAATGTATCAACATAACCATGGGATACAAACTTGTCCATCCAGGCTCTCTCCATGGGCAAGAATCCGGAGACACGTTCATTCTCTTTCGGTCTGGCTATGTCTATCTCCTTATGGGCAGTGTTAAAATCGCCACATATAATCAGCTTTCTTCCTTTTGCTTTCAGGGAATCAGTAAAATCAAGAAAAGCGTCATAGAAATCCATCTTGTATTTTAATCGCTCATCACCCATTTTCCCGTTTGGGAAATATATATTCATTAAAATGAAATCAGTATATTCAGTTATTATGACTCTCCCCTCTAGGTCCAACCCCACACGCTCAAGATCGTACTTCACGGCGACAGGCTCCGTCTTGGTAAAAGTGGCAACTCCCCCATAGCCTTTTCTTTCGGGATAATTCCAGTAAGTTTTATAGCTCGGCGGCTCACGCAAATCATTATCAAGCTGGTCAAGATGTGCTTTCGTTTCCTGAAGACAAAGAATATCCGGAGATTCTTTCTGCAGCCAATCCAGAAAGCCCCTACCCCTTAGCGCCCGGATACCATTAACATTCCAGCACAGTATCTCAATCTCGGCCATGTCTATCATCCATCAACCGGTTAATTGAGCGTCATCACCATTTGAAGCCAATACCATTACAGTCAGGACAGGGCCTCCAACTTCCACCTCCAGCAGGTACTCGCCCGCTACCCTGACATAAACCGCATAGTGCAGCGCCGCCCGGCACCAGATTATAGCCCCGTTGATTACAAACCGGGCATGGCTCAGGCGGAGCGGAAGGCCCTTCAGAGCCAGATACCGAACCCTGTCCACGGCAGTAAGCGCAACGCTTTCGCAGCATCATTCGCGTATTCCTTAAATCACAATCTGTCTAAGAAGGAAAAACTGATTCTCCTGCAAAATTAGAATCTCGCCAGCTTGGTCATCTTGCGCCAGGCCCATCTTTTAGCGCTGAACGACCTCAGCTTATCATACGCCATCTTCTCATCCAATTTCATGGCATCAGCAAATTGTTCCACCGTGGCACCTTCGGCCATGCCCAGGTATTCAAGCAGGTTTGCGTCCAGCTCATCACCCGCCTTCCTGAGCACCGATATTGCCTTTCTACCGGATTGAGTCAAGACGTATAGCTCCATTCACCCGACTCCTTCTATCTCTTCACCTAAGCTTGATTTTACAACAACCGTAAAACTATGTCACTGTAACGTATTCCGCTAGTCAGTTCACATCAGAACAAACTTGACAAATATAAGCCTTATCAGCAAATATATATAATATAAAGGAAGCCAAGTAAATTTATGCTGGGGTATTCCAGACATATAGCACCGTCGGAGACAGAGAACATAATATGAAGGTTGCAAAGTCAAAAACGCGGAAACCTAGAAAGACGCCCACACATCCTGAACGGTCACAGACCCTTAAAGAATTAGAATATAGAGAACAACGTTACCGCTCTATAGCAGAAAGTATACCGGATGGTATGGTCACTATTGACTCACAGGGGAAAGTAGTTCTCTGGAATCGCGCCGCCGAAAAAATATTTGGATATACTGCAAAAGAAATGGTGGGGAAATCACTTACCATCATCATGCCCGAGCGATTCCAAGACACCCACATAAGCAGACTAAAGAGTATAACGTCAGGTGGCAAGCCAAGAATCATCAGTAAAACCGTTGAGGTGATTGGACTCAGAAAAAACAAGAGCCAATTTCCGCTGGAGCTTTCTATGGCAAAATGGAAGACGGGAGAAGGAGTCTTTTTTACAGCCGTTATCCGTGATATATCCGAGCGCAAGCAGGCCGAAGAAGCACTGCGGCAGAGTGAGGCAAAGTTAAAGGAGGCCCAAATATCGGGACGGATTGGAAGCTGGGAATTTGATGTCGAAAGCCAAAAAATCACGTGGTCTGACAACACATACAAGATCTACGATCGCGACCCTGCTTTGGGTCCACCCACTGCTGAGGAAGAAGCTTCCTATTACTCTCAAGAGCAAGGCCTAAAATTGCGCGAATATGCACGCTGTGCTATCGAGGAAGGTAAAGATTTTAAATACGACTTGGAAGCTGACTTACCAAGCGGGCGACATGTTTTCTATTCAGCGACAATGCAACCTATTAAGGATGCTTACGGTCGGGTCGTCAAACTATTCGGTATTGTGCAGGACATCACCGAGCGCAAGCTGGCCGAGGAAACACTGCAGCAATCCCAGGAGAGATATCAGAATCTGGTTGAAAATATTAACGACGTCATATTCGAAGTGGATACAGAGGGCAACATAACCTACATCAGCCCGGCTATAGAACGGATTGGTAAATACAAGGCGGACGAATTGAAAGGTCAGAATTTCAGTCGTTTTGTCCACCCGGATGACATGCCCGGTTTAATATCCAGCTTCCAACGTGTCCTGGCTGGCATACTTAAGCCTTTTGAGTTTCGGGTTTTAGACAAAGACGGTAGCATTCGCTACACGCGCACCAACAGCCGCCAACGGATGCAACACGGGCAGGTAATAGGTATCACCGGTGTCTTATCTGACATCACCGAGCAAAAGAAAACGCTGGACAGCCTGACTGTCACCGACCGGTTGGCTGCCCTCGGCAATATGGCAGGAGGCTTCGCCCATGAGCTTAATAACCCATTGACCGGCGTCATCGGCTATGCCCAGCTGCTATTGGATAGAAAAGACCTGTCTGAAGATGTCAGGACCGACCTGACAGGCATTTATGAAGAAGCCCAGCGTGCCTCTGAAGTTATTAAGAACTTTATGGTCTTCGCTCTCAAGCGGCCGCTGCAAATGCAACTCTCTGACATAAACAGCTTTATCAAAGATGTGCTTAAACTGCGGCAATATGAACAGAAGAACACAAACATCAAGGTGAAGACCAACTTCGATCCCGAGCTACCGCTGGTTATGGTTGGCCCAACTCAAATGCGGCAGGTTTTCCTGAATATCATCATCGATGCCGAATATTTTATGTTCCAGGCACACAAAAAAGGCACGCTGACCATTACCACCGAGAGCAAAGGAGATGTCATCAGAGCCTCATTTGCCGATGATGGTCCCGGCATACCACCCGAAAACCTTGGGCAGATATTCAACCCCTTTTTCACCACCAAAGAAGTAGGCCAGGGCATTGGGCTGGGTTTGAGCATCTGTCACAGCATAGTGACAGAACATGGTGGCAACATATACGTCGAAAGTGAACCTGGGAAGGGAGCAACTTTTATAGTAGAGCTTCCCATAAGTAGGGAATAGTTGATATCGCAGGGATATCTATGTTTCATCAATTCGTGAACGCAACGACAGAGGGCCTGAGTTAGATATCCAGCCCGCCGGAGATGGCGATGGCGCCTCCCGCGATAAAAGACGCCTTATCCGACGCCAGGAAGCACGCCAGTTCGGCAATCTCCTCGGGCTGGGCTATTCTGCGCAGCGGGATGGTACCCTCAGTTTTGACTTTGCGCTTCGGGTCGATGGTGAATTCCTTAGTCATTTCCGTCATGGTCCAGGCCGGGCATATGGCTACGATACGGATATTGTAGGGAGCAAATTCCTTTGCCGCCGCATTGGTCAGCCCGACCACAGCGTGCTTGCTGGCGCTGTAAGCGGCGATCTTGCGCAAAGCCCTGAGGCCGGTGATGGAAGAATTATTGACTATGGCGCCACCGCCCTGTTTGAGCATCTCAGGAATCTCGTACTTCATACACAGCCAGACGCCCTTGAGGTTAGTATCTATCTGCTCGTAGAATGCTTCCTCCGTCTCCTCGACCAGACTTTGAAAAATGCCGGCCTTACCGGCATTATTGAAAGCAATATCAAGCCTGCCGTAAGTATCAACCGTTTTCTTGACCATGTTTTCTACCTGTGCAGCAATTCTGACATCCGTTTGCACAAACATGCCCTCGCCGCCAGCCTCTTTTATCATTTGTACGGTTTCCTCGCCTTTATTGATGCGCCGGGCGGCAACTACAACCTTGCCACCACGCTTACCGAACAAAATAGCAGCAGCACGGCCGATGCCTGAGCTGCCGCCGGTGACTATTATAACTTTACCTGTAAAATCTGCCAATTTATTCCTCCCGAAGATGTAATACTGATGTGAAACAAATAGACTCGGAAAGCTTATGAAACTCGCTGCTATCGCGGTAACTTTAGCCTGAGAACCTCGCCCATTATTTTAGCGGCATAATAGCCTTAAGTAAAGGGGGCCAGTATACACGCAATGATAAAGTCTACTTGCGGATGCACTTTGAAATCAAGGAGCGAACCAAACAAAGGAGCTATATTCGTGGTAGAACTGCCCATAAGTCAGTAATAGTTGCTTAAGGTTAGTGGGCCGTTAATCGTTATCCGCCTTTGGTGACAATTTTAATGCCAGCAACAGCATTTCGAGGCGTAAAGCACTGCCTATCCATTCTACATGGGCGCGAATAAAATCATACGCGGTCTGCAGATGTGGTTCCAGAATCTTACTTTGCCTTTCTAAACGCATCTTTGTAACCATAGAAGGAATATCTATGGCTACAGGGCAGTTCTGCTGGCACTTCCGGCAGCCAAGACACAGGTCCAGCCCTTTAATACTATTAACAGATGTCTCGCTGCTCAAGGCAGAATAAACTAATCCCCTTCCCCCAAGCTGGCTATCCATGCCAAATCTATTACCATAGACTCCGTAGGCAGGACAAACCAGCAGACACTGACCACAACCTATACAGTAGAGTAAATCTTTATATTCGCTCTTCGCTATGTTGCTTCTGTTGTTATCAACCAGAATGACACACAGTTCCCTGGGCCCATGGACACCTTTGATTAACTGCTTTTCAATGTCAGCGGTCTGGCTTGGGCTACTGATTATATTTACGAATGAAGTGGCCAGGGAGCCTGTGGCGCAAAATGTCTGGAGCTTCACCATATTCAGGGCGTCTTCCGTATTCCGGTATATTTTATCTATCCCGGCAAGGATAATATGCTTTTCCGGCCTCGTTGACACCTGCAGAATATTTCCCTCATTATGCAGCAGCAATACAACTCCATCCTCAGCAACAATGGCATTGGCCCCCGTTATTCCTATAGTAGACTCGCCAATATATGTATATATCTCTTCCTTAATCAGCTGAACCAGCGTCTCAGCGTTCGGTTCCACTTTCCTGCCCAGGTGAGCAGATAGGATTTCAGCTATGTCATGCTTTGTTAAATGGCTGGCCGGACCTGTTGGATGTGATGGCACATCCCCGCAAAGCTGGATTATCCTGTCCCCGATATCGGTCTCTATAACCTTAGTGCCGGCCGCTTCCAGGGCTTCAGTTAGCGCGATTTCCTTGGTCAAATTCGACTTTGACTTAACTACCAGCCTGTTATCTGCTATTTCCCTAATAACCAGCGATACGGCTTCTTCCCGGCTGTCGGCCATGTAAACCTTTATTCCGTTTTGCCTCAGGTTTTCAACTGCCTGTTTAAGAAGAGCCTCGCTGCCAACGGCACGCTTCCGAGCTTGCCTGAGTCTTCTTTTTCGACCTTCGAGATCAGGTATGCGGCGAATATTCGCCTGTTGTCGTTTCCTGACTACACTAAATGCCTTTCTCATAGCTCGTATACGCCGCGCTTTCTGTAACCGAGTTAATACACCGGGTTCAGTTCTGCGTAAGGAATTAGAAATCTCGCTCACTCCTAATCTCGTATGAAATTAAATGCAGCGCAATTATAACAAATTTGATTTTAACGGGAATATGAGTCATTTCATAACTCTTACGAATCTGGTATTATGTTAGCTGAGCCAGTCCTGAGACCTGGAATACGCCTGAGTAAGACCATATTTGGGGGAGCGTTTGAGTCCCGGTGGGCTTCGCGGACTTCAAATCCGTCGGGAGGCATTGATAGTGTCTCCGGTGGGTTCGACCCCCATACGCTCCCGCCACCTTTTTGACAGCTGTTGAAGAAAGCGTAGGTTGCAGTTTTATTGACCTACGTGCTAACTGCAAACCAAAGGAAATAACACAGACAAAGCGCTTTAAAGATGGCCTGAGTAGTTTAATCGGGGATTCCAGATAGAATTAGGAGGTGGTTTCAGTACGGCTTTTGTCTGGAGGAAGACACGTAAAGAAGTAGCTGGCATTACCAGCAAGAATATATATCACAAAAAATACCAAGCCCACGCCCAGAAAAGCAGAGCAACAAATACGAAGCCCCCAATGACACCGATAAGTTCTCTTACCATCGGAGTTCCAAACCCAACGGTATTTTGGCAGTTATGGCAAATACCAGACGCAGGCCATGACTAGGATAGCTACCAGAGCTGTAACATCAATAACAATGCCACTCAACATACCCAACAGCTTCTTATCACCTCCGATGATGGACATGAACTTCTTACTTTTGCTCATTTCTTCCTCCTTATCATAAAGCGTGTCATCAGTTGGCTTGATATCTACATTGTTATTTTCACATAGGGCAATAAACAAAACATGATGAATTAGTACTGTTTCCACGAGACACTTAGGTACCACGAATTATGCAGACATAAGTACCAGGTGCCCGATTTGCATAATAACTGCCCTCTATTAAATAAAAGGAAGGGGACTATAAGATGACGAAAATATGGAGATTTCCTGCTTTGCTTCCGCCGGGTATATAACTGGTTTCGGACGGATTTGCATACGGCTTAGATTGCGCAGTAACATGTATATAAGAAGAAACGGAGTCCAAGTTGCAGCAATCGTTTCCGTGTCCTAAGTGTGGTGCTCAAATCCCCGTGGGGCAGCATTTCTGCAACACATGTGGCCAGCGCTTCGAATACAGATGTCGCCACTGTGGAACCGCAGTTGGAACTTCATCCGGGTTTTGCACCAATTGTGGTGGAAAGCTGTACCACCTGGCGCAGCATGCCAGTCCCCCAGCCAGCGGAGTTGAATACACCCATTACAGAAACGCGGCTGATGTAGAATATAAGGTACAAAGGCCTATAGGTCATATTGGACGCTATCTTATCGTCGTAGCCATCATTTTCTTCCTGGTAGGAATCATCTACGCTGTTGGTACGAGCAGCCAGGGAGATTCATCTAACTGGCTTGGCGGGTATAACTTCGGCGGCCAATCCCCTCCCACAACTCCACCCGTTACGGCTGGCACGACCGGGCAACAGAAACCAAAACCCGTCTCCGATTCACCTGCCTACACTATAGACCAGGTCATTGCCGCTGCCAAGCAGCTTAGCCCTGATTGTCGGTTACAAACCATGAGGACCGGCTGAAGTACTGCCAGCTGTCCTCAGTATGAGGACGCCGCAGCGACTTTTACTGCTCAATATCTAGGCAACGGGATGTGGAGTGTAATCAAAACCTGTCCGGTAAACTCAGCTGATAATGGCTCCTGGTATTTCTACGAGGACAACGGCCAATTTATCAAACAGTATTAGTTATCTCAGTATTCGCTCGTCACCAACCCGGCGGGTGATTTTTTTCTCGTCCATATATTCCAGAAGTGCCTGGGCATATTTCCGGCTGGTGCCTAGCATGTCTCGGACTTCAGCAAGGGTCACTTTACCCTTTGTCCTGGCATAAGCCGTAACTTTATTCACCATTTCCTCATAGGCAGCTGCGGAAAAGACTACTCCATCGCTTACTTTCACGGCCTGTTGCTGCTCAATAAGCAAATTCAGCAGGTCGGGTTCCAATGTTATATCGCCGGGTGGAGAATAAGGATTCTCCTTCAAGACACGGAGAAAGTTATTTACTTTTTCTTGTTGTCGCTGGGAAAGTTGGATCCGATAAGAAGGTAGATGAACAGCCGCGCCCTCTTCAACCAGAACACCAGATTCGAAAAGTCTCTGCAATGCGGCAGAAGTCGGCGATAGTTTCAACTTACTGCTTAGCTCACCCTTGGGTATTCCGGCACGGGTGGGTAATTTTCGATGATAATTCCTCACGATATCTTCCGCTTTTTTAGCCAATTGTTCCCAACCCGAACCGGTAAAGAGAAGGCTTTGTTTCCCCTGCCCCACCATTACCACCTTTCCATCGTTAACAAGCTTACTGACGACTTCATGAGTTTCATCAGTTCCCAAATCACACTGGACTGCCAGCTCCTCTAGTCCCGAGGGCTGGTTCGCCTCCAGAGTGGCAATTACAACGTCAGCCACGGTTCCCTCTGCCCTTATCCTCAGGTTTTGAATTACATCCGGTCGAAATCGGCGATGTCTCAGTGCGTGCGACTCCACAATCACACCACCTCCCAATGTATCCATCGGTGAGCGGATAATGAAGTGGTCACTCTTAACCAATGCCACCGGCTTAGACAGGGTGAGTTGGGCCCAGGAAATATCTCCAGAATCCAGCTTTTCTTTTTCCAGCAGGTGAACTTTGGCCATTACCTCAGCAGCACCTGTAAAAAAACCGACCGGAGTACCATGACGTAAGGGATGTTTAAGATTTGAAAGCATACGAAGGCTTACGTCCACCCTGGTTGTCGTCACCAACCACCCTGGCGTAGTGAGCACGTCACCACGTTCCAATTGAGAAGTTGCCACTCCGGTCAGGTTAGCTGCCACCCGACTGCCCGGATTAGCCATATCAATGCGAGTCTTGTGAGTCTGTAATCCCCGGAGCCTGGCTTTGATTCCCGAGGGCAGGATTTCCACCTCCTGCCCTGCCGTTAGTGAGCCATCGACTAATGTTCCGGTTACTACCGTGCCCGAGCCGGCTATGGTGAAAGCGCGGTCTATCATAAGCCTCGGCCTGCCGATGTCCTTCCTCGGCTCAGTGGACGCTAGAACATGGTCTATACTGGAAACAAGGTCTGCCATCCCCTCACCACTGACTGCCGATACGGCGACGATAGGCGACCGGGCTAAGCTAGTCGACTTTACTACCTCTTCAATCTCCAGCTTGACCAGGCTCAGCAACTCCTCATCCACCAGGTCTTTTTTAGTGATGACTACAATCCCTTTTGTTATGTCAAGTAAATCGAGTATGGCTAAATGCTCTCTGGTCTGAGGCATCACGCCCTCATCAGCTGCTACGATAAGCAAAGCTAAATCTATGCCGCCTACCCCAGCCAGCATGTTTCTTACAAAGCGTTCGTGTCCCGGAACATCAACAACTCCCACTTCCTGCCCACTGGGTAATTTCAGCCAGGCAAAACCGAGGTCAATGGTCATGCCCCGTTCTTTTTCCTCGCGCAACCGGTCCGGGTCTATCCCCGTTAAGGCTTTTATCAGAACCGATTTACCGTGGTCTATATGTCCGGCAGTACCTACGACAAACATTCTGTTTTGCTTCCCCTGTGAACTAATCTCAGAAGGTAAGATGAAAATATAACGGTTTAGCCGACAGCAAAGCCAAAGTGATGACCTGCACTATCATCGATTCAGGCCGGTAGTCGCTGTTTTAAGCGCCTGCAACACAATATTATCCTCCTCGCCAAGAACTGTTCTTGGGTCGAGGAGTAGAACATCGTCGCTGATACGGCCGATGACCGGTGGCACATTGTGCCTCAGTTTTCGATCTAAAGAAAGGACTGTGGTTCTGCCACCTTGCTTACCGCCGATAGCCACCAGCCTGGTTTGAAGCGTGCTGCCAGGAAGGCTGCCGCCACCAACCATGGTCTCACCTTCCACCACCTGTGCCAAATCACCAAGTGCTTTCGCCCAGAGTCTGGCTCGTCTATCGATTTCATCAAGAGGTGCCGAAATCATTCGCCAGATTGGAATTTTCTCCAGAGCTTCACCCTTCAAGTAGTGAATTAATGTTGCGGCCAGACCGGCAAGCCTTATCTTGTCAATTCGCACTGCCCGGGCCAGCGCATGCCTTTTTAACTTGTCGACCATGGCTTTCCTGCCCACAATAATCCCGGCTTGAGGTCCGCCAATGAGCTTGTCCCCGGAGAAACAAGCCAGCTTAACACCAAGCGAAACGCTCTGCTGTACCATGGGCTCTCCGGCAAGCCCGAAGGTAGTTGTATCCAGTAGACAACCGCTGCCTAAATCATCCAGCACAGGTATATCATGCTTCTTACCCAGCGCCGCCAGTTCCTCGATATCAACCGAATGAGTAAAACCCTCGACTCTGAAATTGCTGGCATGCACACGTAGCAGAGCCGCTGTTCGTGGACTAATCGCTTGCTCATAGTCGTTAATGTAGGTGCAGTTAGTGGTGCCTACCTCTATCAGCTTTGCCCCGCTCTGTCGCATAACATCAGGGATGCGAAAGCCACCCCCTATTTCTACGGCCTGGCCTCGTGAAACAATCACTTCTTTCTTTTTAGCCAGGGCTGTGAGAGCCAGTAATACTGCGGAGGCATTGTTGTTTACCACCATCGCTGACTCAGCGCCGGTCAACTGGCATAGAAGTTTTTCAATGTGAACATCTCTTGAACCCCGTGCTCCTCTGTCAAGGTCGAACTCCAGGTTGCAATACCCTGTGGCAATCACCTCCATTGCTGTCCTTGCCTCTTTACTGAGCGGGGCACGACCTAAATTGGTATGAAGTATTATTCCGCTGGCATTTATAACCGGGCGCAGGCTGAGCTGTTCCAGTGCCTGCAATTCGGACTGGATAAAGTCCACAATCTTATCCAGGGAAGGAGATGGGCTGCCGCGCGTGATGGAGAGGCGAGCTTCCTCGAGATGCCGTCGAACCAGGTCCACAATCAGGTCATGCGGATAATGAACGCGGAGCTGTTTTATTCGCTCATCAGAAATAACCTTATCTACGCTGGGAAGCCGTCGAAGTTCAGTTACCATAGTGCAGGGATATTCTACTATACTCGGAACGAGTTTCAAAGCTGGCATCTAGCCTTTGCTTCCGCCTAATCGCCAATGTTACAATACGCCACAAATGGATAAGAGTATGCATCCCCGTCTAACCGAGAGCGTCACTGGAGCTGGCTGAGCTTCAAAGTTAGGTCCGGGAGACCTAGACAAAGCCCTGTACGGCTTGCCCATGATACATGATAAGAACGTGATTCGGGGCATGGAAAGCCTGGATGATGCCGGCGTTTACAAGCTGAGCGATGAACTGGCTATAATCCAGACCATAGATTTCTTCACGCCTATAGTCGACGACCCATACGATTTCGGCCAGATTGCTGTCGCCAATGCGCTAAGTGACGTTTACGCTATGGGCGGCAAGCCTCTGACCGCCATGAATGTAGTCTGTTTCCCGATAAATAAGCTGGACATCTCTATCCTCAAAGAAATCCTCAAGGGCGGGGTAGACAAAATGATGGAAGCCGGCGTGACACTGGTCGGCGGACACAGCATAGACGATGCCGAGCTAAAATACGGGCTTTCCGTCACCGGTATCGTTCATCCCAAACGCATGATAACTAATGCCGGAGCTAAGGTAGGAGATAAACTCGTCCTCACCAAGCCACTTGGAACCGGAATCATCAGCACTGCCTTGAAAGCCGGTAAAGCCAGCAAAGAAACCGTAGCCAAGATAACGAAGTATATGGCATCACTAAACAAAAAAGCCTCGGAACTGATGCAAGAGTTGGAAGTTCATGCCTGCACCGATATAACCGGCTTCGGCCTTCTCGGTCACGCCTGCCAGCTGGCCCAAAACAGCCAGGTAGGCATGAAAGTACATTCGAGCTCGGTTCCGGTCTTCACAGAAGTAGTAGATTTCGCCAAAGCAGGTCTTTGTCCCGGTGGTTTAAAAAGAAACAGGGAGTTCTACGGCAAAATGGTGGAGTTCTCCAAGCAGGTGCCCGACTATATCCAGGATATTCTCTTCGACCCTCAAACCTCAGGCGGGCTGCTAATCTCCCTGGCCCCAGAAGAGGCTGAGCTACTCCTAGAAAGGCTGAAAAAAGCCGGCATATCGGAGGCAGCTATTGTCGGAGAAGTAATTAGTAAGCCGCAGGGCAAAATACTTGTTGTTTGAAAATAAGCAATCTATTGACAAGTTGAATAACCATCCATATAATATTCCAAAATATGATGAATTCCAAAGTTGATTTAGTAGCAGAGAGTTTTCATTAATTCTTCACCTTAACCCGTGATATGAGAGTTAACGATAGCACCAAAGGCAAAATCAAACCAGCATTTTCCCTGCTGTTACTAGTGGTTTTGATAGGACTGGCCTTGTTACCCGGCATAGCTGGTGCCGTTGGACCCGGCCTGGCGGATACAAGCTCCAGGATAGGTAGCTTTTCCATATCCATCCAGACTGTTTATGTCAATGGCGCCACGGGCAATGATGATACTTACGATGGCAGCTCACCTGTGCCTGCTTCGGGCAACATCGGTCCGAAGCAAACCATAGCTGCCGGTATAGGTATTGTTTCTGACAACGGCACCGTTAATGTTGCCGCTGGCACTTATCATGAACACGGACTTCACCTATCGGAGACTATGAACCTTATTGGTGCCGGTGCCCTTAGCACCATCATAGACGCCAACCATAATGGATTCGTGATTGAGGTTTCCAGTCAGCCTTTCCAGCAGAACACCATATCCGGTTTTACTATCCGGAATGGCGCCCCGGCAGGCTCCGACGCCGGTGGCGGCATTTATATTTCACAGGCGCACATAGTTACCATTAACGACTGCGCCATCATAAATAACACCAAGGGCGGCGGGTCTGGTCCCTTGCCTACTTATGGTGGCGGCGTGTGCAACGATGGCGGTACTCTCTATATGAACCGGTGCACTGTGAGCGGAAACACTGCCACTGCTAGCGGCGGCGGTATATTTACCCAAAGAACCTTCGGCGGTGATTCCGGTTTGGTGGAGCTGACCAACTGCACCATAAGCGGTAATACCGTTACAGATAGCTGGGGGACTGGAGGAGGTATTTTCTGCGACCCTGACGCAACAATGCACCTGCTGAACGTAACCATAGCCTATAACCACGCGACTGGTCCAGGCTCTGCTGGCGGCGGTTACTCCGATGGGTCACTTAGCTCGATGTACTTTAAAAATTGCATCGTAGCCAATAATACGGCTGGAGACAGCAACTATAATAATGGATATCAGATGCTTGCAACCGGGGTCCATTCAGAGGGCTACAACATAGACAGCGAAAATGTCGAAATCAGCCGTTATTTTAACCAGCCCACAGACCAGAATGGCGTCGATCCGCAGCTTGGTCCTCTGCAGAATAACGGGGGTCCTACCTCAACACATGCCATCACAGCCAGCAGCCCCGCCTTTAACCGGGGCACCTGCGATGGAGCCCCACCAACCGACCAGCGTGGTGTGGCCAGGCCGCAGGGAACAAATTGCGATATCGGATCCTTTGAACTCCAGCTGATACAAGCTCCGGTAGTCGCCTCGGTGAGCCCCAACTCGGGCAACCAGGGGCAGACGGTGAACAATGTCATTATCACCGGTAGCAACTTCACCGGAGCTACAGTAGTCAGCTTCGGCTCAGGCATCACCACCAACAGCTTCACCGTGAACAGCGCCACACAGATAACCGTCAATATCATCATCGCCGCTGGTGCTACACCGGGTACCAGAGATCTCTCGGTCACTACACCCGGGGGAACAGGAACCCTGCCTAACGGCTTTACCGTGCTGCAACCAACCCAAAGTGTCAGCACCGCTACAGGCACCGGCACTGCCACATTTACCACCAGCAACGGCTCTATTACGGGTCTAACCGCAGCAATCTCTACTCCATGCGGAACCCTTTCAGGCTTCAGCTTCCCCCAGGGCTTCTTCTCTTTTAATGTCACTGATATTCCCACTGGCTCAACGGTGACCATAACCATCACTCTTCCTTCCAATATGCCCACAGGTACCCAGTACTGGAAGTGCATCAACGGAGCCTGGGTGAACTGCACTTCGCTGCTAGGACACAACGACGGCGATAATATACTTACCCTGACCATCAAAGATGGCGGCCTGGGAGATGCTGATGGACAAGCTGACGGCAAGATCGCTGACCCCGGCGGCCCGGCAGTACCAGTACCAGTGCAAGTACCAGTGATGCCAGCACCACGACGGGTGTCGTCGCTTAAACCGGCCCAGATGTCGGTGCAATACCTGAGCATAGACCCGCAGCAGACGTCTGCCAACCAGCCGGTGACCATCACAACCAATGTGGTCAATACCGGTGGTGAGGCCGGCAACCTTAATGTCGCCCTCAAGATAAACGGACAGGTGGAGCAAACCAAGACGGTCAGCGTTGGCCCGCAGGCCACCCAACCGGTGAAGTTCACCGTAACCAGAGCTCAGCCGGGAACTTACACAGTAGATATCGGCGGACAGAAAGGCAGTTTCACCATACTGGGCACCGGCAGCAGCACCACTGGCACAAGTGCCAGCGACCTTATGATTGGCATTCTAATCATAGGGGCCCTGATTATCGCCACTGTTGTAGCGTTGTTGCTAATCTTCCGGCGTGCTACTTGATAGTCAGGTCTAGATAAGACCAGAGGCGGCGTCACCATTACCCAATCTGCGAAAAGCCCACGTGTCGGAGGCTTGTGTTACACCAAACATCTATTAATTTAAACGGGCTCTGACTTGCGTCAGAGCCCGATTTATTTCTGGTGGAGGCGGGGGAGGGTTGAACTCCCCGTCCAGAAGAAGGTTGCCAGAACATACTACAGGTTTAGTCAGCTCATTTATCTCACCTAGCTAGGCTCTGCTGACCGATAATAGCCAGGCCAGTCGATGATTCTTAGCCAACCTCTATCGACATCGAGGTTGGAGCACCCCGACATTTCGTCACCCAATCCCAACCCATCGGGGTGAGGTCAGGTTGAATGTGCAACCTAATTAGGCTGCAATTGGAACTGCTTCGGCAGTTGTCTTTTGCCACCTGTTTAACGAGGTGGATGGCACCTCGACCTGCTATCCTGTAGGCCTCCCACTGTCGAAGCCTCACGCCCCCATAGTTTAATTTTTAATGTGCCGTCAGCCCTTCCGCTTCATCGCCCGCTCTATCTCCCTCTCCGTCTCGCGGCGCGCTATCGCTTCACGCTTATCGTGAAGCCTTTTGCCCCGAGCCACCCCGATCTCTAATTTAGCAGTCCCTTTCTTAATATATAACTTTAAGGGCACCAGAGTCAAACCTTTCTGAGCCACCATGCCCGTCAATTCATCTATCTGACGGCGATGCAACAGCAGCTTGCGTGGCTGATTCGGTTCGTGACCGAAGCGGCTGGCAGCTTCATAGGCAGCAATATGTGCATTAACCAGCCACAGCTCGCCGTTTTCCGGCCTGGCATAGGCATCACGAATGTTAACCCGGCCGGCACGAATTGATTTTATCTCGCTGCCGGTGAGGACAATGCCCGCTTCCAGGCTTTCCAGAATATGATAATCGTGATACGCTTTTCGATTGACAGTTATCGTTTTCGAGTCCATTATATATGTGGAATTTTATCACTATTACAACCAATAAGATAGAAACAAGGAGTTTATTATGTCTAGTCATCTGGAAAAATATTGGTTAATTATTGTCGCTTTTCTGCTGGTCAGCCTTATTGCCGGAGGAATAATCTTGACAATCAAGCAAAGCAGCCACAAGCCCGTAGAGATTTCCCTGTCCCAGGCTGCACCACTTCAATATGACGGAGATATTTATATCGGCGGCGCCGTGGCTAATCCCGGTCTATATCCCTTAAGACAAGATGACACCATTGAGTCGCTTATTCAGACTGCCGGCCTTATACCGGATGCAGACACAGATAAAATCGAGATCTATGTGCCTAAGACCGGCGAACTCTCTCAACCCCAGAAGATAGACTTAAACCGGGCTGAAACCTAGCTATTGGATGCCTTACCCGGAATCGGGCCGGGCAGGGCTCAAGCCATTGTCGACTACCGCAGTCAAAACGGCCCTTTCCGCAGAATCGAGGACCTATTGAACGTCGAGGGTATCGGCGAATCAACGTTAGACAGAATGAGAGATTTAATAACCGTGGAGGATTGAATTCCCAATGGCACTTGTTTATCTCAGTATCGCCTGGGTAATAGGTATTTACCTGGGTTCAAGATTTGCTTTGCCCTGGGGTATAGTTTTTATCGGGCTTATTCCATTATGTCTGATTCCTTTTCTCTTGAATTATAAAAGGCAACTGCTCCTGGCTGGCTTCTGCCTTTTGTCCTTATTCGGCGGCTGTCTGCGCTTCCAAACAAGCCTTCCTGTGGTTGATGAGCACCACCTTCAATTCTATAACGACAAGGGAACTATTGTAATCGAGGGGATTATAGCCACTGAACCCGACCCCGGAAACACAACTTCTGTCTTCCGCCTTTCAGCTACTAAATTACAGGTAAATGGCGTCTATGTGGAAGCTTCAGGTAAGGCCCTGGTAAACGTCCTCAGATATCACGAATATCATTACGGTGATGTGTTGAGAATAACAGATAAGTTGGAAACACCTTCACAATCTGATGATTTCAATTACAAGGACTATCTAGCCAGGCAAGGGATTTACTCAATCATAAATTATCCCAGAACAGAAATACTCGATACTGGCAAAGGTTTCAAGCCCTTGGCCTGGATTTACTCACTTAGAAATCGCCTTTCTCAAAGTCTTTCACTAGCTCTGCCAGAACCGCAGGCCTCGCTGGCTCAAGGTATTCTTCTTGGCTTGAGAGGCGACATACCATATTCCCTGAATCAAGCGTTCTCCAGAACCGGAACCGCCCACGTACTGGCTATCTCCGGTATAAACATCACCATCGTCATAGGCATGCTTCTGGCTGCTGGAATCTGGCTTTTCGGCAAGCGATACTCCATTTATATTTGGCTGGCCCTTCTTATTATCTGGCTTTACGCTCTCCTTACCGGCATGAATCCTCCTGTAGTCCGCGGCGCCATAATGGGCAGCCTTTTCCTTCTAGCCGAATTTCTAGGTAGGCAAAGTAGTGCCTTAATCGCTCTGACCTTCGCTGCGGCAGTAATGGTAGGAATAGAGCCTCAGGTTTTATGGGATGCCAGCTTTCAACTGAGCTTTCTGGCGATGGCTGGCCTTATTTTCATTTCGCCCTATCTCCAGGCATGGTCCAGGAAAGGAGTAATGGCCGCTGCAGGCAAGAAGGGAACGGCAGCATCTTTAGGTAATTTTATTGCTGATAGCTTTGCCGTTACTCTGGCTGCCCTGTTGGCCACCTGGCCGATTATTGCCTATTATTTTCATGTTGTTTCTTTCGTCGGCCTACCGGCTACATTCTTCTCTGTGCTGGCCTTGCCAGGAATTATAATCACGACAGCGCTAGTCGCCGGTGTGGGCCTTTTAGCACCTTCACTAGCCTTGATTCTAGGTTGGATATCCTGGCTTTTCATTAGTTATTTCATGCTTGTAGTACGTGCTTTCGATGTCCTGCCATTTTCATCAATTAGGCTGGAAAGTATTGAGGTCTGGCAAATATGGCTTTACTACGTCCTGTTGGCTGTGACCGCAACAGCCATATATTATCGCAATCAATTAATCGACCTACTCCATCTGACCGCTTCCAAAATAAGTCTCCAGGCAAGCAAAGGTTCAGTCTTAGCCTCTAAAGTGCCAAAGAAGTGGGTCATATCGCCACTTTTGATTGCCGCCATTTTTATTTGGGCTGCCATCTTGAATATGCCCGACGATAAACTTCACGTTAGCATACTCGATGTCGGTCAGGGGGATGCCATCCTTATCCAAACACCGAGCCACCAGAACATCCTTATTGACGGTGGCCCGAGCCCTAGAGCCATAGATTTAGAGCTGAGTAAAAAGTTACCTTTCTGGGATAGAACCGTCGATTTGGTAATTTTGACTGAACCGCAAGCTGACCACATGACAGGCCTTATAGAAGTACTCCGTAACTACAAAGTAAAGCAAATCTTTGAGCCCGACATAGCTGAAAACTCAACTACCTATCAGCAGTGGCTCAGCTTAGTTAAAAGCGAGGAAGCCGGGCATAAGATTGCTCATGCCAGTCAAAAAATCGAACTCGGGGACGGAATAAAGGTAGACGTGCTTCACCCTCCTTCACCTTTGCTTCAAGGCACTTCGGACGATGTTAACAATAATAGTTTAGCGCTGCGCCTTAGCTGGAATAGAGTAAGTTTCTTGTTTACTTCTGACATCGGTAAGGAAGCTGAATGGTACCTGATTGCCCAGCGAGCTAATCTTAAGAGCACAGTGCTAAAAGTTGCCCACCATGGCAGCCTGACCTCAACCTCCGAGCAATTCCTGGCTGCAGTTAATCCCGAAATAGCCGTAATTTCAGTCGGCACCGACAATAGATTCGCACTACCTCGTGCCGAGGTAGTGGACAGACTGACCACGCGGGTGGGCAGTGACAGGATTTATCTAACATCAACTCATGGCACTATCGAGTTTATAACCGATGGCAAGGGGCTGTGGCTAAACCATGATAGGTAGACTGTAAAAATTGTCCGGTCTCCTACTCATCACTGCTCGGAAAACCGACTACCAAAGCACACCTATTGATTTATAGCTCGTTTTATCGTACAGTATTAGCATCTGAACTATGAAAGACTACAGGAGGCAAGCATGAGAAAAGTGCTTCGTATGCTGCCGGTAATCTTATTACTAGCTGTCGCTTTACTGGCTAATGTTTCAACCAGCTCAGCAGCTAAGCTTGAGATAGAAAATCCAACGATTAGCCTATATCCAGCTCAAGCGGGAGATAATGTCACGTCTGCTGGAGAAGGGGATAACGTCACGGCTTTAGGGGGAACGTCTTTCTGGTCTATTTTCCCCCGGTGGGCCTGGTGGACTATCGGCGGCGTAATCGGCGCATTGCTCATAATGATTATAGTGCTTGTGACCGTGCCATCACGCAAGAAGCAAGGTGCAGCAGCTATCAAAGGTGCGCAGGGAATGCCTGGTGGTATGCAGGGTATGCCTGGCATGCAAGGGATGCAGGGACCGCAAGGACCGATGCCAATCCCAACTCCGATGTCAGGCCCTGGCTCCTTCAATCAACCCGTCGGAACCACAATGCCACCCCAAGCTCCGGGAGGGTTCCCTATGCAGGAACAATTTCAAGCGCCGGGAGCATTTCCAGCACCAGGTCCAATGGCAGCCCCATACCCACAATATGCTAGAAGACCTATATTTTCGGTGAGCAATCTGACTATTACGCCAAACCAGGTAAAATATGGGAATCCGGTAACCATTAGCGCCATAGTATCCAATAACGGCTCTGAAGCCGGCACATACAGCGTAGTATTGCGGATAAACGGCATGGTCGAGAACATAATAGACCTGATGCTATCACCCGGGGCAACTCAGGCCACCACATTCACTGTAAACAAGGATGGGGGTGAATATTACGCCGAAGTGGACGGCCTGAGCGGTATTTTCATTATCATACCGCTGGATCCGGCAAATTTTACAGTAAGCAATTTAATCATAGCACCTGAACGCGCCAAGCAAGGAGAAAACATTATTATTAGTGCCATGGTAAGCAACAACGGTGAACTTCCCGGCACTTACAGCGCAGCGCTTAAACTAAAGGGCGCCGTTGAAAGTACCGAAGAGATAGACCTCGGCCCGGGTGAAAATCGGAAAATATCATTCAAAATCGCCAAAACTACGCCGGGTTTCTACAATGTGGAATTAGAGGGATTAACTGGCAGATTCGTTGTCGAGATGGAATGGCAGAGCTAGCTCAACTGCCGAATAACTAAAGCTCTTCTTGACCTGTTTCAGGTTCCACCTTATGTAACTTGTCCGGCTCTTCCACACGGTCGATATACAATATACCGTTAAGATGGTCTATCTCATGCTCTAGCGCTTGAGCCAGGAGTTCCTCCCCTTTGATACGTATATTATGCCCCTGTTTATCCCTGGCTTTTACTTTGACACAGACTGAACGCTTAATCTCCCCTTGATAGCCGGGAACGCTTAAACAAGCCTCCCCTATGGTACGCTCGCCTTCCCTTTTTATTATCTCAGGATTAACCAATACAGTGACTTCTTCGCCCGGTATTTCAATCACAGCTATTTTCAGCGGTACTCCGATTTGATTTGCTGCTAAACCAACCCCGGAGGCTGCCCTCATGGTCTCTATCATATCATCGATAAGCTGCTGAACAGACTTATCAATCTTGGATACTTTTTTAGCTTTTTGTCTGAGTACGGGGTCTGGTAAAACCCGAATAGCACGTACGCTCATTTAACGACCTATTAAACCATACCGACCGGATCGATGTCCACAACCCAGCCTCGAGGAAAGGCTACGTCTGTCAGGAAGTCATCCAGGTCAGTTCCACAAAGGACCAGCTGCCATCGATAATGTCCTCTGAGCCGGGGTACAAAAGCTGGCATAGGCCCAATCAATCTTAAGTCAGGGACGCCCCGCCTATCTTTTTCGACCGTAAGTAAGCGGCCCATCCTCTCAACTTCTTGCAAACAAGCTGTTTCATTTGTATGACTAAAGGTAAGAGAGGCTAATCGGCTGAAAGGAGGATAACCAAACTGACGGCGATATTCCAACTCTCTAGCATAAAAGGCTGAATAATCATGCCTTGAAGCTGCCTGAACAGCATAATGCTCCGGACAGTAAGTTTGTAGAATAACCCTACCGGGCATAAAGCCTCTTCCCGCCCTACCGGCTACCTGGCACAAAAGTTGGAAAGTACGTTCCCCAGCCCTAAAATCAGGCAAATTCAAACTGGTGTCAGCACTTATCACGCCAGCCAGTGTTACCTCAGGCAGGTCCAATCCTTTGGCCACCATCTGCGTGCCGATAAGTACGTCAGCCTCGTGAGCTCGGACCTTAGTCAATATTTCCTCATGGGCCCGCCGCCTGGAAGTCATATCACTATCCCAACGAAGAGCACGTACATTGGGGAAAAGCTGCCTGACTTCTTCTTCTATCCTTTGAGTACCGACACCCAGGAACCTGAGCTCTTGGCTAAGACATTGTGGACAATCCGCAGGCACAGCAATGGAATAATTACAGTGATGGCAGACCATCTTTTTGGTTACCGAGTGATAAGTTAGCGCCGCAGTGCAGTGTGAACAACGGAAAACGAATCCACATTTCCGACATTGAACAAATGTGGCCGTGCCGCGCCGATTGAGAAACAGAATCACCTGTTCATTATGAGCCAATGCTTCAGTCATTTCCTTAATTAGAGAGCGACTGAAAAGGCTGCGGTTCCCGGCTTTAAGCTCTTCCTTCATATCCACAACATCAACTTCAGGTAAGGGAGACGGGCCATAAGGCGTAATGCGCTCTTTGAGCTCAATAAGCTGGTAATCTCCCCGCTGTGCTCTATAGTAAGTCTCCACGTCAGGCGTGGCACTGCCCAGAATGACCACGGCACCGCTGAGTTTAGCCAGTTTAATTGCCACGTCTCGAGCATGATATCGCGGCGACTTGTCAGATTGTTTATACGTCCATTCATGCTCTTCATCAAGAACAATCAATCCCAGGTCCGGCTGAGGTGCAAAAAGGGCACTACGCGGACCAATAACAACATCACAGCCGCCTTCTTTTATCCGATACCACTCATCAAATTGCTCACCTAATGACAGCCCGCTGTGAATGACAGCGACACGGCCCTGGAATCGAGAAGCAAAACGCTCTATCGTCTGCGGAGTAAGTGCAATTTCAGGGACAAGACAGATACCTCGTTTACCTCGAGCCACAACTTCAGTCAACGCTCGCAGATATATCTCGGTCTTACCGCTGCCGGTAACGCCATGAAGCAAAAAGACAGGACGCGTTTTATCCCGGTATTCTGGAGATATGCCAGTTTGTATCTTTTGCCATGCCATTTCCTGTGATGATGTAAGCTTCGGTGGTAATGACGCAGCAATATTAAGGTGAGCCAAAGGGTCACGCCTGATAGCAACCTCGGCCACCGTTACTAAACCGCGGCTTTTCAAAGACTCAATCGCTGCCTTCGAGAAAGCGGCAGACTTTCTAAGTTCAGGCAACGGAACCAATCCTGGTCTATTAAGCAGCAATTCAAGCACTGCCGCTTCCTTATTAGCCCTGGCTGCCTTCAGCCTCATGATTTCTGTTTCAGCCCTGCTTCTATCAATCTGCAGTTTCAAATGAGTGACCAGCTTTGGCTTTATTCTGGCTTCCTCAAGCTGCTGACTTTTCGCCAGTAGCCCGCGCCGCAAAAGCTGCTGAGCAACCGACTCGGTTTTCTTTTTGCCTAACTTCCGCTCGACTTCCTTTAAGCTGACCTTATCCCTATCTTTAAGAAGATTAATAAATTGTTCCTGCTCAGCGCTGAGCTGTGAATCGACTGGAACTGACAGGAGCTGCAGAAAAGTAACCAGACGCCGTTCGAACCCCGGAGGCAGCATCAAAGCCACAGAATCAAAAAGAGGGGCAAGGTAATGTTTGCTTAACCACAGGGCAATCTCAATTTGAACTGAAGACAGTAGAGGAAGGGGTGCAATGATATCGTCGATTTCTCTAGTGGCTTCGAACGAGGGGTAATCGCTTAACTTGACGACAATGCCCTGCAGGGTTTTAGAACCAAAAGGCACCCAGACGGCTTGCCCGATATCAATATTCAGCTCAGGGGGAATTGAGTAACAAAAACTACGACGTTGAGCAATAGGTGAGTTGACCGCAACTTCCGCATAGTTCATTCAGCTTCTTTGACTTCTTCAACCTCTTCTTCAGCCGCTTCCGGCTCCGCCACAGGCTCTTCAATTTCACCCTCTATACCGGTAGCTTCCAGAGCCGTAGCTTTTTCCGTCATCTTTTCGCGTCTCTCCTTAAGTCGTGCCTCTCGAGCACTCAGGCGGCGAATGTAATATAGCTTGGCCCGGCGAACCTTCCCGTGCCGTACCACCTCAACTTTTTCCAAAGACGGAGAGGCAAAGGGAAAGGTGTGCTCAACACCAATCCCGGAGGTAACGCGCCTGACCGTAAAGTTACCGCCGCTGGCTCCTTTTCTAGCCCTGACTACCAGGCCACTCAAAGTTTGAACACGTTCTTTATTAGCTTCCTTAACCTTAAAACTAACCTTTACCGTATCCCCCGGGCTGATTTGAGGTATTTTAGGATTTACCTTAACTTTACTGATGGAGTTGATATTCATTTACAATTACATCCCTTCTATGACTTAATTTTAGAGGCTTCGTTGAGTAACTTTTTATCCTCGGTGGAAAGCTCAGCTTTCTCCAGCAGGTCCGGGCGCCCCTTTGCTGTTCGTATTAAGCTTTGCTGACGCCGCCATCGGGCAACGTCTCCATGGTCCCCCGACAGTAAGATCGACGGTACTGCCCAGTCACGAAATGTCTCCGGGCGAGTATACTGCGGATATTCCAGCAGCCCTCCAACGTGCGACTCTTCAGCAAGTGATGCCTCGGAGCCAAGCACACCGGGCAATAACCTTACTATACAGTCTGTCACAGCCATAGCTGCTATTTCACCGCCGCTGAGCAAATAGTCGCCAATACTGATCTCGTCAGTGGCCAAATGCTCGGCTACTCTCTCATCAACACCTTCATAATGACCGCAGATAAGAATAAGATGCTCATATCCTGCTAAATCCCGGGCAACAGTCTGATTGAAAAGTCGACCTTGAGGGCTTAGCAGAATAATCGGCACCGTTGACAACCCGAGTTCTACTTTAATGGCTTCCACGGCTTCAAATATAGGCTCCGGTTTGAGAACCATTCCGGCTCCGCCACCGTAGGGATAATCATCCACAACATGATGTTTATCATGAGTGTGAGCACGAATATCGTGAAGTCTGATATCAACCAGGCCACGCTCTCTGGCTCTGGCGATAATGCTGCAATTCAACAAGCCATCAAACATCTGGGGAAATAACGTCAAAATATCAATTCGCATTTAGCTGTCTCCACCGTGACCACAATCAGACACTCTCCCGCCGAGAACATCCAGTGCATGAGGTAGAACCGGCAGAATTACCTCCAGGCATTCCTTCACTGCCTTGGGGCTGCCCGGCAGATTAATAATTAAACACCTGCCCCGACTACCGGCAACAGCTCGACTAAGTATCGCCTCAGGCTTTCTCTTCATCGTTTCCATTCTCATCGCCTCTGTCAAACCCGGAACAACCTTATCTACAACCGCTAACGTTGCCTCCGGCGTGACATCTCTATCCGATAATCCGGTACCACCGCTGGTCAGTATCAGGTCAAGGCCGCCCTCATCGCACCACTCTCTAAGCTTATTTGAAATTATATCCGCCTCATCCGGCACAACCTCGTATTTCAAAATATCAAGGCTAAGTTGACTGATAACTTCCTTAGCTGTCTGCCCACTCTTGTCGAGTCGCTCACCACGCCACCCCTTGTCACTAATGACAAGTATACCGGCTCGCATTTGCATATTTTACCATACCATACCTAAAGCTCAAAACCGAAAAGTCGACCCATACTTTAGTACTACCTCAGGGTGAGATTATCTTTAGCGCTATCACTAGATATAGAGAAAGTCGGGCCATAATTACTATTTATTGGGCATTGCAAGACAAACAACGGACCAAAGTGGAAAAATTTCATAAAAATAATACGAAATCCGGTGGTAAAGGTATTGACAAATTGGGTAAGATGTGTAATATAATGGTTAAAAGTGGTAAAAAGTGGTAAAGGAGGAATGTAATGGTCATTGATTGTGTTCAGTATAGATTAGCCAATAGTAGACTGTTCAATTTCTTAAAGGAGAACAGCCGTACCAATCTTGAACTCCAGTTAATCCATTTTTGGGCGCGCCATCCCAGAACGAAGTTAAGTCTTTATACCATTGCTAACGCTCTGGACACCGCCAGAATTAACTTGAGGGAAGCCATCCGGACTTTAATTGAAAAAGGCATCTTGCAGGAACAAGAAGATGGTAACGGCCTCATCACCTACTCTCTGGCCAGCGATCCTCAGACGCAGGAATACATTGAAGAACTGGCTAGACTGGATTGGAACGAAATCAGGATCTTAGAAAAGCAGCTTGAAGGGGAGCCCGTACTGGCTTAAACACCCGGGATTAGGCAGATATGTTTCTCGGCGAATACGAATATAAAGTCGATAATAAGGGCAGGTTGCCTTTGCCCCCTAAATTCAGACAGGAATTGATGGGTGAACTGGTATTGACTAAAGGGCTGGAAAAGTGCATCGTCATTTATCCTGTCGAGGAGTGGCACAAAGTAGCTGACACCTTGTCGGCTAAGGCCCTGCCGTCCAGCAAAGTAAGAACCATGAACCGGGCGATGTTCGGTACTGCTTTCAGCCTTTCGCTGGATGGCCAGGGTAGAGTAGCTCTACCTCCCACTCTGCGAAGCCGCGTTGAAATAGGCGACACCGCTTTTGTAGTCGGTTCTAACAACTGTGTTGAAGTATGGAACCCTACTTTATGGAAAACCGAAAAAACGGCAGCCGAAGAACAACTGTGGCAAATCATAGAAAGCCTCGAGGAACAACGATGAGCCTGACCATGACTATACCTGTTCATAAACCGGTGCTGCTTAATGAGGTCGTGGAAGCCCTGCGTCCTCACCCCGGAGAAAGATATGTCGACTGCACCCTGGGAAACGGAGGACATGCTGCAGCCATTCTGACAAGGATTCTGCCTGGAGGACAGCTCCTCGGCATAGATGCCGACCCGAAAGCTATTGAGACAGCTAAGGACAGGATGGCCGAATACATCGAGGATACTATTCTGGTGAACGGCAATTTTCTTAGTCTGGAGGCAATTTGCAGAGAAAACAGGTTCTTACCTGTACAGGGCATTCTCTTTGACCTTGGTCTATCATCCGCCCAGCTTGACGATTCTGAACGTGGTTTCAGCTTCCAGCAGTATGGCCCTTTAGATATGCGTTTCGACTCAACTCAGGAATTTACTGCGGCCGATGTGGTAAACACTTTCCCCGAGGAAAGGTTAAGCGAAATAATCAAGACCTACGGTGAAGAGCGATATAGCAAACGGATAGCCCGGCATATCGTAAACAGCCGGCCTATCAACGATACGCTTCAATTAGTCGATGCAATAGAAAAAGCTACCGGCGGCTATCGCGGTAAAATTCATCCGGCCACCAGAACTTTCATGGCGCTGCGCATCTATATCAATCACGAGCTCGAAAACCTTTCGGCGGCGCTGAAACAAACCATAAACTGTCTTAACCACGGAGGCAGGCTGGCGGTCATAAGTTATCACTCCCTGGAAGATCGAATCGTCAAACAATTTATGCTGACAGAAAGCAAAGGATGTATTTGCTCGCCGGCTATCCCTGTCTGTCAGTGTGGACACGTGGCCAGCCTGAAAATAATAACCAAGAAGATAATCACACCATCTCTAGGCGAAATTAAATCCAATCCTCGCAGTCGCAGCGCCAAGCTTAGAGTAGCCGAGCGCCTTTAATAAAATAGAAAAATTATTAATGGAGGAAGTTCCACTTAAATAAAATAAAGGAGGACAAAATGGCCATGAAGAAACTCATCTCAGCAATTGACGTTGGCACAACCAAAATATGCACCATCATCGGCTCACTTGATTCCGGAGGCAACGTGCAGGTATTAGGAGTAGGCCTCGTGCCGTCACATGGTATGCATAAAGGTATGGTGGTCAACGTTGAGGAGGCGAAAGAAGCAGTCTGTGAGTCGATAAGGAGGGCTGAACAAGCAAGCGGTCTTAAAGTCGAATCGGCTTATATAGGCGTTACCGGCAGACATATAAGTTCGATTAACAGCCACGGAGTGGTAGCCATACCACGTAATGACCGCCTGGTTCGGCACGACGATTTGAAGCGAGTGCTTTCGTCCGCCCAGCAGGTCAATCTGCCGGATGACCGCAGGATACTACATGCCATCCCCCGCAACTACGCTCTGGATAGCCAGGAAAGAATTAAAAATCCGGTTGGTATGCATGGCTTTAGGCTGGACGTGGAAACCCACATTATCACCGCCGCTATATCCTCGGTCCAGAATTTGGTCAAGTGCATACGAAGCTGTGGCGTAGAAATCCAAGACCTGATCCTGGAACCGCTAGCCAGCGGTGAAGCGGTGTTGACACCGGAGGAAAGAGAAATAGGAGTCATCCTGGCTGACATCGGTGGCGGCACCACCGACATAGCCGTGTTCAAGGATGGAAGTATCTATCATACTGCAATTATTCCGGTGGCTGGTTATCAGGTTACCAGCGACCTCTCAATCGGCCTGGGCTTACCTTTTGAAATAGCCGAAGCTATGAAAAAGAAGTACGGAAACGTCTATCCTGAAGTACTCGCCAAAAACCAGGACTCCACGCTCACTGTCGAAGACGGACACAGCGTGTCTTACCGTGACCTGTGCAATATCATCAAGGTCCGCATGGAGGAATTATTAAGGCTCATTCTCCTGGAAATGCCGGACTCCAACTATGCTTCTTTAGCCCCGGCAGGCCTTGTGCTCACGGGAGGCTGCTCCAACTTAGCCGGTCTCGAAGCTCTGGCCCGACAAACAATTCGTATCCAGACGCGCATAGGTGAGCCCATGGGAGTATACGGCATTACCGATATCCTCCATGACCCGGCTCACTCAACTGGAGTCGGACTTCTTCTGTGGGGAACCAGAAACCATGGCCGACCAGCCTGGGAAGCGCAGAAGAAGAATGGCGTCTTAGATGGTTTCGTGACTGTACTGAAAAAATTCTTCGGCGTCTAAATAATAGATAAGAAAGAATAATAAAGGAGGGAATTTAAAAAATGGCAAAGTCAACATTTTCCAATGCACCAGCCCGGATTAGGGCCATAGGCATCGGCGGCGGTGGTTCCAATGCTATTACCCGGATGGTCCGTGAAGGCATTAAGGGCGTGGAATTCATAACCATGAATACCGATGCCCAGGCTCTAGCACTGTCCGAAGCCCCCGTTCGTGTTCAGCTTGGCGAGAAGCTGACACGCGGGCTAGGCGCCGGCGGCGACCATACTGTTGGTGCCGGTGCGGCTGAAGAGAGCCGACAGACGATTCAAGAAGTCGTATCTGGTGCCGATATGATTTTCGTCACCGCTGGAATGGGCGGTGGCACCGGCACTGGCGGTGTCCCTGTTGTCGCCGATATATCTCGAGAGAGCGGCGCTTTAACGATTGGTATAGTAACCAAGCCCTTCAGTTTTGAAGGCACTCGACGTAATAAAGTAGCTGAAGAAGGCGTCCTGCAGCTGTGCGACAAGGTAGATACATTGGTTATCATCCCCAATGACCGCCTCCTCGAGCTTTGTGACGCTAAAACAACCGTTGATAACGCCTTCAGGCTAGCTGACGATGTTTTGAGGCTGGCAGTTCAGGCTATTGCCGAAGTAGTGACCGTGCCTGGATTGATCAACCTAGATTTCGCTGATATCAGGTCAATCATGAAGAACGCCGGACCTGCTTGGATGTCAGTAGGCCGTGGCTCCGGCCAGAACCGCGCAGTCGAAGCTGCTCGAGCTGCTCTGGCTAGCCCGCTGCTTGACGTCTCCATAAACGGCTCCAAAGGCGTATTATTCAACGTTACCGGCGGCAGCGACCTTACCCTATTTGAATGCAACGAAGCTGCCGAAGTCATCGCTCAGGCGGTTGACCCCGATGCTAACATTATCTTCGGCGTCGTGTTCAATCCTCAAATGGAGAGCGAAATTCAGATCACCATTATCGCCACCGGTTTTACAGCTCACTATGGCGCTGGAGTACCAACCGAAGCCGAATTGCGCCGGCTGCTGCGTGGCGTTGCTGAAGATAGCCTCGACGTTCCGTCGTTCCTACGTCGAACGTCGTCATCATCACATTACCCCGCCCAACCCGTACCCCCATCGCAGGCCCGATCACCCCGTTAACCCTCCATTAACCCTCCATCCTCCCCAAACAGAGCGGCAACCCCAATTGCCGCTCTGTTTTTCTCCTTTTTATGTCTATTGCCTACTTGACACCCTCTATATATTGGGCTAAAATATACCCGCACCACATTCTGTAGGGGTACCCCTATGAAGTGTTCCTATTGCGGTGATACTGAGTCTAAAGTGATCGACTCTAGAAACATAGAGGATGGCATCAGGCGTCGCCGGCAGTGTCTTCATTGTGGAACCCGCTTTACCACCTACGAACACTTGCAGTCCAGAAATCTTTTTGTGATTAAAAAAGATAACAGGCGAGAGGAATTCAATAGAGATAAGCTGCTGGCCGGCATCCGTAAAGCCTGTGAAAAACGTCCGCTGCCGACCGGCACCATCGATAAACTGGTAGACAATATCGAAGTTGAGCTTTATCGCCTCGGCAAAACTGAAGTTCCCAGCCCGGTAATTGGCGACATGGTTATAGAAAGGCTTCAGGAACTGGACCATATAGCTTATATTCGCTTTGCCAGTGTCTATCGCGAATTTACCGATATTGCGGCATTAAAACAGGCTGTGGATACTCTGGTGGATACCGAAGCTCAAATACCGCCGGCTGGCCAACTTTCACTTTTATCTCAGGAAGAACTAACCGTCCTCGGGCCACGGCATCGGAGACGAAAATAGATGACATCTCGTTCAGCTAAAAATCGAACCGGCGGGAATAATCACCACCGTATAGCTCGCGCTATCTTTGCCGCCGCAGAGTCCATGGGTATAACTGACAGGAAACTACTTGAGGAACTTACAGGCCAGGTAATTCAAAGGCTGGAGCCGAGCCCGATTTTGCCGGGGATGGAACATCTTGTACCGGTCCAGGAAACACAGGTGCCTTCTGATTTCCAAATAGAAGTGGCAGTTAAGGAAATACTGGCTGAGAAGACCCGGTTGGCAGAACCTGTAGTAACTGAGAAAAAAGCTGGAGCCGAGCCAGAGGTTAAGAAAGGTAAATTGGCTGAGAAACCGGCATCTAAAATGAAGATCAAGGCTAAGCAGGGAATAGAACTAACTCAAAATGCTCTTACAGTCCTGGAAAAGAGGTATCTGAAAAAGGACAACCAGGGACAGGTTGTTGAAACGCCGGAAGAGATGTTCCGGCGTGTGGCCGGGCACATTGCCTCAGCCGAACTCATCTACGACCAAAAAGCAGATATCACCGGGTGGGAAGAGAAATTTTACAGGCTAATGACCTCCCTCGAATTTCTACCCAATTCCCCGACCCTAATGAATGCCGGACGAGAATTGGGACAGCTATCAGCCTGTTTCGTTATACCTGTTGATGATTCCATGGAATCCATCTTTGACGCCGTAAAATACACTGCTTTAATCCACAAAAGCGGTGGCGGCACCGGCTTCTCTTTTTCCCGACTCAGACCTAAAAAAGACAGGGTCGGTTCCACCGGCGGAATTGCCAGCGGCCCGGTTTCTTTTATGCGAGCCTTCGACACAGCTACCGATGTTATCAAGCAAGGCGGCATGCGCCGCGGCGCCAACATGGCCATTCTAAACGTCGACCATCCTGATATACTTGATTTCATCGCCGCTAAAGAAGACCCGAAGGCGCTTACTAACTTCAACATATCGGTCGCCGTCACCAACGAGTTTATGGAGGCCGTGGAAAAGGGCAAAGAGTACAATCTGATAAATCCACATAACAAAGAGGTAGTGAATAAACTCAACGCCAGAGAAGTCTTCAACAAAATCACAGAAACGGCCTGGCGTACCGGTGACCCGGGCATCGTTTTCATCGATAACATAAACAAGAATAATCCCACTCCAAAGCTTGGCAGAATAGAGAGCACCAACCCCTGCGGTGAGCAGCCTTTGTTACCCTTCGAGTCCTGCAATCTAGCCTCTATTAACCTGTCTAAAATGGTCAAAAACGAGAATCACAAACCTGAAATCGACTACGCCAAGCTGCGTCAAACTGTTAAACTGGGTGTCCGTTTCCTCGATAACGTTATCGATGTTAACAAATTCCCGCTGCCCCAGATTGAGAAAATGACCAAAGCCACCAGAAAGATAGGACTTGGCGTTATGGGGTTTGCCGACATGTTGCTCAAGCTCCGTATCGCCTATAACTCCGATAAAGCATTGGAAGTAGCCGAAAACGTAATGCGCTTCATATCTGAAGAGGCGACACGGGAATCGGTGAAACTGGGAGAGGAAAGAGGACTATTCCCCGCTTTCAAAGGTAGTATTTACGATACGGACGGTGGGTTGAAGCCCAGAAATTCTGCGAGGACCACTATCGCACCTACCGGCACCTTAAGCATAATTGCCGGCTGCTCCAGCGGCATCGAGCCTCTCTTCGCTCTGAGCTATACCAGACATATACTTGACGGCCAACAACTGGTAGAGGTCAATCCCTACTTTGAAGAAGCAGCCAAAAATGAAGGCTTCTATTCCACCGAACTAATGCAACAACTGGCCGAGGGCAAAAGACTGCGAGAGGTGGAAGACATACCTGAGTGGGTAAAGGACACCTTCGTCACCTCGCATGATATAACCCCGGAGTGGCATGTGAGAATGCAGGCTGCTTTCCAGAAGTCTACCGACAGCGCCGTCTCTAAAACAGTCAACCTTCCTCACGAAGCGACGATAGAAAATGTGGCTGAGGTATATATGCTGGCCTATAAGCTGGGATTGAAAGGAATAACTATATACCGGGACCGAAGCCGCGACAGCCAGGTGCTGAACATTAGCCATGCAGAGGAGAAAACAGAAGCCAAGCTCACACCCAGGCCTAGACCTAAAGTTACCAAAGGCGTTACTGAGCGGGTAACGACAGGTTGCGGCTATATATATGTCACGGTAAACTTTGATGACAAGGGCATCTGTGAAGTTTTTTCCAGCCTGGGAAAAGCCGGCGGCTGCGCCGCAGCGCAGCTGGAAGCTACCAGCCGTCTCATTTCATTGGCCGTGAGGTCTGGTATCGACCTGAGCTCGGTAGCCAAGCATCTGCGTGGTATTCACTGCCCGTCCGTTGCCTGGGAAGAAGGTCGTGCTATCTTCTCCTGCGCCGATGCTATCGCCAGCGTCCTGGAAAAATATACCAAAGACAAAGAGACAGACACCTCAAAGGACTACGGAGTAACTAAGAACTGGGCTGGACAATGCCCGGAATGTGGCAACATGCTAATTTACCAGGAGGGCTGCCATATTTGCCCCAGTTGCGGCTATACTAAGTGCGGATAGGTGACGGAATCACATTGTGAAGGGAAGAAGTTGTGGATAGCCGAGAGCATAGCTACTCTCAAGCCTTTAAGCAAATAGCCAGAGCCAGTAACTCACTTCTGCCTCTGAATAAAGTCCTCAATTCGGCCGCCAAGAGCACCTCTAAGGCCTTAAAAGCCGCCGGGTGCTCCATAATGCTTCTGAACCCTCAAAAGGCACATTTTGACATCGTAGCCGCCTATGGCCTCAGCGATTTATACCTTCGAAAGGGAGCATTAAAAGCCAGCGAGAGCCTCCCTGAAGTACTGAATGGGGAAACAGTAGCTATCTTCGATGCCACACAGGACAAGCGGACTCAGTATCCGGAAGCTGCCGAAACGGAGGGCATAAGCTCGGTACTCGCTTCGCCAATCATTCAAAAGGGCGAGGTAACCGGCGAAATACGAATCTACACTCGTGAACCGAGACAATTCTCGCCAGCCGATAAGGACTTCGTGGGCACCGTAGCTAATATAGTCGCCGTTAGTCTGGAAAAGACTGAACTGTATCAGTTGTTAAAAACAGAACATGAAGAAACGGTGGCTACACGCCGAAAACTGACGCGAATACCTAAATTACCTTCTTCTTCGCTTAGGCCATCCAGCTTCGGCCATCCCAGCGAAGAGGAATTCGCCAAATTGCTTGATTTCTATCGTATTGAATGGCTCTATGAACCTCGCTCTTTTCCACTGGCCTGGCAGGACAACAAAGTGGCGGAGATGTTCACGCCGGATTTTTACCTGCCTGAGCTGGATATTTACATTGAGCTGACGACGCTTAAACAGAGCTTGATTACGGAGAAGAATCGCAAGTTACGTCGCCTGAGGGAGCTCTATCCCGAGGTCAATATAAAGCTTCTCAATAAGAACGATTATCTCAGGCTGCTGGCCAAATATGGCTACGGGCTTCTGGGAGAAACGAAGATAGAAGGCATAGACCATGTCTTACTCAGTCACACCCAGATCCAGCGACGGATTAAAGCCCTGGCCAAACATATAACTCGCGACTACTCCGGTAGAAAACTGGTCCTGGTCGGCATACTCAGAGGCGTCATCTGCTTTATGGCCGACTTAATGCAAAACATCCCCCTGCCCCTCGCCGTCGACTTTATGGCTATCTCCTACTATGGCACTAACAATGAGTCGGCAGTAAAGATAACCAAAGACCTCGATACCAGCATCGCCGGGCGTGATGTGCTGATGGTCGAAGATATCGTGGACACCGGGATGACATTAAACTATGTTCTTAACCATTTGGCGTCGCATAACCCGGCTAGCTTACGCGTTTGCACGCTGTTGGATAAGCGTGTTCGCCGGCTCATCGATGTCCCACTCGACTATATAGGCTTCGAAATTCCTGATGAGTTCGTAGTAGGTTATGGACTGGACTACCACGGGGAATACAGAAATCTATCTTTTATCGGCGCGCTTAATCCGCAACTGATTGAAGAAGAACACAAGAAATAAAAAGCCCCAAGTAACCTCGCCCTTTCCGGTTCCACATCCTCTGGCACTTTTCGGCCTTCGCCTACGTCGTACCAGCACCCTGCCTCCCCGGTTGTAGCTCGATTGCTTGGGACTTTAATACACTAACACATTCTAAGCGTTTTGTCAAGACCCCAGGATTGGGGGTTCTGTTGCGTCTGGCTGCTAAGAAATTTTTTCACTTAGTTCCACAAATCATTTACTCGCTGATGCGGCTATCAAAGCTGCTATTAAAAGACCCAATAGAATGAGCATAGCTATATCATTTTTCTTTTTAACTTCTTCCCTTTCAGCTTCTAATAACCTAAGCAGTTCATCCCTTTCGTGTGGCAATATAGTGCCGTCTCGGTATCTCAATAACAATTCGTCTCGTCTTGTATATGGTTCAGGATTTCCTCTGCCCCTAATAAGCATTTCTGGAATAGATTCATTAACAAACTTCCAGAAAGGCTCGGTTTTTGTTTCAAGTGTCGTTAATCTCTGTTTAATGTCACCAAGTTCCCTAAAATAAGACCACACTAAACCTATAATTGCCGCTACTGCCACTACTGCTGATGAGATAATACTCACAGTTGCCATATTTCACCCCCTAACTACAGTATACCACCAGCTTTCCTTACAAACTCAGCCCAGTTTTTAAATGGTAACTTAATCTTGGCTGCCTCAGCGGGTGTATGGTTTTCAAGCGCTAGATGTGGTCTAAAGAAGTTATAGTGTATTAAGAAGCCCTGAAGAATTATATTAGCTGTCTCAGGTGTTTTGAAGCCCCATATTACCTTCGTTCGTTCCTTAATCGTTCCCTGAAATCTCTCAATTATATTGGTGCTATCAATTTCAGCAAATGGCGTGCTTTGAATGTGCTTGGTATCCGCACCAAAGGCAAGCTCGATGCCATCGAGGTACGCTAGAAGACCATCCGTTATCACATTCTTTGGTACGGTGTCAGCCCGCTTGGAAGCTCGTTCCATCAGTATCTGGGCTTGCTTAGCTCCACGATTAGGTGATAGATAGCTGGCAAGTAGGAATCGGGTATCTCGGTCAATTATGTCCCATATCCAGTAAAGCTTATCTTGAAACTTAATAGCTGTTTCATCTGCAATCCAAGTATCGGATACTTTAGGCTTGAATTCCTCAAATATGCCTATGGCATCCTTCGTGAACCTGATTAACCAACGATAGACGGTAGAACGCTCAACCTCATTGTCATAAGCCTGTTTCAGGAATTGAACTATATCGCTAAGCGATAACCCTGTGTAGTACATCGCCAGACTAGCCCCGATTTGCTCCACAGTTGTATGCATACCATAGGGAGCATCAAGAGTAGAGAATTCCCTCCGACACTCCAAACAAAGGTATTTCTGAGTGCCATTATCTATGCCATGCTTAATCACATAGGTAGAACCGCACCATTTACACCTTATCGGTTCAGGCTCAGTACAATGATGCTCGGTGCAGTACGTTGTCGGGTCATAGCAGTGATGTTTTTTTGTGGCTGTGCACCATTCAATTTTGTTCATTTTTTATCTCAGGAGATAACTTTTTATCTAGGAATGACCTACTAAGGCTAGGGTTAATAATAAGCACAGCTTTTTCACCAAGCCCTAATATAAGCTCTTTTGAGTCACTTGTCGTGATATATATTTTCCCGTCTACATTTGCCCATCCATACCCGCAAGTGTGAACTGATTTTCGGAGCGATTCAGATAATTTCTTATCATCCACATGAACTCCAACCGTTAAATCTCGCTTTCCTGCTTCACCAGAAACAGTACCACATACTTGACCTTTGCGTGTCTCCATATCGCATCTGCGTCTTTTCCCATCTGCACGCAAAAACCATAATTCCGCATGAACAGTTCCTATATCTATCGGAAAAGGCAATCTCGAAGCAATAACAACATCAGCCGATACCCAAGTATTCTGCTTATTCACCACCAACAAATCGAGTGTAGTACTCATAAATTGAGTAGGATTATTGCGCTGATAATTATCTCTCTCCTCTAGAGCATCAATTTTTTGTACAAGTTCATCAACTTTATCTATAGCCTCATTTCGTTGCCTATAAGGAGCACGAAATAAATTCCAAACATAAATAACCCCATAAATAAAAAACAAACCAAAAACAAAGACCAAAAATGTTAGTAAGCCAACTTGCCAATTGCTGATTTTATTGAAGGTTAAGCAGGCAGTTAAACTTGCCAAAACAGCACTCCCTAACACATCAACCCCCCAAAACCATTTGGCAGAGTTTCTAAAGTTTTCTGTGTCCCTAAAAGCCTTTCGTGGAGCGGATTCTCTTTTTCCCTGCATAGCTCTACTCTAGCATTGTCAACAGCCCTATGCAACAGAACCGGATTGGGATATAATACTTTCAATAAGATATAATTCTTTTTCAGAAGAATTCGACACATTCTGGGCTATCCTTGACTAGAGCGAACATCTTCGTAATTTAGCAGACAATCTTGTGGAGCATATTATGAAAAAAATTTATATAGTCGACGTAACCAACCGCGACGGCGTTCAAACAGCCAAGCTCGGCTTATCCAAGCTCGAAAAAACGATGTTGAATATTTACCTGAACCAGATGGGTGTTTTTCAGTCCGAGTTTGGCTTTCCTACCACCCGGCATGAATCGCTTTATCTCCAGGCAAACCTGGAATTGGCTGACATGGGTGTGCTGCATCCGATTCGCCTGGGCGGCTGGATAAGAGCACAGGTGGAAGATGTAAAAACAGCTTTCAAGCTTGTCCCGAAAATAAGGCACCTCAACCTCTCAGTCTCAACCTCCGAACAAATGATTGTGGGTAAGTTTCAGGGAAGAAAGACAAAAGATGACATTTTGCAGATGATGGTTAATGCCGTTGACGCTGCCCGCGCACAGGGTGCTGAGTCCGTCGGGGTAAATGCCGAGGACGCCTCCAGGACAGACCTCGACTTCTTGATTAAATTTGCTTCAGCAGCCAAACAGCACGGTGCCGACAGGTTTAGATATTGTGATACTCTTGGTTACAATGACCCTTTCACCATATACGATACGGTGAAAGCACTGGCTGAAAACGTCGCCATGCCTATTGAGATTCACTGCCACGGCGACCTGGGTATGGCTGTAGCCACATCGATTGCTGGAGCTAAAGGCGCCATCGATGGTGGTCAGGATGCTTATATCAACACCACGGTAAACGGCATTGGAGAGCGGGCCGGCAACGCCGACCTGGTGGCCACTGTTCTGGCCATAACCAAATCAAAGGGTTTTACCGGCAAATACGAGTTGGGCATGCCTATCGACCTATCGAAGTCATGGGAAATAGCCAACTTCGCCAGCTATGCCTTCGGAGTACCAATTCCCATAAACCAGCCGGGTGTTGGCGCCAATGCCTTTGCCCATGCCTCAGGAATCCATGCTGACGGTGTATTGAAAGACCCGCAGAACTACGAGCTGTACGACTATGCCGAACTGGGCAGAGGTGAGCCCGTTACCGTGGAGACGGGCAGAGAAATATGCTCTGGCGAATATGGAGGCATATCCGGTTTCAGACACTTAATGAAGAAAATAGAGCAGAAAATCGGAGGTAAGGTTGAGGAGGAGGTCGGAGATGTGGTCGAGATTTCGTTTGCCAGTGCCGAGGAAGCGGAGAAAGTCCTGGAGCTGGTAAGATATGCCAATGTCTGCGCTCAGAAACCGCTTGTCGAGGACGAGCTCCTTTTCATCGCTAAATACCCCGACATCGCCAGGAAACTGTTAACACTAACGCCTCTGGTATAGCTTCTCGCGGACCTGAAATAAGACTATCCTGCCGTTAATACTTATGGAAATAAATCTAACGCCAATCGGCTTCGTTAGAAACGCCGTCACAGAACCGAAAGGAGAGGACTGGCAGACGATTACCTCTGAGATAATAGTAAATGAAGATTTGAAGGAAGCTTTAAGCGGAATAGATGAATTCTCCCATATCATAGTTATTTACTGGATGCACAGGACGTCTCCTGCAGAGCGCTCCGTAATGAAGGTGCATCCCAAACGCAATCAGAATCTACCTCTGGTCGGCGTCTTCGCCACGCGCAGCCCGGCGCGTCCCAACCCCATTGGTATAGCTACCGTTAAACTTCTGGAATGCCGGGACAATGTTCTCAAAGTCATCGGCCTCGATGCCATAGACGGCACTCCCGTTTTAGATATCAAGCCGCATATACCGGGTGCCGACTCCCCTATCGCAGCCAGGACCCCCGGCTGGCTAACTAAATAACTGTCATTGCCAGTACTTTCGACGAATTCGTGGTTCCCCCGCTCATTCTGAGCTTGTCGAAGAATGCCGTGGCAATCTATGGGGGCGGTGCAAGGAGAGTGGCGCCGAAGATACCCGCCTGGCTAACAAAACAACTATTATGTAAAGTATCTCCGGCTTATTGACACCCGCTCATGGCAGCGCTAATATAACTACCACTGCGGGTGTAATTCAGTGGTCAGAATGCTTGCTTCCCAAGCAAGACGTCGGCAGTTCGAATCTGCTCACCCGCTCCAGGTTTATCCGCGGTATGAAGCCACGTAGGATACACTACTAGATAATTACTATCCGGCTGCGATTATTTTTCTTTGCCTTCGTACTTGAAAGAGACCCTCACCCTCGCCCTGTAGTTGGTAATCTTGCCATTTTCAATCTGCAGGTCCAGCTCCTCGATTTCTGCAATACGTAGGTCTCGCAGAGTTTTCGAAGCCATCTGTACAGCCGATGCGGCCGCCTTCTCCCAGGATTCAGGGCTCGTTCCCACCAGTGTGATAACCTTGTATACGCTGTTAGCCATTTTCCCCTCCCTTGACTAATTTTAATGTCCCGTATCTGATATTATAGGTTAAACCTCTATAAAGTCAATACATAACGACCTATTTCACCAGGAAAAAATAAAAATATTATGTCCGCTATTGCCATCAACCTGGGACTGTACCCCCCCGAACCAGGAGGTCATTTCGCCACCTGTCAGCAGCCAGGCTCGCCGTCATGCCCGCAGCAGCTACGCCTCCTCAATATCCTTATGGACAGGTTACGGGACAAAAGATAAATCTTTCTATACCACGGCATGGGCACCGACATGTTGGTGATAAAATCTCTCCAGCTTGGCATAGTATTGCTCCTTTTCACAAAAGAACCCGTCTCCATTATACGAATAATCAGGCAAGAAGTAGACCCCCACTGCACCAATATCTCTATAGATTATACAATCGTTCGTAGAACACTTATACTATTTTGCATACTTTCTTGGGCGGCGAGTACGACTTAGCCTGGTTGAATATCCCTTCTGGCGACTATATAATATGTAATCCAATGGGCCGTTAGCTCAGTTGGTAGAGCACCTGACTTTTAATCAGGGTGTCACAGGTTCGATCCCTGTACGGCCTACCAAACATAATTTTTCGGCACTCGGTCGCCGACTCACTGTCACCGTTAGTTTGTATTTCGCTTGAATCCATTCGCCCGGTTCCCTCATTGGCTTGCAGATGCTCGAAGTTCAGCTGGCAAATCACTTTCATCGACTCTAGTTCTTCGGAAGGATGAACCGCAATTCCTAGCTTGGACACGATGTCTAGCTTCTCCTCAAAGGTGGCCTCATCCAGATTCCTATCCCGTAGTACCTTCAATTCTTCTCTCAGCGCCTCAAGGTCAGTGGTACAAGAAACCGAGTCCTTCATTCTTTCTCTGAGTCGTTGAATCTCTCTTTGCGCTTTCGCTGTGGTTGCCCGGTGTTCGTCAATCCGCCTCTTGGCTTCGTCTAAGTTGTAAAGGCCAGCCTCGAAGCCCTCTTGAACCTTAGTAATTCTGGCCTCCGCCTGCGATATCTTCAGCACCTGAAGTCTGATTAGCTTTTCCATGTTCTCGTCCTGCAATTGCTCTGAGGAAAGCTGTTGCTCAACCCAGGAATCAGTCCTAAGCCACGAGCAAATATCCTGCCAAACCAGCTGATCCCAGGCACCAGGGACGAATTTCCTGTAATTGCAGGGGTTCTCAACCCAAGACTTGAAGTATCTGGAGCAGTGGTAGTAGACACCATTCAGGTGGCCCGCACGCCTAACCACCATTGGCTTGCCACACCTGGGGCAATATATGCGATTGCGAAGTAACGCCTCGATCGTTTTCCCCTGCTTGCCTCTTCCCCTGCCCCTGCGAGCAACATAAGCGTTGGCTTTCTGCCATAATTCTTCACTTATCAGGGCTGGAATCTTAAATTCTACCCATTCGCCCTTAGGTTTAGGCCTCAGAAGCGTCCTTTTGACCTCTGCAGTTATGTCAACTAAAGGTCTATCGGGGTTTGGCACCCTGGCATTGGCGTTATAATAGTGAGTCCCTGTGTAACAGTTATGACGGACGATGGCAGAAACCCTGGCCGGCGACCATTTGCCACCATCTGGGGCTTTGATACTCATGCTATTCAGTTTGTTGGCTACCCAGAACAGGCTGCGTCCTTCAGTACCAACCCAGGTAAAGATCTGAATCACGACCCAGGCTGGACTCTCATAGAGGAGTTGACCATCAGGATCAAACTCGTCAAGTTCCCACCACGCCCGCTTGATGATGACTTTGCCGCCAGAGGCTATCTCCCTGTCCGCCTTGTAGCGATAGCCGTAAGTGGCACGGCTTGCCGGCACCATGCCTTTGAGTACTCTTCCTATGTTGCCCGCCCTGGCGCTGTCTCTGTTTGTTTTGACCCTGAGGGCATTGGCCTGAGCCATAATCAGTCGGCTGGTGCTACTGGCCCAATCCGCTCCGCTGGGCACATCGCCGAAGACAAATTCCACGTTGTAGTGCGTGCATTCTCTCTCGAAGATGATCTGCTGCCCCGGATCCATTGTTAGCCGTCCCTGCAAAGGTATAAGCACTCCCTGAATCTTGCGCTTGGCTATTAGCTCCTTCCTGAGGAACATCATATTCTTCCGGCCAAGATATTCACTGCTCTCATGGTCAACAACAATATATTCCCGCGGCACGGTTACGGCTCTCTGCTTCGCCATGCGTGCGCAGGTAAGCAGATACTCAGGTATGCGATTGTTTTGCGCCTGCTCCTCTAGACTCTGCCGGACGTAAGCCGCCCACCAGATAGGCTTGGTAAGGTCACAGCCTTTCAGCCCGAAGCCCTCCTCGTAACCTGCTGCCTTTGCTGCCTCCTCCGTGTAACGGTATAGCTGTTCCCGGCTTATCACTTCCTTCGTCTCATTCATCTGTCTACCTCGTTTTGAATAGCGCTCTCCGGATTTCCCCCAGTCGACTCCTCTCATCTTCTGAGGGCCCTGGTTTTCCCTGGCATTGCCGGCAGAACCCTAGGATCTGGCACCATCGCTCTCGCCAGGATTCATCCTCACATGCTCCCTTCATCCAGGGCTGTGGCTCAGCCGGCACCCCCCTGCGGTCGAATGCCAAGGGGCAGTTTGTAATACCCCTCTCTGCCGTAGCAAGGGGGCAGCCATGCCAACCTGGGAAGCTCCAGACTGTCAAAAGTTCAACCTGCGGTATCTGGAACAAGTTCCTAATCAACTCCTCTGTAACCTTGTCCACGGCGCCTCCTTTAAGCTTATTTGTGTTCCCTTGGAACCCTTCTCAATCTAAACCTTGCTATAACCGTTCCATCGGGCTTTTCTTCAAGCGGCCACTCAATTTCCCCTGGGACAAAATCGTCATGTGGATACTGGGCATGTAATTTCGCGAAAATATTGGTGGCCCAGTTAATGACACTAGTATTGGGTTTTTGGGTTACCAACTCTCCCTCCTCCATCTTTGCTTGCCGCCATTTCCCCGCGATCTCCACCAAAGAAAGCCCGCAGGCTTGTTGCTGTTTCACCCAGTTAATAATACTCACGACCTCGTCCGGGAAGACTCCAATTACCCCTCGCCTATTCCCGAGGCCTTGCTTGCTAGGTTTTGCGATAATGCCGAGATCTTTTAATCTAGTGAGAGTAGGGTAGCTAATACCAGTTTCCTTTAGCAACTCCTCTGTAGTTATCATAACGAACTCCTTTGTCAGCTCGTTTTAATTATAATATAACGAGACCAAGGATGTCAAGTCAGTTGCAAGGCAAGGTAATTCCACGGAGGGGAATCGAGCGGCAAGGACTGGTCAACGAGTCGCTTATGCCGTAACACAAGTAGCATCTTGCCTTGCATGGTTCACACTCTCAGGCCTCCTTCCGCCACGACCCCAGCTAAAAAAGAGGGGCGATACCCTTCATAACATGCGACTTGAACGATGAGTATCTGGTGGACAGAAAGACCACCTTCGCTAACAAGCTATAGGATCCGATAGCTCAGTCACTTCGCATTCTCTGATCAATACCACTGTAGACCAGCCATTAGGAGAAAGCAAATCAATTCGCCGTGGTTTTCTATGGTTATCGAAAGTAACTGTGATGGATTCTGTAGGATTCATGAAACTCGCTTTAATAGGACCCCTATGAATTCAACCTATTTATTTAAGGGCGTTTATACCCCGGCATCAAAGCTTTCAACATTTCCTGTTAACGATGTCCCAATTGAGACTACATCGTTTACACTTGGTAAAAGATTGGCAGGGCATCCTTTGGAGTTGACCCGGAGCTGGCTCTCCTCCAGCTTATTACTATCCCCTTGACAGGACTCTTGAGTTTTTTACATTACCGTCTATCTTAACCGTATACGGTATACGGTATAAGGTATAGGTAATGATTACGGTAGAATGGTAACTGTTCGCCAGTATTTTCTCTGCAGGCATAGTGTAAAGGACGGGCGATCCCGCTTTTAGTGAGGATGATTCTAGAAGTACGACTGCCTTTTTGTAATGTAGGTAAAATAATACGATGAATCGTTTGCTTTGACAATCCGCGTTGGACACATTTTGGTCAATTGTTAAGATATTGAACAAATCAGGCGTTTGTTCAACATACCGTAGGGACAGTATGGATATGAAGGGATGACTAGCCACTCCCAATTTTGACATATATATCATCAGCCGCCTATTATTGAAATGAAAATTCTATTTCTCGTAATGAGAGGTGTTTTTTGGAAAAATCGATAATAATTATCGGGGCGGGAATAGCAGGTTTATCTGCTGGCTGCTACGGGCAGATGAATGGTTACAAGACACAAATATTCGAGATGCATGACAAGCCTGGAGGCGTGTGTACTGCCTGGGAACGGAAGGGCTATATCATTGACGGCTGTCTCCACTGGGTATTTGGCTCTAGTCCGAATTCCAGCTATCACCATATGTGGGAAGAGCTGGGGGCTGTTCAGAACCGCCAGTTCATCAACTTCGAGGAATACCGTAGAGTCGAAGACAAAGACGGCAAAGCTTGGACCATCTATTCGGACCTAGACCGCTTGGAGGAGCACATGAATGAGCTTGCTCCGGAGGATACAAAGGTTATCGGGGATTTCATTGGCGGAGCACGTGGCATGGCTCGTCTTAACTGGAAGATGGACAAAGCGCCTGAACTGCATACTCCGTTTGACAACCTCAAGATGATGCTTTCCATGATGCCCTTCATGCCAACTTTTCTGAAATTCAGAAAAGCCTCCGCGGGACAATATGCTCAGAGGTTCAAGAATCCGTTCTTGCGTCGGGCTTTCACCGCAAGCTTTGCTGGCGACTTTGCAGACTTTGCCCTGCTAGCTAGGCAAGGAACACTTGCGTTCCAGCATACTAAACAAGCTGGATGCCCTATCGGTGGCTCCCTGGAATTCGCACAAGCCATAGAAAAGCGATACCTTGGACTCGGCGGTCAAGTTCATTACCGTTCCCCTGTAGCCAAGATACTCGTCGAGGATAACCGGGCAGTAGGCGTTCATCTGCTCGATGGAACGGAATACCGAAGTGATATTGTCATCTCAGCGGCTGACGGCCATACCACCATCTTCAACATGCTTGACGGCAAGTTCTTTAATGACAAGCTTAAGGAATATTATGCGAAATTACCTCTATTTCCGCCCCTGATTTATGTCGGTCTGGGCGTAGACCGTTCTTTTCCTCCTGAGCCACACGAGATTGTCTACATGCTGGAGGAACCTCTTACCATCGGAAACAAAACCTGTGATCGTATGTGCTTGGACATCTATAGTTATGACCCAACCTTCGCCCCTCCTGGCAAGACTGCGCTGGCGGCCTTTCTCTATGCTGACTTCGACTACTGGCAGAAGTTGAGGCAGGAGAACCGGGAACAGTACAAGCAGGAAAAGGAGAAAGTCGCCGACCAGATAATAGCTTTTCTCGATACACGCTTCCCAGGACTTGCCAAGCAGATAGAAATGCGTGATGTGGCCACGCCGGCTACCTGGGAACGCTACACTGGCAACTGGCAGGGTTCTTGGGAAGGCTGGTTGCTTACCAGCAAAATCTTCATGACGCGAATGAGTAAGGAGCTACGCGGTCTGAACAACTTCTATATGGTTGGCCAGTGGGTGGAGCCAGGAGGAGGAACACCAGCTGTAGCAGCCTCAGGACGCAACGCGATTCAGATTATCTGCAGGCGGGACGATAGGAAGTTTACCACCACAAAGCCTCAGGAGGAGAAACAAAGTGAAAAACAACTTTGATGTGGTCATTATCGGTGCTGGTATTAGTGGCCTTATGGCCGGTGTCAATAGAACAAGAACTATTCTGAATACCAACTGTGAGGACTCGAACTGCTATTATCCCTACGTTAATAATCATTATCAAAAGTTCAAGCCACCTCCCAGTAGCGCCTAGTATGTCACATTATGGACTATTGTTACATGGGCGAGCTTGTTGAAAATTTCTCTTCGAGGGCGCTGAGGTCTAGTGATGCTTCTAACCTTTCGCCCGCTTAGGTCGCTTCCGCCCAGGCTTTTCCATCGCTGCCAGGTCCTCCTGGGCCTTTTTCAGCCAGCCGTCGGCACCGCATTCTTTGTAGATTTCTATCGCCTTGTTCAGTTTCTCTTTAGCTCCGGGCGGGTCGCCTTTTCGTTTCAGCAGCTCGGCATAAGAGGCATAATCCCTTCCCAAGTAGAACCTCATGCTGTTCCTCTTATCGGCTTCGATGGCCTTCTTGACCCATTCCTCCGCCTCATTCATGTGCCGGTCATCAATATTGAGTAGTATCTCACCGATATATCTTGCCATCAACCCTCCACACACCTTTTGCCTATTCTCATGGTAAGACTCGAATATATCCTTCAAGTCTATGTCCTTTTCGTTACTCATCACTTTCGCCCTGGCCAAACCCATTCTATATAAGTTAAGGAAAGAGGGCAAAACCCTTCCGCGTTTCAACACCGAAATTGCTTTGTTGTAACAGTCCTGGAATTCTTGATATTTTCCCTTCTCAAAGTAGGTCTCGCCCAAAAAGGAACTTGCCGAAGCCTGCCACAAAAAGAAGTTGATGCTATCACAAAAATCGATCGCCTTCAAGAGCTGTACCTCGGCTTCATCCAAAAACCCCTTGCAAAAACACAATGCACCATGGCTGGTGTACGCCAATGCCTTTGACCCTGTATCGCCGCTCTCTTCGGCTAGCCGTACCGCCTCACCGCTGGTCTGATAGCCAAGATCAACCTTTCCCTGATAATGATAAACACGCATGGCTATATTGCTTTTGACCCTTGATATACCCCAGAGGGTATTTGCCGCTACATTGATCTCCAAAGCCCTTTCCGAATGATAAAGGCCTTTTTCAAATTCACAGTTGTCAGCAAGGGCCCATCCCAACCGGAAACTTGAAAAAAACAAGGAAGGAAGATCGTTCAACTCTTCCGAGAGCTGCAAAGCCTCCCCTAGGTATTTGAAGGCCGCGGGGTAATCCTCCTCAACCGTATGACTATATGCCCCTATTATGGTATATATCTGGGCAATCCTCCTTTTATAACCACGCTTCAAAGCCAGCTCAACTACCGGCTCAACAGCCTCTTTGGCCTCAACATGATAACTTAGCTGAAGGTAATAAAGCCCAAGGGTCGTTCTGGCGTCGATTATCTTCTTGTCCACTTCCTCCGTCGCGGGTAGTCTCTCAAGACAGGCTACTCTTTTCTCACCATACGCAATCGCATCATTAAGAGAGCCGGCTTTCTCAACCTTCCTTGCCGCGAGCCGGCAATACTCAGCCCCTTTCTCGTAGCCCTCGCCCGCAACATAATGCTCAGCCAGTAACTCATAATGCTCATCCAGGTTTTCTTTATATATGTCCTCGATGGCATCGCCTATCTCTAAGTGAAGCCTCTTCTTCCTCGCCTCCAGTATCGAGTCATACACTACCTCGCGTGTCAGTGCGTGCCTGAAAATATAGGTCGACTGAGGATATATCCCCCTCTCGTACAGAAGCTCAGAGTCCTTTAATGCCGACAGGTGAGACAACAATTCCTGCCCTGGTATGCCCATCACCCTCTGTATCAGCTCGTGGCTGAACTCCCTCTCGATGGCTGAGCCTGTCTGAAGCACCCCCCTGGCGGCCTCGGGCAGGGAGTCCACCCTGGCCATGATGACATCCTGAATAGTGCTCGGTATGGTTACATCGTGAATATCTCTGGTCAGATGGTAGAGACCGTCCTTTTTATCAATTATCTTGAGGTCTTTAAGTGACGTTATGAACTCCTCGATGAAAAAGGGAATACCTTCCGTCTTCTGCAATACGAGCTCCTGAAGCTGTGTCTCTACCTGCTCCGTGCCCAGGAGATAGGCCAGCATGGCCAGGCTCTCCCGGTTGGACAGCCGGTTCAGGGTCACCTGGCTGTGGTATGACCTGGTGCCCCAGGTGTGCACGAACTCGGGCCGGTAGGTGAATATCAGGAGTACCCTGGACCCCGGTATGCTCTCCAGCAGATACTTCATCGCCTCCTCAGAGCTTTTGTCCGTCCAGTGCAGGTCCTCAATGGCCATTATCAGTGGCCGTATCTCTGAACCTTTAAGGCAGATTCGCTTTACCGCCTCCATCATCCGGTCTTTCTTGCCTTCCGGGCTCATGGGTATCTTGTCGATGCCGCTATCCTTGACACCCAGCAGCTCCAGTAGGTAAGGGAGAGTGGAGGCTTCGTCTACCCTTAATTGCTTCAGGCCCTGCTTGACCTTATCCCTGACCTGGTAGTCCTCGTCGTCTTCCCTGATACCAAAGTTCGACTTCAGTATATCTATGATGGGATGATAGGCTACACCCCGTATGTACGACAGGCATTTGCCCTCCAGAAAGGTCACGTTCTCGCTGCCGATTGCCTTCCTGAACTCATATAGCAGCCGTGATTTGCCTACACCGGCCTCGCCCATGATGGAGAAAGCTTGCCCCTTGCCTGCCCTGGCACGCTCAAAGCCATCGAGTAATAGCTCAAGCTCTCTCTGCCGGCCGACAAAGGGAGTCAGTCCCCGCTCGGCGCTGACATCAAACCTCGTCCTCATGGTGCTGGGAGCAATAACACGGTACGCCTTGACCGGTTGTTCCTTACCCTTGACCTGTCTCTCACCCAGCGCCTCAAACCGGAAGAAGCCCTCGGTGAGCTTGAAGGTATCTTCGGTGACATAGACTGTGCCCGGCTCCGCCAATCCTTCCATCCTGGAAGCCAGGTTCACCGTGTCCCCCATCGCCGTGAACTCCACCCGGAGGTCGTTACCCAGCGTGCCAACGACAACTGGGCCGGTATTGATGCCTATACGCATCTTTAGCGGAGGAACCTCGGTCTCTCCCTTTAGCGTGCCGCTGAATTTGGCCATTTCCCGCTGAATGGCCAGGGCAGAACGGATGGCCCGCTGCGGGGCATCCTCCACGGCGATGGGTGCCCCGAATAAAGCCATGATACCGTCACCGGTCCCCTTGTTGACCGTGCCGCCATACTCGTGTACCTTATGAATCATCATCTCAAAGAGTTCATCCATTATGGAGTACACTTTCTCCTCGCCTAGCTTCTCGGAAAGAGGGGTGAATCCCTTCAGGTCGCAGAACATGACGGTGACCTGTCTGTGCTCACCTTCGATTTTTCCTCTCTGGGCCAGTATCTTTTCGGTCAGTCCTCCAGGCAGGTAGCGCTGGAGCTTCTCCAGCTTTTCTTCAAAGGAGATGGCTTTGGATGGTGGTGTCGTGGGAATGGCTAAGTCGTGGCCACAGTCGCCACAGAACTTCTTACCCAAGGGGATATTCACTCCGCAGTTGGGACAAAATGATTCCATCTTGTCCCCACACTGCTCACAAAACTTAACCCCTTCACGATTTTCGGCCTGGCACTTTGGGCATTTCATTTTACACAGCCTCTGTTACAAAGATTTCGTGAAAGACAATGCCTGGGTAATTCACAATACCATCCCATATAGCTTGAATAAAAAAGGGCACCAATAATCGCTATCAAACAGCGATTCCAGTACCCTTGTTCCATCCCCCAGCTCCTATACCCGACTTATATCGTTCCTGGACTTTTTTCGTATCAGATTAATCTAGCCTACTCCTGCCAATGGTGGTTGTCAATATCCCGGACTGCAAAAAGGGACCCTTGTGCGTGCGGAATGTAACCATAACTTTGGAAGGGGAAGTAGTGCTGGCAAGAGACTAAAATAACAAAACGCCCTTTTGTTGTCACCGGCTGCTCGCGGTAGACTCAGCCATCGTCTTGCTAGGATTTTCTGGACTATAATCTGATAAATTCCTGGTAAATCAGCAGTAGGAATGACTTCTGATTTACCACTTTCTTGGTCGAAAGGCTACTACATCTGTCACTATCCTGGCGGCATAGCACCCTATGTTGAGGTTATAGTTAAATTAACACCTCCAATCATCTTGCCTTCAATGAAACCCGTTATTGCGAACTCTGCTGGGGTTTCAGTTTCAACCTTGCCCGGATCGACTACGAGGAACGCCCGTGCACTGTCCCCAGGCTTGATCACCTGTGGATCTGGATGCATAACTTTGGTGACCCACGGCCCCTTCTCCTTTTCGCCTTCCTGACCAGGCCGAAACACCTGCCTTACTTCAATAAAAACCGCAGCCGGGTTTTGTGTTGGATTCGAGACCCAAAAAGCGACCATGGCGGCTGAGCTAGTAGGCCCAACATGGAGGTTCTCTTGCCCCACATTGTTTGAAGGGGATATGTCTTCCACATGATAGATCTCGACTAGGATGCATATATGGCCGGTAGCTTCGGGCGTAAATGGCGCCTCAGCAGTGGCACCCGCGGGACCTACATCCAGACCAGTACTATAGAACTCGGTCCAGGGGCCACCTATACCGAAATCAGCCCAGGAGAAGACAACTTTTGCGTTATCAGCTTGAACCCCGGTGCCGTTATGGATCGCGGCCTTAACCGTATATTTCGTCAGCACTGTCAAGTTATTCGAATCCACCTCATTGTTGCCTTCGAACAATCGAATATCCGGGTTGTTCCAGATCGGGTTACAATCTCCACTGTTCAGTATCCACGTATTCGGGTCCCACTGACTATAGATCCATAGGTCGACAAGTTTCTTACTGCGTACATGAAAGACGCGAACGGCGCACCGGCCGGATTTCTGGCCTACGGCAATTAGATTCGCTGGCCCAAGCGGATCGGACCAGGGTACCTCGATTTCAACATCTGCACCAACCTGGCCAAAATCTCCGCCAGATGCTTCAATTGTTTTTACTAGAATTTTCTGTCCCGATATTTCAAAGTAGATATCTACATTCTCCTTGCTGAAATTCTGGCCGCCAAGCAAGAAGGGCTGACCTTTTGCGCCATTGTCAGGGTCGAGGCGATTTAGCACAGCTCCCCCCGCGGTTACCTTGATTGTATCCTTATACGGAAGGTAGTTAAGAGCCGAGGCCGTGATTTGGATTTCAGTATCGGTAATTGTGTCTACCGCAAAAAGAGCGATGCCCCCGGGGTCGGTGTAACTAACCTGTATTATTTCTTCCGGAGGAATGCTGCCACCACTGACTGGTGTTAAAGTACGAGTGAGAGTGACCGTCGCGCCTTGGACCGGCGTACCGGAATACGGATCTGTTACCGAGACCATGAAATCCTGCTTTCCAGTTGAACCAATTGACTCAGGATGGTACACAGCCAGCCTGACCGGAGCTCGCGTCCAAATCGGCATCTCTGGATCGCCGAAGAGGTTATACAATTCGAAGAGTGATTGCACTGATTGCATCCCGGTGCCAGGACCCAAAAGGTTGGCAATATAAATCTTGCAAAAATTGAGTATTTGGCCCATGCGGAGTAATGGTGCTATATCCATGGGCGGAAGCGGCACTGATGGTGGCGTAGGATTGAAATCAGGCCAGATAGCCTTGTAAATGCCTAGTATCATGAATTCATCTGGTGTCGGTGCATCACGAGTGGCACCGATCACGGCCACAGCACCGGCCCATTCTTTTCTGAGCAAAGACTCGCAAAAACATTCCTCATTGGCTCCGGGAGCTTGTTGAATCCCCCTATCTATTTCGTTGTCAAACCAGCCGGTCTCACACGCCAACGAGAATATGACCGGTAATTTCCCGACATTGGATAAGGAGTCACCATTCATGAACCAAGGACTCGACCACCCAAACCACTTTCCATGTCCCTTGTAGGTCATGAGAAAATTTCCCGTGTTAATAGCCTGTATGATGTCTTGTGTCCCTCCGCTCCACGGGAAACCGGGTAACTTCAACTCATCAGGTAGATCTGTACCATCCTGATACCATAATGGACCTTTCGGAGCGCTACCACTATGACAATAGATGCGCTGAACGTCATAACCTTGGCCAATTAGATAAGTCCGGATTGCCTCAGCAAACTCGATTGTGTAATAGCCATCATCTTCCTTACCGTCGGAGTTGTCATCAATAAAAACGGTTACCAGGGATGTGTCATGATAAAATTTAGCGTCCTGGACTTCCTCATTCTCGTAATAGATAATCTTGTCGACTACATGACCTAGCTGGGCGACATTATCAACCGACCAACGGCCCAGGAAAATATCGGAGAAATAGTCATTACCGTCTACGGTGGCGTAATAGATATCGGTCGCGATCGGTGTCGCATTACCATTAGAATCAAGATGTTGTGGATGAGGAAGGCCGTCGTTTGGGGGAATGTAATTAGAATCTCCTATCAACAAGACATATGCTGGCGCGGGATACCAAGTATGATACGCATTCCGTATATAGGTTTTGATCGCATCGGCTGTATTGCCGCCAGGAATCGTACTCACATCCACCACTTTTGTGATGAGACCTTTTCGCCGCTTCCAGTTTGCAAATTTTACCAATGGGTCCTTATTATAAAAATCGGGATGAGTGAGGATCAGATAGTGACAGCCGGTTAATTCACTTGGTTCTGGCGGAGGAATACCGCAACTATAGGTACGTGTAGGTGCCTTGTAGTTAATTACGGATGATTGCAACAACGCCTCAAAAGGGGCAGATGCGATTCTTCTGTCGACCCCCTCAATTTGGGCAGGATGGTCGTATTCCAATCGTACCTCGATATTTGAAAAAGCCGTCATCTTCCTGGTGGTAAAGTTATATTGCAGGGGGCACACCTTCAGAAATACCAGCCGGTGGCCACGGATCACACCAATGTCTTTTGCCTGTATTGCCACCGGCGTGGATGGATACGTGGCAGCAGATAGATATGTCACTTTATCAATTTTGAAAGCGCGTTTGACGTTACTGGCAGCAAGATATTCCGGCTTCTGCGTGGGGTAGACATTATAACCTTCTAATGTAATGGGTTCTTTCTTCACAATGATGGGATTGATGTCCACACCATGTGGCACTTCGATAATCTGGCCCACTATCGGTAATTGGGGCTTCCCGACTTCTAACATCGTTGCTCTGCCCGGAATGGATAAATGGTGATACGCTACACCATCGAGTATTTCTTTGCGGACATGCATGCCGTTGATATCAAAATTCACCGTTAATCCGGTGGTGGTTTCGTCCTTCATGTAAGAGCGCGCAGGTTCTCCTGGTTTGCTATCCTTGGTAAATGGAACCCAGCCCAGTTTTGGCGGCACCAAGACCCTCGTCTTTACGATATTCGTTTTCCTCTGAGGCGCCCCAAAGCTATCGAGGAAAGCTTGATTACTTATTACTCCATCAGAGTCAATCCTGGCCTGTACCTCAACGTATGAGCCCTGCATGGGCGACAATTTTTTCACCCGCCATGTTACAATACGTTTCGTCCTATCATATTTACCATTGTTAAATACGGTAACATGAGAGAGTCCATCTGGCAATCTGTCTGTAATAATGATGTCAGCCGGAAATGTCGTCGAGTTATGATAGTAAATACGATATTTAATCATATCGCCGACAGTTCTTGTATCACGAGTCAATTCGCCCAGGTGAGATATGATAACCTTTTTAAATACAGGGGCTAATTCACGCTTATTGATCTTCCTCATTTTAGAAATCATAGTGAAATAACCTCCCTTTCTGTGTTTCACTGCGCAATCATCGGCGTCTCTTCCTGGTGATAATAATAAAAAACCGACCACCTAAGTGGTCGGTTTCACTATTGGCTCTGCAGCGCCCAAGTGCCCCCTCACGGACGCTGTGTCTTTGCCCCCACTTATTTATAAAAGTTACAGGCCTGGTTCACTCGATATTATATACCGACTGTCAAGACCCACATATTATTTGGTGTTCGGTACTATACTATATGGATAGTCCAACTAGAGGACTGAACATTCCGCTAAATCGTGCAATAAGTTAAGACAGAATTGCCTGCCTATTTATCGAATCCGGGGGGATAGCGAAATGATTGCGATACTCACCAAAAACAAAAGAAGTACGTTGACAGCACCTTGTTCATTCGCTACCGCTAATGTATAGAGTGGAAGCAGGAAAAAGAAATCAAAAGCGGGCACGCTGAGAATCAACACCATTATAGATGGACCAATTCCCAGGTAAAAGGCAGATATAACAACACACAAAAGATAGAGCATGTCCATATTGCTGGGGTCAAAATAAGGAATGGTTTTCAATAGTTCGCCAATAATAGTGGCTCCAAATACTAGCCCTATGCCTATTAGATATGCCTTCCAGCGGCCAGACCTCTGTTTTCGCAAAATTTTCTCTTGTCTTCTCAAAGTTTTC
>Ga0187878_1000023_pt1 | contig 186756 bp, 195 predicted proteins | sample June2016WEW_17_1_FD_132979 | JGI IMG/M metagenome (GOLD analysis project Ga0187878, IMG submission 132979) | Peatland microbial communities from SPRUCE experiment site at the Marcell Experimental Forest, Minnesota, USA - June2016WEW_17_150 | ecosystem: Environmental > Terrestrial > Soil >... | reverse complement strand
TAAAAGCGTGTGTAGTGAGGGGGCTTATTGCTCTTGGCATTCTGAATGTGCGGGTGGGGGCGTTTGTTACCAAGGTCCACCAACTGCAAATTCTGCATTGGTCTGTGGGGGATGTCAAAATATTGTGGGCAAATCCGCCTGTAACAAGGCTGGGTGTACTTATTATAATAATGAATGCCAATAACGTAAGTATTTTGACCTGTTCCCGTAAATGAAGATTAATTGAATTTCGCGGTTTGGAGTATGCTCATCATCTGATCAAAAATTGCTTTCGTCGGGGCCACAAACATTACGTTAAACTGCTTCCATTTACTTTTCGTTCCCGATTCCGTAATCGTCGGGAATTGGAAACAGTCTTGGTAAGCGCCGCTTGTTTTATCCTGATAAATGGTCGCAGTATACGGTTTCCCGTTAATTGTAAGCGACTGGGTGAATTGATTGACATCCTCCGGCGGACAGGCGCCACCCAATCCCTCGGTCGGCCCGTCTATATTCATATCAAAATTCGGCCAGTGTGTTTGTTTAGAGGACGTATTGATCCCGATTAAAAACGTATCGGCGTTGTCTTTACACTGAGCAGGGTCTTTATAGAATTCTTCATTTGCGGTGGTACAAGCCGTTACCGTATTTTGCGCCGCCATAGGATCGCGGTCTAAAACGCTAACGGTCCAACCGGAAGGAAGATAAAAAGTAGCATCAAGGTCCTTACTGTAAAATGGTACGGTTGATTGGCTCTGGCTAATATTGCAGCCGATGGAATTGATTTTCCAGACGTTACTGAGCTGCTGCAAACCGACCTGGATATTGCCAGGTGAACCGGCGCCCCAAATCGTATGCACCATTACCGTAGCCGTGCCGTTGGTGATTACCGACTTATCAAATATCAGTTTATCCGGTATATTTTGGGCACACAAAATAGGATCGTACATGATTGCCTGCTGGAGCGTGGTCACCAGACTGTCTGTCAGCGCCCCTGTTTTGTTGAAGGCGCAATCTACCTGTTTGCTGCCTGTGCTTGTGCCGGTCAGGTGCTGGTTTGTACAGTCAAGATACCAGTTGTAGTAATTTTGGGTGACAGTGTCGGGGCTAGGACTAATAGGTGTAGTCGGGGTGATTGTTGCACCAGCCGGATGGGTAGCTATCGGCTGACTTTTGGACAGCTGTAGCAAATTTGAACGCGCTCCGAGATAATATGCACCCCCGACAAACAAAACACCAATAATTAAAATAACAATTAACCTGCTGATCATTGGCAGCATATGAAATGGCGGTTTTTCCATTTGCTTGACTGGCGCAACTGGCGGAACATTAGGCGGAGAAGCATTCGGGGAAGAATTTACTTGTTCCATATAAAACTATAATCTCATCAAATCAATTCGCTTGTCAAGTAAACGTTAGTCTCAATAAAAAAGGCCGTTGATATGGCCTAAAACCCATTAATCCTTCTGATAGACGACGTTAGAACCTATGTTCTTCTTAATAATTTTTTAATCCAAGCATGATCATGGATCTCGCTTATTAAGAAAGCAATGCTAAAAATAATAATTACAAAAATAAAAGCATCAATACTATCTCTTCCTTGCTTTGCCCAATAGACATCTCTTAAATATAACCACAAAGCAAATTCATCAATCGTAAGTGCCGCACCAATTCCGAATAGAACAGCCATTAAAGTCCTTAGTTTATGAACAGACCAAAAAGAAATACCAACATAACCGCTTATTAGAAGTAGAATAATTCCAGGAACCAAGTGGTGAATATGAAGAATATCGTTTCTCTGGTTTGGCAATAGATTTAGTTTTTGTAAGTGTGTAATTGTCCTAATAATTGCAAAAGTAATTAGAAAACTGACTAGAATCAAGAATTGAGATAATCTTTTAGAATCTTCTAGTCGCTTTATAAATCTTTTCAGCACGTAGATAATTATAGCAGAAGTATTTTGAAGTTACCTAGCTCCGCAGCTAGGACTCGAACCTAGAACCTTTTCCTTAACAGGGAACCGCTCTACCATTGAGCTACTGCGGAATATAAATCAAATTTTACCATTAAATTACTTCGAAATCTAGCCTTTAACTTGATTCCACGCTAATTTTTGACTACGATAAGAATATGTTTAATAAAAATAGTGTCTGGAAAGCGTTAATTTGGTTATCAATTCTCGGAATTCTTCTGGCCAGTTATCTCTTCTACAATTTTCTCACCAAACCGCTAGTTGAATCTTGTTATTTTAATAGCCACATTAACTGTGACGCCGTGACTAAAGGTTCACTGTCAACCCTTTTTGGCATCCCGGTTTCTTTGGTCGGATTAGTTGGCTATATCATAATTCTGCTGTCTTCAATCTTCAAGCAAAAATTATTGGTTTTGGGAATGACAACTTTTGGTATGGTTTTTTGTTTATTTATTACTTACCAAGAAGTATTTAGATTAAAAGTAATTTGCCCGGTTTGTCTAACCTGCCAATTGGTGATGCTCACGGTTTTTCTATTGGCGATTTATTTAAACGTTGGCAAGAAACATAAATGAATAAAATTATTAAATTATTATTTTTAATCATAGTTTGTGAAGGGGTTGGATTTTTGGGAACTATTTTTACCTTTCCTTCAATTTCCACTTGGTATGTAACTTTAAATAAGCCCGCGTTTAATCCGCCGAATTGGATTTTCGGTCCGGTCTGGACAGCCTTATATTTCTTAATGGGAGTAGCTTTATTCCTGGTTTTACAAAAAAAATTAAAAAAACAACGCAACTCTTTATTGATTCTATTTGCGGTTCAATTGTTCTTAAATTTTTTCTGGTCGGTCATCTTTTTTGGCTTCCATCTGCCGCTTGCGGCACTGCTGGAAATTGCGCTATTGTGGATTTCAATCACGTTACTAGTGATTGATTTTTGGAAATTTTCAAAGTCCGCCGCAATACTTCTAATACCATATCTTTGTTGGGTAAGTTTTGCTGCTATTCTCAATCTTTTTGTGGTCCTCTTAAATCCCTAATTCTCAGCTAATTTTAAGCGTTCCTGCTATAATATCTTCTTGATGAAGATCTTAATTGTTGAAGACGAGCACAAAATTGCCAATTTGATTAAACAAGGACTTGAGCAAGAACGTCTTGTGGTAGATGTTGCTTATGACGGGGCCGCCGGATACGACTATGCTTTTTCCGAGCCCTATGATGTGATTGTTCTAGACCGGCTTTTACCGGGGATTGATGGATTGGAAATTTGCAAAAAGCTGCGGGAGCAAGGAAACCATACCCCCGTCCTCATGCTTACAGCCAAGGCGCAAGTAATGGATAAGGTTGAAGGATTAAATAGCGGCGCCGATGATTATCTAACCAAGCCTTTTGCGTTTGAAGAGCTTTTAGCACGCATAAAAGCTCTAGTCAGAAGACCAAAAGCCACTATGAGTAATGTTTTGCAAGTGGAGGATTTAAGTCTTGATATTGATACTTATGAAATAAAACGAGGGAAATCTCGCATCGCTTTATCATCAAAAGAGTTTGCACTGCTGGAATATTTAATGCGTCACCAAAACAAAACTTTAACCAAAGAGCAAATTATTAATCACGTCTGGAGTTACGACGCCAATATTCTCCCCAATACTGTAGAGGTTTTTATCGGCTACTTACGCAATAAAATTGACCGGCCGTTTAAAGATAAACAAAGTCTTATTCATACAGTCAGAGGTTTCGGTTATAGAATTGGAGGAGGAGAATAAATGTTTCATTCCGCGCGTTTAAAACTGACGGCTTGGTACTTATTAATCATTATGGCTATTAGCATTTCTTTTAGTGCGTTTATTTATTTTGGTGCGGCCAGGGAATACGACCGGATTATCCGACTTGAGCAATATCGGGTTGGTCATCCAACTTCCCCCGGAACAATTTTACAGAGACCACCCAGTCAGGCCGATTTGTTTTCTCTTTCTTCGCAGCAAGATAATGAATTAGTTGAGTGGGCAAAATTAAGAGTTTTAGAAGCGCTATTTGGAGTAAATGTGGTAATTTTATTTCTCTCGGCGCTATCGGGCTATTTTTTGGCGGGCCGGACTTTAAGACCAATTAAAAATATGCTTGACGAACAAAACCGCTTTATCAGCGATGCCTCCCATGAGTTAAATACCCCACTCACAGCTTTAAAAACCTCGTTGGAAGTAAACCTAAGGAATAAAGATTTAAATCCGGAAACCGCTAGGGAAGTATTAAAAAGTAATTTAGAGGACGTTAACAGCCTACAGTCTTTGTCTGAAGAATTGATGGGACTGATTATGTATCAAAAACAAAATGGTAATTTTAAACTTACGAAAATTGCCCTTCCCGATATTATCAAAACCGCAATTGAACAAGTGCAATCCTTGGCAGACAAAAAAAGAATCAGCATCAAAGTGGATGCGCCAAAGACTTTTGTGATGGGAGACGAAAAAAGTTTAACACAGCTGTTGGTGATTTTACTGGATAACGCCATCAAATATACCGATGGTAAATCGCCAATCAATTTAACAGTTAAAAAAGATACTTCTGAAATTAATATTATAGTTAAAGATGGCGGTGTCGGTATTAAGAAGGAGGACCTACCGCATATCTTTGATCGTTTTTACCGGGCCGACCGGTCAAGGTCTAAACAAAGAATAGGAGGATATGGACTGGGCCTTTCGATTGCAAAAAGAATTGTAACCCTACATAATGGAAGCATCGGGGTAGAAAGCGAAATTGGGAAAGGCAGTATTTTTACGGTCACTTTGCCAAAAGCGTAAATTATTCTAAGCAAACATTCAGCTTTCTAATTTAGGATTTAAAATAATGAATTTTATCAAAGGACTTTTAACCAGAATAAAAAACTTAGGCAAAATTACGAAAATTATTCTAGTCATAATCGTTGTTATCGCAGTTTTCTTTATTTTTAAAAGCGTAACCTCGTCTCAACAGTCGCCGCAATACCAAACCGCCCAGGTAACAAAAGGGACATTAGTAGTTTCCTTGACTGAAGCAGGACAAGTTTCGGTGGCCAATAAAGTTAGTATTGTGACTCAGGCCTCAGGCATTGTCAGTAACGTTTACGTTAAAAGCGGACAAGCTGTCAGCGCCGGTGATAAAATTGCCGATGTTACCTTAGATACTGCCGGACAACAACGCCAGGCGCAGGCTTATTCGTCACTCTTATCAGCTCAAAACAGTTTGCAAAGTGCCAATGCACAGCTATACACTTTGCAAAATCAAGAATTTGTTGCCAACCAAAAATTCATGAATGACGCGGTTGCTAATAATAAAGCAACTAACGATCCTACCTACATTGAAGAAGATGCTACTTGGTTAGCGGCACAGGCGGCCTACGAAAATCAGTCCGGAGCAATTGCGCAAGCGCAAGCCAACGTTAATAATGCGTCCCTTGCCTATCAATTAACTTCGGGAACAATTACCGCTTCAACCAATGGTACAGTCGGTGACTTAATTATTACCAAAGGGATGCAAATTGGGTCGAGCAACACCACTGCCGGTTCTTCAACTAACACTTCAAACCAGGCAGTAGCCTCGATTATTACCGGCAATGCGACAACGGTTTCTGTCAGTATTGCTGAAGTTGACGCACCGCAAATTCAAGTTGGTCAAGAGGCAACGATTACTTTCGATGCTTTACCAAACCAAACCTTCACTGGTAAAGTAATGGGTATCAACACGACCGGAGCAGTGACTTCGGGCGTCACGACTTATCCGGCAGTAATTCAGCTGGACGATACCAGTAATGCCAACATTTTGCCGAACATGAGTGCCACTGCTAATATTATTACTAAAGTAGACGACAATGTTTTATTGGTTCCCTCGGCGGCAGTGCAAACAGTGGGGACAACTTCAACAGTCAGGGTTTTGAAAAACGGTCAGGTTTCAACTGTGACGGTGCAAACGGGCGACATGTCTGGATCGCAAACCGTTATCGCCGCTGGACTTAACGAGGGAGACGTAGTTGTTACCAGCACTATTTCGACAGCAACAACTTCAACAGCTACCACGTCGCCATTTAGCGGCGGATTAAGACTAGGTAGTTTTGGCGGCGGCGGAGGCGGCGGGGGCGCAGTCAGAGGAGGGGCAAGCAGTGCTACAGCAAGATAACTATGGATCAGATTTCTATCTCACACGTCAAGAAAATTTACTACACCGGAGATGTCCAAACGTTGGCTCTTGATGATATCTCCTTCACTATCAAAAAAGGAGAATTTGTCGCCATCGTCGGTCCTTCGGGTAGCGGTAAATCAACGCTAATGCACATTCTCGGGGCCTTAGATACTCCAACTTCAGGCACTTATATTCTTGACAATCAGGATGTGAGTAAATTAACAAAAGACCAATTGGCAGACATCAGAAATAAAAAAATCGGTTTTGTTTTTCAGGCCTTCAATCTTTTGCCCCGCACGACCGCCATCAAAAATGTGGCGTTGCCAATGACCTATGCCGGCATTCCCAAAACAGAAAGACTAAAAAAGGCAGAGGAGCTTTTAAAAGAAGTCGGCTTAGGAGACAGGATGAACCATACCAGTAACCAGCTTTCCGGCGGACAAATGCAAAGAGTGGCGATTGCCAGAGCCTTATCGATGAACCCGGCCATTATTTTGGCGGACGAGCCGACCGGTAATATCTCAACCGTCCAGGCAGAAGAAATAATGAAAATTTTTCAATCTCTGCAAAAACAAGGACACACGATTGTGATCATTACCCATGAACCTTCGATTGCCGCCTATTCACAACGAACAATTCATCTTAAAGATGGAAAAATAGACAGAGAAGTAAAAAATGGGAAGGTTTAATTTATGGATTTTTTTGAATTATTGGCATCTTCTTTTGAAGCGTTAACTTTAAATAAAGTGCGGACCGCTTTAGCGGGCTTGGGAATAGTTATCGGTATTGGTGCGGTCATCGCGCTGGTTTCTCTAGGTCAGGCAACCCAGCAATCGGTGCAAAATTCAATTCAGGGTTTGGGAGCAAATTTGCTTACCATTTCTCCGGGTTCACAACAAACTGCCGGAGGAGTTCAAGGCGGATTCGGGAGTAGTCAAACGTTGACGCTTGATGATGCCACTGCGATTACTGATGCTAATTTTGCCTCAATTAGCCAAGTTTCACCGGAAGTTTCCAGACGCGGTCAGGTAACAGCCGGCAGAAATAATACTAACATCTCAATTATTGGTGCAACGGCGGCTTATACAGCGGTTCACAACGTTACCATGAGCTCCGGGACATTTATAACGGATCAAGATGTGCAAAGCACCAGAGACGTCGCAGTAATTGGTCCAACCGTTGTGACTACTCTTTTTGGCGGCGGCGATCCAACCGGCCAAACAATCCGCATTAATAAAATTCCTTTTACGATTATCGGCATTACTGTTTCCAAAGGCGGAACGGGCTTTGCTAATCAAGACAATATTGTTTTTATTCCAATAACAACTGCGCAAAAAACTGTTTTTGGCATCGATTATGTTACCAGTATTGCCATGTCGGCATCATCTGCGAATTCTATCATCCAGGCGGAAAACGATTCCGGATATCTGCTGTTGCAAAGGCATAAAATTAGTGATCCGACCCAAGCCGACTTTTCGATGGTTTCACAATCGGATATTTTAAGCGCTGCATCTTCGGTGACAGGAACATTTACAGCACTTTTAGCCGGCATTGCCGCCATTTCGCTTTTAGTCGGAGGCATTGGAATTATGAATATTATGTTAGTCACCGTTATTGAAAGAACCCGTGAGATAGGTCTTCGTAAGGCTTTGGGCGCTAAGGATAATTTGGTGGTAGCGCAATTTTTAATTGAATCAATAATTTTAACCATCGGTGGAGGATTAACCGGAATGGTTTTAGGAATCGCTTTGTCATTTATAATTTCGTTATTTATTAATCTGCCGTTTACAATTTCTATTTATGCCATAGTTCTAGCTATTGGTGTGTCCGGAGCAATTGGAATTTTATTTGGTTGGTATCCGGCAAAAAAAGCTGCAGATTTGAGCCCAATTGAAGCCTTACGTTATGAGTAAAGGAGGTGAAAAATATGAATAAAAATACAATTATCATCGTTGCTGTGATTTTAGTAGTTGTTGCAGCAGCAGGTGGATTCTTTGGTGGAGTGATGTATCAAAAAAACCAAACTTCAGCGCTTGGAGCAGCAGGCAGAGGGAACTACGCCGCCAGATTTGGGCAAAGTGGTCAAAGCGTAGCCGCTAACAGACCGGTTAGGGGTCAAGTCTTAAGTACCAGTGCTACCACTTTAACAGTTAAGATGTCTGATGGCAGTACGAAAATTGTCGTTCTTTCCAGTAGCACAAGTTTTGCTCAGTCGGCAAAAGCATCTTTATCTGATGTTAAAACAGGCGATACTGTAAACGTTGTCGGAACAACCAACTCAGATGGTTCTGTTACCGCTACGGATATCCAAATTAATCCTCCGGCACCAGGGGGGTTTGCAAGACCAACCGGGACTGGTTCAGCACCAGCCCAGTAGCTCTCAAGGCAGGAAAATAAATATGGCTGGAGAATTTTACTCCAGCCATTCCTGTTTTGTTTTAACTCTTAACTTTTAGTTGATTTTTTAGTATTATATTGTTCATGTCGAAAAACTTAGCTCCGTTTTTAATCGCAGTAGTTATAATAGTTCTTGGTTTGGGAGGAATTTTTTTGCTGTCCAATCAAAAAGTCCAAAATTCACAACTTAATTTAACGCCAACTATTTATCCATCAGTAACACCTGTTACAACCACTCCAGCAACTGCTATAATAACTGGACAACCGGCAACAACCGGAGCAGGTATGAATAACGTTACGACCACAGCAGACGGATTACAGATACAAGATTTAGTTGTCGGGACTGGACAGGAAGTCAAAAGCGGCGATACGGTAACGGTAAATTATCTCGGTACGCTTTTGGATGGAACCAAATTTGATAGCTCCTATGACCGAAACCAACCTTTTACAACGCAAATCGGCGTTGGGCAAGTGATTAAAGGTTGGGATGAGGGGATTATCGGGATAAAAGTTGGCGGTAAAAGGAAATTAATTATCCCCCCAAGTCTTGGTTACGGAAACCAGGCGGCGGGCAGTATCCCACCTAATTCAACGTTAGTTTTTGAGATAGAGCTGCTCGGCGTTAAATAACTAGTTAATATTTACAGACTTCAGTTGTTTTTCTAAACTAGATTTTGTTAATAATCCGTTCTCGGCACCGATTTTTTGGATGACGCTGGCGCTGTCTTGTGCTCCCCAGCGCATTGCTTCTTCAACTGGCTTACCATTTATCACTGCTGCCAAAAAGCCCGACGTATAAGCATCGCCGGCACCAGTTTTTTCTACAACTTCAACTTTTACACGTTCCAGATAATAAAATTTATTATTTTCATCTTGCACGAATGAACCATTGTCGCCGTCGGTAATCACCACATTTTTTGCACCCAAACTTTTTAGTCCGAATAATAGTTTTTTCATCCGGCTTTCATTTTCGGTTGTCAATTCTAATTCTTTGCCGTAAAGGATTTCTTCGGCTTCTTGTTTATTGACAAATAAATAATCCGTTTTTTCTAAAACATCCATAAAGACTTTGCCTTTTTTAGTAAGTTGAATAGTGCCGGGATTAAAGGCTAATTTAATTGAATTTTCTTTTTTAAACTGCAAAACTTTTTCGTAAGTTGGTTCCCAAATATTACCAAGACTAGTCAAGTAAATAAATTTGGTTTGTAAATTCGCAAAATTAAAATTATGTTCGCGCTTAACGTGTTCGGTAAAAAGCGTGCGGTCGGCTTTATAGCTTAGGCCAATCGAAATCGAAGTTTCCTTATCAGTCTGCGAAAGAAAATCCGTATTCACGTTTTCTTTGTTTAATTCCTCAAGAATTTTCTTGGAAAATTCGTCTTTGCCGATTTCGGCACACAACCCAACATTTAATCCGAGTCTCGCAATCCCCACAGTGGTATTGGTGGCGTTGCCGCCAATACCTAAAACATATCTATCAATGTAAATTTTTTCGCCGTAGCTTAAAAACAATTTATTCTTTTCTTTGTCCAATCCAAAGTGGGGATTATCATCCGGAATTTTTAAGAAAATGTCGATTTTACAATCTCCAACGCACAAAATATCCAACATAAGTTAATTATGCAGTAAATAACAGTCTTCTTCAACCCGCTATGGTATAATTTGCGTATGGGAAAAGATAAGCAGGTTGAAGGAGAATGGCCACTGTATCCAAACCCAGAGGAGACAGAAGGTATCAACACTCATCCAGATGCCGGCACACCTGGAAGAGATCATAGCCGAGAAGTGGAACAGAGTAGAAGGGCATTTGGGAGAAGGCGCCAGACAAAAGGCGCGCATAAGCCGATTTGGTCGAAGGGCCCTGATGCCCCAAGAGCCTTACCGCTTGAGAGAGAACGAAAAACTTTTGCAATCAGAATTGAACAGGGGGTAGTAGTTGTTGTAAAAGGTTTGGATTATACGTTGGGTCCTCGCAGGATTGATATCTGGACGCCAATAATGGATCCTGAACAGCGTCGACTTGATTGGATTGAAGATGTCACGGTTATAGTGCTCGGAGCAAAACCAAAAGGTAAAAAAATACCTCATGACGCACGAACAGATGCGTATATTGTCGATAAGCCTCCGGCGAGAGGAGAAATTAAAGATGCAATTCTATTTAACAACGGGCTTCGGGATGCGGCCCGGGTTAGTGTCTTTTGGGAAGATATACAAGCTAAGCCTGCAAAAGCTAGGTCTACTTCTTAATTTTCCAAAATTTCTTTTCAGTAATTTTTAAGTCGAAAGTGTATAATAAAAGTATGAAAATACTTGGAGTTGGTGGAACTTTACGTAAAGGTTCTTACAGTAAAGCTTTGCTTTTGGAAGCACAAAAATTAGCCCCAAAAGATGTTGTAATTGAAATTACAGACATCGGAGATTTCCCTTTATATAATCCGGATATAAAAATGCCAAAAGTGGTGCAAGATTTTAAAAATAAAATTAAGGCAGCGGATGCAATTTTGTTTTCAACAGCCGAATATAATTATTCAGTTCCCGGTAGTTTAAAAAACGCGCTTGATTGGGCGTCAAGGCCTTATGGCGATAATTCTTGGGAAGAAAAGCCGGTGGCAATCATGAGTGAATCAATAGGAATGTTGGGAGGAATAAGAGCGCAGTTTCACTTAAGGCAGATGTTGCTTTTTATTAACATGTATCCATTAAACAGGCCGGAGTTTGTTCTTGGGAATGTCGCTGAAAAATTTGATGAGCAAGGGAATTTGACCGACGAGCATACGAAAGAAAAAATAAAAGAACTCTTACAAACTTTAGTCGATTGGGCAGAAAGGCTTAAAAAATGAATATCATTAAAAGATTTTCAAGATTATTACCGGAAGAAATTGCTTACGCGCATTGCGATATTCCTTGCGGCATTTATGATCCTTATGTCGCACAGCGCGCCGCGCATACAATTATCAGGATGACGCAACTACTCACAGAGCTTCCAGTCAGTAACCCAAAGAAGATGGCCCACGATATTTCCAGGATGACTGATGTTAAAGAAGAACACGCCAATATTTTGGAAGAAGAATTAGAGACTTTAAGAAATGACTATTTTAAAGAAGAGCATTTTAAGACTTTTCCAAATCTCAATAACCTATTTATAAAAACTTTAAATGCCGTATCTAAAGCCAGACAAGAAATAAATATGGAGGCAGCACAGGAGACACTTTCAGGCGTCCAGGAAATTGCCGAAATCTTTTTTAAGACCAAAAATGTACAGCCTTTGCGGGTGAAATCAGTTTATCCGACTGGTGGCGAAATCGTATTGCATCAGTAATGCTTCTTCTGACAAAACTAAAAATAGTTGGCCACAGCATGGAGCCGGAAATTAAAAACGGCACGACAGTTCTAGCGACAAGTCTTTTTTATTGGTTTAAAAATCCCAAAATTGGTGATATAGTTGCCTTTAGAGAAGCGGAAAAGATTTTAATCAAAAGAATTACAAAAATCCAAAACGAAAAATATTTCCTAACAGGTGATAATCAAAAAGATAGTTTAGACAGTCGGGAATTTGGATTTATATCAAAACAAAAAATTATCGGGAAAGTGATTTATAAAGGATAGTGTTATTAGATTTTATTATTTTATTAGTTATCTTGCTCTTACTTCTGCTGTTGTCGATGGTGTGGCCGCCCGACAGCCCCTGGGCTCCTTGGTGGAGAACTTCACAACCAACCGCTCGGGCAATTTGCCAGTTGGCAAAAATAAAACCAGAAGAATTAATCTATGATTTAGGCTCCGGCGACGGTACGGCTTTAATTACGGCGGCTAAAGAATTCGGAGCCAACGGCGTTGGTATAGAAATAGACCCCTTAAGATATTGGGTATCAAAAATAAGGATTCAAAAAAATGGATTGTCAAAAAGAATAAAAGTAGTTCGGAAGAATTTTTTCCAGAAAAATATCAAAAATGCCGACGTGGTTTTCGTTTATTTAGTCCCCAAAGCGCTGGAAAAGCTTCTGCCAAAATTTAAGCAGGAATTAAAAAAAGGGACTAGAATTGTCAGCTACGTTTACGAAATCAATTTGCCGCTTAAAGAATATGATAAGAAAAATCGGATAAGATTGTATATTATTTAAACCGCAAAATCGCCCAACGGAGTTTGTTCAATAATTTGTAAACCAAATACATTTTTTGATCAATGACAAAATCGTAGCTCCCGACGAATTCGGTTAAATTCCCCCCGTAGCCTTCTTTAAAGCGGTGAAACCCGAACCAGGGGTCTTTAGTATCGGGATTTGGGCCGAGCGCTCCCCACATATCAAATTTTTTTAAGCCCAGTTTCTTGCCGAATTTAGTTACCTCCCACATCATCAGGTTTGAAGCCATCACTTCCCGGTGATTATTGCTGGATGCGCCATAAGGATAATAAAGTGTGTCGCCTAAAACAAAGACGATCCAAGCGACTAAAATTTCATTCGCATAAGAGGCTGTAAAAAGATGTGCAGTCAATTCATTAGTGCTTGGCTTTTGGTCATCGGTCTTTGGTTTTAGTGTCTCCCACATTAGGCGATGATATTTTTCGCCGTGGGCATAAAAATTTTGTCTTTGCGTGGTTTCTTTGGTTAATTTTAAATACTCTGCAAAAGCTTTGTCGGAGTTATCCTCAACGACTTTAACGCCTTTTTTTTCGGCAACCCGGATGTTGTATCGAGTTTTTGGATGCATATTTTTTAATAGTTCTTCTTCCGATTTGGTTAGGTCTAAAAGAAAAGTATATTTGGTAAAAAGTGGGTGAGCAGCCGGTATTAACCCCAATTTGTTAAACTCCGATTTAAGATTTCCATTATTTTCTACATTTGGTTCCAGTTGGATAAAAATACATTTTTCATTTTCTCCAATTTTCTTAAGTTCAATTAGCATTCGCTTGGTTGGAAGAGGTCCTTTTGGCAAATAACCAATCGTATATTTGGTGTGCGGGAGCGGATGAATTGTTAATTGTAAATCATCATTTCTAATTACTTTTACGCCGGTTTTTTCGCGAAAATCTCCCCATTCTTTTGTTTGTAAAGGATGACTGCTTTTCATAAATAGTCCGGAACATCACTTTCCATGGTATTCAAATTTCTTTCCAAAGTTCCTTCCGGTAATTCCAGTATAAACCTTGAAACGATATTTGTCGTCTTTTGCCCAAAGAAAAGCCTTTTTCGGCAATAGGTCAGAAACAATTTTTCTCTGGCTCTGGTCATACCGACATAACAAAGTCTTCTTTCTTCTTCCAGCTCATTTTTATCCATCATGCTTCTGGAATGCGGGAATAAACCTTCTTCCATGCCAACCATAAACACTACTTTAAATTCCAAACCTTTCGCCGCGTGCAGAGTCATCATATTCACCGCGTTTTTTTTGCCTTTTTCATCTTTAATGTGGTCGGGCATATATTCTTGCTCAACCAGAGAAACATTTTCCAAAAATTGGTCAAGTTGGGTAAATACAATTGCCACCGAACGCAGTTCCTTAATATTTTCCAGTCTTTGCTCGTCTTCCTCGTCCTTTTCGTCATATAAAGAAAGGTAGTCGGTGGCTTTAATGACGTTATCCAAAGTTTCAATCGTTGGGGAGTCTGGTCTAAAATTTTGTTGAAACTTTAAGAATTTTGTCAGTCTGCCTTTGCCTAATTTTTCAATTCTTTTCAAAGACACTTTGTCTTTGGGATTAGCCAATACTTTAAGATAAGACAAGACATCTTTGATTTCTTTGCGCTCGTAAAATTTTGTTCCGCCAATTAGAACATAAGGAATGCTGTGATGAATAAAGATTTCCTCAATCGCTCTCGATTGAGCGTTGGTCCGGTATAAAACGCAAAAGTCGTAATTATTTAAGTTTAGATTTTCATATCTTAATTTTAAGATTTGGTTGACAATAAATTCGCCTTCTTTTTGTTCATTCAAACACTCGCGGACAATTACTTCCTCACCGGTTTCATTTTCCGTCCACAGTTTTAGAACCGGATGAGTGTTATTTTTGGAGATAACTGCGGAGGCGGCGTCTAAAATTTTTTGCGTTGAACGGTAATTTTGCGACAGCGAAAAAGTCTTCACATTTTTAAAATCATCTTTAAATTTTGCCAAGTTCAGAAAGTCGGCGCCTCTAAAACTATAAATGCTTTGCGAGAAATCTCCGACAACGCAAATATTATTCCACTTTTGTGAAAGCATTTTTGTCAAAAGATATTGGGCATGGTTAGTATCTTGATATTCGTCAACCAAAATGTACATAAATTTATTTTGATATTTCTGCAAAATCTCCGGTTCTTTTCTAAATAACTCAACCGTTTTTAAAATTAAATCATCAAAATCCAAAGCGCCGTTTTCCTGAAGAATTTTTTGATAGACCAGATAAGTTTTAGCCACTATTTCCTGGAAATGCCCTCTGGCGAATTGGGGGTATTCACTTTCGCTAATCAATTCATTTTTTGCTCCAGAAATACTGTTAAGAATGGATGATGGTTTATATTCTTTTATGGAAATTCCTAAAATTTCAAAAGCTTGTTTAATGGCGTCTTTTTGATCCTGTTCGTCGTAAATTAAAAAATTCTTCGGAATGCCGATTCTTTGCCCGTCAATTCTTAGTATCTTCGCGCAAAGTGCGTGAAAGGTTGAAATTAAAACGGAATGCTCTAAGCTTAAAAGCTTTGTTATTCTTGTTTTCATTTCTCCAGCCGCCTTATTTGTAAAAGTAGTTAAGAGAATATTCTCACTAGGAACACCTTTATCTATTAGATAAGCAGCTCTGTAAGTAAGTACTCGTGTCTTTCCAGATCCCGCCCCTGCTAATATAAGACATGGCCCCTCGGTTGACATAACTGCTTTTTTCTGCTCTTCATTTAATATCGATAAATCAATTGCCATAATTTAGTCCTTCAATAAATTTTTTATGTTTCCTTTCCATAAAGAGATTAACATCTTTGTACATATAATTAAAGATCTTAGAGGATGATTTATGACCGAGGTTAATACGATAATAAGGATTTTTTTGATTCCTTAAAATTACTAAGATTTTCCCTTTAAGGGAATCCTTAAGAACTTTTTTTAGTTGTTGGTATAAAAATTCGCTCATTGGTTTGCTGGCCGTATAAAAATCTACGACAAGCCTGCTTTTATATCGGCTGCTCCGTAGAGAGACTGAACAATCTCCGTCGAAGTAGCCTCTTATAAAATGTCTAATTAGGGATTTGGGAATTTTCGGAGGAGTAAATGTAAGACTCTTTCTTTCAGTGACACCTAATTTTTCGAGGTCTGCAAAAATTGTTTGATCGCAAATACGTAAGCTGTAAGATATTTTACCATTATCTCTTGGTTTTTGATAAATTGGGCCTTCGTAGCTCAAAATCAATTTTATCTTTTCGATAATATCTTTGTCGTCACAGGCAATATGTAGTGCATGCGCTCTGCCACTATGGCAAATGTTTCCGTCTGCCCCAATAAAACCTAAAGCATAAGTCATTTCTGGTGACCATGTCTTAAAGAAATTTGAATTCACATTATGTTTATATATTTTTCCTTGAACCGGCAGGAATCTAATTTTAGATTGAATTGCATTTGGAGAACGCCCAATAATAGTTGCCATTTGCTTATACGTAAGTTTGGTAATGGTCTCTTTTAAAAAGTTAATTTCTTCAGTTTTCCATGGATGCGTGAATTGATTTGGCACTATAGTATTATAACAAAGCTGCGAAAGAATTTAAATCATCTTTAAATATATCTTTATTCAGCTCCTTGAGAAAGTCGTTATGCATACGTATAATAATACCACATGGGTAAATGTTTAATTGTCGCAAATCTTAAGTCTTACCAGAACGAAAACGAAGCTAAAAATTGGCTGGAAGGTTTTGGAAAAATTAAAGAATTAAACCTCGATTTAACCCAAAAAGAAATTGTGATTTGCCCGTCTTTCACGCAACTTTTCAGCTTTTTCTCATATTTTTCTTCCCATAATATACAGGCTAAGCTTGGCGCGCAAAATGTCTCGCCATATGATGAAGGTGCTTATACGGGTGAGGTCAACGCCAAACAAATTAAAGATTTTGCCGAGTACGTCTTAGTTGGTCATTCGGAGAGAAGACAAAATTTTAATGAAAGCGAAAATATGCTAATAAAGAAAGTCAATGTGGCACTGCAATACGGACTTAATCCAATCTTTTTGTTCCAAAACCGGGAAGAAGTAATTCCCCAAGGAGTACAAATCGTTGCTTACGAACCTGTTTCAGCCATTGGCACCGGTAATCCGGATACTTCCGAGAATGCGGACGCGGTTGCGGCTGTAATCAAGTCAAAAAATAGTGTTCAGGTGCTTTACGGCGGAAGTGTCACTTCCGAAAATGTTAAAAGCTTTACGGCTAAAACAAATCTTGATGGTGTAATTGTGGGAGGAGCCAGTCTTGAAGCGGAGGAACTTATTAAAATTATTCAAAATGCATAAGAAAAGACCTTTAATTCTTCTTGGTATTATTGTGGTTGTTTTGGCGATATTTATTTATAAAACCGCCAGCGTTTACCCGTTTCTCTTTCAGCTGGTCTTTAACCGCGGCATAAATCTTAAGCAGACGACCGACAACCGGATTAATATCCTGCTTCTTGGTATTGGGGGAGGGAGTCATGACGGCCCTAATTTGACCGATACAATAATTCTTGCAAGTTTGGATCAAAAGAATGATAAAGTAACTCTTGTTTCCATTCCCAGAGATCTTTGGTTTCCGGATATTAGTCAAAAAGTTAACGCAGCCTATGCAAATGGAGAAGCACGAAAAAAAGGAGACGGGTTAATAGAAGCTGAAGCCGCGATGGAAAAAGTAACAGGGCAAAATATTGATTATGGGATAAGATTAGATTTTTCCGGTTTTGTTAAGTCAGTAGATATTGTTGGGGGTTTGGATATTAATGTAGATAATACTTTTGACGATTATCAATATCCGATTGACGGAAAAGAAGATGATTCCTGCGGACATACCCCGGCAGAATTACAGTCTTTAGCTAACACTCCCGAAGATCAACTTCCTCAAGTATTTCCTTGTAGATATCTACATGTCCATTTCAATAAAGGACTAAACCATATGGACGGACAGACTGCTCTTGAATTTGTCAGATCCAGGCATGCATCTCAAGCAATTGAAGCCAGCGATTTTGCTAGAAGTAAAAGACAGGAAAAAGTAATTAAGGCATTTAAAGACAAAGTGTTATCGACGCAAACTTTAATCAACCCCGGGAAATTAATTGGCCTCTATAATACTTTGCAAACTAGTATCGACACCGATATTAAACAAGATGAATTCGACGACTTTATTCGGTTGGCCGAAAAAATGAGGAATGCCAAAATCCAAAGCGTCGTAATCGACCAGGGAGACGATACCGTTGGGCGTCCTGGTCTTTTAATCAATCCACCAATGACCAGCGACTATAATTATTTATGGACGTTGATTCCAAGAACGGGAAACGGAAATTTTGCCGAAATCCAAAACTATATCTCCTGCGAGATCGTCAAGGGAAATTGTGTAGTCTCTAAATCCCCCTCAGCGGCTTTCAAATAGTGATTTTGTAAAGTCTTGTTTGCCCGCTTTCAAAAATAATTTTGCCAAGTTTTGCAAAAGTTTGTTCATTTAGATTAGGATATTTTTCTCTCTCCAGTTCGGAAACAACCACATAGGAAACATTATATTTTTTAAGCAAACTCTTTGCGACAGAAAGATTTTGAGTAGTATATAAAGTTTGCACGTCGGCGATTCTTGGCGCGACAATGTCATAAGTTCCCCGCCAAAGCCATTCATGGACAGACCAACCGATGACTGTCGGCAGTCCGGTGTTGGCGGAAATTCTGGCGTAATCGGTATATGAGTCTCCGCTTGCTTCCAGAATCACGGGTTGCCCCTGGATATTTGCATTTAGCCAATTTATCAGTTTATAGTCATTCGGATACAAAGTGGAGAGATAGGTTATCCCGTCCAGACTTTTATTTTTGGTTTGCAAGTTGTTGTAGTACGAGTTAATGGCAAAAACCGGATAAAGTATTAAAACCAAAGAAAGAAGCATTAAACTTACTAGAGAAAAGGGGATTAAAATTCTCTTTCTTTTTATGCCGGAAATTAATTTTACTAAGATATATCCGGAGGATAAAGAAAGCAAGATAAACGCTTCGTAAACCAGTTTAAACATTGTATTAGCGCGGTAATAATCCGGATAGATATCTTTAACATAAATAAATTCGGGAATTAAAATTAAGATTGTCGATAAGGAAATTAACATTAAAACGAAGATATCATTTCTGGTGAATGTGTATTTTTTCTTAAATTTAAGGAAAAATAAAAATGAAACAACAAAGAAGTAGAAAAAACCATAGAGTAGAACAAATTGCCAAAAAGGCGTTCTCTGACAATGGTTGGTTTCAAAAAGAAAAGGTCCAAGTCTGCCGATGTTAGTTAGAAATGACGGAGCGCACAAAACGCCGATGCCCGAAACAAAAGGTTTAAAGTTAAGGCTAAAAGGTAAGGAGAAAACTATAAATCCGAAAAATATGATTAAGCTTTGTTTTAACAGCTGGTAAAAGGAATGCTGCGAAAAAAGCCAACGCTGTTCTTTGTAAAAATTGGAGACAAAAAGAAGCATCAATGTCAGTAAGAAATAGATCGGACCATCCCAAGCGTTAGTCATATACATTATGGCAAAAAGAAAGGCCAGAAGAATTAAATTCCAGGTAAATATCTTTTTATTATTCAAAAGGACAAAAATAACCAAAATTGTTAAAAGAACAAAAGGAATGTCTAGGACATGTCCGTGCAAATCGGAGACAACAAAAGAATAAATGGGGAATTCGTGAATAGTATGGTAGATAAATCTGGTAGCGTTAGGATACCAGTAGCTATTCGGAAAGCTGAAAGGTAAAAAGGGCAATTGCCAAAAAGGAATTGGGCTATCCGCGGGAGTGTATGGCTTAAAAAAAGCGTAAATGGTGGTGAGGTTTCCGCCTAAGGTTACCAAAAGCGCGGGGATTAAACCGGCAATAACAGACTTGATAGAAACATTAATCTTCGCAAACAGGTTTGTACCGATCGAAAATGCGGCGGTAAACGTCAGAGCAAAAAGAGTAGCCAACATCAAATTATAGGTAATAAAGGAAGGAAGAAAACTCAACTTTGTCAAAACGGCAGTAACCAAATGCCCAAAGAAATAATAGTTAATGGCCAAAGGGGCATACCACATATCTTTAGGAGGGAAGTAGCTACTGCGAAGAATGGAATTTAAAAATCCAAAATCCATAAACTTTTCCAGTCCATGAATGTCGGGATTATTAGCTCTAACATATGACCAACAAATGAGTCCTGCTAAAAAGATTACTTCTTCGAGTAAAAACATTCTGACATTTTTTTTCAAGATTGGCAGCAAATGTTTTTTCTTCATAATAAAGACGCCGTAATTTATCAAGAAAAAGATAATTACAGATAAGAACACCGAAAATTCGGAGAACGGAAGAATTTTTAGAGTCCCCATCAAGAAGACAAAATAAGAAACTATTGCAATGCCGATTATTTTTGCAAAAATATAACCTTTATCTTTAAGCTCTGCAAAAACCGAAAACGTTAATGGAAGAAATGCCGTTCCGACCAAAAAGAAAACCAAGAACCATTTTAAAACATCTGTAATATCCGAAACTGACATAAGCTATTTTAGCAATTTTACTCTTTATTTAAAATTTGTGTCAATTGCTGTGCGTTAAAATGCCCAATGTTTTTAAAAATTATAACTTTTGGATGATCGTAAACTTGGAATGTTTCCTCACTGGCGTCATCATTAATTGTTAAACCGAAAATAGCAGGATAAGAAGTAAATTGCGCTACTTCCCGATAGCCTAATTTACCGGCAAATAATAATTTATAATATTTGCTGGTAATCGGATATTTATCGGTAAGATGAATTAAAGTTCCGTAAAGACGGCGACTATTAAAAATCAAATAACTGGAGCTACTTAAGTTTGCCGCTAAATATTCAACTTTTGCTGCATTATCGGCATCATACATTGCCAGCGACGTAATTTGGTATTGGCTAGGACTAAATTCCGCGATTGGAATCGGTAAACCATCATCCCACTGCTCATTCAAAATTTTTGTCCCATAAGGAATAGTTTGGTAGATCCATTCGGATGCCAGGATTCTGGTCTGGGGTCTGGTATAAATTGAAAAAAATGCCAGGGCCCAAACTACAGTGGCCGTAACCGTGCCGAAAATTAATAAGTTTCCCAATAATTTCAGTTTCAATCTTATTCTCATTAGTAAAATTGCCGCTGAAACCAAAAGGAACGGAATTATGGGAATCATATAGCGAACAAATTTGGTATGCCAAGAGCCGACGTAGAGAAAATAAATCAAAGGAAGCACTAAAAATACTAAAAGTTGTTTATCGCGCTTTTGAAGCGCTTCAAAGATAACAAAAACAAAACCGAAAATACAAAAAATTGCCGCTAGGCCGATTTGCCAGAAGAAATTATAAATTTGAAAAAGATAGGGAATAGTATGGTCAAACTGCAAAGTATAAACGACCGGCAAAGAGCCGGTGGCAACTCCGGATTCATAGACCATTGATTCCATAAATTTGCCAAAGTCAAGAAAGGTAAAGGGAGAAAAGATTGCAAAGACTGTAAAAGAGATTAACAAAAAGGCAATAATGTGAAGAATGATTTTTTTGAATTCATGTTTTTTCCCAATCGTTGTCAGTAAATAAGCAAGGATTGGCATGACAATAAAAATTATCGCCGATGTTTTTGAAGCAATTCCTATCCCAAAAATAATGCCCAAAATTAATGTTATCAACCAACGGGATTTCTCTAAAAACAAAATTGAAAGAAGACAGAGTAAAACTCCAATCAAAGTGATTAAGCTTTCGGTGACTCCGAAATGAGCAGTTTGGATAGAAGTGACGGTAAAAGCGTATAAAATAATTGACAAGAAAGCAGTTTTCTTATCCGAAATTTTTTTGGCAAGAAAATATAAGGGAATTATTGTCAGCGTTGAAAATAGAGCGGAAAAAAATCGACCAATAAGATTAATGTTGGCCCAATTAGTTGTCCAACCGGCGTTTTTGGTTATAAAAGAAAGCGAATCTCCCGCCAGACGATAGAGATAAATGGAAAAACCGCCATAAGCAAAAAAATGCGGATTTAATTGCGAAAAAAAATGTATCTGTGAAACTGCGTTGGCGATATTTCTTTCGTCCGGATGGAAATAATTTCCCATGTCCCAGTTCAAATTATAAAAACGGAAAATTCCCGCCAAAAATGTTAAAGCAAGGAAGAAAAATAAGGTATTAAATTTTTTATCCAGGATTATTCTTTTAAACATCTGTAAAAATTTCCCTCACAACTTTTTGTCCGTATTCAACAGCGTAATTTGTACCTCTGTCCCAAGGATAAACTTGTTCCATGTTGGCCAAAAAAACATTTTTCATGGGAGTTCTAAATGGAGGAACTAACTTCGAATAATTGGTTAGAATAATTGACTGGGCAAAAGGTGTCTTAAAAAGAGAATAGTCTATTAAGTTTTTTTTGTAGTTGGGATTCATTTTTAACAGGAATGGATGAAATAGTTTTAGAGTTTCCTCTTTTGTCATGGAGAAACGTTTTGAATCTTGGGGTAAATAATTGCCAAGATAGAGAAGGGACTCATTGTTATAATTTTTTTTGTCCATAAAATTTGTGTGTTCAACGACAGCCATAATGGGATTATTTGGGTCACAGATATTAAGCCAATATGTGTTGTCTGTTAAAAAAGGTTTGGTAAGTCTTAAAATCAGATTTGTGGCTCCGAGACTTTTTAAATTTCCCAGACTTTTCCTATAATCTTTTGGAAGACTTGGCGCTATCTGCAAGAAGATAGTAGAGGGAACGGTGACGATAACTTTATCGAACAATCCTTTTTTAGTTTTCCCGTTTTTGTTTTTAATTGTTAATAATATTTTGTCATCTTCTTCAAGTTCGGTAATTTCCGTCTCAAGCAAAACTTTACCGCCCTTTTTTTCTATTTCGTTTGTTATTTTTTTTGCAAAGTTTAAAAAACCTCCCTCGGGGTAAGCAAGAGTTGGGGTTCTTTTTATAATTCTGGCCCAAAACCAAGCAAGAGAAATATTATTAGAATAAGGGCCGAATTTATTTTTAAAAAGAGGTTCCCAGATCATCCGGTATCCTTTTTCCCCCATAGCTTTAGGTAAAAAACTTGCGGCATTAATCTTTTCAAGGGGTTTCCAAATAGGATTATAACGAAGAAATCCAACTGCAAGCCCCATACGCATGCGTTCTATTAAAGAAAGCTTAGGGAACAAAAGCACGCTCTTTGGAGAATCAAACTGAAAACTTTTTCCATTTACATATACAGAAGTTTTAGGCCGTTTAATTAATACATTTTGTCCAACTGCTTTAGCCAAATTCAAGATGAACTTATCATTTGTAAACCAATGATGATAGTGTTGTTCTAAGTTCCAATCCCATCCTGACTCTTTAAACCCGAGCACAAGACCACCGGGTATTTTTTCTTTCTCAAATACAATAACTTCATGGTCTTTTTTTAAGAGTTCAAGAGTAGCCGAGAGGCCGGTAAAGCCGGCGCCGATTATTGCAATTTTCATAGAGCGGAAATGCCGCCGTGGGACAGAAGAAAAAGAAGTCCACCTGTTAATGTGACTATAACGCCGACAATTCCAACTGTGATTATAGAAGGATTCCCGGTTGGGGGCAATAGTTTACCGGTTGGGCTAATTATAATCCCCCCTTTAGTTTCTGTTTGAGCAGGCGAAATCGTTGGCGTCGTGGTCTTAAATGGCGCGGAAGTTACTGTTGGCGTTACGGTTGGAGACAAAATTACCGTTGGCGTGACCTTTGGCGTTAGTGTTGGACTTGGTGTTAAGATAACGCTTGGTGTTGGTGTCACGGATGGCGCTGGCGGATTAGTTTGTTGCCCCGCGGCATAAACCACAAAGGACTGAGTAATAGTTTGTAAAATTCCAGAAGCATTTTTGGTAGTAATGGCAATGGTATGATTCCCGGGCGTTAGCGGAGTGGTTGGCCGATAACTCCAATCTCCGTTGCTGTCGGTGGTGACACTGGTTTCTACCGGAGTGTCCGAGTGGATGACAATGTCAACATTTTGTTCGGGTAAGCCGGTGCCTTTAAATAAAGGTTGTTGGTCGGTAAAGCTCTGGTTTTCTTTGGGCGTCAGTATCTCAGGAGCTGGTGATTGCGCCGAAGCAGTACTTTCAAATGACGGAAAACTCTCCAAACTTACAGGAACAGTAATTGGGGACTGGCCGGTTGTAAAATCGTAGTTTTTAGAAAGCGTAATTGTCGGTACAGGATGAATTTGGCTAAATGACAGCGAAGCATTGGATGAAAGTGAATTGCCTATCGCCAGAATTTTTACGCCGGCATCTTGGGGGAAAGCATAGTAAGTAGAATTATCACCGGTTCTTAAAGAATTAAGCGGTAAAATGTAGCTCCCGTCAGATTTAACTAAAGTCGAAATTACTTGTGCGCCATCCATAGTGACATACACTAGCGCTTCGCTTGGCGCTGTTCCGTCGGGAAGAATTATGTTGCCCGTTATCGGTGCCTGGCCCGGCGGATTTGCTAAGGCCGGACCCGTCGTAACCGTAAAAGGCTGACCGTTGTTTGAGTAGCTATCTTGTCCGCTGGTAATTGTAAAAAAGTATTGCGTCTGTTGGGACAAACGCTGGACGGTAATGTTATGAATATTATAATTTGCCAAATTGCCGCTTTGTTGGTCCCTGTCATCTAATGCCGATTGTCCAAGACTCTGGTCTTTTCCGTAATTTAGAGAACCCGGCACCTGAGTATTTGTTGAATAAGAAACGGTAAAAGAAGTGTCGGTAATGTTAGTGATACGGACATCGTTGGGCTGGTTGGAAAGGCTGGCATTTGATTTAAAGAGCGTACTTTGATTAGCCAAAAAAGTGGTTACGCCAACGCCAATAACGATAATAAGAATACCTAAAATGGTCGGAATTTTTTTGTTCCAAAAACTTTCTCTCATGGTGTTAAGCTCCCTTCGGTTGTTGCTTGTAGATTGCTTGTCGAATTTCCACTTGGAACAGGTGTTGGTGTAACGATTACCGGACTGGCGGACGGTGAAGCGGGAACAGTAACATTTTGCACTGGGACACTTAATTCATAAATTGGCGAAACTTTTTCTCTGTTTTTTAAGCTATCAATAACACCGGTGTCAAAGTTTGGCGTTATCGGTTCAATCTGCACGCTTAAAGGGACAGAAATGGTCGAGGTAATAATATTATGATAAATACTAAAGCCAATCCAAAGAATGGCAAAAATAAACAATGGGACAAGAATTAATAAAATATCATTTCGTTTCATTTTATTGTTTAAAGAAAACTGTGCCGTTAAGACTTAATTGCAAATTGCCATTTTCGGTTGACAAAATTATCGCTTTTAAAGCCACCACTCTTTGAAAATTGGCGATTTGACTCAAAAAATTGAGAATATTTGGATAGGTTCCTGTAGCGGTGATCGTAAAATCAAAAGAAGATTGTTTTTGAGAGGATGATTGTAAAAGGGTAACTTCCGAGATTTGGAAACTGGTAAGTGTCAAAGATGTGCTGTTGGCGATAGATTGCGCTTCCGCCACGAAAAGTGGGATTTGTGTTGTGGTGGGGACTGCGTCATTAACAATTGGGAGATCGGGCGAAAGATTAGTATATTGCTGTTGCAAGATAGCTAGGTCGTTTATTTTTTGCTGCAGCTTTTGCTGGACAAAATTACTGTCATCAATTTGTTTTTGCAGATTAGCAATGGTCGAAAAAGTCGGATTAATGGCAAAAAGACCAAGTATAATGGCCGTAACTAGAGTTAGAACAATGGTGATATATTTTTGCGTCTTTTCCTGTTTAAGATCCGGAATTAACGCCAAATATTTTTCATATTGTTCTTTTTTTATGGCTTTAATTTGCAGACGCATTTATTCCTCCTTGTCCTTTAAGATTAGCTGTAATTCCAACGGTAATAGTCGCTTTGGCGGTATCGTTTTGGATTTTGTCTAGACTGACACTATCAATGGCAGGATAGGCTTTTAATTTATCGATAAAATCAGAAAGGGCAGTAACCGAATTAACGGTGGCGGCGATTTGCGCTTGAGTTGGAGATAAATCAAGGGTTGTATAGGTAACTCCGCTTGGTGTCAAAGCAACAATGTCCTTAAATACTTTCAAGTTTTGCGTGGAAGCTTTGGAAACGGAAGAAATTAACGCTAACCGGTCTTGTAAATTTCGGTATTTGCTTTCGCTAGCGCTTTGATAGGCAACAATTGCCTGCTCTTGTTTTACTTTTGTGCGTAAATCCTGGAGCTGGTTGTCAAGCGAAAAACGGTATAAAAAAGCGCCAAGCGCCACCAGTTCGACAAGAATTACTAGGGCCCGGCCAATAGTTAATACCCAGGAAACAATCAAATCTAGCGTTTTATTCTTATTTTCCAATAAATTAATAGAGGCAGAAAACTTCGCCATACTAACTTTAGTCTATTGGTTTTTGAGGCTTTTGTCAAAGAAGAAATGAGCTATTTTTTGGTTTTGAGCTGTTTCTTTTTCACGACTGTCTTTTTAACAACTTTGGCTTTTGTGGTCGATTTGGATAGCTTACTAAGTCTTGATTTAATTCTGGCGGCTTTGTTTTTGTGGATTAAGCCTTTTTTAACCGCCTTATCAACCAAAGAAACGGCTCGCCTGACTTTTTCTGCGGTTTTGCTTTTTACCGCTTCTTTAACAGCGTCTTTAAAGGTTTCCCTTTGAAAATCATTTCTTTTTCGCCTTTTTTTATCCTGTCTCAATTTCTTTTTGGCTGATTTTATTACTGGCATGCGGGTATTTTAGCATGCTATACTGTAAAAAACAACAATATGCCTAAAGATCTTTTCAAAAGGGGTCTTAGCCTTCTTTTTAAACGTCAAAATAATATTTTATCCGCCGCCTTTGTCATAATGGCAACGATTATTTTTTCACAGGTGTTGGGGCTAATTGGACAAAGGTTGTTGGTTTCTATTTTCGGCGCCTCAAACACCTTAGGTATTTTCCTCGCTTCTACCAGGCTACCGGATTTTTTATTCCAGATTTTAATTGCCGGGGCACTGGCTTCTGCCTTTATCCCGGTTTTTTCGGAGTATATCGTTAAGGGCAAAGAACAGGAAGGTCATCAAGTCGCTTCAACTCTGCTTTTTTTAAGTTTGGGAATTTTTGCTTTTTTTTCACTCATCCTTTTTATTTTCGCCAAACAACTCTCCACCTTGATGGCGCCCGGTTTTTCCAACGCCGAGTTGGATTTATTAACCAATCTAACCAGGATTGTTATTTTTGGAGAAATACTGTTTATTATCGGTAGCTTTTTGTCGGCAATTTTGCAATCTTATAACCGCTTTTTTATTCCCGGTTTTGCGGCTGCCCTTTATAACCTTGGAATTATCATCGGTATCCTGTTGTTTTCCTCTTTCTTGGGAATTTATGCCGCCGCCTACGGCGTGGTGATTGGCGCTTTGCTGTTTGTTCTGGCGCAAATTCCACTGGCTCACAAAATGGGTTTTTCCTTTAAGCCTTCGCTTTCTCTAGAATCAATTAAATCTTCGGGAGTATTGAGTGTTTTAAAGTTAATTTGGCCACGCACAATTTCCATCGCCGTTTTTCAGCTCGGAACAATTATTACCGTCACCATTGTTTCCTTTCTGCAAGACCCGGGCAGAAATTATGTCATTTTTGATTACGCCCAAACCTTGGCTTTTGCCCCGGTCGCTTTGTTTGGTCAGGCAATAGCCCAAGCCGCTTTCCCGGTTTTGTCAAAAGAAAAAGACCGACTCGAAGATTTTAAGGTGACTTTTATCACCAGTTTTAACCAAATGCTTTATTTGGTTTTGCCGATTTCGGTTTTGCTGTTGGTTTTAAGAATTCCTATCGTCAGGCTTATTTTCGGTGCCGGGCAATTTGACTGGGCGGCGACCGTTTTAACCGGCCGGACGCTGGCTTTTTTCAGCGTTTCAATTTTTGCCCAAGCCTTAGTTTATTTGGTTGCCAGAGGTTTTTACGCTTTGCACGATACCCGGACGCCTCTAATTATCGGCGCGGTCACAACGGTACTAATGGTAGCAATGGCAGCTTGTTTTATCTTTTTTTACCACGCCGGAGTGGAAAGTATCGCCATTGCTTATTCGGTAGCGTCAATTCTAAATTTCCTCGTTTTGTTCATTTTTCTAGACAGGAAAGTTGGCGGTTTTGCTAAACTTTCTCTTTTAAAGACAGTGACAAAAATTTTCGTAGCCACTTTTTTTACCGCTTTTGCACTGTATGTCCCGATAAAACTTTTAGACCAGTTGGTTTTCGATACCACCAAAACTATCAATCTAATTTTACTGACCGGAATTTCCAGTAGCATCGGATTGCTGTTATACCTTTTCTTAACTTGGCTGTTTGACGTCAAAGAGGCAACGATGTTTATCATGCTGTTCAAAAAACTGGGAGATTGGAGACAAATTTTACAAGGCAGTGAAGAGACAATTGACGCGACCCAATTTAATCCCTAAAATACTCTCATCATTTTATGTCTTTTAGTAACATCCGTAATTTTGCCATCATCGCTCACGTTGACCATGGAAAATCGACGTTGGCCGACCGCTTTTTGGAAATCACCAACACAATTCAAAAGGATAAATTAAAAGAACAATTCTTGGATCAAAACCCGATTTCTAGAGAACGTGGCATCACCATTAAATTGGCACCGGTTCGGATGAAATATGCAGTTGATGGACAGGAATATATCCTAAATTTAATTGACACTCCTGGGCACATGGATTTTTCCTACGAAGTCTCCCGGACTCTGGCGGCTTGCGAAGGAGCAATCCTTTTGGTTGATGCCACCAAGGGAATTCAGGCCCAGACGGTAGCGCATTTCAACGCGGCCAAGAAAGAAAACTTAACCATTATTCCGGCAATTAATAAAATCGACCTTCCCACCGCCAACACGGAAGAAGTCACTAAAGATTTAATTGAGACTTTCGGGTTTAAACAGGAAGAAATTTATTATGTTTCGGCTAAAACCGGAGAAAACACCAGACAGCTTTTGCAGGCGGTGGTGAAAAAAATTCCAGCTCCTAAAGTAAATGACAACGCGCCTCTGCGCGGCTTAGTGTTTGACGCGGTTTTCGATGAACACCGAGGCGTAGTTATTTTTACCAAATTATTTGATGGTAGTGTTAAAAAACAAGATAAACTGGAATTTATCCAGAATAAAACTAAAGTTGACGTGTCGGAAGTAGGATTTTTCTCGCCCTTTTTAATGTCCAAAGAGGAATTAACCGCCGGAGAAATCGGCTATATTGTCACCGGCTTAAAAGATATCCGCAGAACCCGGGTCGGAGACACAATCACAGCCCAAAATTTAAAAGGCAAAATGCAAAACTTAAATGTTCAGCCGTTGCCTGGATACGCAACGCCAAAGCCAATGGTCTTTTTTGGCGTTTACCCGCAAACTTCCAACGAATATGTTCACTTACGGGAAGCGCTGAATAAGCTATCACTCAATGACGGCTCATTAACTATTTCCAATGAGTATTCGGCGTTTTTGGGCAGTGGCTTTCGGGTGGGATTTTTGGGACTTTTACACGCGGAAATTGTCAAAGAAAGATTAACCAAGGAAGAAGGCGTGGAGCCGATTTTAACGATGCCCAAAGTTTTATATGAAGAAAAAGATGGAAAGATGCTGGAGCCCTACATGATCTTAACGATTTTTGTTCCTGCCAGTTTTGTCGGCGCAGTGATGACAGTGGCACAAAATAAAAAAGGCACTCTTTTAGGCATCTCTTATCATAAAAACAACGCTATTTTGCAATATGAGATGCCTTACTCGATGTTTATCCGCGGACTTTCGCCGGATTTAAAAAGCGCCACCCAAGGTTTTGCCAGTCTAGATTATGAAATCACCGGTTACAAAGAGGCGAGGTTGGTAAAAATGGACGTTCTTATTAACGGTAGCCCGATTGATGTTTTGTCAGAGCTGGTTTACGAAGATGAAATGAGTTCTGTCGCCCGCGAAAAAACGGAAAAATTAAAAGAACATCTGCCAAAACAACAATTTAAGCAAATCATTCAGGCGGTGGTTGGGGCAAAAATCTTGGCCAGAACGGAAATTTCTCCTTACCGCAAAGATGTGTTAGCCAAAATGTCCGGCGGAGACAGAACTCGGAAAGATAAATTACTGGAGGCGCAGAAAAAAGGAAAGAAAAAGATGGTTAATGTTTCAAAAGTACAGATTCCCCAGAAGGCATTGCTGTCGATGCTCAGAAGCTAGAGAGCGAATAAAAGAACAGCTCCGATTAGTGTGATAACAGCTCCGATAGTCCCAACTTGCACAAGATTAGTCGGACCGGTTGGCGGAAGTGGACTGACCTGCGCAATTACCGGAGTAGGTGTCGGTGTAGGCGTTGCGGTCGGAGCAGCCACAACGGTTGTAGTTCCTCCACCGGCGGTAATAGTGACAGAGCAATTAGCAGAACTACTCACGGCATTGTTGGCGTCGGTTAAGGTTGCGGTAGCAGTATATGTGCCGGCGGTTGTATAGGAATGAGATTGTAAAACGCTGACGGAATTTGTACCTATTCCACCGGAGCCTGTAATATCTTGAGATTGACTGTCACCAAAATTAAAAGTAACTTTACTAATAGTGGAATTGCTACTTGAACCGGTAACGGTTAAATTCGTAGCCAAAGGCACTGCCCCGGAAGTGTTGTCGGCTGTCAGACTTGAACAGGTTGGGGCGGCGCTAGACTGTGTCGAGGTCGGTGTCGGCGTTAAGGTCTCCGTAGGCGTCAACGTTTCTGTCGGCGTAGTTGTCACATTTGTGCCGGCAATTATCGTTAAAGCGGCTGGATTCGCGCTGGCCAAAACATTTTCGCTGGACTGGTCACTTGTGCCCAAAGATAAGACCTGTGTATCGTTGCCAAAGGTAATTTGAGTTGGACCAGAATCTGTCGTCGCAATCGCTTTAAAAGTAATAGTACCAATAGTCGTTGTCTGTTGCACTACTTGAGAGGGATCCCCGCCGGCAGAAAGAGTAATGGAAATTGTTCCGTTTCCGTAGGTTGGCCCCTGTAAAATATCCGGTAAAACATGCGTTGGGTTGACGGTAGTATTGGTGACGATAAGACCCGCTCCGTCCGTTGCCAATTTTGTGCTGTCATACATGATTGTAAATTTGACGTAAGAAACCAGATTAGAGGTGGTAGCGGTAGCCGGATCAACTTGAATGTTGAGATTGACATCGTCGCCAACGTGAATTGGCGCTTGCGATGCCGGAAGAATGCTGATCGTCGTCGCTGCCACGGCCGAGCTCTTAGTTTTTTGTTGTTGTTGGACCAAGAAGACGGTGACCGGAATTGCAACGAGCAAAACTACAATAAAGCCAATTAAAAGAATTTTCTTCATTGAAGACATAATATTATAAGTAAATCGTATCTTACCTGATGATAAGTGTCAAGTGAAAAGTATTGACACTAAATCCTATTTGATGTATAAATGAGCAGTCACTTTAAGAGAGTGATATTTTTTGAGCTTATGATAAAAAATAAAATTCAACCACTGTTTGACAATGTTTTAATCCGTCCGCTGGAAGCGGAAGCAAAAACCGCCAGCGGAATAATTTTGCCGGAAACCGCTCAAGAAAAACCGCAAATGGGAGAAATTGTCGCCGTCGGACCGGGAAAAGTCACCCCAAAAGGAGAGAAAGAGCCAATCGTCGTTGCGGTCGGACAAAAAGTAATGTATAAAAAATGGGGCGGCAACGAAGTAAAGTTAAACGGCGAGGAATTGATTCTTGTCGAACAAAAAGATATTTTGGCAATTATTGAAGAAGATAAAATGGAAGCAATCAAAGGAGCTGTTCAAGTTCTCAAAAAACAAAAATAATTATGGCAAAACAAATTAAATATGCGAAAGAAGCCAGAAAAGCGCTCAAAAGCGGAGTTGACCAATTAGCCAACGCCGTTGTGACCACCCTTGGCCCTAAAGGCAGAAATGTCGCTTTGGATAAAAAATGGGGAGCGCCAAATGTTGTCCACGACGGAGTAGCGGTTGCCAAAGAAATCGATTTAAAGGACCCATTTGAAAACATGGGGGCGCAACTGATTAAGGAAGCGGCTTCAAAAACTTCAGATGTGGCCGGAGACGGAACAACCACTGCCACACTTTTGGCCCAGTCAATTATCAACAAAGGTTTTGCTAAAGTTAATACCGAAGTTAACCCGATGATTTTAAAAGTCGGCATGGAAAAAGGTGTAGCCGAAGTTATCAGGCGGATTAAGGAAATGGCCGTGCCAGTTAAAGACACGGACGTTGCCAAAGTGGCGACAATTTCGGCGCAAAGTGAAGAGATTGGAAAATTGATTGCCGATGCGCTGGCCAAAGTTGGTAAAGACGGTGTGGTCACGGTTGAAGAGGGCAAAGGCGTTGAACTTTATGTTGATTATAAAGAGGGAATGGAATTTGATAAAGGTTATGCGTCGGCCTATCTAGTCACTAATCCGGAAAAAATGGAAGCGGAAGTCGAAGAGCCATACATTTTAATCACCGATAAAAAGCTATCCAATCTGCAAGAGTTTATCCCATTCTTGGAAAATGTAGTAAAGGTTTCTAAGAATCTGGTGATTATTGCCGACGACATAGAAGGAGAAGTATTGGCTTTGTTGGTTGTCAACAGACTAAAAGGCGTTCTAAACGCGTTGGCGGTAAAAGCACCGGGATTTGGTGACCGACGCAAAGAAATGTTGGAAGACATTGCCATTTTAACTGGCGGAACAGTTATCTCCGAAGACACCGGCCGGAAATTTGATTCAGTCACGGTTGAAGATTTAGGCCGGGCCGACAAAGTTTGGGCGGACAAAGAAAACACCCGAATTATCGGAGGCAAAGGTAGTCCCGAAGCACTTAAAGCCAGAATCAGTCAAGTAAAAAAGGCGATGGAACAATCGACTTCGGATTTTGATAAAGAGAAATTGCAGGAAAGATTGGCCAAACTTGCCGGCGGAGTGGCAGTCATTAACGTTGGAGCGGCGACCGAAATCGAAATGAAGGAGAAAAAAGAAAGAGTTATCGACGCGGTGGCAGCCACCAAAGCGGCTTTGGAAGAAGGCATTGTTCCGGGCGGCGGAGTGACGCTGCTTCGGGCCAGAACTGCTCTTGCAAAATTGGCAAAAAGCTTAAAAGTTAAAGACGAAATTGTCGGCGTCAATATTCTTGCCGAAAGCTTAACAGAGCCGATTAAGCGGATTGTCGAAAACGCAGGCGTTGATTCAGCTGTAGTTTTGGCAAAAGTTGAAAGGTCAAAGGAAGATGATTTCGGTTTTAACGTGATGACAATGGAATACGGCTCAATGATTAAAGCCGGGATTATTGATCCGGCCAAGGTCACCCGTTCGGCAGTCCAAAACGCGGCGTCGGTGGCAATGATGGTGTTAACGACCGAAGCGTTGGTGACCGATATTCCGGAAGAGAAAAAAGATATGCCCCAAATGCCCGGCGGCATGGACTACTAATCCTCAAAAACCGCCAAGAGGCGGTTTGTTTATCGGAATTTTTACGCTATAATTAACAATACGATTCTATGAAAAAAGTATTTTACATTCTTTCCCCAGTTGTTTTAGTCGTTTTAATTTTTGCCGCGATTTTACTTTTTCTAGCACAAAACAAAGGTAAAGGTGCTTTACAAGTAACCTCTGTACCGGTGGCCAATGTTTATTTAGACGGGAAATTATTGGGACAAACTCCGCTTTGTCAGTGTGAATTAAAAGATATGTTAACGGTTGGCGATTACACTTTAAGATTAGTGCCAACTCAAGGAGGATTTGAACCGTTTGAGCAAAAAATTACCATTGCGCCAAAAGTGCTAACAGTAGTTGACCAAACTTTTGCTGGACAGGGACTAGGTAGCGGCAGCGTTATCAATCTAACTCCGCTTACGGATGCTAAAGATATGCAGCTTTCAATTGTTTCGTTTCCGGGCAACGCGCAGGTTTTTCTGGATGATAATCCGGTGGGACAAACACCGCTTCTTTTGCAAAATATTACCGAGTCGGACCATGAATTAAAACTTTCGAAAGTTGGTTATAAAGATAAAATTATCAGAATCAAAACTACGCCCGGTTATAAACTGGAAGCCTTAGTTTTTTTAGGCATTAATCCGGACGTTGCCGCCGCCACCGCTTCTGCTGCTTCGGCTTCAGCCAATTTACCGGTGGCCAAAGTTCTCATCTTACAAACTCCGACGGGTTTTTTAAGAGTGAGAGACCAGCCGTCTTTAGGTGGAAACGAAATAACCCAGGTAAAACCGGGGGAAACTTATCAACTGCTCGACGAGCGGACGGATTGGTATCAAATAAAACTCACCAATGGGCAAACTGGTTGGATTAGCTCCGAATATGCCCAAAAACAATAGGATTAACTGGGGTTGATGAAGTAAACTAAAGCAATTACCAAAATAGTCCAAATTACAACAGTGACCAATAATGGTCGGTCGGATAAAAGCACTTTCTCCGGACTTTCACCCTCATTTTTTTCATAAATATCCTGTAAATAACGCATTAGCCCATAAACGACCGGAATAATAGTTATCATCAACCATTTTCTTTGGAAAAAAGCCGGCAAGAAATCCGGCATTAAAACGCCGATTGAAAGTTTAAACCCGGTCGGATTTTCCAAAAAAGTAAACAGCGCATAAGAAATAAAAGTCGAGGTGGCAAAAATAGAAGCATAAACATCCAACAGCCTTTCGGAATAATGAGATAAAGATTGTCTGGTAGCGGCAAGATCAAAATTTTTGGTGCCCGATAAAAGGGTGAGTTCGCTTCTTCGTTTACCAATTGCCAAGAAAAGCGAAATCGAAATTGTCGTTAACAAAAGCCAGACCGAAATATGGTAACCGCTGGCAAATTCTCCGGCATAAACCCGCAAAATATAGCCGGCGGCAATTAAAAGGATGTCAATAACCGCCACACTTTTTAAGAATGAGGAGTACAAAAATTGCATGACAAGATAGACTATTACTAAAATGAAAAACGCGGGAGTAATCACTGCTGCCACGGAAAGAGAAACTATTATCAAGAAAGCGGCGATGATGATTGCCAGAAGAACCGGAACGTCCCCGTGAGCGATTGGTCGAAATCTTTTAAACGGGTGCAGTTTATCTTTTTTCGCATCAAAAATATCATTAATGACATAAGTGGCGCTGGATAATCCGCAAAACACAAAAAAGCCCAAGATTACTTTGGGCAGAACTGTTGGATCAAAAAGCTCGCCGGTAAAAGTTATGGCGGCAAAGATAGCCAAATTTTTAATCCATTGTCTTGGCCGCAAGAGCCGAAATATGTTATATGCTAGTTTCATCATCGACGCGTTTTAGTAAAAATTGTAAGAAAAGTATAGTACCTCCGGCTAGAATTACCAGCATGATAATTGCGAACAACTTTCCTTTGCTAGATAAGACTAGCGATAATGCGCCTAATATAGCAGAAATAGTCCAATAAAACAACGCAATCCGCCTTTGCCCAAAACCAAGGCTCAACAAGAGATGATGAAGATGTTTTTTGTCATGCCAAAAAGGAGATTTGCCGGATAAAATTCTTCTGGCAATTGTTATAAAACCGTCGGTCATCGGCACTCCCATTACCAAAATTGCCGTGGCCAATTTTGCGCCGGAAAGAATTGAAGCAACTGCCAAGATTAAATAAATGGCGGTTGCGCCGTAGCCGGGGAAAATTTTTGCCGGGTAAAAATTGTAGATCAAAAAACCTAAAGACGCGCCGGCAACAATAAAAGACAGCGCCGCCGCTGTGGCACTGGTTTGGTCAAGATGAGAAAAGCGAAGACTTAAGATGCCGATCACAATCGCCGAAATGGCCACAATTCCCGGAATCTGTCCGTCAACGCCTTTACTCCAATTTAACATATTCATGACCCAAACAATCCAAAGAACAGCGATTAAATCACCAGCAAAACTAATCACGGCGCCGTTAAGAAAGGGAAGTTGTAAATGACTAAAATTCAAAATCCCACCTAAAGGATTGGTAATAAAAGGAACGTTGGCGCCCATAAAAACGACGAAAACAGCGCAACAAATATTAATGACAAATCTTAAATATGGGGAAAGGTCGTATTTATCATCGACAACGCCGATTAGAAGCGAAGCGAAAGCCGCAATTAAAGTCGCAATAATTACTTTTGTCATTGGCAAAAAGAAAATACTGGCGACTAACACTCCTATAAAAAGCGGAATTCCTCCGCCCCTCGGGATTATTTTTTCATGAATTATCGCGGGGTGCTGGTGCTTTTTAGGATCGTCAACAATATCCAGTTTTTTAAGAGCAACAAGACTTAAGGGCGTTGCGATAGCTGTGATTAGAAAAGAGAAAATTAAAGGGAAAATTGTAATATTTAAATTAAACATTAACTAATTTGCAGGATGATTTTAATAATAAAAAGAAAATTCATAAATGCCAAAATAAGCGTCACTGCGGCTACCATTCTGGCGATTAACGGACTTTTATTATAAACAATTGAGGTAAAAATAAGGTTAAAAATAAATATCAAACCAAAGATAATGGTCGGAATAAAAATTCCCGGTGTTGCCGTAAGCCGGTCATTGCCCCAGGGAAGTTGGTTAAAGATGGGAATAAATGGAGGAAGGTTATGGTAACTTAGCAATATATATACAACAGTAAAAAGTGTTAACAGAAAACTAATCAAAAACCCACGTAGTGCCAATTTATCGGAAGCGATATTATTAATAAAGTTTTTCATAAATATTTACTCCCTCAATATTTATTCGCCTGTCGTATCCGGCCAGCGAAAAGGGAAACTTGGAAACATTTGGCATTACCACAATAAATTTAGGTTTCGCCGTATCCAGTCCTGCCTTCGTGTTGCTATAACCGTCTTTGTAACTGGTGATATGATAAGCCACCGTATACTTGCCCGGAGGAAGTTTATTTGTTAGCTTATAAACTTGTGCATTATTGCCCCAAATAAATAGATTATCGGAAGTTTTGGCAGACAGATTGATAAAGTTGGCAATTTCGTAATCGCGGGGAGTACTTTGGTCAAAGAAGCTTTCATATGCGGTAACGCTTTGCTTATTCAATATAAACGCCGCAAAATTTTGATAGTAAAAAATAGTCTTAAAATAGAAGGAAAAACTTAGTAAAACTGCGATAAACGTAGCTAACATTAGCACTCCGGCCAGTTTGGAAAAGTGTTTGTTTAACATAAAAAGTCCGATGGTCAAACAAAAAGCGGGAAGTAAAACCAAAACATAATGCGTATAAGATCTTTGCGAAAAGTAGGCATTAAAAAGTGAAAAGGAAAGCCAAAGAGTAACAAAAGCAAAAGGCAGTCCGTAAATTTTCCTTTTCCAAAAAATAAAGAGCGAGAAGCTTCCTAAAAGTATTAATTTAAAAATTAGAAACCCCTGGGGAATAATAAATTGGTTGCCGTAACTGACATAGCCGATGTTAGAAAATAGAGTGGCGGTTAAAAAATCTTTAAAGGCGTGAGTAAAAAGAAAATAACAAGCCGTAATTGTAATGGGGATAATAAAGCCAATAGTAAAAGGCGCCAGATTTTTGATTTCATTTACTAAATTCTCAACTTTAAAAATATCTAAGAACCTTTTGGAATAATTGGCAAAGAATAAAAATCCGGCAAAAGCGGCAAAATCAAAAACTGCGACGATTTTAAACAGAAAAGACAACCCCAAGACTATGCCGGCTGATAACAGTATCAAGTATCTAGTATTTAGTATTTTGGTGTCTAGAGATCGCAGGACTAAGTATCCGGCGGAAATATTCAAAAGCAACATAAAATTTTCCGCGTTGGCGATATTGCCTTCGATTAAAGGCAGACCGAATAAAATAGCAAAGAGAAGTGTTATTACGAAACTAACCTTAGGATTGGCAAATAATCTTTTGCAAAGATAATAAAAGACGATAACCGATAATAGTCCGAAGATTAAAGACAAAAGCCGAATCATAAACTGGTCTGAATTAACGAAGCTATAGAGAAGATAAAGTAGCGGTGGTTTGTTATCAAAAATGTCGCGGTATAAAAGCCGACCGGCTCTAATTGCGATTCCCAAGGTTTGATAGACCCCTTCGTCTCCATACCAGTCGGGCTCAAAAAGCGAGGGAAGCCGCAGGATAAAGAAAACTAAAGAAGCAGCGATTAAAAACCAGATGTCCCGGCTCTTTTCCAATTTTGCCAATAATTTCATAATTACAGTTTTTCGGTAACCTTATATTCCAAACGTTTACCCAGCATTAATTGCGTGTGTGAAATCAGCGCCGGTAGCGCGGAGAGAAAAAAGCCAACGAGCGGAAGAAGCAAAAATTCCAACGGAAATAATAGTTGCCTTGTTTTTGAATGTTTCATAATATGTTTTGGTCTTTGCCGGTAGTCAATAATAAACATCATCAGTATTGCGACCAGGCAAAGCGTTAAGATAAAACCCGCCAATCTTGGTAAGTTGTAGCCAAGGGTGGTTCGGGAGAATACCGGATTGACGAAAGGCATAATATTAGCTGCTATCGTTATTATGAACCAGTTAACCGGCCAAAGGAAGTGGTCGAGCAAAACATTAAAAAGCATCATAGTTTTTCTGACAAAAGGAACTCCCGGAACGGTAAACCACCATTTTATAAATAGAGCATCGTCGGAGGCACCCCAGCTCCAGCGTCTTTCCTGTTGATATTTATTTTTCAGTGATTTGATGTAAGAAGAAGAAAGAGGCGCATCCATTGAAGTTTTCAAAAATATCGGTTCCATATCCACTTGCCCTTGTTTTTGAAAAAAGGCTTTAAAGAAAATCCGGTAATCTTCCGGAATAACGTCGGTATCCCAGTAACCAATTTCACGCAACAGCTTAAATGATAAAGAATATGTGGAATTGGAAACCAACCTGTCTTTTTGCACCAAAAGGCCGGTTCGCCAAAGACTGCCGAAAAAGGCTACAATCCTAACCGCCGCCGGCACATTCCAGAAATTATTATAATTTACATTGGCGGATTGCCAAAATTTGCTATACTTTTTCTCATCCTTTAAGAAACTGGCAGTAAGATAGGCAAAATATTGAGGGTCAAAGATGGAATCGGCATCAACAGATGAAATCGTGGCGTAATCCAGGTCGATAATGCCGGCTTTTACTAATTTTTTATAAGCCAGTTTTCCGCCAAACGCTTCATTGGAAGATTTACCTTTGACTTCGCCTTCAATGTCCGGATGGAAACTCGCCATCACAATCCCGAATTTCTTTCCAAACTCGGCCATTAATTTTTCCGCCCTATCTTTGGCTTCCATTTCTCTTTTTTCCATTGCCAGAACAACGTAAATTCTTTTAGTGGGGAAAGTTTGATTACTTAAGCTTTGAAGGGTTTGTCTTAATTTTTCTAAGCTTTCCTTGTAGTTGGGTATAACGACGACGTGGGATATTTTTTCAAAATTTTCCAGCGGCTTTGTTAATTTTAGCCAATCTTGTTTTTCCGCTTGCTTAATTTTTCGGGAAGCAATGAAGGCAGTAATGGCCAACGAAAAAGATTTATAGAACCAATAAACATCAAAAAATAAAATGAAATAGGCGACGGCCAGAGGAATTAAGAAAGAACCCCAAACCGGAAATAAAATTAAAAACCAAGAGACAAAACCGGGTAATATTTCCAGCGCCCGTCTGGTTTTTACGGGATAACGGGTGAAAACGGTGTTAAAAAAACTTGTCATAATTTAAAAACTCTTTTGGCGTTAGCAGATGTGATTTCGTTAACCACATCAAAAGCAGTGTTTTTAATTTTTGCTATGGAATTACCCACAATTATAACATAGCCAGGTTCGTTTCGGCTACCGCGGTGGGGATCGGGCGTTAAATAAGGGGAATCGGTTTCGGTTATAATTTTTCCAAGCGGCGCCTTGGCGACCAAATCGGAAAGCAAAGTATCTTCTCCCGGTGCTAATCCTTTATAGGTAATGTTGCCGTCAAAACCAACGTAAAATCCCAGCGCCAAAACTTTTTCCAAATACTCTATATTTCCCGCAAAGCAATGAAACATGCCGGGAATTTCCAGCAGCTCATTTTTATACTGTGAAACAATTTTCAAAATATCAATGCCTGCGTGGCGTCCGTGAATTTGTAGAGGCAGTTTGTTTTCGATTGAAATCTCAACTTGTCTTTTAAAAATTTCCCGTTGCAATTTTGGATCGGTAATCCCATTTGACTTATAACTGTAATAATCCATGCCGACTTCGCCAATGCCAACCACTTTTGGCATTTTGGCCAAAGCGTCAATTTGTTTATCCCAACCCTTGGTAACCTTATCGGCATGGTGCGGATGAATACCAACAACTGCATATAAATTTTCATATTTTTGCGCCAGCTCAACTGCTTTCTGACTTGACTCAAGTGAAGTGCCAGCGTTAATAATGATTTCGACTCCTTGCTCAGAAGCTCTCTTTATCGCTTCGTCGTAGTTTTTAGCAAAAGCCTGAAAATTTAAGTGGCAATGCGCATCAATCATCAGTTTTATTATACGCCAAAATGACAATTTAAGGAGCGTAATAAAAGTTTAGCTAGAGGTTATTGTCCAGAGGATTGCATGGCGTTTTGGCAAGCTGTTCTGGCCGGTCCGACCGGAACTTGGTCGCAAGGAGAAGTGCCGGTTTGTGTTCCGGTTTGCGGTTGGGCTGGCTGGAAAAGTTGCGACATGTCTCTAAATGTAACATCCGTAGGAACGGTAAATTTAGAGGCATCGGCTATCCAAGCTCCACATTGCATATTAACATTTTGATTAATATTTATGCTTTGATTAACCTGGGCATTGTTGGCTGCACTTCTGGCAGCTGCGAGACTTATTTTCATACCTGTCGAGAGACCAGATGACCACATATACATATACGTTCCGTCTGAAATTATGTGTCCGTTGGTTTCTTTTCCGTCCGTGCCTTTCATGGTAAAGTCTCCGGCAAATTTTTTATCAGCAACAAAAACAGTACCGGTGCCTTTATTGTTAGGATAGGTGATTGTGCAAGTAAGGGTTTTTCCACCCGACAAAAGACCGACAATTGTTCCGGTCACAGAATTTGTTTTAAGAGCTTGTGCGGGAGCAGTAGTAATAGTTGGTTTAGGCATTGTTGGTGCTTTAGAAGCTTTTAAAAAGAACATTCCGCCGACAGCAACGACCAAAATTATAATAACGGCGGCAATTACGACCCCAACATTTTTCATTAAGGCGAGTATATGACGATTTTCGTGCGCTGTCAACAACTATTTTTCCCAGGAAAATTCGGGGCGTCCAAAGTGTCCGTAGACCGATGTAGCAAGATAAATTGGTCTTTGCAAATCTAGCTCATCAATTATACCCTGGACAGAAGTATCTAAAATTTCCGACATAAATTTTTTGATTACGCTAACCGGCGCCTTTTCGGTCCCAAAAGTTTCAATGTCTAACATCACCGGTTTTTTGGCACCGATAAAATAAGCCAGCCGGACTTCGGCTTTATCGGCTAATTTTTCTTTGACTACGTGTTTGGCCAAAAATCTTGCCGCATAAGCGCCGCTCCGGTCAACCTTGGTTGGATCTTTACCCGAAAATGCTCCGCCGCCGACTCTGGCATAACCCCCGTAAGTGTCCACAATAATTTTCCGACCGGTCAATCCGGAATCACTGGCGGGTCCGGGCATGTGCCAAATTCCCGTCCCATTCACTATTAGATTTTTTTCATTGATTTTAAAACCAAATTCGTCCAAAACTTTTTTAACCACTTCTTTATAAACAGCATGCTTAACTTGCGCGAGTGTCTTTTTTTCATCATGTGGAACAGCAATAACAACTTGCAATACTTTGTAAGGAATGCCATTTTTGTATTCAATAGTAACTTGAGTTTTTCCGTCGGGGCGTAAAAAGGGGAGAGTTTTCTTTTTAACTTCATCCAGCTTTTGCGCCAACCGGTGCGCCATCATTATGGGTAGCGGCATCAAGCTTTTCGTTTCTTTACAGGCAAAACCATACATCATTCCCTGGTCGCCGGCACCTTTAACCTTAACGCCTTTGGAAATTTCCGGTGATTGTTCATGAATATCAATTTCAATAGGGGATTGGTCGGTAAAATTAAAAAGAGGATTAGTATAACCTAAATCCCGAATTCTTTTTCTGGCAATTTTTTCGTAATCTACTTTGGCATTTGCGGTAATCTCACCGACAATAAGAACCTTGTTGAAAGCCACTAACGTTTCAACTCCAACTCTGCCTTGCGGATCTTGCTTTAAAACATCATCTAAAATAGCATCGCTAATGGAGTCGCAAATTTTGTCCGGATGTCCGGCGCAAACAGATTCGGATGTAAAAACAAAGTCGTTCATAAAAAACCTCTCAAGTTCGAGAGGTTCTGATTTTCCCTTCAATTAATTCAGGGCTCATCTTCCTCTCGGAGTTGGCACCGTTATCTTTCGGTTGCCGGTTCGCCTCATCGGCGAAACACTCTTGATGATTGCTCTATTAAACAGGAAATAACTTTTCTTGTCAAGTGATGCGCGGAAAAAGGGAAGCGAAAGATTTAATTTCGGTTTTCGTAAATTGTGCTTTTATTTTTGCGCTAGTTTCCGGCAAAAACGGTTCTAAAAGTTCTGCAATTTCTTCAATTTCATCAACCGCGTGTCCCAAAATGATATTAATCGGCCGTTTTAAATTTCCGGCGGGAGTTTTTAGCAGTTCCCAGGGTTTTTCTTCATTGATATATTGATCAACTTTGGTAATTTTTCCCCAAATCAAATTCAGTGTTTCGTTAAAGCGGTACTCGCTCAGCAGTTTTTTGTATTTGTCAAAATCATTAATGACGTGGTGATTGTTTTCTGCTGGGCTTTGTCTAAAATTGGCCGTTTCGCAAAGTTTGGCCATTCTGGAAATTAAATTCCCTAAGCCATTAGCAAGATCGGCATTGTAGACTTCTTTAAATCGCTCAAGCGTAAAATCTCCGTCCGCGTCAATTGGAATTTGTGACAGCAGGAAATAACGTAGCGCTTCAACGCCGTATTCTTTGGTAAACTCAAACGGGTCAATTACATTACCAATGCTTTTACTCATTTTTTCGCCTTTAGTGTAAACAAATCCGTGAATTAAGATTTCCTTTGGTAGCGGCAAGCCGGCCGACAACAGCATGGCCGGCCAGTAAACAGTATGAAAACGGTTAATGTCTTTGCCAATAACGTGCAAATCGGCGGGCCACCATTTCTGCCATTTTTCCTCATCCCAGCCGTAACCCACCCCGGTCATGTAAATATTCAAAGCGTCAAACCAAACATACATTACCTGATTAGCATCGCCCGGCACCGGCACGCCGACTCCTTGCGCGCGCTGCTTACTTCTGGAAACGCTAAAATCTTCCAGCCCTTGTTTAATAAAAGACAAAGCTTCTTCTCTTTTATTGCTTGGAGTAATCTTAAGTTTCCCCGACTCAATTAATTCAGTCAGTTTGTCCTGATAGTTAGATAACTTGAAAAAATAATTTTCTTCCGAAATTTTTTCCGGAGCTTTTTGATGCGTTGGACAAAGACCATTTATCAATTCTTTTTCGAGTTTAAAACCTTCGCAACCGACACAATACAATCCTGCGTAAGATTTTTTGTAAATGTCGCCGTTTTTAACACAAAGATTCCAAAATTTTTGTACGCCCGGCCAATGTTTTTGTTGGTCGGAACTTCTTTGAAAAACATCCAAGTGAACACCTAGTTTCTCATAGGCATTCTGCCAAAGCTTAGAATTGTCATCCAAAAATTGTTTAATCGGTATCCCTTCTTTTTGTGCCGCCTGAACGTTTTTTAGCGCGTTTTCATCGGCACCGGATAAAAGCAAAGTTTCATCGCCTAAAATCTGATGATATCTTCGGATGACGTCGGCTTGAAAATATTCCAAGGTATGCCCGATATGCGGCTTACCGTTAACGTAAGGAATGGCGGTGGTAATATAAAATTTATTCATTGCCTAAAGATTATACCAGAATCACTTGCGCTTAATAAAAAATAATTCGATTCCGCCGAAAAGTATCAATAATAGAATCGCGAAGAATGGAGAAATCAGTCCATTTAACCTCAATGATAAATAAGCAATTACCAGAAGGCCCAATAAAAATCCCCGGCGGGAATTGTTCAAAATAAAAGTAAAGAAGGAAAAGATTAATAAAAATAAAAGCGTTAATCCTGAAAGCAAAATTGAAAATCGAAAATTATAAATTGAAAATTGATAGACGGGGGAATAGTTCAGAACCAAATACCCAAGAGCTATCAAGCTCAAAATGAAAACAATCAACAGCCAAAACGGTCGTCTTTTCTTATGCATAATTCAAGTTTAGCAGATTTTGTTTAAAATGGGGCTTGACAAGGTTTGGCAGTCGTGTTATATTACTGCTAATCTAAAATTTATCTGAAATTATGCATGACCTAACAGCCAGACAGGTTGAAATCCTAAAAAGTTTAATTGAAGAGTACATTGAAACGGCCGAACCGGTTGGTTCTGAAACGCTTGAGAAAAAACACAATCTAAGCGCCAGTCCGGCCACCATCCGAAACGAAATGGTTCGGCTGACAGATTTAGGCTATTTGAAAAAACCGCATGTCTCAGCAGGCAGAATCCCGACTCCGGCAGGAATGAAATTCTACGTCAAACAGCTGATGAAGGAAAAAGAGCTGTCAACGGCCGACGAAGTTTCCTTAAAAGAAAAAGTTTGGGATTTAAGAGAAAAAGAAAGAGATTTCTTAAAGGAAATGACCAGAGCTTTGGCGGAGCGGACAAAAGCTTTGGCAGTGGCAACTACTAACGAAGGCGACTTATTGGTTTCCGGTTATGCTAACATTTTAGACATGCCGGAATTCTTTGACATCGACTTAACCCGCAATCTTTTGTCGGTAATCGAAGAAGCAGGATATTTAGAGGGTTTGTGCACGGGGCAAGCAGATGATGACGAAATTCATATTCTTTTAGGCGAAGAATTGGGGCCAAGGCTATCAGGACCATATGGATTTGTCTATACCAAGTTTCATACGCCAATGAAGTTAACCGGCGAAATCGGAGTGCTGGGGCCGTCTAGACTGAATTATACTTTCGTTGTCCCAACTGTTAGATATTTCGGAGATTTAATCGGTGAAATTGCGCAGGGATGGTAGTAGTAGAAACTAGAAACTTGAAATTTGAAAAATGAAAAAGAATGAAAAGAAAATTGAACAAGAAGAAAAAGAATTTGCGAACCTTGAAAGTCAGTTAAAAAGAGCCTTGGCCGACTATCAAAATTTGGAAAAAAGGATAGCGGAAGAAAAAAGTTCGTGGATAAAAGCGTCAAACAAAAATTTGCTTTTGCAGCTTTTGCCGGGGCTAGACAGCCTACTTTTAGCCGAAAAACATACGCAGGATGAAGGCGTAAAAATTTCGATAAAACATTTTTTGGATATCCTGGAGAATGAAGGGGTTAAGAAAATCGAAACGGTTGGAAAAACTTTTGACCCCAAATTAATGGAAGCGGTCACAACCCAGGCAGGCGAGGAAGGAAAAGTTTTAGAAGAAGTGCGTTCAGGATACATGCTTTACGATTCAATTTTAAGGCCGGCGCAAGTGATTGTCGGGAAAAGTGCTTAATTTTTAATTTTTGAGTCCAAAGGGACTTGAAAATTAGAGATTAAAAATTCTAGAATATAAATATGGGAAAAATAATTGGAATTGATTTAGGAACAACCAACTCATGCGTCGCCGTAATGGAAGGTGGATCACCAAAAGTTATCCACTCGGCAGAAGGACGAAACGTTATTCCTTCGGTCGTTGACCCGGTGACTCATGTCGTGGGAGATGTGGCCAAAAGGCAAATCGTTTTAAAACCGAAGGAAACCATTTTCTCAATCAAAAGATTAATGGGGCGAAAATACACGGATGCTTCGGTGCAAAGTGATATTAAATGGCTTCCCTACACGATTAAATCCGGTCGCGACGGAATGGCCGATGTTGAAGTCAGCGGTAAAACCTATACTCCCCAAGAAATTTCCGCCATGATTTTACAAAAAATTAAAGCCGACGCCGAAGCCTATTTGGGCGGAAAAGTGACACAAGCGGTGATTACGGTTCCGGCCTATTTTGACGATTCACAAAGGCAAGCGACCAAACAAGCCGGAGAGATCGCCGGTTTGGAGGTAATGCGCATTATCAATGAGCCAACCGCCGCAGCCCTGGCTTATGGTTTGGATAAGAAAAACGCCCACACGATTGCGGTCTATGACTTGGGCGGCGGTACTTTTGATATCTCGATTTTGGAATTGGGCGAAGGAGTTTACGAAGTCAAATCGACCAACGGCGACACGCATTTGGGCGGAGACGATTTTGATCAGGAAATCCTAAATTATATTGCCGACGAATTTAAAAAGGAAAATAATGTCGATTTAAGAAAAGATCCACAGGCTTTGCAACGTTTAAGAGAAGCGGCGGAAAAAGCCAAGATTGAATTATCCACTTCTCAGGAAGCACAGATTAACCAACCGTTTATCACTCAAGGTGCCAACGGACCGCTGCATTTGACCATGACTTTAACTCGTGCTAACTTAGAAAAAATTGTTGATCCGCTGATTCAAAAAACCATCAAGCCGGTCGAGCAGGCTTTGAAAGATGCCAAAGACACAATTAAAGATATTGACGAAGTGGTTTTGGTCGGCGGAATGACCAGGATGCCAAAAGTGGTTGAAGTGGTCACCAAATTCTTCGGTAAAGAAGCGAATAAATCGGTCAATCCGGACGAGGTCGTGGCGGTCGGAGCAGCCATCCAGGGCGGAGTTTTAGGCGGAGAAGTGAAAGACGTTTTACTTTTGGATGTGACGCCGTTAACTTTAGGATTGGAAACTCTGGGAAGTGTTTCAACTCCCTTAATTTCCAAAAATTCGACTATCCCAACGAGTAAGTCGCAAGTTTTTTCAACCGCGGCGGATAACCAAACCCAAGTTGAAATAAATGTTTTGCAGGGCGAAAGACCGATGGCGGCAGACAATAAGTCTCTCGGCAGATTTGTCTTGGACGGAATTCCGCCGGCGCCCCGTGGCGTGCCGCAAATCGAAGTCACTTTTGACATCGACGCCAACGGCATTTTAAATGTTAAGGCAGTTGATAAAGCCACCGGTAAAGAGCAAAGCATTAAAATTACCGGCTCAACCGGTCTTACCAAAGAAGAAGTCGAGCGAATGACCAAAGAAGCGGAAGCCCACGCCGCCGAAGACGCCGAGAAGAAAGAGAAAGTTGAAGCCAGAAATCAAGCCGACTCGCTCATTTTCACTGCCGAAAAATCGCTTAAAGACGCCGGCGATAAAGTTGCCGAAGAGGTTAAAAAAGAAGTCGAAGAAAAAGTGGCCGCGCTCAAAGGCATTTTAGACAGCGGTTCAAAAGAAGAGCTGGAATTAAAAACCAAAGAACTGTCAGAAGTTTTACAAAAAATCGGTCAAAATATGTATCAACAGCCAACCAATGAACAACCGGCGGAAGGTCAAGCCTCAGAAGCCAACGGTGAAGCAAAACCGGACGAGGCAAAAACAGATGAACCCGTGGAGGGCGAAGTGGTCAACTAATTTTAGATTTAGAATCAAAATTTATGAATAAGGCGCAATAGTGCGCCTTTTGTAATATAATAGTTGTCTTATGTGCGGAATATACGGTTTTGTTTCAAACGAAGAACATTCGGCCAATGAAATCCTGGAAGGATTAAAACTTTTGGAATACAGAGGCTATGATTCTTGGGGAGTAGCGGTAAAAAGCGGTAAGCAAATTTTCGTTGACAAAAACATCGGCAAAATCGGCAGCGCCAAACTAAAACCCCGGAAAAGCAATCTTGGCATCGGTCATACGCGTTGGGCCACTCACGGTGGAGTAACTATTAAAAACGCTCATCCTCATCTCGATTGTAAACAAAATATCGCCGTGGTTCACAATGGCATCATCGAAAACTATCAGGAGCTAAAGCAAGATTTAATTAAAAAAGGTCACAGGTTCGTTTCCGAAACCGACACCGAAGTTTTCGCGCACTTGGTGGAAGAGTTTTTGAAAAAAGACGGCTTTGCAACCGCCGTTAGAAAAGCTTTCAACGTAATTCAAGGACTAAATGCGATAGTAGTAATGAGCTCTGTTTCATCCGAAATTGTAGCCGCCAAAACGGGATCACCTTTAATCGTCGGTGTTGGGAATAATGGATTTTTTATCTCTTCCGATGCGGTAGGAATTTACGGACATGCTACAAAAGCACTTTTCTTAAAAGATAATGAAATGGTGGTTTTAGGAAAAAACTTACAACTAATTTCTTTACCAAGAGGGAATAAATTAACGCCGGAATTTGAAAAAATAGAATCTAAAGCGGCGGATAAAGGTAAAGGTGAATATAAACATTTTATGCTGAAAGAAATTATGGAGCAGCCGGCGATTTTGCAAAATATCGCCGAAAATTATCAGGATATCATCGCTGATTTAAGCGGTAAAATTAAAAACGCCTACGGCACCTATTTTGTCGGAGCGGGAACCGCTTTCTATGCCTGTTTGGCCGGAACATATCTTTTTTCCAAAATTGCCAAACTGCATGTCAATACCGCGCCGGCTTCGGAATTTAATTATTTGGAAGATTTTTTAACGCCAAAAAGTTTAGTGATTGGTTTATCGCAAAGCGGTGAAACAATCGACGTAATAGAACCATTGCAAATCGCCAAAAAAAGCAGAGCCAAGATTATTGCCATCACTAACACGAAAGGTTCAACGATTTATCGGATGGCGGATGAAAAAATTCTCCTGGGCGCGGGAACGGAAAAAGCGGTGGCATCAACTAAAGCCTATTTGGCAAAGCTGTCAATTCTTTTAATGTTGGCGTTTGCGATGAAAGGACAAATTGGGAAAGCCCAGAATCTTTTAGGACAAGCAGCGAAAGAGATTCAGAGTATTTTTTCTCCGCGGTATCTTAAGCAAATTCAAATGTTGGCTAAAGTTATGCAGTCAAAAGAACATATTTTTATTATCGGACGCGGAATGTCGTATCCATCGGCTTTGGAAGGCGCTTTAAAAATTCGGGAAGTTAGTTATTTGCACGCCGAGGGGATTGCCGGCGGGGAATTAAAACACGGACCAATCGCTTTAATTGAAAAAGGAACGCCCTGCATAGTTTTTGCGCCAAACGATGAAACCTACGCGGCAATTATGTCAAACGCGATGGAAATTAAGGCCCGCGGCGGAGTAATTATCGGAATTAGCTACAAAAATAGCGAAGTATTTGATTATTTTTTGCAAGTTTTAGATTTACAGGATGCAACGATTCTAACGCAAATCGTTCCACTGCAGCTACTGGCTTATTACATTGCGGTTAATAAAGGCTTTGATCCGGACAAACCCAGAAATTTAGCTAAAAGCGTCACGGTTAAATAGTGGTAAAATTAAATTATGGCAAGTAGTGATTATTATCAAATTTTAGGAATTTCCAAAAACGCAACGGAAGCGGAAATAAAAAGAGCTTACCGCAAATTAGCTCTGCAATATCATCCGGATAGGAATAAAGGTAAGGAAGCGGAGGAAAAATTCAAGGAAGTGAACAAAGCTTACGAAGTTTTGTCCGACACGCAAAAAAGACAAACTTACGACCAGTTTGGCGCGGCGGCGTTTGAGCAAGGTGGCCCAACCGGGCAAGGAGCCGGCGGACCATTCGGCGGGTTCGGAGGACAACAAGGTCCGTTCACTTATACCTACTCAACCAGTGGTGGAAATCCGCAGGGGTTTGATTTCGGTGGAGGATTTTCTGACCCGTTTGAAATTTTCGAGCAATTTTTTGGTGGTGCGTCACCATTTGGCCGGGCGCAAAGACGCTCTACTTATTCACTAACCATTTCCTTTATGGATGCAGTGAAAGGCGCAACTAAAAGAGTGCAATTGGAAGGGAAAACGCAGACGATTAAAATTCCTGCCGGAGTTGATAACGGCTCTAGAATTCGCTTTGGTGATTATGACGTAGTGATTGATGTGACGTCGGACAGAAAATTCAGGCGGCAGGGCTATGATATTATTTCGGATGAGGAAATTAGTTTTCCGCAGGCTGCACTAGGCGATACGGTTGAAGTCCAAACGGTTCAGGGTTTGGTCAAAATAAGAGTTCCCTCTGGCACTCAACCGGAAACTCTAATCCGACTGCGGGGCAAAGGTGTAAAAATGTTAAGAGGTTCCGGGCACGGTGACCATTACGTCAGAATAAAAGTCACAGTTCCAAAAAATCTTTCCGGACACCAAAAAGAATTGTTAAAAGAATTCGACGACTCCAAAAAACACGGCTGGTTCTAATCCTCTTAATCAATTTTCATGTAATGCTTAGAATGTGGCTTGACATATATATATATGCTGTGCTTAGATGTATTTATGTTAGGATTTGGTGAACCACCAGCGGGAGCAACGCCACAACAAGCTACGGAAACTGTTCCGCCATCAACGCCAGCGGCAACAGAAAATCAGGATAATGAAACTCTGCAGCCCCCCAAAAAAGGATTAGCGGAAAGACTCCAAGCAGTAAGAGCAGAGTCAGATTTAGTAGAAGATGAAGCTAGAGAAAGTTTGGCAAAGATATTAAAAGATATAAGAGGCGTCATGGAGATTGTTGCTACAACATTGCCAATAGATCCCCAAAAATCATCTAGGGACAAACCAAGAGATTCAGCGCTACAATTACCTGATGGAAGATATGTTAGGACAACAACAGCTTTTGGTGAAGAGTTTAGAGAAGGTATTTTTGTTGGTGCAGATGGGGAAAAAGCGAAAGTTAGCTTGGAGACTAGAGGGTCATATGATCGGGCATTGGACCCTAATGATCAAGCAGCAGTTGAAAAAATGCATGATTTCGATAAATTTATTAACATTCAAGACCCAGAAGATCCTAGCTTAACAGTGGGAATGAGCACAATGTTCCCAGGGAGATTTTATATTGAGCAGTTGGATAAAAAAGATGACACAGTGTTCGTAGAAAAAAGTTATAGGGATGATAAAGTGTACATGGGAAAACTTGAAAATGGAGGAGATCCCCTTGAAATAGCCAGAAGAACTATAGACTTTGCGACAGCAGCAAGGCTACAACAGGCGGAAGTGCCGGTAGCAACAGCCACTCCTCAGCCGATGTCAACAGTAGCTTAGTTCCGCGAAGAGAATTCGATAACTCCAAATCCCACGGCTGGTTTTGATTGCAAAAATAACCTCAATCTTCTACACTTGAATTGATGCTTAAACTGCCCGTTCAAATTCTCAAATTTTGGTATCTGGAAGCACCAAGTAATATCCTCAAGTTTTTTGCTTCACTAAATTCAGCTTTTTTTGGTGTCTTTTCGCTTCCTCTAATGGTTAAAACTTTCTTCAAACCCTGGAAAAATGAATATAGAGAAGGTTTAGTTGGTTTCTCAATAATTATGGGAATGATAATAAAGAGTTTATTTATTTTTGCCGATTTGTTTCTGTTCGTCGGTCTTTTAATTTGCGAAATAGCAATGTTTTTAATCTTTTTAATTTTACCAATTGCGGTGTTTATTTTGCCGTTTATTAAACTATGAAAGGCTTTGCAAAATTTTATTTTTACTACACCAGTTCAATTATAATTTTAGCCCGGCTTTTACTGTTCATCCTCTTTGCGGTTGGATCTGCGTTTCTCATTATCAACAAATTTACTCCGAATATATTTTTACTGTTGCTTGGTTTAATGTTAGTATTTGAAATTTTCTTTAAATATAAAATTGCCAAAACAAATCCAAAAGTCGAAGTCTTGCAAAATACCGGTGATCCGCTTGATTCATTCTCGCTAGAATTATTGGGTATTCTGGAAACACAAAAGACCGTTTCGCAAATCATTAAACAATTGATCAATCTCCCACAAATGCAATTCATAATTCTGAAAGCGGATTTAAAACCCGAAGGAATTATTTTAGTTGATGGAGACAAACAAACACTAATCCAATCCACATTCAATTTAGCAAAAGAAGCCAAAGGTAAATACGTCACAGCGATGGATTATTTCATCGCTTATTTGCTGTTAATCGAGCCGTCGGCAAAAATTTTGTTCAACCATAAATTAAAAGAAGAAGATCTCAAAAATATTTTAGCGTGGGCCAGACACGTTCACACGGAGGAAGAGTCGCCGAAACAAACTATTGTTAATTTTGCCGGAGAGGGCATTGCCGAAGAGTGGGTTTACGGGTGGACGCTGGAAACCAAGAAATACATGCTTGACTTAAGCCACGAATTTTTAAGCGGCAGAATCGAACCGATGCGTCGGGTCAACGAATTCCAGCAATTGACGGAAGCGCTTTTCAAAGGCGACAGCGTAATTTTGGTTGGCGATGCGGGCAGCGGCAAAGAAGCAACTGTTAAAGAATTGGCGATCGAAAGTTTTATGGGCAGACTAAAAAATAATCTATATCATCAAAAAATTTATCAATTGATGGTCGATGCGTTTATGGCCGGCGCACAAAATCAGGGTGAAATTGAAGCTAGAATTAATGCTTTAATTACGGAAATTGCCCACTCCGGCGATACGATAATTTATATTCCGGAATTCCAAAATACTTTGGGCAGTTCCACGTTTCATTTGGATATTTCCGGCGCTTTAATTCCCTATTTGCAGAAAAAAGAAATCCGAATTATTGCGACAGTAACACCTGGTGCTTATAAAACTTTTCTTGAACCAATGAAAACACTTTTAGATAACTTCACAGTAATCAATTTCTCCGAGCCTTCAAAAGAAGAAGTGTTACAAATGCTGTTTCAGAAAGCGGCGGTAATTGAAGAAAAAGATAATGCCGTCATTACTTACAAAGCGGTACTGGCGGCCTGTAATTTTGCCGATAGATACTCAAAGGAAAAAGTTTTGCCGGGGAGTGCAGTGACGCTTTTGGAAGATACGGCTAACGCCGATAAAGTTTCCGGTAAGCGCATCGTAGAAGAACAGGATATTTTGAGTCAAATCGAGAAAAAAATTCGAGTCCCCGTAGGAGAGCCAAAACCAATTGAAAAAACGCTACTTTTAAATTTAGAGAATGAAATTCACAAAAGAGTAGTAGATCAGGAAGAGGCTGTGTTTGCAATCTCGGAAGCAATTAGAAGGCTTAGAACCGGTCTTAATGTGGCCGAAAAGCCGATCTCGTTTCTATTTTTGGGCCCCACCGGCGTTGGCAAAACCGAAACCGCCAAAGCGCTGGCTGCTGTTTATTTTGGGCAAGGTGCCAGAATGATTAGATTGGATATGAGCGAATTTGTGGGAGAGGAGGGAATAAAGAAACTTTTGGGCTCCGCTCCCGGCGAAGGAAGTGAAAAAGGTGAATTGGAAATGGTTTATGACAATCCCAATTCGTTAGTGCTTTTGGATGAGTTTGAAAAAGCCGACCAGCAAATTTTAAATTTATTTTTGCAGGTTTTAGATGATGGTAGACTGACCGATGATAAGGGCAAAACTGTTTCGTTTGCCAATTGCATTATCATTGCCACTTCTAACGCCGCCTCGGAATTTATCAGGGAAGAAGTTGGTAAAGGCGTTCAAGTTAACAAACAGTTCCAACAAAACCTCATCAACTATTTGGAAACTAAAGGCATTTTTAAGCCCGAACTTTTAAACCGTTTTGACGACATCATTACTTTCAAACCGCTCGGGCAAACGGAAATAACGCAAATAGTAAAATTAATGCTCATCGGCGTTGCCAAGGAGTTGGCGGCCAAAGATATTACAGTTTATTTTGATGAAAAAATCATCGTCAAAATTGTCAATGAGGGATTTGATAAAGATTTTGGTGCCAGACCTTTGCGAAGATTTATCCAAGACAAAATAGAAGATTTAATTGCGCAAGCAATCCTTAAAGATGAAATCAAACGCGGTGACAAAATCCAAGTCTCCGTTGATTCCACAAATAATATCTCCGTAAATAAACCTTAATCGGCGTATTGAAGCCAAGCACAAATAATGATATACTAAAGCACATTATGCCAGCGATACAGAGAAGTGAATTCGCACTAGCTTTGAATCAGGTCTCAAACGAAAGAGGCCTTGATCCGGCTATTGTTTTAGACACGGTTAAGAATGCTATTCTAGCCGCTTATCGAAAAGATCATCCGGGAACGGAAATCGAAGAATTCACCGCCACGCTAGACCCGAATACCGGGGAGGCAAAGATTTTCCTCGACGATAAAGACGTCACTCCGCCGGGTTTTGGCAGAATCGCCGCCCAAACCGCCAAACAGGTCATCTTACAAAAAATTAGAGAAAAAGAAAAAGAGGCAGTCATCTCCGACTTTAGATTAAGAATTGGCACCATTGTCAACGGAATGGTGTTAAGATTTGCCGGACCAAACGTGATCGTCGATATCGGCAAAGCCGAAGCGATTATGCCGCCCGAAGAACAAATTCCCAACGAAAAATACCACCTTAATCAAAGACTGGTAGTTTACGTTTTGGAAATCAAAGAGGGACTAAAAGGCGAAGAAGTCGTTGTTTCTCGAGCTAACAACGGTTTATTGGAAGGTTTGTTCAAGCGCGAAGTGCCAGAAGTGGCGCAGGGCGCGGTGGAGATTAAAGCGATAGAAAGAGAGCCGGGAAATCGCAGTAAAATTGCGGTCGCTTCAAACCAGTCGGGAATTGATCCGGTAGGAAGTTGTGTCGGACAAAAAGGCGTCCGGGTTCAGGCCATCATTCAGGAGTTTAGCGGCATTGAAAAAATCGATATTATCCAGTGGCAGGAAGACCCGAAAAATTATGTCACGCAAGCCTTATCGCCGGCCAAACAGTTGCAGGTCGAGATTGACGAAAAAGAAAAAACCGCTAAAGTTTTTGTGGCTCCCGAAGAATTGTCTTTAGCGATTGGCAGAGACGGACAAAATGTGCGGCTGGCGTCTAAATTAACCGGATACAGGATTGAAATTGAAGGCAAAGACGAACTGTCGCAACTTCCGCCGGAAGCCAAAGAAAAACCGGCAGAAGAAGCTGCGGCCAAAGTCGTTAAAGAAATAGTTAAAGAAGGGGTAAAAGACCAAACTAAAGACAAAATTGTGGCCAAAGAAGAAGCCGCGATAGACCAAGTACTCAAAACGGCAAAAGAAGAAAAACAGGTTGAGGACGCACAGGCTTCTCTCGCCCAAAAAACTGAAGGAAAACCAGAAGAAACTAAAACAGAAGTGCCCGACAAGACTAGCTAATATGAGAGCGAATATTTTTTCTAAAAATATCAACTTGTCGAAAAATTTATTTAATTTATGGATATTAAAAATAAAAAAAATGCTACAGAAGAATTCTATCCCCCGGTAGTCGCGGTTTTGGGTCACGTTGACCACGGGAAAACCACACTTTTGGATGCCATTAGAAAAACCAATGTTGCCGCCGGGGAACACGGTGGAATTACACAAAAAATCGGCGCCTCGGAAATCGAAATAATGCACGACGGCGTCAAGCGCAAAATCACTTTCATCGACACTCCCGGTCATGAAGCTTTTTCGCAGATGCGCGGCCGCGGCGCGCAAGCCGCAGACGTAGGGCTATTAATAGTCTCCAGTGTGGACGGGGTAATGCCGCAAACCAAAGAAAGCATCCAGCTTTTAAAAAATTCAAAAATTCCCTACATTGCCGTTTTGACCAAAAGCGACGACCCAAACAAACAAGTTGAAAAAACCAAACAGCAATTGCTAAAAGAAGAAGTTCTACTTGAAGGTTACGGCGGGGATGTGCCGGTGATTGAGGTGTCCGGAAAAACCGGCGACCACGTCAAAGAGTTATTAGAGTTAATTCTATTAGTTTATGAAATGAAAAAAGAGGCCAATTTTTATCCTTTTAAAAAGACAGGAACGCTCATGGGAATTGTCATTGAGTCTAAACTGGATAAAAATTCCGGGCCACGCGCGACGGTTGTCGTCAAGAATGGAATTCTCAAGGTTAAAAGCGAAATTTTCGCCGGAGACATCCGGGGAAAAGTGCGAGGTTTAATTTCGGACACCGGTAAAAATTTACAGGAAGTCAGCGTCGGTGAGGCAATCGAAGTGCTGGGCTTTGAAAAAGTGCCAGCTGTCGGAAGCGTGGTTACCGATACACCAAAAATAGCTGAAGCTTTCGCCTACAAAGAAGAAATTTCGGTGAATAAACTTCCCGAATCGCCGTTTGCAGTGGAAAACCAAAATGTGCTTTCCATCGTTCTTTGCGCCGATTCGGCCGGTTCTTTGGAAGCAATCATAAACGCTGTTCCTAAAGGTAATTTACAATTTGTAATTCAAAAAACCGGCGATGTCGACGTCTCCGACATTTTATTTGCTAAATCAACCGGCTCGATAGTTTTAAGCTTCAACGTTAAAATAAAGCCGGAAATTGCCAAGTTGGCGAAAACGGAAAAAGTGCTGGTTAAAAATTACACCATCATTTACGAAATGATCGATGAAGTCAGCGATTTTGTGCAAGGGAAACTGGAATCTTTGCAGGAGGAAATTATGGGCATTGCCAAGATTCTGGCCAGTTTTCCTTATGAAAAAACCAAAGTCATGGGAATTAAAGTGAGTGAGGGAAGAATCGCCAAAGGAGACAAAATAAGACTGCTGCGGGATGAAGCGGTGATTGGCGAAACCCGCGTTTCTTCGGTTAGACAAGGCAAGGAACAAGCCTCCAAAATCGAGGCCGGACAAGAAGGCGGCGTTATCGTGTCGCCCTTTCTTGACTTCGCAATAGACGATGTGCTAATATCCCATAGCTAATCAAGTTCTATGGATAATTTGACCTTCGATAAAATAAAAGAAACCCTGTCCAAATACAATAATGTGGCTGTGGCGGTGCCGATCGATCCGACGGTAGACGAAATGGGCGCGGCGCTTGGTTTATATCTGTCGCTAAAAGATATGGGCAAAGCAATGAGCATTGCCACCCCGAATACTCCTTTGGTTGAAGTTTCCGCTTTGGTTGGAATTGATGAAGTTAGAACGACTTTGGGCGAAGAATCAGGCGATTTAGTTGTTTCCTTTCCCTACCGGGAGGGCGAAATTGAAAAAGTTTCTTACACCAGAGACGATAACTATCTAAATATCGTAGTTAAAGCCGGAGAGAAAGGCTTAAATTTTACCCAACAAGACGTTAGATTCTCGCGTGGTTCAAAAGCACCGGAAATGCTATTCATTGTCGGCGCGGCCAGAATTTCAGACTTGGGGAAATTATTTGACCCGGCAGTTTTAAAAGATACGGTAGTTGTAAACATTGACAACAAGCCAGATAACCAGGGTTATGGTGATATCGTAATGGTCTCAAATCGATTTTCTTCAATCTCGGAAGCAATCGCCAATTTAATTTTAACCATTGGCGCAAAAATGGATTTGGATATTGCCGAGAATTTAATGTTGGGGATTACCACCGCCACCAATAATTTCCAGGATCCAAAAACCAGCTCTTTGGCTTTTGAAATGGCGGGAATTTTAATGCGCAACGGCGCGTTAAGACCAGCTTCCAGTCAACCTAAAAATACTCCGCTGGATTTTCCGGATGAGCAATTTTCAATGCCACAACCGGCCTTTCCTAAAAAAACTTTTAATGCTGGGCCGCCAAGACTGGTTCAGCCAAAACCTTTCAATCAGCAACCAAGACCGGTACAATCCTTTCAACCAAAAGTCGTTCAAAGACCGCAGCAAACTAGAGAGCAGCTAAAACAAACTCCAATTAGTGCGGTTGAAGGAAAAGAAGCAACAGGCGTTGGAGAAAATCCGCCCGACGATTGGCTAACGCCAAAAATCTACAAAGGCTCAACCAACTTCTAATAGACCATTGCGAATGATTTTTAAAACTGCTATAATTACAAAAGTTAGTTTAATATGCCACTTAGTACTTCGGTAAAACAAGACATTATTAAAGAGTTTCAAACCGTTAAAGGAGATACGGGTAGTCCTGAGGTGCAAGTCGCGCTTTTGACTCACAGAATCGAAAGATTAACGGAACATTTAAAAGCGCACATGCACGATAACCATTCAAGACGAGGGTTATTGTCAATGATTGCCAAACGCAGAAGACTGATTAACTTTTTAGAAAAAGTGGATAAGTTAAGAGCCTCGGGAATCGCGAAAAGAGTAGGCCTTAAAGACTAAGATTGTTAGAAAGAATTATTTAATGAAAAAAACCTCGGTAAGTTTAGAATTAGCAGGGAAGAAATTGACCTTTGAAACCGGTGAATTAGCAGAGCAAGCGACAGCCTCGATTTTGGCTAGACTTGGTGATACGGTTGTGTTAGTCACGGTGGTTGAAGGCGGCCCAACCCAATTAGATTATTTTCCATTGTCGGTTGATTATGTCGAGCGTCTTTATGCCGGCGGAAAAATCAAAGGCTCGCGTTGGGTAAAAAGGGAAGGGCGACCCTCCGATGAAGCCATTTTAGCCGGAAGATTAATTGACCGTTCAATCCGCCCGCTATTCCCCAAAAGTTTTAAAAACGAAGTCCAGATTATCGTCACAGTTCTTTCTGTTGACGGAGAAAACGAACCGGACATTCTAGCTTTAAACGCGGTTTCGGCCGCACTGGCAATTTCGCGGATTCCCTGGAATGGACCAGTGGCAGCTGTAAGGATGGGACACGTTAAAGAAAACGGAACTGCAGCCGAATTTTTAATTAACCCGTCAGCCGCAGAACGGGAATTGTCGCAATTGGATATTGTCGCCTCGCAGCTAAAAGATAAAACCGTCATGATCGAAGCCGGAGCTTTGCAGGTAACGGAAGATGTTCTGGTCGAATCAATCGAAAGAGCCCACGTTGAAACCAAGAAAATAATCGGGTTAATTGAAGATTTAGTTAAAGAAGTCGGTCAGAAAAAATTGGCAGTTGTTGAGGATCCGCTCTTGCATGAATTGGCGGCTCTAATTGAAAAATCCTACGCCACCGAAGTGCAGGCTTTGATTAAAGCCAGAGTCGATAAGGACTCGGATCAGGATGACACTGATGCCTTAATCGGCAAAATTTACGAAGATTATAAAGTCGGAAATCCAAAAACAGAACTTGATAAAAAAGTCGTGCTTAACGCGCTGGAAAAAGTAATGTATCAGCTGGTTCGCACTAATGTTTTGAAAAACGGTAAAAGAGTGGACGGCCGGAAAATGGATGAAATCCGCACAATTCAGGCTTCGGTCGGAATTCTACCCAGAACCCACGGTAGCGCAATTTTCCAAAGAGGCATTACGCAGGCTTTATCAATTGTCACTTTAGGTAGTCCAAGGATGGAGCAACTAATCGAATCCGCCGAAGGCGAAGAAACAAAAAGATATATTCATCACTATTCGGGTTTGCCATATTCATTCGGGCAGACAGGTCGTGTTGGAACTCCTTCACGCAGAGAAATCGGACACGGAGCGTTGGCGGAAAGAGCACTTTTAGCCGTTATTCCAAAACAAGAAGTTTTTCCTTATACCATCCGGGTAGTTTCGGAAGTTTTGTCACAAAACGGTTCCAGTTCGATGGCTTCAACTTGCGGTTCGACGCTGGCTTTAATGGATGCCGGCGTACCGATTACAAAACCGGTGGCCGGAATTTCCATTGGGATGATGTCGGATGAGAAAAAATATGAACTTTTGACCGACATTATCGGCTTGGAAGATTTTTCGGGCGACATGGATTTCAAGGTTGCCGGAACCGACAGCGGCGTTACGGCAATCCAATTAGACGTTAAGATTCCGGGCTTGACAGTGGAACAAGTAAAAGCAATTTTGGAAAGAGCTAAAACTGCCAGACTTGCGATCTTAGAAAAAATCAAAGCCGTCATGCCAACGCCACGAGCTTCAATTTCGCAATACGCGCCAAAGATTGAGCAGGTCAAGATTCCGGTTGATAAAATTGGTGAAGTTATCGGGCCTGGCGGAAAGGTCATCAAAAATATCATCGCTACCACCGGAGCGCAAGTTGACGTTGAGGACGACGGAACAGTGGCAATTTCGGGAACCGACGACGAAGCGGTCAAAAAGGCAGTCGAATGGGTAAAGGGTCTAGTTAGGGAAGTGCAACCGGGAGAAACTTTTGAAGGCGAAGTCAAAAGAATTTTACCTTTCGGGGCATTTGTCGAAATTTTGCCGGGTAAAGAGGGAATGGTGCATGTTTCCAAAATGTCGACGGAATTTGTCAACGACCCGAATGATGTCGTAAAAATCGGACAAAAAGTGAAAGTGCGAGTGGTGGAAATCGATGATCAGGGTAGAGTAAATCTATCAATGTTGTTCGGTGAAGATGCCGATAAGCCAAAAGCGCCAAGGCCAATGGGGACGCCGGTAGCCGGAGGAACTTATCAGTCTAGAACACCAAGTGAGCATCCACTAGCAATGCAATTTAGAAGAGAAAGAGGCAGGACTTCAGGAGGCTCGGGAGACTGGAGAAGCAGGAGTTCAAGGCCAGGTTCAAGACCTAGTTTCAACAAAGATCGAAAACCACGCTATTAAATTTAATTCCGCGTTTCTAGTTTTATTGTTAGTCATTAATCATTGGTATCTGTTATTATTAAAGTATGGAAAATAATTTATCCTTAATTCCCATTGGCGGCGTCGGTGACGTTACCAAAAACATGTATCTTTACGAGTACAAAAACGAAATCCTAATTGTCGATTGCGGTTTGGGATTTGCCGATGAAACCATGCTTGGCGTCGACCTTTTAATTCCCGACGTATCCTATCTTAAAAATTTGCAAGGCAAAAAAATTGTCGGCATGGCTTTAACCCATGGACACGAAGATCATATTGGTGGACTGCCGTATATTTTGCCCGACCTTCCCGGTCAGTTCCCAATTTACGCTACACCTTTAACGGCGGAGTTGGCCAACGCTAAGCTTAAAGATTATGGCCTAACTCCTCGGGTGCAAAAAGTCAATTTTGACGGAGGAGAAATTAGGATTGGTCCGTTTACGCTCAATTTCATCCGGGTAACGCATTCGGTTCTGGACAGCTCGAATATTTTCATCAAAACTCCGGCCGGAAATTTTTATCACGGTAGCGACTATAAAATTGATTTAACGCCTTTTGACGGCAAGAAAACCGATTTTAAAAAAATTGCTCAAGTTTCCAAAGAAGGCGTTTTATGCATGCTGTCGGATTGTCTGGGTTCGGAACGCAAAGGCCACACGCCGTCGGAATTTAAGCTGACCGCCGCTTTTGAAGAGGAGCTGGAAAACTGTAAAGGCAAATTTATTGTCACCACTTATTCTTCCAATATTTCCCGGGTTAACCAGGTTTTAAAAGTGGCGGAAAAGGCAGGCCGAAAAGTTTGTTTTGTCGGCCGGTCGGTGATTAAAGCCAAAGAAATCGCCCAAAATCTAGGCTACATCAGGATGCCAAGGGGAATGGAAATTGGTACGGAGCAACTGAAAAATTACAAGGATTCAGACATTGTTTTATTAGTCGCGGGCAGTCAAGGTCAGGGAAATTCGGCGCTGACAAGAATTGTTGACGGGCAGTTTAAAGAAATTCATTTAACACCCAATGACGTCGTGATTTTTTCGGCCGATCCAATCCCCGGCAATGAAGTTTCGGTATACGCTTTAGTTGATGACATTGCCAGAATTGGTTCAAGGGTAATCTATTCGGAGCTCTCCGATGCATTTCATGTTTCCGGACATGCCTCGTCCGAAGATTTGACGTTGATGATGAATTTAGTCAACCCCAAAATAGTTTTACCGATTGGCGGAACGTTTCGACAAATGGTGCAATACCGAAGTTTGGCGGAGAAACAGGGTTTTGAGCCAAAAAATATTCTGCTTTTGGAAGATGGACAGGAAGTTATTTTTAACCAAAACGGCGCCAGACTGGGCCGGAAATTAAATTTGGAAAATGTTTATGTCGACCAAATTTCCGGCGAAGAAGTCGAAGGCTTTGTGCTTCGGGACAGGCAAAGATTGGCAACAGACGGAGTAGTGGTGATACTCTCGGAAATTGCTTTAAGCGGCAGGATTGACAATTTGGACATTATCGTCAAAGGACTTTCTCAGCAAGAAACAGTTGATATTCAAACTAGCCTAGCTAAAGAAATTAAAGAGAAAATGACGCAAAGGCAAGGTATCAGAGACAGATTCTTAATGCGTAAAGCCATCAGCGACATCGCAGAAAAATTCATCTTTAGGAAACTGCGCAAACACCCGTTAATTCTTCCGGTAGCGATAGAAGTTTAAGCTGTTTCTCAGAAATCTAGTCTAATATTTAATTGAGCGCTTCGAGGGGCAACTTGAAGCGCTTTTTTTTTGCAAAATTAAGGATTGAACTTGTAGTCCTTGGGTAAAATATCTATAATGTTTTATATGGCCAGAAGGCATTATCAAAAACATAAATTAAAGATTAAGCTTAAGAAAAACACGGTTTATTCAATTGTGGCTTTTTTGGTTATCCTGGGAGGGTTTTTATTGGGGCTGTCTTATACCCGCAATGGTTCGTCTTTTACTTCTCTAAACGATTACGTAATTGCTTATTTTGGCATGCTTGGACTTTTACTCCCGGTGCTTTTAGTGCTTTTCGGTTTCTTCTTTTTAAAACTGAAATTTTTTCTTTCCAAGCCTAACGTGGCCATCGGCTTTTTAATTTTCTTCGTTTCGCTGTTGGGACTGGCCAAAGCCGGTTCGTCCGGACTGTATCTAAACCAGTTGCTGTCGGAGATAATTACCGGAACGGGCGCATTTTTGGTTTATCTGGCCGGCGTGTTTGTCGGAGCGGTGGTTTTTTTTGACACTTCGGTAGACGAAGTGGTAGCGTTTTTCGGTTCGATTCTGAAACTTTTACAAAAACTTGTTCCAAGTCGTGCTTTATCTTTTTTCAAGAAAAAACCCTCCGGTTTGGAAAAACAGATGGTGATTAAAGGGATGGGCAATAAAGAAGTGCCAATGCCTAAAGAAGTTAAAATCAATGCCGGCGCGCCGCTTAAAAAAGGCGAGGCGCCTTTAATTTCGGACAAACTGGTGATGAACGCGCCGGGTAGAACCGGGATTTGGCATTTGCCGCCTTTGGATTTATTGTCGAATGAATCAACGCAAAAAGCCGATCGTGGAGACGTTAAAAAAGTGGCCGCTAAAATTGAAGAAACGCTCAAAAGTTTTGGTATCGGAGCCAGAGTGGTCGAAGTCAATCTTGGCCCGGCAGTTACCCAATACGCTTTACAAATTCCGCTGGGGACAAAAGTTTCCAAAATTACCAATTTAGCTAACGACCTGGCGTTAAATACCGAAGCGCCGACCGGTCAAATCAGAATTGAAGCGCCGATTCCCGGCCGGAATTTGGTCGGCATCGAAATTCCGAACCGCAGTTTGGAAATCGTTACTTTGCGGACCATGCTTTCTTCGGATTTGATGCGTAAACACAAATCAAAATTGGCGGTGTCGCTTGGCTTGGATGTTTCGGGCAATCCTTTAATGGCCGATATCGGCAAAATGCCGCATGTGCTGATTGCCGGAACGACCGGCTCGGGAAAATCGGTGCTCATCAATTCTTTTATCGCCTCGCTTTTATTCCGCGCCACTCCCGACGAATTAAAACTCATCCTTGTTGATCCGAAACGGGTCGAACTCACCGGTTATAATGGCATTCCGCATTTGATGACGCCGGTAATTGTGGAAGTCGATCAGATTTTGGCGTCGCTCAAATGGGCGTTGGGAGAAATGGACAGGCGCTATAAAACTTTTGCCGAACACGGCGTCCGCAATATCGACGGTTATAATGAGCTAGCCGGTTTCCAAACTTTGCCGTATATCGTCGTTTTCATTGACGAGCTGGCGGACTTGATGGCTTACGCGCCGGTTGAGGTTGAGGATGCCATTGCCAGGCTCGCCCAGATGGCCAGAGCCACCGGAATCCATTTAGTGGTTTCTACTCAGCGTCCGTCGGTAGATGTTATTACCGGTTTAATTAAAGCCAATATCCCTTGCCGAATTGCCTTTAACGTTTCTTCGATGATTGATTCCAGGGTTATTATCGATATGCCGGGGGCAGAAAAATTATTGGGACGGGGAGACATGTTGTATATTCCACCGGAACAGGCCAAACCAACCCGTATTCAGGGTGCCTTTGTTTCGGAAAAGGAAGTAAAAAGACTGGTCGATTTTCTCAAGAACGAAAATCCGCCGGTTGAATATACCGAAGAAGTGCTGGCCGAGCCGCTGGTGGTTAAAAGGGGTATGGCCTCAACCGGTGAAGGTGGCCGTGATGCTTTATTCGCCGAGTCAATCCGGGTAATTTGCCAGCATGATAAAGCCTCGGCCTCACTTTTACAAAGAAGGTTGTCAATTGGTTATTCCAGGGCTGCCAGAATTTTAGATCAGTTGGAAGCTGTGGGAGTGGTTGGGCGGGCTGAAGGCAGTAAGCCGCGCGACGTTTTAATTCGTGACGCCGAAGAGTTTATCCAAACCCTAGAATAACCCCCAATTTATGATTAAATCCGGAGAGAAATTACAACAGGCAAGGATTGAAAAAGGTTTAAACTTGGAAGATGTTGCCAAGGCAACCAAAATTAAAAGTCAATTTTTGTCTTATATTGAAGAGGGTAATTATCAAAAACTTCCCTCGGCTTCCTATGCTTATGGTTTTGTCCGCAATTATGCCCGTTATCTTGGGCTTTCCGATCAGGAAATCTTGGCGCTTTTTAGACGTGAATTTGATGAAGATAAGGCTTATCGCGTGTTGCCTAAAGGATTGGAAGAACGCACCGAATTTCCAATTGTCAGATTTAAAGCAAAACAGACAATTTTTCTCTGTGCGATAGCCTTTATTCTATTGGCCGGATATCTATTATTTCAGTACCGCGATGCGTTTTTAAATCCGCCGTTAACCATCTCTTCTCCTAAAAACATGAGTAGTATTACTTCATCTCAAGTCACCGTTTCCGGACAGACCGATCCTAACGCTACGGTTTATGTCGAAAAAAATGCGGTTTCGGTCGATGAAAATGGTAATTTCCAAAAAGTAATTACGGTTTTTCCGGGAATAACGACGATAACAGTCAGAGTGGTTAACCGTTTTTCTAAAGAAACAGATAAAAAGATCCAAATTGATGTAAAGACAGGGACTTGACATCAGGGCTCAATTAAGATAGTTTTATCTTACGACATGATAGATCCTGCCCAAACAGCTTTGTTTATCGTTATCATTATCCTAACGGTTCTGTTAGTGATATTAGGCGTTCAAGTTTTTTTCATTCTCCGCGAGCTTCGAAAGACCATTGGCAAAGTCAATAAAGTTTTGGATGATACTAGTTTAATTACCGAAAGCGTTTCCAAGCCAATAGCATCTTTATCAACTTTAACAATGGGGTTAAAAACTGGTGCCACTATTGCCCGAATTCTTAATGGCGGTAAGCATCATAAGGAGAAAAAGGATGAATGATAATAAATTTACCACAGGTTTATTGTTGGGATTGATTTTAGGCGGAGGCGCCGTTTTTTTATTGGGAACCAGGACCGGCAAAAACCTGTTGAAAATTGTTTCCGAACGGGGCATGGATGGATTGGTGGAGCTTTTGGAAGAATATAATTTTGATGATTTAGAAGAGGAAGAAATGGCAGATGAAGGTGAAATTCCGGCGGAAGAAGTTCAACCGGAGTCAAAAGAAGAAACATCGAGTCATCAATCCGAGAAAAAGGATTCGTCCCCAAAAAAGCACTTCTTCAAAAGAATCAGGAAATAATTTATTGGCCGTATTTGGCAATGTTGGCTTCGTGCCCCTGAAGAGTAGTGGCAAAATGTAAGTGCCCTTGTTTGTCGGCAAAGAAGTACAGATAATCGGTTTTGGCCGGATTCAAAGCAGCTTCAATTGCGGACAAGCCCGGATTACTAATCGGTCCTGGCGGAAGGCCGGGATTTTTCCTGGTATTGTACGGAGAGTCAATCTCTAGATCGGCAGCGGTTAAATCTTTTTTCCACCAGGTCTTGGTATCCGGCTGATAACCCAAAGCATACATGACGGTTGGATCGGAGCCCAAAGCCATTCCAATGTTTAGCCTGTTGATAAACACCGAAGCGACTAATGGCCGGTCCTGGGCAAACATTGCTTCTCTTTCGATAATAGAAGCAAGGATAATTGTTTGAGCATCAGTTAAGTTAGTTGTCTTCTCGTTTCTAACGCTATCGTATTTGGTTTGGAAATTATTTTTCATCAGCGTTATGACCGTATTCACATCGGCGTCCCGCGGGATTAAATAAGTATCGGGGAATAGGTATCCCTCGTTGGCGTCTAATGCGGCGCGCCAGGATTCATTATAACTGGGAAGTTTCTCTTTGAATAGGTCGGCAATTTCGTCTGCCCGGTATCCTTCCGGAATCGTTACCCAAATATCTAATGTTCCATGGGTCAGGTCACTGGCTACCTCACTCATCGTCATTGCCGGGTTTAGGCGGAAATCCCCCGCCTGGATTTGCTTATCCAAGCCGTTAATTCTGGCGTATAAGAAGAAAACAATCGGGTCGCGGATTAATCCGGCGGTTTTTAAATTATTGGCAATTTCCCTGACACCCTCACTTTTATCAATCACAAATATTTTGGGAGCTTTGTCGCTACTATTGGCTGCCAATAGCCCATTTTGCCACCAGAGGAAAATTCCGACTGCCAGAACTACTAAAATCGTAATTAAAGCAACTAACCTTTTCATGTGTATTTAACAATTGGGAAGTTCACTAGTGAGTCTTTCCCTTCCTTAAGATTATACACATTTTCGCTAAAAAGTGTATAGATGGTTTCATTTTTCAAAACCTTATCGCCGATTTTTTTGTTTAAGTAAATTCCGGCGCCTTTCTGTTTTGGGGCGCCTAAAATTTTAGCAATGGCGGTGATGTTTTTACAATTTAATTCCTTAACAACTCCGCTTTTATCGGCTTTTTCTTCAAAGGCATTTTTACCCAGGCGTAATTTATCACTTTTAACATTTGGATTTCCTCCCTGTGCTTCAACAATTTGTTTAAATTTTTCCAGAGCTCTGCCTGACTGTAAAATATCCAAAGCCCAGCCGTAAGTATTGCCGTAAATTTCTTTTATTGATTTGCGCAGCTCTTGAGGACTATCTTCAAGACATAGCTCCAGAAGGTTACTGGCTAAATTAATCGCTCTGACTTCCAAATCCAAAGGCCTATCTTTAGTTTGCTCTAACACTTTTAATGATTCCCTAATCTCCAGAACCGGTCCAATGCCGCGTCCTGCCGGCTCTTCGGTGTGGTGAATTAGCACTTTGAGCCTAATTTTAAATTTCTTGGCCAAAAAGTTAAATTTTGCTTGGATTCGTTGAGCATCTTTTAAGCTGTGTGCCTTAACAGTTCTGCCATAAGGGAGATCAATCACAACATGGTTACTGCCGAAAGCAATTTTTTTGGCCATAATTGACACCAGAATTTTATCGAAGCTTTCAAACACTAACGGTTTTTCAACTTGGATAATAAGGTCGTCGGCCGGGGCAATTTTAAAACTGCCTCCCCAAACAATGCAACCGTTAGTCTTGTTAACAACGTCGTAAATCTGTTTTTCGGTTAGCTCCACCGGAGCTAAAACTTCCATGTCATCGGCAGTTCCGTCGGGAGTGGTAATTGCGCGAGAAGAACTTTTAGGAATTTTAAAACCTGCGGCGGCCACAATAGCAACAACTATGGGTGTCGTTCTGGTTCCCGGGACTCCGCCGATAGAATGCTTGTCGGCAATAATTCCTTTAAATTGTAATTTGTGTCCGGTTTCAACCATGGCTTTGGTTAAGTAGTAAAGTTCTTGATTACTAAAGCCTTCGGAGTACCCGGAAGCGGCAAAATAAGTAGTTAAAATCTCTCCGAGTCTTTGCCGAGAGATTTGGTCCATGATGGCATAGATTTCTTTGTAAGTTAAATTTTTGCCTAAAATCTTTTTACGGATAGCATTAACTGCTTGTTCTTTCTCGTCTATCATACTTGCCGGGAGACAGTTCTAATAAAAGATTTAATTATTGTTTCCAAGAAGAAAAGGGTGTCATTAATCACCCTTCTGATAGTTGGCCAAATTTGGATTAAGATGCGTAATAAGAAAGGTTTTTCGTTCATATTTTTTCCACTTTCGTTTTAACCACCAATCTTTTCCAAGTTGTGCCGGGCGGTGTGCAAGTGACCAGAGTTAAATAACTATCGTCAAAGCTTTGTTCCAAAATAGAAGTGTTCTCCGGGTCAACGACGGTAATATTTTGCACTTGATATTTGTAAGTAGATTTACCGACATTAACGATAATTTCATCGCCGGGGGATAACTCATACAGATAAGTAAAAACGGTTTTGTAACTTTTGGCATCGTAGAGTTGAGGTAGGGTGGAATGTCCAAAAACTACCGCATTACCTTTCTCGCCGGGAATAGCGGTCCCACCATAATTTACCAAATGACTGGCTAAATCATTATCAACCGTTGATACGACAGCATTGACTATGTTTAATTTAGGGATTGATAAGGAGTAAGTTGTTACTTGCTGTTTTGTATTCGATTGCCTTTTAAAATTAGGAAACCAATTATCAGCATTATTATAGTCAACGCCGCTAAGCGTGTTTGAGGCTTCGGCCAAAAGAGTTTGAAAAGTTGAGCTATTTACAATAGTGCTTTGCGGGATCGGGGAGCTAATATTTTGACTGGCAAATACCGGCGCAAAATAGATTTGCCAAGAAATTAACGGTAGAAAAACGTAAGCCGTGATTACTAGTCCTATCGCAAAAATTCCTAACCCGATTAAGCGGGTGAATTTCTTCTTTCTATTTCCTTGGGCTTTTTTGTAATAAACTTTTGGCATTATTTGGCAGTGATTTGGATTGTGATATTTTTAGGATTACCCGGCAGGTTGGTGGATAAGAAAGGAAGGCTTGGTTTTAGCTCAATGCCGACGTTTTCAACTTGAGAAAGACTGGAGAGTATGCTTCTGGCTTTGGTTAGCGAAGTCCCGGCAATTTGTTTGGCTATTTGGTTATTATCGAATTTGGGCAAAAGATTAGCACTAATTGCTAAATCTGCGGAGACGTCCCCGTTGTCGGCAACCGTAATATTTTTGGCGTTAACCGAAAGATTGTTTTTGCTAAGTTGAGTATTGCCACTGCTAAAAAGCGAATTGGCAACGGATAACATATCCGAAGCGTTGTAAGTTAAGCTTTGAAAATCGACCGTACCTTTTAGCGTTACACTGCTGGCCTGGTCCCCGGCATTTTTATCGAAGCTTTTATTGCTAATTGTTTCGCTGGTAAAACCGGACAATAAGACATTATCTCCCGTAACTTTGCTTTGCAGGTCGTTTTTAGCCTTGCTTTCAAGCTGTTTAGGCAATCCGTCTAAAAGTTTTTGAATGTCGTCTTTAGAGACAACCGTGACGGTTTTTTTGGCTCCGCCGGAAAACGCATTATCGTTTTTGGCGGCCACATCCCCAAGTGAATAATCGCCGACGCTGAATTTAGTTCCGGACGGTAAATTATAGTTTTGGCCGATATCGGAAGCCGTTATATTCACCGTGGCAGTCCCGGGGGTTTGATTAGAAGCATCTCCGGACGCCGAAGCCACTGAGGTGTCGCTGTCCAGAGTAAAACTTAAATTATCTGGAGAAGTAATAGTTGTTCCGGAGGGCAAATCGATTGGGTTACTGGTGGCGTTAAAAATGGTTACGGAACCCTTAGCGGCAGTGCCGATATCTTTTGTGCCACTGGAATTAACAGACATACTGCCGTCTTCGGAAACGGAAACCGGTTGCGAAGCAATAACACTGCTGGCAATATCCGTGGCTTTATTTGAAGAAAAAGTAACCGAGGTAGTTTTCTGGTCGGATTTAGGATTAACCAAAAGCGTTACGGTTGCTTGGGCGTTGAAAATTAAGAAGAATGCTCCCAGCAAAAGTAGAATCACAATTGCGGCAGGAATAATTAGCACGGCATTTCGTTTTGATTTTCCGGCCGGATTGAATTTTTTGAAGAAGTTTATTATTGATACTCTAGCTTTAGCAGCTGTTAGGAGAGCAGTTCGTACCAATCCTGTTTTTGTTTCTTCTTCGATTTTTTCTTCTTCGGGAATTTCATTGAATTCCTCTTTAATTACTTCGTCCGGCACTTTTTTCATTACCGGTTCGGGCTCCGGTTTTGCGCTTTTAGCGATATCGACTCCTTCGGCAAAGCCGAAATAAGCCAGTGAGTCGTCGGGGCTAATATAATCAGGTTTGTTGGTTGCGTTGACTGTTGCTCCTTCACTAGTTCCTACCGATTCGCCCGTTGCTTTTTCCCTTTCCTTGGCTTCCGACGCTGCAACCTTAGCGTTTATTTCCTCAAATTCTTTCGGTGTTTGGACCGGTTCGAAATTTGAAAATTCCTCAGGAGAGATCTTTTTTGGTTGTTCATCGAAATCCACATTTTGCGAATCATAGATTAGTTGGGCGCCCATTTGAGTAGCGGCGCCTAAAAGCATGGCCTTAATTGATGCATCTTTGGGTAGGGTGGTAATTTGCGGCAGGTGCAGAAACGGTAAGCTTTTGCTCCATGGATGCCCGATAAACTCTTGGGTTATTTCTTCGTCATCAGCTCCGTAGATAACCACCCGGGATGGCATTGCTTCAGTAGCCTGAAAATGTTTTAGAAGCGTGTCAACCGTAAATGGAGCAGATTCGTGGATTTCCGAAGATTTGGTCTCGATAATTTTACCGCTTTTAACCAAGGAAACGGTAATAAATTTTGTTCCCATATCCACCAAAACTGCGGTAACTGGTGCGCCTTCCTCCTGCTGTAAGAGATTAATAACGCTTTCGCTGGAAACCAAAAAACCAATCGGCTCAAGCGCCAATTCGTCGCTAGCTTTTTTTAGTTTTTCCAAATACTCCTTTTTAATTTTATTGTCTTCAATCCAATTTTCTTTTAATCCGAAGATGGTTTTGTGGCTTTCGACATTATCCGGTAGGACATTTTCCGCCTGGCTAATCGATTTATCCAAAACCTCCAGAAATTGTTCGGTCGTAGCGTCTTCAATCGTATTGTCAAAATCTTCTTCCCCATGTCCCAGGTATTTGATGACATTGCCCGATTTGGCAAATAAGATTGAGGTGGCTCGTTCATTCCTTAGCACCAGAGCCATATAGTATTCCGGTTTAACCTTACTGTCTAAAAAAGGCAACTTCATAATTAGCCGACAACGGCATAGATTCGGCGCTGTCCGTGGCCGATATTCTCCTGCTTTATTATTTTAAACTTTTTAATTTCACCTGTAAAATTTACATGAGGTCCTCCGCAGAATTCTTTGGAGTAGTCGCCGACAAAATAAACCTTAACATTGTCAGCGTATTTTTCGTCAAACAAGCCGATTGCCCCCAGTTGTTTGGCTTTGGCAAGCGGTAGAATTTCGAAATGTACGGGTAAATTCTCTTTAATTTTTTCGTTGACGGTGGCCTCAATTTGAGTAATTTCGTTATCCTCTAGCTTCCGATCGAAGTTGAAATCAAATCTTACCCGTTCACTTGTTATGTTCGAACCTGTTTGATGGAGTTGTTCTCCAAACATGTCTCGTAAGGCTTTATGTAAAAGGTGAGTAGCGGTATGTCCCATGATAGTTTTTTCGGCATGGTCGGCTAAACCGCCTTTGAATTTTTGTTCGGCGCCGGCTCTGGATAATTTTTGGTGTTCTTCCATCTTTTTGGCAAATTCCTGCTCGTTAAAAACATAACCTAATCCTCTGATTTGAGTTGGAGAAAGACCATGTGTTGTATACATTCTAAAGGCATCATCGGCAGAAATTTCTTTAGTATTTTTCGTTCCTCCTGTAGTTTTTAGTAGCTTTTCCGCTTCACTAATTGTTCTTTGGTAGTTTTGTAGTTCTTCTAAAATGACATTTTTTATTTCCTCATATTTTTCTTTTAAATCTTCGTCAGTCGTTGAGTATTGTTCAACAATTTTTTCTATTACTGTTGTAATATTCTCGCCGTCCAAGATGCGGAAATTATCGAGTGCACGCCTAATTAGTCTTCGTAAAATATACCCTTGCTCGGTCTTCGCTGGTTTGATGCTGGCAGCAGCAATAAACGTCGATGCTACTAGATGGTCGGCGATAATCTGCATTTCCTTTTTGTTTTGGTCATAAGTCTTACCACTTTCGTCCTCAATAGTTTTTATTATCGAGGCAAAAAGGGAAGTCTGGAAAACGTCGGACTTATTTTCAACCGCCGCCAATAATCTCTCGACGCCCCCGCCATAATCAACATTTTTTTGCGGTAGTTCTTCGAAACTTTGCTCCGTTTTTCGATATTGCATAAAAACAGAATTCGCAATTTCCATAAACTTACCGCATTTGCAGTCAATCGGATTGTCCTTGCATTCGGGTTGATGTTCGACTTCGTCAAAACGATAATAAACTTCGGTGTCAGGTCCGCCGATTTCGCCGACTGGCATATTTTTAGGAAGACCACTACGTGACCACCAATCTGTATCGTCAAAAGTTATTTTTTCTTTCGGATTAAATCCGTCTTTTTTCAGGATTTCCGCCCAAATTCCATATGCTTCTTCGTCTTTTTGAATATTTCCGTAGCCGTTAAAAACAGTAATAAACAGTTTCTCCTTGGGGAGTCCGAACTCTTTTATCAAAAGCTCCCATAGCCAGGGAATTTCTTCGTTTTTAAAATAATCTCCAAGAGACCAATTGCCAAGCATTCGGAAAAATGTCTCGTGACGGTTGTCTCCGACTTCCTCGATATCAACCGCCCGGAAACAATTCTGAACATCAACCAATCTTTTTCCGGCAGGATGTTGTTCGCCCATTAGATAGGAGACTAAAGGTTGCATCCCCGCGGATGTGAAAAGCGTAGTTGGGTCGTTTTCCGGAATCAGCGGAGAATTAGCAATGCGTTTGTGCCCGCGTTTTTCAAAAAAACTAATGTAGATATCAATAATTTCTCTAGCTGTCATTACTACTCATTATATCAGTCTAAAGCGAATTTAAACAAACAAAAAATAGAGGCCCCGCATGTTTGCCCAAGCAAGGCCTCCGCGCAAAATTATAAACTTTCATTTCAGAAAGTCAATCCTCGAAAAGTTTCTAGAACATTTACCCCTTGACACAAACTCAAGATGTATGATATAAAAACAATCACTCTATAGGAATCAATGGAAAAGGTGAAAAACCTTTCCCATTTTTTTGGCATCTGCCATCTTTCTATAAGACGGATTTATAAATTAGTTTTGGGGAATTTATCTAATGGCAAAAAAAAGCAACAACGACAATACGAATCAACCAAGAACTAACTGGGGAAAAGACTTTTCTTTACTTCCGAATTTAGATCTTCTTGCTATTCAAAAGCAATCTTATAAGTGGTTTTTGGAGCAAGGTATTAAGGAAGTCCTCCAAGAAATTTCCCCGATTGATGACTTCACCGAAAAGAACTGGACCCTCGAACTAAAAGACTACAGAATCGGAAAAACAACCAACACACCGGAGATTGCACTCTCCAAAGGTGTGACTTTTGATGCTCCTTTATACGTTAATGCGACCTTAACCAATAAAAAAACCGGAGCTACCTATGACCAGGAAGTTTTCTTGGGTGACATTCCGCAAATGACCGAGCGCGCAACTTTTGTTATCAACGGGATCGAAAGAGCGGTTGTTAATCAATTGGTTAGAAGTCCAGGAGTTTTCTTTACCGCCACTCAGGATAATGTTACCGGAAAAACTCTTTATAACGCCGAAATTAGACCCGTGCACGGCAGCTGGCTGGAATTCATCACTACCCGTCACGAAACCGTGATGGTCAAAATTGACCGGCGCCGAAAGTTTTTGGTCACCACCTTTCTTCGAGCTTTAGGCATTTCTTCAAACGATGACATTAAAAACAGATTTAGAGACGTTGAGACCGACGGTAAAACCCAATTTATCGAAAATACCTTGCTTAAAGATGAAACTACCGATGCGCAAGAAGCTCTAATTGAAATTTTCCGCAAAATGCACCCCGGTGAGCCGGTTGTTTTGGATAAAGTCCGGGAAAATTTCCTCGGGATGTTTTTTAATAATAGAAGATATGATTTGGGAGCGGTCGGACGATACAAAATCAATAAGAAATTAGACGGCACCGCCGGATTCCACGCGCCAAATTTAGACACCAAGATTTTAACCGTTGAAGATATTATCGGTACCATTTCCTTTCTCATTAAATTGGCCCAAGGCACAGAAGGCATCGACGACATCGATTCCTTAGCTAACCGCAGAGTCAGATGTGTCGGCGAATTAGTTGCCACGACCGCTTTCCGCATCGGCGCGTTAAGGCTCGAGAGAAGCGTTAAAGAAAGAATGAGTTTAATCCAGCCCGACGTGCCGGTTTCCATCGGTGGACTAATTAACGCCCGGCCGATTATGGCGGCCATTAACGAATTCTTCCGCACTTCACAGCTATCAACTATTTTGGACCAGACTAATCCGTTGTCCGAAATCGATAATTTAAACCGCTTAACGGTGATGGGAACCGGCGGAATCAGTAGGGAACGCGCGGCCTTTTCCATCCGCGATATCAACAGCTCGCAGTATTCCCGGATTTGTCCGATCCGAAGCCCTGAAGGCCCAAACATCGGCTTGGTCACGTATTTGGCTTTATACGCTAAAGTCAACGAATTTGGCTTTTTGGAAGCGCCCTACCGCAAAGTCGTGCATGAAAAACGCGGCAAGGACATTAAATCCATCGCCACCAACGAAATAGTTTATCTTTCGGCCGACGACGAAAGAAAACATTACATCACCGACGCCCAAGTAGTGACAGCGGATAATAAAATTATTGACGAAAGAGTTCCGGTCAGGTTTAACGGCGAATTTATGGAGTCGGCCAAAGAAGCAGTCGAATATGTTGATTTGGTGCCGCGCCAAGTAGTTGGCAGCGCCGCCTCTTTAATTCCGTTTGTCAGTCATGATGAGGCCAACCGTGCTTTGATGGGCACGCATATGCAGTGTCAGGCAGTGCCTTTAATTTCTCCACAAAGCCCGGTGGTGGGAACCGGTATGGAAGGGTTAATTTCGCAGATGATGGGCCGGGTTATTTACGTACCTTATGACGCCCAAGTAACGTATGCCGATGCACAAAAAATTATCATCAAGGGCAAGGGTCAAAAAGAAGAAACTTTTAAAGTCTTTTCTTTCCAGAGAACTTCCCAAGCCACCGCCTACACGCAAAGAACCATGGTTAAAACCGGACAGAAAGTTAAAAAAGGCGACCTTTTAATCGACGGACCGGCTTCACAAAACGGGGAACTGGCTTTAGGCCAAAATCTGTTAATCGCTTACACTTCTTTGGACGGCTTGGGTTATGAAGACGGTATTGTTATTTCGGACAGAATGGTTAAAGAAGATTTGCTGTCTTCAATTCACATTGAAAGATACGAATCGGCAGTGGTGGAAACCAAATTGGGGCCGGAAGAAACCACCCGCGATATCCCCAATGTTTCGGAAGAGGATTTGGCCAATTTGGACGAAGAGGGAATTGTGGTTATCGGTTCGGAAGTTTCGCCGGGCGATATTTTGGTCGGAAAAATCGCGCCCAAAGGCGAAACCGAGCTTTCCGCCGAAGAAAGATTGTTACGCGCTATTTTTGGCGAGCAAGCCAGGGAGGTCCGGGATACTTCGCTTCGTATGCCGCACGGCGAAAGAGGCACGGTTATCGATGTGCAGATTCTGGACCGAAAAAAAGGCGACGAACTGGAGCCGGGCACGATGCGCAAGATTTTGGTGGAAGTGGCACAACTTCGCCACGTGGTTATCGGCGACAAACTGGCCGGACGACACGGCAACAAAGGCGTTATCTCCAAAATTCTGCCGGAAGTGGATATGCCGCATTTGGCGGACGGCACGCCGGTTGATATCATTATTTCTCCGATTTCCGTTTTGGCTCGTATGAATTTGGGCCAGCTGTTGGAAGCGCATCTGGGCTGGGCGGAAATCAATTTGGGCGAAAAAATTTCGGCGCCGGTTTTTGAAGAAATCAACGAAGATAAAATTATTTCCGAACTCAAAAAAGCCGGGCTGCCGGTGGAGGGTAAAACCATTCTTTACGACGGACGAACCGGCGAGCCCTACGAAAATCCGGCGGCGGTCGGAATTGAATACATGATGAAATTAATCCACATGGTTGAGGATAAGACGCATGCCCGCTCGACCGGACCATACTCATTAGTTACCCAACAGCCTTTGGGCGGAAAAGCGCAAATGGGCGGACAGCGTTTGGGAGAAATGGAAGTCTGGGCACTGGAAGCGCACCGGGCCAGATACACTTTGCAGGAAATGCTGACGACCAAATCTGACGATGTAGTCGGAAGGGCCAAAGCTTTTGAAGCCATCGTCAAAGGAATGGATATTCCCACGCCAAAAGTGCCGGAGTCATTTAAAGTTTTAATTAAAGAACTTAACGCTTTGGGTTTAAATGTAGTGCCGGTCGGGGCGACAGTGGTTAAAGCGCCCGTCGACGCACCTGTAGAGTCAATTGAAGTGGAAAAAGAACAAGAGGCAGTGGCGGGCGAAGCCAAAGAGCTGGAAAAAGAGTTAGGCGGGACAGACGTGGTTGAAGAAGGCAGCGTTTCCGCCGGCACGCCGCTTCAAGAAGCAGGGACTCAAGCAGAAACGGAGGCAGGAACAAATGAATAACGATAAGAAAAATAAAGATATTACCATTTTGGATTTTAAATCGCTAAAGCTTTTGTTAGCCGCCAAAGAGGATATTCTGAATTGGTCTTACGGTGAAATTACCAAGCCGGAAACCATCAATTACCGCACTTTAAAGCCGGAAAAAGACGGGCTGTTTGACGAAAGAATTTTTGGACCGACCAAAGACTGGGAATGTTACTGCGGAAAATACAAAAGAATTAGAAATAGAGGCATTATTTGCGATAAGTGCGGCGTTGAAGTGACACTCTCAAGAGTCAGACGCGAAAGAATGGGACACATTACACTCGCTTCTCCGGTGGCGCATGTTTGGTTCTTTAAAGGTTCGTCTTCGCCGTTGTCGCTGATTTTGGATATGTCGCAAAAAAGTTTGGAAGGCGTCATTTATTACGCTTCATATTTAGTAACCGAGTTGGACGAAGAAAAGAAAAAGAAAGGCTTGGAAGAGTTGGGTAAAACTATTGAACAAAGAAAAGCGGCGCAACAAAAAGAAATCGAGACCGAAGAAAAAACGATTGAAAAGGAATTGCAGGATAAATTAAAAGACGCTTCCAAAATCAAAGTTAAGGGCGAGCAAAAACAATTAATGAGCCAGGAGTTTGAGTTGCAAAGAAGACAAAGAATCGCCCGTTTGGAAGAAAGAGCTGCAGGTGAAGCGAAGAAACTCGATGAAATTCAGGACGCTTTGACCAAACTGATCAGAAGTCTTAAAGTCGGCAGCGTTTTATCGGAAGACGAATATTTCAAACTTTTGGAATACGATATTCCGGTTTTTTTCACCATTAAAACCGGCGCCGAAGGTTTAATGGAGTTAGTGAATAAGATTGATTTGGCGGCCCTGATTGTAACACTGCGCGAGGAAACAGCCAAATCCAAAGGGCAAAGATATTTCAAATTAATCAAAAGATTAAGACTGTTGGAATCGATGCGCAAAGCCGGAGTTAGTCCGATTTCCATGGTGCTTTCGGTCTTACCGGTGATTCCTCCGGACCTTCGACCGATGGTGCAGTTGGCCGGCGGAAGATTTGCCACTTCGGATTTAAACGATTTATATAGAAGGGTAATTAACAGAAATAATCGATTAAAGCACTTAATTTCCTTGGGTGCGCCGGAAATAATTTTGCGAAACGAAAAAAGAATGCTGCAGGAGTCGGTCGATTCCTTAATTGACGCGTCACAACGCTCCAGCCAGGTTGTCGCGTCGCCGCTTCGCTCACTTTCCGATATGTTAAGAGGAAAACAGGGAAGATTCAGACAAAATTTATTGGGTAAAAGAGTTGATTATTCCGGCCGCAGTGTTATCGTTGTCGGACCGGAACTGACTCTTTCGCAATGCGGATTGCCAAAAGAAATGGCTTTGGAAATGTTTAAGCCGTTTGTTTTAAGGGAAGTAATTGTTCGGGGATATGCTCCAAATATCAAATCCGCCAAGCGGTTTATCGAAAAAAGAAGCCCGGAAGTGTTCGACATTTTGGAAGAAATCACCCGCAACCATCCGGTGCTTTTAAACCGTGCGCCAACGCTGCATAAGCTCGGCATTCAAGCTTTTTATCCAGTTCTAATTGAAGGTAGCGCAATCTCTTTGCATCCTTGCGTTTGTGCCGGTTACAACGCGGATTTTGACGGCGACCAGATGGCGGTGCATATTCCGTTGTCCGCCAAAGCGCAGGAAGAAGCGATAACTCTGATGATGCCAAGACAAAATTTGTTAAAGCCGGCCGACGGCAGCCCGATTACTTTGCCCAATAAAGAAATGGCAGTCGGGGTTTTCTATTTAACGACCATCGACGAGTCTTCCCGCAAGGAAGAATTACCGACTTTTGGGCAGCTCAATGAAGCCCATCTTTCTTTTTCTTTAGGCAAAATTAAATTAAGAGAACCAATTAATGTCCGAATCGACAAAGAATTAACCGAAACGACCGTCGGGAGATTAATGTTCAACGAACGCTTGCCAAAAGAATTCGGTTTTATTAACGAGCCGATTAAAGCCTCGGGAATTAAAAGATTAATTACCAGCGCCATCAAAAAATACAGTTCGGAAGAAGTCGAACTGATGATTGATAGCATTAAAGCGCTTGGATTTTACGGTTCGACCGTTTCGGGAATTTCGGTTTCGGTTTTTGACAACAAAATGGTACCGGAGAAAAATAGTTTAATCGCCGAAGCGGAAGGAAAAGTCGCCAGCGTGCAAGCAAATTATCAGGAAGGACTGATTACCGGAGAAGAAAGAAAACGACTTTCGAATGACATTTGGTTGGCTACCACCGATAAGATTGCCGATTTAACTTGGAATAATCTCCAGCCCGATAATATGATTAAAGTGATTATTGATTCCGAAGGAGCCAGAGCCGGAAAAGAACAGTTAAAACAGCTTTCGGCCATGAGAGGTCTTATTTTAGACCCGTTGGGCAAGATTGTTGAGCTGCCGATTAAATCAAATTTTAGAGAAGGACTGTCAATTTTTGAATACGTCGCATCAGCTAGGGGTTCCAGAAAAGGTTTAACCGATTCGGCTCTAAAAACCGCCAATGCCGGATATTTGACTCGAAGATTGGTGGACGTTTCTCATGATGTAATTACCAGAGCCGAAGATTGCGGCACCAACGAAGGTATCTTGATGTCTGTCGGCGAACAGGGGAGAACTGCCGCTTTTGCCGACCGGATTTTAGGCAGATTTGTGACTGAAAAAGTCGTTTCCAAGAAAAACAAAAAGGAAATTGTTAAAGCCGGCGAGGAAATTAACGAAGAAAAAGCTAAGCAAATTGTGGATAACGAAATAACGGAAGTAACCGTTAGAAGCCCCATTACCTGCAAATTGGAATACGGAATTTGCGCCAAATGCTATGGTTGGGATTTTTCCACCAAGCGAACGGTCAATTTGGGAGTGCCGGTTGGAGTCATCGCCGCCCAATCAATCGGAGAGCCGGGCACTCAGTTAACCATGCGGGTTAGACATTTCGGCGGAGTCGTTATGTCAGACGTGACACAAGGCTTACCAAGAGTAGAAGAGCTATTCGAAATGCGCACGCCGAAGAATTTGTCGCCGGTTTCGGAGCTGACCGGAAAAGTTGCGGTTGAAACCGGTGAAGACGGCTACGTGGTTACCGTTAAAAGTTCCAAAACCAAACCAGCCGACGAAAAAGAATATTTTGTCCCGATGGCGTCAACCTTAAACGTGGCCGACGGCGACGAGATTTTGGCCGGAACTCAGTTGGCGCAGGGCTATCTTGATCCAAAAGAAGTTTTAAAAATTAAAGGTCTGGTTGACGGACAACGTTATGTGATCGGCGAAGCGCAAAAAGTTTACGAGTCACAGGGAATCGGTATTAATGACAAGCATTTCGAAGTAATTCTTAGAAAGATGTCCGACAAAGTGATCATTGAAACCGTCGGCGATACGGCTTTAATTCCGGGTGACTTTATTACCAAAACCAGATTCGAACAAATTAACGCTGAAGTTTTGTCTCAGGGTGGAGAACCGGCTACAGCCAGACAAACTATCTTGGGCATTACCAAATCATCTTTGTTCTCCGATTCCTGGCTTTCGGCTTCGTCCTTCCAGGAAACAACCAAAGTTTTAACCGACGCCGCCCTTGAGGGAGCGGAAGATAATTTGGTTGGACTGAAAGAAAATGTTATTATTGGAAGACTGATTCCGGTCGAGGGAAATATTCCCGAAACAGTTTAAGCATATGCCAACACTTTCACAACTTTCCAAACAAGGTAGACACAAAAAAATTAAAAAAGTCCGCTCAACCGGCTTAAGAAGAATTTATAATGCCAAAGAGCGAAGATATAAAGAATTAAATTCTCCGCAAAAGCGTGGTGTGGTTACTCTGGTTAAAACAATGACGCCAAAGAAACCAAATTCGGCTCTTCGAAAAGTCGCCAGAGTCAAGCTTTCCAACCGCAGCGAAGTCACCGCATATATTCAAGGTGTCGGACACTCTTTGGCGGAACACGGAATTGTTCTGGTCAGAGGCGGAAGAGTCAAGGATTTACCGGGCGTAAAATACCACATCATCAGAGGCAAGTTTGATTTACAGGGAGTCGAAGGCAGAAAAACTTCCAGAAGTAAATACGGAGCCAAGAAATCGGGCGGTCCAATTAGAGTTGCGGGAGCGGCTCCCGCGTCAAACGCGGCTTCGCAGGCAGCTCCACAACCGGCGGCGGAGGCGCCAACAACCTAATATGAGACATAAAAAAGCAGAAAAAAGATTAGTTGAAGACGATAAGATTTATCAAAACAAACTCGTGACCAAATTCATTAACCGCATGATGAAAGACGGTAAAAAGTCAGTGGCGGAAAAAACTTTTTATCAAAGCTTTGAGCTTTTGAAAAAAGACGGCGACCCGTTAGTGCTTTTTGACACAGCGCTTAATAATGTCGGTCCAAAAATTGAAGTCAAAGCCAAAAGAGTCGGGGGAGCAAATTATCAAGTTCCGCAGGAAGTCAGAGGCGAAAGAAGATTGAGTTTGGCGATTAGGTGGATTTTGGAGGCGGCCAGAAGCCGCTCAAGCAAAGATTATCATACTTTCGCGCAAAAATTGGCAGCGGAAATTCTGGACGCAACTAAAAACGAAGGCGCAGCGATTAAGAAGAGAGATTCGGTTATCCGTATGGCAGAAGCCAACCGAGCCTTCGGCCACTTCCGATTCTAAACTCTATTTTATTTCAGCAAGATTTATCGTATTCTAATACTATGGCACAAGAGATAACAGACAGATTAAAGACATTAGACAAAGTTAGAAACATTGGCATTATTGCCCATATTGACGCGGGCAAAACTACTACCACCGAGCGCATCCTTTTTTACACAGGAAAAACCTACAAAATCGGCGACATTGACGAGGGAACAACCCAAATGGATTGGATGGAGCAGGAAAAAGAAAGGGGAATTACGATTGTCTCCGCCGCCACTACCGCTTTCTGGAAAGATTACCGTATCAACATAATCGACACTCCGGGTCACGTTGATTTTACCGCCGAGGTCGAGCGTTCGCTTAGAGTTTTGGACGGCGGAATAACCGTTCTCGACGCCGAAGAAGGCGTGCAATCGCAGTCGGAAACCGTCTGGCGACAGGCCGACAAATATAAAGTGCCAAGGCTTTGCTTTATCAATAAAATGGATAAGCTCGGCGCGGACTTTTTAGCTACCGTTAAGTCGATTGAAGACCGACTCGGCGCAAACACTTTAATTATGGTTCTGCCGATTGGCTCGGAGCAAACCTTTAAAGGCATCGTGCATCTTTTGGAAATGAAAGCCTACGTTTGGGGCTCCGACGAGTTAGGTGCCGAATTTGATGTTACTGACGAAATCCCGGCCGAAATGGCAGAACAAGTCAAGAAATATAGACATAAATTGATAGAAAAAATTGCCGAAACAGATGATGCTCTGACGGATAAATATCTACACGGTCATGAAATCAGCAACGAAGAATTAAAAGCGGCTTTAAGACGGGCGGTTATTGCCTACAAATTAGTGCCGATTTTTGCCGGTTCCTCACTTCGTAATAAAGGCGTTCAGCCGCTTTTGGATGCGGTTATTGATTATCTGCCATCGCCTTTGGATGTTGGACAGACAATTGGCGTTAATCCAAAAACCGGCGCAGAAGAAAAAAGAACGCCTGACGCGACAGCGCCATTGGCCGGTTTGGCTTTTAAAATCCAAATTGACCCGCACGTTGGAAAATTAACTTATTTCCGGGTTTATTCGGGAACTATCGTTGCCGGTTCGTATATCCATAACAGCTCAAAAAATATCACTGAAAGAGTCGGCCGTATTCTTTTGATGCACGCCAACCATCGGGAAGAAATCAAAGAAGCTTATGCCGGAGAAATTGTCGCACTGGTTGGCTTAAAAGATACCGGAACCGGTGACACGCTTTGCGACGAAAAAGCACCAATCATTTTGGAGCAAATTACTTTCCCCGAACCGGTTATTTCTTTAGCCATTGAACCAAAAACCAAAATCGATCAAGAAAAATTAGGTTTAGCACTCAAAAGATTATCCGAAGAAGACCCCACTTTTTCCATCAAAGTTAATCATGAAACCAACCAAACCATTATTTCCGGAATGGGCGAGCTACAGCTGGAAATTATGGTTGACCGGATGAAGCGGGAATTTGGCGTTTTGGCCAATGTTGGCGCGCCGCAAGTTGCTTATAAAGAAACCATCAAACAGGAAGCCGAGGGCGAGGGGAAATACATCCGACAGTCCGGAGGACGCGGACAATACGGGCACTGCTGGTTAAGAGTTAAACCAAAGCCAAGAGGCGAAGGCTTCGAGTTCGTCGATGCGATTAAAGGCGGAGCAATTCCGGCGGAATTTGTAAAGGCGATTGAAAAAGGGGTTAAGGAAACTCTAGAAAACGGAATTTTACTCGGCTATCCGGTGGTCGACATGGAAGTGACGGTTTATGACGGAAGTTTCCATGAAGTCGATTCTTCTGAAGTGGCATTTAAAATCGCCGCCTCCAAAGCTTTACAAGCTGCTTCCAAAAAAGCCGACATTACACTTTTGGAACCGATTATGAAAGTGGAAGTTACCACCCCAAGCGAATTTATGGGAGATGTTATCGGCGATTTGTCCGCCAAAAGAGCGCAGATTATGGGAACCGAAGAAAGAGGTAAGGCAACAATTATTTTAGCCATGGTTCCGCTGGCAGAACTTTCCGGCTATTCAACCACAATCCGCTCGATGTCGCAAGGCCGGGCCTCTTATTATATGGAACCTTCTCATTACGAAGAAGTGCCACAAAATATTATCCAACAAATGTTGGCCAAATCCACCTTCACCGGCAGAGTTGAGTAGAAACTATCTTTAGCTTTTTACTAATCTAAGTGGAGGAAGCGACGGATGAGTGTCGCTTGCTTCTTCAATACTATTTGCTATAGCAAGGAGAGCGGCGTCAGCGACGTAACTAATATAATCTTTGTCCACAGCCGGTCCTCTTGATACCGTAATCTCACCGGCCCGCGTATAAGCTAATAATTCACCTTGCGAACTTAAATAATAATCGAGTGTACACTCGTCAGGAAGTCCTACTGAGGTGACAAAAAGAAGCTGTTCCTGTACGGTTTGTGTAACGCCTTCAGCTGAAGAAACGGTAAGTTCTAATGTCGGGAGAATATTCTTCAACCCATTACTGCCATTGATATAAGCAATGCCTTTTTTAAGAAGTTGTTTATTTTCCTCTGCATGTCTTGCCAAAGTCTCAGGCAATCCTTTTTCTCGCAAATCTCTAAGTTCAACTAATGCAACAACCACAAGATCTCCAGCATCTTTATCGACTCTTGGAGCTAATACAACGTCTCTTCCTTCTTGCATAAGTAATCAGAGCTTACATCCCAAACTTAAAATTGTCAACGCTTCCCAAGTCCACCTTCACCGGCAGAGTTGAGTAATTTGTTATACTTTTATTAATGGAATCTCCAAGCGAAGCAAGTTTTTATAAACCAAGAGTATCCGAAGTCTACGATAAAGCTTTAAAAGAACATCCCAGCTTTAAAACTTTTTCTCAAGATGAAATTAGAAGGTTAATCAGAACTTCAGTTGATGAAATAGCCGAGCTGGAGGCAGTGGGAGAAAAAGATAAAGCTCGTTTTGAAGTTTCAACAGAGATTTTGCAAAACATCGGAGCGATTTGGGTTTTATCCGGTCCCGGCACTTTCGATAGCCCAACCAAAGAAGATTCTTATAATCATTTGTCTTGGGCAAGATGGATGGATCGGGAAAGACTTAATCATGCGGCAATACTAGCTAGAAAAGTAGCAGAAGTTAAGAGTGGCGAAGGCCCGGCGGTTGGGTTTTTGGATACCATACAGCAAAGGATCGGCATAACCAAACGAATGATCGAACAATACGGTCCACAGATAGTTTATAACGGAACCAAGTTAGAAGATGACACAGTTGCCAGCGTTTTGGGTAGAAGAGGAGTAATTATTCCTAGAGACAAAGTCGATATTAGACGAGGTGATATTAAAATTACGCTTGATCAAATTCGCGATTTTGAATTACCAGAAGGCTTTTCTCCAAATCAAGAATTGGCAATTATCTCCCACGCTCCGCAGCTACTACGTGTTACGCATATGCTAAACGCTGCTATGGATGATTTAAAACCGCCTTTCCCGCCGGGGACAAAAATCAGATTATTTCCTGTTCCAACACAAAGGTTTGGACAAAAAGAATATGCAACTATGGAAGTTATGGGGCTTTTAAAATATCACTATTTAGATAGAGTTGCTACGATTGATCCTTATCCCTATCAAGTCTCTTAAAATTTTCCTCGGAAGAGAGTTGAGTAATCTTTATTTGAAATCTTTTCAAAAAACTTCTATACTTGCGGCATGAATAAAAGCGAAATCGGAATAACTCAAAAGACAAATGCCATAGCGAGACATTGCGATTTAGTTATGAATCCAGATTTGCCCGCCGAAGACCATCCGAGAGAATTAGAAGCCTTAAGGATTCTTGCCAGAGACACGAGGAACATAAGTTTATTAAGTGCTCTTGCTAGACTGAACTTTCCCGGCCAAAGAAAAAATAGAGAAACGCAAAACCCAACCTAAAATTTAAGTGCTATAATTTATTTATGCAGCTTATAAAACGGGCATTTATCTACGGATTTCTACTTTGGCTAATTCCATTCGTTGTTTTTGTTATCATCTTTCCGCTTAAAAAAACCGATCCAGCCTTTTTCCAATCAATACTGGGGGTTGTTTCAATCGCTTTGGCTGTAATACTTACGGTTCATTATTTTCAAAAAGTAAAAGGAAATTTAAAAGAGGGGATTTTCCTGGGACTAATTTTTGCAGTTATCAGTTGGTTTTTTGATTTCTTCTTTTTCATTTGGGGACCAATCAAAATGCCACTTGTTGCTTATATTAAAGAAATCGGCATCGGCTATCTAATCTATATAATTATTCCAGTTGGCTTCGGATATCTTCTCGGCCGAAATAAACCTCTTAGTGTATAATTTAATAATGACGATTCATTTTGTTTGCAAAGGCAATACTTTCAGAAGCCGTTTGGCCGAAGCATATTTAAACTCCAAACAAATCCCAAACCTCAAAGTGATTTCCAGCGGAACCGAAGCGGATGTGAATAAATGCGGGCCGATAACTTGGTATGCGCAAAGATTGATTCAGCAAGATAAGCTGGTCCCTTTTGAAAAACCGACCTGGAAGCAGACTACAAAAATTTTACTCGAAGAAGGGGATTTGACCGTTTTTATGCATCGGAATATCTATGATTTTTGCGTTGAGCATTTCGGCTTTAATTCCAAAAACTTTCAAATTTGGGAAATTGCCGATACGGATGCGCATTTCGAAACGGTCCAAGAAGAAGCCCAAAAAGTGACAATTACGGAAAAGATTTACGCGGAAATTAAGAAAAAGGTAGACGAGCTAGTTAGGAATCTTTAGCAATTACGTCAGGATTAAAATCTCCGACTTGATAATTCATGACAGACAATACTTGTTCTAAATCTCCGTCGGCAATTGTCTCAAGGATTGAGCGTTCAGGACAAGAAGGATTGCGAGGGTCTTTTATTAATCCAGGCACCCGTTTGGTCAGTCTTGCTCTAGCTTCTCGCCAGTTTCCATTTGATTCATGCCATGCTGCTGCGGCCACTGCGTAGAGACCATTGACTACATCTAATTGCTCTTGAGATAAAACATAATCGGTTGTAAGTAGCTGATATAATCCTCCTTCATCTTGTATCTGCAAAAGACGGCAAGCAGTAGAAGGCTTGAATGTTTCACCGGCCAAGTCCATAAAGGCAGCCAGTCTTGTTGAGGGAAGAGAAGCAATATCACTTCTCCTGTCAACTTCAAAAGCAACTGCCAAGTTAACAAGTTCCCGGTCTTCTAGTGATAATCCTATTGGTAATCCGCTGGCGGGCGTTTCTGGTTTTGTCATAGGCTTTATATATTATAGGATGCGGGGCGAAAAGTCAAGTTAGGTTGTCTTTTTTACTTGGTGAGATTATAATCGCCCCGTTATGGTAACAAAAGTAGAGCTTATTGGTAGCTTCCAAAAGCCAGAAAAATTAGGAAAGGTTCTTCCAGGGAAACAAACTTCGCCTTTTCCAAATTACAGTCCCCAAGGAAAGGAAGAATTTATAGTTTTTGGATGCAAAGAAGACAATTCTGGAACGTTCATCCTTTGGCTGACGCCTGATACGGAATCGGAGCTATCCGATGTTTTGCCGGAAGCGTTGGAAATGGGCGTATTCAATATTAAAGAAAGACGGTTTTTACAACTGGGCCAATCGCATATCTTAGAGTTAAAAGAAACAAAAGATGGGCCAACAACGCTTGTGCGTTTAACCCACGAGTAGCTGCTTTTGAAGAAAGTCAAGTGGTGTTATAATCCAACTAATGAAACTTATCAGTTTTTTTGAAATTGTCGGGGAATTAAAAACTTTAAAAAGAACGGGTTGGGTAAAAAATAATGTTCCAAACCCCGAAAGCGTTGCAGACCATTCTTTTCGAACCGCAGTAATGGCGATGGTTTTGGCTCCCAAAATTGGTGCTAATGTTGAAAAGTCCATCAAAATAGCTTTGATTCATGACATCGGAGAAGCAAAAGTTGGAGATCTCATCAAGTTTGAAGGAAAATCTTTTTTGCCCGATGCCAACGAAAAAATTCAAAAAGAAAAACTCGCAGTTCAGGAGATTATGGAAATGATTGACGGCAAAGAATATCTGGAGTTATTCAATGAGTATGTAGAAAATAAAACCAAAGAAGCGCAATTTGTAAAACAGGTGGATAAATTGGAAAGAGCACTCCAAGCTTACGAATATGAAAAGAAAACCAGTATCAAACTTCAGGATTTTTTTGAGTCGACAGATGTTTTAGTAAAAGAGCCAATCTTGAGAGAGATATTAGATGAAATAGAAAAATTAAGAAAATAAAATATGGAGGATTGTATTTTTTGTAAAATTGTCACAGGTGAAGCACCAAGTCATAAAGTTTGGGAAGACGAAAAATATTTAGCATTTTTGTCAATTTTCCCCAATACTCAAGGCGTTACGGTTGTTATTCCCAAAAAACATTATTCAAGTTATGCTTTTGATTTGCCCGACGACATTCTTTCGGAATTCATAAAATCGGTTAAAGTTGTTGCTAAGCTTTTAGACGCAAAATTGGAAGATGTCGGAAGAACCGGCATGGTGCTTGAGGGTTTTGGAGTTGATCATGTCCATGCAAAGCTTTTTCCGATGCATGGAACTGCTAGTCTAAAAGAGTGGGAACCAATCGAATCTAAAATCGATACTTATTTTGAAAAATATCCCGGACATATTTCTTCCCACGATTCCAAAAGAGCAGATGATAAAGTTTTGGCAGATCTCGCGAAAAAGATAAGGGAATGAAATACTATTTAGACCTTAATGACAGACCATTTAAAGCGATAAAAACTAGGACTAAAAAGATTGAAGGAAGAACTCCAACTTCTTGGGATAAAACACCTTACGATAAACTTAAAAATGGAAATGTAATCCATTTTGTTAATAATGTTACCAGTGAAGAGATGAACGTAGAAATACTTTTTGTCCATCATTATCCCGATACAAAAACTATGCTTGAGACGGAAGGCGTTAAAAATGTTTTGTCAGGAGAACCTAAAACCGTCGAAGCAGGAATTGAAAGTTATAATTCGCTTACTGGATATAAAGAAGGAATAAAGAAAAACGGTATATACGCAATTGGGATTAAATTAATTTAAAAATGAAAACAACTCAAAATTGCACGATTTATTTAGTCAGACATGGAAGAACCGATTGGAATGATAAAAAACTTGTCCAAGGGCACATCGATATTCCGCTGAATTCAGCAGGAAAAACTGCCGCTCAAGAACTTGCTCAAAAGCTTAGAAAAATCAAATTCGACAAGGTTTACTCATCGGATTTATTGCGGGCAAAACAAACAGCGGAAATAATAGCTTTAGAGCACGAACTAGAAGTGGAAACCACAAAAGCCTTAAGGGAACGCACTTTTGGTAATCTTGAAGGAAAATCCCACGATGTGTTCAAAAAGCTAGATCCGATATTAGATAGCTTGGATGATAAGGCAAGATATTCTTACAAATTTAATTCCAATATGGGAATGGAAAGCGACGAGGAAGTAATGAGTCGTTTTTTAACATTTTTAAGAGAAATTGCAGTTGCAAATCCCGGCAAAACAATTTTAGTCGCTACCCATGCTGGACCGATGTGGATGTTTTTGGTTAAGCTTGGTTTTTATAGTTATAAAGGGTGGATTTCGATAAATAACTTAGCTTATATCAAACTCGAATCGGATGGCGTAGATTTTTTCGTCAAAGAAACTTCGGGGATAGAAAAGAAAATTAGAGAGTAGCTTTAGCCTCGTAAGTGCTATAATCTCCTCATGGATATTAAAGCTAAAACTGCCGCTAAAGATTTTATTCCCGATCCGCTTAAGGATCAATTTTTTCTAATAGACAAGGTGGTAATTGCTGATTTGGTAAACTTTGCCGAAGTGGATAAGGATGATGTGGTTTTAGAGATAGGAGCCGGATTCGGGAATTTGACAAGGGAAATTGCAAAACGCGCCAAAAAAGTAATTGCGTTTGAAATAGACAAAAATTTCAAACCATATCTAAAATCTCTGCCAAAAAATGTTGAGTTGCATTTTGAAGATGCCTGGGATTATGTTAGGTTACATGGAAAGTTTAAGAAAAAGAAAGTATTCAATAAAGTTGTTTCTAACTTGCCTTACTCGTTCTGCGAGAAATTCTTACACAATTTAACTTTTCTTGAGTATGATAAGGTTATTTTATTAGTGCCTTTAAAATTTGTTAATAAAATAAAGAGAAATGGTATTTTTAGCTCATTCTTCGAAGGCGATTTGAAGGAAGTAGTGGATAAAGATAAATTTTATCCTGTACCAAGAACTAATTCTGCCATTATAGACCTGTTAAAATTAAAAGACCCATTAGAAGAAAAAAATTTAGCCCTTTTTTTAAGACAATACATCTATCAACACGAAAAGCAAAAGGTAAAAAATTCAATCAGAGAAGGTCTTATTGTTTTTGCCAAGCAAGCATATAATAAAGGCTTAGCTAAAAATGAAGCCCGGAAGCTTATTGCTGGGGCGGAATTAGAAAAAAACTTATTGGATGAAGCGCCAAACTCGAACGAAATTTATGCTAAAATTAGTTATAAGTTTGCACAAAGACTAATATGAAAATTGTTTATCAGGGCAAAACTAAAACAGGAAAAGAAGTTGTCATCCGCTATCCCGAAAAAGACGATGTAACAGAGATGATGCGCTATATTAATGATCTTTCCAAAGAAAAAACTTTTATCAGATTCCAAGGAGAGCAAACTTCATTTGAAGAAGAAAGTAAATACTTAAAAGGGATTCTCGCAAACATAAAAAACAAAAAAGCAGTTCAATTCCTGGTCTTTTTAGGAAATGAATTAATTGCTAATTCCGATATTCATATGCTGGACAAAACCGAAAAGCACGTTGGAATTTTTGGAATTGCAGTTGCAAGAGATTACAGGAATGAAGGGATAGGGAAATTGTTAATGGATTTGCTTTTCGAAGAAGCAAAAAAAGAAATCCCGGATTTAAGAATTGTAACCTTAGGGGTTTATGCAACAAATTCAATAGCACAAAACCTATACAAGAAGATGGGTTTTGTCGAGTATGGGAAACTGCCAAACGGAATTATAAGAAATAATAATTTCGAAGATGCAATTTTGATGTATAAAAATATCAAATGAGTAATGATTTCGTTAAACAACAATATAATAAGTTAGCCGAAAACTACTTGGTAGGTCGGGATGCATATAAAAACGATAAATATCTAGAAAATTTAAATACGCTATTAGTCCCTAACTCAAGGATTTTGGATATTGGTTGTGGCGCTGGGATCCCAATTGATAAATATTTTCTAGACCGCGGGCACAAAGTAATTGGCTTAGATATCTCCGAAAAACAAATCGAGCTAGCAACGAAAAATCTTCCTAATGGAGAATTTAAAGTCGAAGATATGTCAGAACTTAAAGAAAAAGAATACAGCGTCGATGCAGTCGTTTCTTTTTATGCTATTTTTCATACACCGCGTGAGACTCACGGAGAGATTCTTAAAAAAATCAGTTCATTCTTGCAGACAAATGGATTGCTACTGATTACAATGGGCTCAAGCGAATGGGAAGGCAAAGAAGATAATTTTTTTGGCGGAGAAATGTCATGGAGCCACTTTGGAAAAGAGAAAAATAGGGAGCTGGTCGAAAAGGCAGGATTAGAAATACTACTGGATGAGATTGATAAGTCAGGCGGAGAAAAGCATCAGGTGATTCTCGCGAAAAAAATATAAGCTGACAATATTTTAAGCCTTCTTTCAGAATTAGAGATTATCATTGACTTAATATGGCAAGAATTGCCGGGATGGAGTCTCTAATCAGACTCCATTTCTTCATTTTCCCTCTTGACGAATTTTAGAAAATACTGTATATTAATTCTTGACCTTGAACAGGTCACTTTTTTTTAAATTATGGCAGACGTATATCAAAGAACAAAGCCACACGTTAATATCGGAACCATCGGTCACGTTGACCATGGTAAGACTACTTTAACCGCAGCGATTGCAACTGTGCTTTCAAAGCATGGCGGCGGAAAAGCAATGAAGTATGAAGATATCGACAACGCCCCCGAAGAAAAAGCCAGAGGAGTCACCATTAACATAACCCACGTCGAATACGAAACAGCCAAAAGACATTATGCTCACATTGACGCGCCGGGACATGCCGATTACATTAAGAATATGATTACGGGAGCCGCCCAAATGGACGGTGCAATCCTCGTAGTTTCCGCTCCGGACGGCCCCATGCCACAAACCAGAGAACACATTTTACTAGCCAGACAAGTCCAAGTCCCCTCAATCGTCGTTTTTCTTAACAAATGCGATATGGTTCAGGACCCGGAACTTTTAGATTTAGTTGAAATGGAAGTCAGAGAGCTTCTAACCAAATATCAATATCCTGGCAATGATGTGCCAATCATCCGAGGCAGCGCCCTTAAAGCTTTGGAAGGCGACCCGGAAGAAGAAAAACACATTATGGAACTAATGGACGCGGTTGATAATTATATTCCAACCCCGGTTCGAGACACCGATAAACCTTTCTTAATGCCGATTGAAGACGTTTTTTCCATCAAAGGACGAGGCACAGTGGTTACCGGAAGAATTTCCAGAGGCAAAATTAAGATTAATGAGCCGGTCGAAATCGTCGGCATCAGACCAACCAAAGCTTCGGTTGTTACCGGAGTTGAAATGTTCAAGAAATCTTTAGATGAAGGCCAAGCAGGCGACAACGTTGGAGTTTTACTTAGGGGAATTGAAAAAAGCGATGTCGAAAGAGGACAAGTTTTGGCCAAACCGGGTTCAATTACACCCCACAAAGAGTTTGAAGCGGAAGTTTATATTCTGACCAAAGAAGAGGGCGGAAGACACACGCCGTTCTTTACCGGCTACCGACCACAATTTTACATTGGCACAACCGATGTTACCGGAGAAGCCAATCTTCCCACCGGCGTGGAAATGGTTATGCCTGGAGATAACGCCAAAATGACAGTCAAATTAATCGTTCCGGTTGCCATGGAAGAAGGACTTCGATTCGCAGTAAGAGAGGGTGGAAAAACCGTAGGAGCCGGGGTAATCAGCAAAATCATTGCTTAATTTCCTCCTCGCACTTTTTATTTACTAATATGCCAAAAGGAAGACTTAGAGTTCGCTTAAAAAGTTACGACGCGAGAGTCATTGACTCTACCTGTCAACAAATTTTAGACACGGCGATAAGAACCGGCGCTAAAGTCGTTGGCCCAATCCCACTTCCTTCCCAAAGATCGGTATATGCAGTAAATACTTCACCCTTCATTGATAAAAACGCCAGAGATCACTTCGAAATCAAAGTCCACAAAAGATTAATTGACATTGTTTCGCCAACCGAAAAAACCATTGATTCTTTAACCCATTTGGAACTCCCAGCCGGTGTCAACATTGAAATCCGCATGTAATCCCTCCCAAATCATCTGCTATAATTGCGCCATGCCAGAAAATGAACCAAGAAAAATTGCTTTAGTTGGCACGAGTGGTATTGGGAAAACTACTGTATTAGAATATTTTAAGCATAGATTTGCAGGAGATTCTACTGTAGTTTTTGTGGAAGAAGCGGCAAGAACATTTTTTATTGAACATCCAGAAATAATGCATCGGTTTTCCGAAGATTCTCAAGGATAAGTTCAAACACTAGCATTACGGAATGAAAAATTAGCTTACCTAGACAATCCAAAAGTCATTATTTGCGACAGAAGCGTTATTGATGCGGTAGCTTATGTTAGAGCTCAGGGAGATCATGAAGGATCAGAAAGGCTTTATGAAAAAATTGCCGGTTGGCTTCCAACCTATCACGCGTTTTTGTTACTAGATCCTGTGAATGTTCCATTTAAATCAGACGGCATTAGGCAGGAAGTTGAAGACGAGAGAGACAGATTCCACGAAGCATTTTTAGCTCTTTTTGCAGAGAAAGGAATTCCTTTTGAACTTATTAGTGGCACTTTTGAACAAAGAACCGCAAGGATTGAAACAATAATTAAGAGCTAGCTCAATTACATTTCAGCTCAAATTCTTCTGCTATAATTCTTTCATGACAGCTTCGTTTAGAGACAAAGTTTATGAACTCACCAGGCAAATTCCCAAAGGGAAAGTCGCAACTTACGGTCAGTTGGCAAAATTGGCCGGAAATCCAAAAGCTAGCCGCGCTGTTGGAGTGTTCATGAAAGCAAATCAAGATGCTCCGCACACGCCGTGCCACCGGGTAGTCGCTGCCGACGGAAGTCTAACCGGTTATTCAAGCATTGGTGGGATAACAAAGAAAAAAGAAATGTTAATCGCCGAAGGCGTTAAATTCAAAAACTCAAAAGTCGATTTAAGCCTCTCGTTATGGCACTAGCTTGCTCTTGCATTTAGGTTCAGACTCCGATATAATTACAAATGCAAAATGGTTATAAATCAGGAGGTGATTGTAACTACATAGGATAGCTTAAAACTACGTTTTTGTAAGTAAAGTGATCTATGTGGTCACTTTTTTTGTTGTTTAACCAGATAAAATATGCAATTATCGTCACTTATCGGAAGAAAAATTTATCAGAAGCAAGGCTTTCTGCAAGACGGAACCAGAGTGCCGTTGTCGGGAGTGCGTGTTTTTGGTAACGTTATCGCGCAAGTAAAATCCGCCGATAAAGAAGGTTATAATGCCGTCCAACTCGGAATTGAAACTAAGAAAAAGGCCAGAAAATCATTAGTCAATCACAGCAAAAAAGCAGGTCTAACAAATACACCTGCTTTTTTAAGGGAAATTCGAGTTGATGATATTACTGATGTTACGGCCGGAACAGAAATAAATCCGGCCGAGATTTTTGCCGCCGGCGACATTGTTGATGTCACCGGAATTTCCAAGGGTAAAGGCTTTGCCGGCGGAGTAAAACGATATCATTTTAAAGGTGGGCCAAGAACACATGGACAATCGGACAGAGAAAGAGCGCCGGGTTCAATCGGGCAGACGACAACTCCGGGAAGAGTTTATAAGGGTAAAAAAATGGCCGGAAGAATGGGCCAGGACACAGTGACGGTTAAAAATTTGGAAGTGGTGGAAGTAACCAATGATGGAATATTGCTAATCAGGGGCTTAATTCCGGGTTCCGTCAATACAATAGTCGTAATTAAAAAAATGGGAACAAACAAAAAATTCGTGCCGTTATACAAAGAAGCGGTTGAAGAGTCAGTTACTAAACCAGCCGTTGAAGAAGTCGTAACGGAAGCTCCAGTTGAAACTCAATCAGAAACTCAGGAAGCAGAAGCGAAAGAAGCCGCCGCCCCCGTCGCTTCGGAAGTGCCTGTGGGCGAGCCAATGAAGGGAGAACAAGATGCCAACAGTTAAAAAAACAGTCAAAGTGTCAAAAACAGTAGCTAAAAGAGCGCCGGTTGCGAAAAAAGCGGTCGCTAAAGTCGCGGCTGTAAAGGAAACGGGCTTAAAACAAAGTGTTTATGACGTTAAAGGAAAAGTAGCCGAAAGCATTAACTTGCCGACAGAAATTTTTGGCGTCAAAATTAACAAAACTCTAATGACCCAGGCAGTCCGAGTTTACTTAGCTAACCAAAGACGGGGTACTCTAAGCACGAAATCCAGGGGCGAAGTAAAAATTTCCACCCGCAAAATTTACAGACAAAAAGGAACGGGAAGAGCTAGACACGGAGCGGCGTCGGCACCAATTTTTGTCGGCGGAGGAATTGCTTTTGGACCAAAACCAAGAGATTTTTCGCTTAAATTAAATCAAAGTATGAAGCGAGTAGCGCTTTTTTCAGCCCTGACGTCGAAACTTAAAGACGGAGAAATAAAAATTATTACCGGTTTGGAAAAAATTGAGCCAAAGACTAAAAAAATGGTAGATGTCATTCAACATTTGGAACTCAATGGTAAAAATGCACAAGTATTACTCATTATGCCGTCAGGCAATGAGTTTACGAATATTGTCAAAGCAGGTAGAAATATCAAAGGCGTCACGGCTATGCCGGCAAACCTGATTAACACTTATGCAATTTTATCTAACAAAAGAGTTCTGTTTATGAAAGACGCTATCAATAGTCTAAAGGAGACGTTTTTAAAATAATATGGACGCATTAAATGTAATTTTAGGACCAATCATTAGCGAAAAATCAATGAATGATGCATCGCATGGAAAATACACTTTCAAAGTTTCAGTCAAGGCCGGAAAAAAGGATATCCAAAAAGCGGTGGAAGAAAAATATAAAGTTAACGCTGTCAGAATTGCAACGATTACGATTAAAGGCAGAAGCGTTAAAGCCGGAGCAAAAAGAACCGAAATTACCAGGAGTCCGTTTAAAAAAGCGATTGTGACGGTAAGGGCAGGGCAAAAGATTGCGATTTTTGATACGAGCGGAGTGGAAAACAAATAATATGAAAAACTTAAAATTTATTAAAAAGAAACAATCGGGAAGAGATGTCTCAGGACAAGTTTCCGTCCGGCATCAGGGGAATGAACAACGAAGATTTATCAGGGTGATTGATTTTAAAAGAGACAAAAGAAATATTGAAGCGAAGGTCGTTTCTTTAGAATATGATCCAAATAGAACTTCCGACATTGCTCTGTTACAATACAAAGACGGAGAAAAACGCTATATTTTAGCTCCGCTGGATTTAAAACTCGGTGATGTTATAATTGCCGGCGAGAATGCCGATATAAAAATTGGCAATGCTCTGCCTCTTTCGGCGATGCCAATTGGTACGGTAGTGCATAATGTCGAGTTGGTTCCAGGCAAAGGCGCGCAAATCGCCAGAGGCGCGGGGACAAGCGCAACGGTGGCCGCCAAAGAAGCAGATTATGTTCATCTAAGACTTCCTTCGGGCGAAGTGCGAAAAGTTTTAGCTAAAGGAATAGCCACGGTTGGTTCTTTAGGAAATGTCGAGTGGAAAAATAGGGTTTTTGGTAAAGCCGGAACAAAAATTCGTATGGGGATACGGCCAACAGTGCGGGGCGTGGCACAAAATCCAAGAAGCCATCCTCACGGAGGCGGAGAAGGAAGGTCGGGAATCGGAATGACTACACCAAAAACTTATGCGGGTGGACCGGCGGTTGGGAAAACCAGGAATAGGAAAAAGTATTCAAACAAAATGATTTTGCAAAGGAGAAAACCGGGAAAGCATAGCTAACCCGAAAGAATATGAGCAGAAGTGCAAAAAAGGGACCATATATTGACCAAAGAATCTTAAAAAAGGTTTTAAAACAAAAACAAACCGGTGAAAAAACGGCGATTAAAACTTGGTCAAGAGCTTGCCAAATCCCGCCGGAATTTGTCGGTCATACTTTTGCCATTCATAACGGAAAAGTCTTTATTAACGTTTTTATTTTGGAAACAATGGTTGGACACCGTTTGGGAGAATTTTCGCCAACCAGAACCTTTAGAACACACGGAAGAGTAGTCGCAAGAGAAATCAGTAAGACCTAAAATATGGAAATAATTGCAAAAGCAAAATCAGCCAGAGTGGCGCCAAGAAAAGTCAGATTAGTCGCGGATGCGATCCGAAAACTTTCGGTGGCAGACGCGCTAACGGCTTTGTCGGTTTTAAAAAACAGAGGCGGGGAGCCGTTGGAAAAAACTTTAAAAAGCGCACTTGCCAATGCTTTGGCTAACAAAAACATAAAACAGGAAGAGTTAAGGATAAAAATGATTGACGTCTTGGAAGCGCCGGCTTATAAACGATTTCATGCGTCAACCCGGGGCAGGGCGCATCCTTACAAAAGAAAAGGCAGTCATATCAGAATAGTCTTGGAAACAATTGAAGCGAAAGGAGAAACTAAATAATGGGACAAAAAGTTAATCCCAAAATCTTAAGACTCGGACCGGTTTTTAACTGGAGTAGCCGCTGGTTTGAGGGCAAAACATACAAAGATACGCTGTTAGAAGATTTCAAAATCCGGAAATCCTTACTGGAAAGATTGAGGCCGGCCGGAATTTCCGAGATTGAAATTGAAAGGTCAATTAATAATCTTAAAATTACCGCTTATGTTTCCAAACCCGGTATGGTTATCGGCAGAGGCGGTACGGGACTGGAAGAATTAAAAACTTATATTCAGAAAAATTTGGTGAAAAAGTCAAATGTTAAAAATCAATACAAATTAGACATCCGGGTTGAGCAAATTAAGGATCCAAATCTCGACGCGTATTTGGTCGGTAAAAATATCGCTGACCAATTAATGCGCAGGTTGCCTGCCAAAAGAATATTAAATTCAACCGCGGAAAAAGTGATGGGTAGCGGCGCCAAAGGCGTCCGCATTGTACTGTCGGGAAGAATCGGCGGAGCGGAAATCGGCAGACGGGAAAAATTGCAGCAGGGAACGGTGCCTTTGTCAACCATTCGGGCCAACATTGGTTACGCCAGCACGCCGGCGTTAACTAAAAAAGGTTATATCGGAGTAAAAGTGTGGATTAATAGACCGGAGGTAAGTTAAGATGTTAGTTCCAAGAAGAGCCAAATATAGAAAACAACAAAGAGGCACCATGAAGGGTAATGCTACCAGTGGCACAACGATTGCTTTTGGCGAATTTGGGTTGATGAGTGAAGGAACCGCTTGGGTGACCAGTCGGCAAATCGAAGCGGCCAGAAGAGCCATTACGCATTACACCCAAAGAGGTGGAAGAGTTTGGATTCGGATTTTTCCGGATAAGCCAATTACCCATAAACCGGCGGAAACCAGAATGGGTAGCGGGAAAGGCGACGTTTATGAATTCGTCGCGCCGGTTAGGCCGGGCAGAATTTTGTTTGAAATGGGTGGAGTAACAAGTGATATTGCCAAAGCTGCACTAAGGTTGGCAGCGCAAAAATTGGGTGTCAAAACGAGTATGGTCTCTAAGGAAAGTTAATTTATGAAAACTAAAGAAAAAAAAGAAATCTTTAGCAAAAGCGAAAAGGAACTAAGGAAAGCGCTCAAAGAAGCAAAAGAGGCGTTAGTGGATTTAATATTGGAGCTAAAACAAAATAAACTAAAAAACACCAGGTTGATTTTTTGGAAAAGAAAAGAAATCGCGTTAATAAAAACAGCTTTAAAAGAAAAGGAGCTTAGTCAATAATGAAAGTATTTAAAGGTAAAATAGTTTCTTTAAAGATGAATAAAACAGCGGTGGTGGAAATTGTCAGAAAAACTCCACACCCTTTGTATAAAAAACTGTTGCGAAGAAGTAAAAGATACAAGGCCGATACGGCCGGTTTGGAATTGGTTTTGGGTCAAACAGTAAAAATTGCCGAAACCAAACCGATGAGTAAAGGGAAATTCTTTAAAATATTGGAGGTTATAAAGTAAAATGATTCAACATCGAACAATGTTAAAAGCGGCGGATAATTCGGGAGCCAGAGTTTTGCAGGTTATCCATATTTTTGGCGGTTCAAAAAGAAAATTTGGGTTTATCGGCGATGTTCTAAACTGTGTCGTTAAACAAGCGGTTCCGACGGGACAAGTCAAAGAGAGCGAAATTGTTAAAGTGGTTTTGGTCAGAGCCAGAAAAGAGCATAAAAGAGCGGACGGTTCATATATCCGTTTTTCCGATAATGCCGGTGTCGTCATCGATAATGCTAAGGATAAAAATCCAAGAGGCACCAGAATTTTCGGACCAATTGCCAGAGAAATTAAGGATAAAGGTTTTGCAAAAATTGCCAGTATGGCGGTGGAGGTTGTTTAAGATGAAATTAAAAAAAGGCGATAACGTTAAAGTCGTTAAAGGAAAAGATAAAGGCAAGACCGGTAAAATTGACCAGGTTTTTCCCAAGATGGACAAAGTTTTGGTAAGCGGCGTCAATCTTTATAAAAGACATTTAAAGGCTAGGTCGCAAAACAAGCCGTCGGAAATTGTGACATTGACAAAACCGTTACCGGAAGAAAATGTCATCTTAATTTGTCCGAAATGTCATAAAGAAACCAGAGTCGGATACAGAATTGAAAAGAACGTCAAATCAAGAGTTTGCAAGAAATGCGAGGCGGAAATTTAATATGAATACGTTACAAGATAAATATAAAAGTGAAATTGCCAAGAAGTTGGAAACGGAGTTGGGAATTAAAAACGTTCACGCCACACCAATGCTTTCCAAAATTGTCATAAACATGGGAGTTAAAGATGCGGTGGCCGATAAAAAGAATTTGGAGAAAGCGGCAGAAGTATTGTCTTTGATTACCGGTCAAAAACCGAAAGTGACCAAAGCCAAGAAATCAATTTCCGCTTTTAAATTAAGAGAAGGAGAGGAAATCGGTTTAGTCGTAACACTTAGAGGAAAAAGGATGTATGATTTTTACCAAAAATTAGTTACAATTGTTTTTCCAAGGCTTCGAGACTTTCATGGTGTCAGAACCGAAAGTTTTGACGGACACGGAAATTACACTTTTGGGTTTGCCGAAAGCACGGTTTTCCCGGAAATTGATCCAAGCAAAATAGAGAAAGCGCAGGGGTTGGAAATTTCGATTACAACGACAGCCAAAAATAATGAACAAGGATTGGCTTTATTAAAAGCGCTAGGAATGCCTTTCCAAAAATAAATATGGCAAAAAAATCAAACGTTGTTAAATTTAATAAGAAACAAAAATTCTCGACCAGAGAGAAAAATATCTGCAGCATTTGCGGCCGGTCCAGCGCGTATATGCGCCGGTTTGGTGTTTGCCGGATTTGTTTTCGAGAACTGGCTTTGAAAGGAGAATTGCCGGGAGTGGTCAAGTCGTCCTGGTAGTTTAAATTCAGTATGAATTATTTAATCGCGGATTTTATTATCAGAATTAAAAATAGCGCTCTTTCCAAAAGAAAGGAAGTCGTTTTGCCTTTTTCAAACATCAACAAAGAGATTGGAAAAGTTTTGGTCAAGGAAGGATTTTTGGAGAGCATCAAAGAGGAAGGGAAAGAAGGTAAAAAAGAATTAAAAGCGGTGGTTAATTATGACGACCGGATGCCGGTTATGACCGACGTTGAAGTAATTTCCAAGCCGTCTTTAAGAGTTTATTATCCGGCCAAAAGAATTTTGGAAATTGGTAGAAGAGGCAGACGAAAAGTAGTTGTGTCAACTAGTCAAGGAGTAATGACAGCACTACAAGCCAGCAAGAAAGGATTGGGCGGAGAAATACTCTTCGCTATTTGGTAAAATAATATGTCAAAAATTGCTAGAAAACCGGTTGTTTTAAAAGCAGGAGTCAGCGTCGTTTTGGAAGGAAGTAAGGCGAAAGTTAGCGGTCCAAAAGGCGAATTGTCATTTGTCATACCCGCTGGTATCAAAATAGCAGTTGCCAACGGACAAATTATTGTCAGTCAGGAAAAGAAAAACGATGCCGAAACTAATGCCTTGTTCGGATTAACCCGTTCAATGCTTAACAATTTAGTGCAGGGAGTAACGGAGGGTTTTGAGAAAAAATTGGAATTATCCGGAGTCGGTTACAGAGCGCAGGCGGAGGGAAATACTCTAACTTTGGCTTTGGGTTTTTCCCATCCGGTAGTCGTTAAAGTGGAACAAGGAATAACTTTTGCCGTTAACGAAAACATTATCACCATTTCGGGAATTGACAAGGCTTTGGTCGGCGATACGGCCGCAAAAGTCAGAGCCATCAGGCCGCCGGAACCGTATAAAGGCAAAGGAATAAAATATGTCGGTGAACACGTCAGAAGAAAAGTCGGAAAAGCAGCCAAAGCTGTAGGAGCAGTCGTAAAATAACTATGAAAACTAGAGCTGACAGAAGAAAAACAAGAACCAGAGCTAAAGTTAAGGGAACTGCGGCAAGACCAAGATTGTCGATTTTTCGGTCGAACAAGCATGTCTATGCACAGTTGATTGATGACGTCAAAAAGCAAACTTTAACCGGAGCATCGGAAACGGAATTAAAATTAGCCCAAAATTCTAATAAAAGCGGTAGGGCTAAAGAAATAGGACTTTTGATTGCCAAAAAAGCCGCAGCCAAAAAAGTCACGGCGGTAGTTTTCGATAAAGGCGCATACAAATATCACGGCAGAGTTAAAGCAGTCGCCGAAGGCGCCAGAGAAGGAGGACTGAAGTTCTAATATGGACAACAAAAATTCAAGATATTCGGACAGACAGGGAAGTCAGGACGGATTTGAAGAACAAATAGTCCAGGTCAACCGGGTTACCAAGAAAACCAAAGGTGGAAACAAAATGGGCTTTTCGGTCTTAATGGTGGTTGGAAACAAAAACGGCAAAGTTGGAGTAGGACTTGGTAAAGCCGCCGATGTTTCTTCGTCAATTAGAAAAGGTGTGGTGCTGGCCAAAAAACATGTTATTGATGTCCCAATTGTTAACCAAACAATCCCGTTTGAATTCAGAATAAAACTCGGAGCCGCTAAAGTTTTGTTAAAACCGGCGCCAAAAGGGTCTGGAGTTATTGCCGGCGGAGCTGTGCGAAGCGTTGTGTCGCTGGCGGGAATTCAAAATATCTCTTCCAAAGTGTTGGGAACTAATAATAAAGCCAGCAATGTCTACGCTACCATGGAAGCCTTAAAAAGATTGGCAATAAGATATACAAGGGAAAATAAAAAGAGAGGAGCCCATCCTTCGCCAAAGGCTACGGAGGGTAAATAAAAAAATGCAGTTAAATAATTTAGAAACTATCAAAACGAAAGCAAAAAGAAGACTGGGGCAAGGACACGGCTCGGGACGAGTTAAGACTGCGGGACGAGGCACCAAAGGACAAAACGCCAGAAGCAAAAGAGCTCTGTCCTTTGAAGGTGGAGCTTTGCCTTTAATTAAAAGATTGCCGTTTAGAAGAGGTAAAGGCAGAAATAAACTTTTCAAAAACAAACCGGTGATTGTGAACATTAAAGCTTTAAATCTTTTAAAGGCCGGTTCAATAGTTGATTTAAAAGCCTTAATCAGTAATCATATAGTAGACGGTCAAGAAATAGAGCAATACGGAGTAAAAATCTTGGGAGACGGCGAAATAGCCAGCGCGTTCACCATTAAATTGCCAATCTCAAAGCAAGCCGAGAAAAAAATTGTCAAAGCTGGCGGTCACGTTGAACCTAGCGCAAAAGCAGAAAAAGCTGGTTCAGTAACAAAATAAATTAAATGGAGAGAATCTTAGCTATTTTTAGAAATAGTCTCAAGTCGCCTGATGTTCGAAAGAAGATTATCTTTACGGGTTGTATTTTTATAGTTGCCAGAATTTTCGCCCACATCCCCGTCCCCGGAGTTAACCTCGCTCAGCTGCAATCGCTTTTTTCCCAAAACCAATTCCTGGCTTTGCTGGATGTTTTTTCCGGAGGAACTTTAGCCAACTTTTCGGTGATGGCTTTAGGTTTAAACCCTTACATTAACGCGACCATTATTTTGCAGCTTTTGACCATGGTTTTCCCCAAACTTGAGGAGCTGCAAAAAGAGGGAGAAAGCGGCCGACAGAAAATCAACCAATACGCCAGAATGATTACTGTTCCTTTATCAATGCTGCAGGCGGTTGGCATGTATGCACTTTTGAGAAATCAGGGAATTATTGCCAATTTAAATTTCTTAAGTTTAATTTCGTTAGTCATTACGATGGCCGCCGGAACAATGTTAATGGTTTGGCTCGGAGAGTTGATTACCGAAAGAGGTATCGGTAACGGCATTTCGCTTTTGATTTTTGCCGGCATAGTTTCCAGACTTCCCGTAGCTTTGGGGCAGACGGCAACGACTATTAACGCCCAAAACTTTTTCAACTTAATCGTTTTTGCGGTGATGGCAGTGGCGGTGGTAGCCTCAATTGTCATCGTCAACGAAGCCACCCGGCAAATTACGGTTTTTTACGCCAAACAGGTCCGCGGCAACAAAATGTACGGCGGACAGTCAACTCATTTGCCTTTAAGATTAAATCAGGCGGGAGTAATCCCAATTATTTTTGCCGTTTCGCTGGTTTTAATGCCCTCGCTAATTGCCAACTACCTTTCGGTTTCCAAAGTAGCTTTGTTGCATAATATTGGTGCGTCGGTGGCACTGTGGTTTAGTCCGACTGGATTTTTCTATAACGCTTTCTATTTTGTGTTAGTCGTCGGCTTCACTTACTTTTACACTGCGGTTGTTTTCAACCCCAAGAAAATTGCCGAAGAAATTCAAAAATACGGTGGTTTTATTCCGGGCATTCGTCCCGGCGCGTCAACCGCCAATTACTTAAATTATATTTTAACCCGTATCACTTTGGCCGGAGCTTTATTTTTGGGTCTAATCGCGATTTTTCCAACCATCGCCAGATTTTTTACCAACGTCCAGAACCTTTTAATAGGAGGGACTGGTATTTTGATTGTAGTTTCGGTAATATTAGAGACGATAAAGGCAATTGAAGCACAGTTGGTGATGCGTAATTACGAGGGATTCGCAAAATAGGTCGATAATATTTATTATGAAAATAATTTTGATTGGTATTCAAGGCTCCGGAAAATCAACGCAAGGGACAGCACTTTCCAAAGAGCTTGGTATTCCCTATCTTTCTACCGGACATATTTTCCGGGAGATTGCCAAAGAGAAAACTTCCTTAGGTAGGCAGATAAAATTGGTTATGAATGCCGGACTGTTAATCTCCGACAAAAAAACAGTCAAAATAGTTAGCGATTATCTTAATCGGCCGGAATATCAAAATGGATATATTATTGACGGTTTTCCGAGAACCATAAATCAGGTCGAAAACTTCAAAAACGGTATTGATAAGGTTTTTTATATCAAAATCAGCGATAAAGAAGCGCTGTGGAGAATTGCCGGGCGGGGAGAAGTACGGGAGGACGAAACTTTAATGGCCATCAGAAAAAGAATTGATTTATTCCACCGATTTACGGAACCGGTCGTTGAGCATTATCGGGAAAAGGGAATTTTGGTGGACATCGATGGTGAACAGCCAATCGAAACGATTACGGCAGAAATTTTAAAAGCTCTAGGAAAATAATAACTTCAATGATACTAATATTTTTAGGACCGCCATACTCCGGAAAAGGCACGCAAGCAACGATATTGGGGAAAGAGTTAAATCTGCCTGTTTTTTCAATGGGGGAGTTAATCCGCGAGGGAAATAGATTAGGAAATCCAAAAGCGGTGGAAGGCTATCAAAATTACACCATAAAAGGATTGCATGTGCCAAACGCTCTCAAATTCGAGCTTCTAAAAGAAAAACTTGACCAGAATAAAAACGGTTTTATTCTGGATAACTATCCGGCAATGCAGGAAGATTTGGATACTTTACGAAACTATCTAGCGGAAAATTCTTTGCAGGTGGACAAAGTTTTCTACATCAATATTTCGGTTGAAGAAATGAAAGCAAGAATTACCGAAAGAGGCCGAGAAGATGACAAGTTGGAGATTGTTTCAACTAGACGAGACGTCCAAGATAAAGACAGGCTGCCGGTTCTTCAATACTTTAGAGAAAAAGGATTACTGGTAGAAATTAACGGTGAGGGGGCAATTGCAGATATTCAAACAAAAATCAGAGAAGCCTTAAATGATCAAAATTAAAACCCCGCAAGAAATAAAAATAATGCAAAGAGGCGGGCAAATGCTCGCTGAAACTTTAAGGGATGTCTGTGCGAATGTCCGCCCCGGAATTTCCGAAATTGAGTTAGATGCGTTGGCTAACAAACTGATTCAGGAAAAAGGCGGGGAGCCGGGATTTAAAAAAGTCGAAGGTTATCACCACGCCACCTGCATTTCGACTAACGCAGTCGTTGTCCACGGCATTCCCTCGCCATATGTTTTAAAAGAAGGCGATATTATCGGCATTGATTGCGGCGTGTTTTACAAAGGTTTTCATACCGATATGTCGGAGACGGTTCGCGTTGGTAGTCAAAAACCGGACGCAATTGATAAGTTTCTCAAGGTGGGTAAGCAAGCCTTGGAAGCGGGCATTCGGCAGGCCAAGCTAGGAAATCACGTCGGAGACATTTCCAAGGCTATTCAGGACATCGTAGAGCTTAGGAACGGCTATTCAGTGGTCAGAAGCCTCGTCGGACACGGAGTTGGTAGGGAATTGCACGAAGATCCGGAAATTCCGGGTTATTTACAGGGTAAAATCGAAAGAACACCTTATCTTAAAGAAGGAATGGTCATCGCCATTGAAGTTATTTATAACATGGGTGGTCCCGATTTGGCTTTTGCCAATAATGACGGTTGGACTTTAAAAACAAAAGACAATAGTTTGGCTGGCCTTTTCGAAAGAACACTCGCCATTACCAAGAATGGTCCTCTGATTATAACGGAATAGGCTTTTTGGTTGCTCTTTGGGGGATTGTTTGCTATAATTGTGGAAAGAAATTCTAAATCCTTCAAGATTAAGGATTTAGGATTTATATTTTATGGTTCATCAAGGGTCAATGGAAATGGAAGGGGTGGTCAGGGAGTCGTTGCCCAACACTTTGTTTAGAGTTGATTTGGGAAACGGCAACATCGTGCTTTGCCATTTGGCAGGTAAAATGCGCATGAATTTTATCAAGATTTTACCGGGAGACAGAGTGCGAGTCGAAATGACCCCCTACGATAAGACCAAAGGACGAATAACGTTCAGATTAAAATAATATGAAAGTGCAAGCCAGTATCAGGCCAAGATGCGCAAAATGTAAAATCATCAAAAGACGGGGAGTCTTAAGGGTTGTCTGTGAGAATCCAAGGCACAAGCAAAGACAGGGCTAGGAACTAAGAACTAATTATATGAGAATTTCAGGTATTAATTTACCGGACGAAAAAAGAACCGATATCGGATTATCCTATCTGTTTGGTGTTGGTCGCAGAAATGTCGTCGGAATTTTAAAAAAAGCGGGAATCGATGGAGCCAAAAGATTAAAAACGCTGACCGATGAAGAGCAAAAAAGACTCCAAAAAGTACTGGAAGAATATAAAACCGAAGGCGATTTAAGAGTGGAAATTCAGGGTAACATCAAACGCTTAAAAGAAATCGGCTCTTATCGGGGAGTCAGACACAGTAAAAATCTTCCGGTCAGAGGTCAGCGCACCAAATCAAACGCCAGAACCAAAAGAGGTAAGCGGGTAACCATTGGTGCAATTAAGAAAGAAATGGCAGTCAAAATGGGAATAGCTACGGAGGAAAAAACATAATATGGCAGAAGAAGTTAAAAAAACCAAAGCAGTTAAAGTAAAAGCGAAAAAATCAACGCTTAAGGTGACCGAGAGCGGAAAAGTCTTTATTATGGCCACTTTCAACAACACTTTGGTGACCATTACCAATGAAAAAGGTGAAACGGTTTCCTGGAGTAGCGCCGGCGCGTCCGGTTTTAAGGGAGCGCGGAAATCAACTCCGTTTGCCGCCACGACCGCGATGGAAAACGCTGCCAAAAAAGCACTGACAAGAGGGATTAGAAGCGTTGAGGTTTACGTCAAAGGCCCGGGAGCCGGTAGAGATGCGGCACTGCGGGCAATCAAATCGGCCGGACTTTCCATCTCGCTAATCGCCGACATCACGCCAATCCCGCATAACGGCCCGCGGGCCGAGAAAAAGAGGAGAATCTAAACTATGGCAAGATATACCGGACCAAAACATCGACTGGCTAGAAAAGAAGGAGTTAATCTCTTAGATAAATCTTCACAAACACTGCTTCGCAGATTATCCGTTCCGCCGGGCATGCACGGCAAAAAACGCAAGAGAAGGTTGTCCGAATTCGGCTTACAGCTTCGGGAAAAACAAAAAGCCAAAACCACCTACGGTTTAATGGAAAAGCAATTCAAAAATTTAGTCCAAGCGGTGCAACTTAAAAAAGGCGATACCAAAGAATTAATCGTTTCGCTTTTGGAGACCAGGCTCGATAACGTCGTTTACCGCTTGGGTTTTGCCAAGACCAGATTTATGGCCAGGCAAATTGTTTCCCACGGCCACGTTTTAGTTAACGGCAAGAAATTAAATATTCCCTCTTACGCGGTTAAAGTTGACGATGTCATTTCGCTTTCGCCGAAAATGCAAGGCAATAAAATAGTTTTGGAAACTAACGAAGAAAAACCAGAAGTTTTACCGTTTCTTGACAAAAAAGGCCTTTCCGGAAAGCTTGTCAGGATGCCCAAAACGGAAGATTTGCAAGTTCCTTTCGATCTACAATTGATTATTGAATATTATTCAAGGTAATGGTAGAATAGTAAACTATGGTTGAGCCAACATTCAAAGTCAAAGAGGAAAAAGTCAGCGAAGAATACGGCGAGTTCGTCATCGAGCCGTTAGAGCCGGGTTACGGTCATACTTTGGGAAATGCCTTACGCAGAATTTTGCTCACCTCTATTCCGGGAGCAGCCATCACTTCCGTAAAAATTTCCGGAGCCAAACACAAATTTTCCACTGTTCCGGGACTGAAAGAAAACCTGGTTGATTTCCTGTTAAACGTTAAAGGTCTTAATTTAAGACTTTTGGATACCAGGAATGAAGCGACAGTCCGGCTTTCGGTCAAAGGCGAAAAAGAAATCACCGCCAAAGATTTAGAACTGCCGGAAGACGTTGAAGTGGTCAATAAAGACCATTATTTGGGATTTTTAAGCGACAAAAAAGGCAAATTGGAGGCTGAATTCACCGTCGAAAAAGGCATGGGTTATTCTTTATCGGAAGATAGACGCACTTCGGCATTGGGCATAATTCCTACCGATGCTATTTTCACTCCGATTAGAAGAGTTAACTACCTGGTCTCGGCGACTAGAGTCGGAAGACAAACCAATTTGGACAAACTGACATTACAAATCTGGACCAACGGAGTCGTCAAGCCAAGAGAAGCTTTAGATGAGTCGGCCAGAATTCTTTCCACCTATTTCCAGCAAGTTTACGAACCAAAAGCTTCACTGGCTGCGGAGGCAGTTGTTGCTCACGCCGGAGTTTCGGAAGGCGTTTTAAGAATGACCGTTGATGAATTAGATTTGCCGACCAGAATTTATAACAGTTTAAGAAACGGCGGAGTTGAAACCATCGGACAGCTTTTGGATACCCCGCGAAAAGAATTAATCGGTATGCGTAACATGGGCGGAAAATCAATCGGAGTAATTGAAGAAAAGTTAAAAGAAAAAGGCATTAGCCTACAAGTCTAAATCTCAAATCTTAGATCTCAAAGTAAGAAGCTAAAAATTTTTGGGATTTAAGATTTTTTTATTTGTATGAAAAAAAATGTATACGGCCGAAAATTAAGCAGGGACAAAAATGAACGGAAAGCGCTTTTTACAAGTTTAATGTCGGCGTTGGTAATGAAGGAAAGAATTATTACTACCGAAGCTAAAGCCAAAGCGATTCGGGCAGATGTGGAAAAATTGGTGACTAAAGCCAAACAGGGCAGTAACGCCGCCAAATTAGTTTTACAACAGAGCTTATCTAAAGACGCTTTTGAAAAAATGCTCAATAACATCGCGCCACGGTTCACTCAAAAACAAGGTGGATATGTGCGGCTCATCAAAGCGGGGAAAAGATTCGGTGATGACGCGCCGGTTGTCGTAATGGAGTGGACGGAAGTGGCGTCAGCCATTGTTCCGGTTCAAACAGCCAAGAAAGTCAAAGCCGTAAAACCGGTTAAAAAAGCGCCAGTCAAAAAGACAACAAAGAAAGTAGTAGTCAAAAAAGCTAAATAATATGTTAAAACTAACTAAAGCAACCAAAGTAAGCGAAATTAAAAGAGAGTGGCACTTAATCGACATTAAAGACGAAACTCTGGGAAGGGTGGCGTCCAGAATCGCCCAGCTTTTAATGGGTAAAAGCAAAGCTAATTTTGTCAGAAACCTGGACTGTGGAGATTACGTCGTGGTCATCAACGCCAAAGACGTTAAAACCACCGGTAACAAGGAAAAGCAGAAAGAATATTACCGGCATTCCGGTTATCCGGGCGGATTTAGACGAGAAACTTTAGAAAAATTAAGAATCAGAAAGCCGACCGAGGTTATCAGACACGCAGTCGCGGGAATGGTGCCACAAAACCGCTTAAAAGCGTCAATGCTAAAAAGGCTTTACGTTTTCCCGACAGAGACGCATACTTATAGAGATAAATTCAAAACTCAAAATGCAAATGTCAAAAGTGAAGAAGTAGCGAAATAATATGGCAGAAAAAACTTATCAATCATTCACCGGAAAAAGAAAAGAAGCAGTCGCCAGACTCAGGCTTTACGCGCATGGTTTGCCAACGGTGGCCGGGATGGAGATTAAAAAAGGTGACATTATCGTTAACGGCAAAAAAGCGGAAGTTTATTTTGGCGGAATTGTGGCAAAAGCCACTTACGAAGAACCGTTTAAAATCACCAACACTTTGGGAAAGTATACGCTGTCGGTTAAAATTGTCGGCGGCGGAACAAAGTCACAACTGGAAGCTTTTATTCACGCCGTTTCCAAAGCTCTGTCTTCTTTGGATGAAAAAAGCAAACACATTTTAAAGAAAAAAGGTTTCTTAACCAGGGATTCCAGAGTCAGAGAGCGCAGAAAAGTGGGAATGGGCGGAAAAGCCAGACGCAAGAGACAATCTCCAAAGCGCTAAACCTCTATGATAAATCGTGAAGTCGCACATCAAATCACAGTTCCGCTGCCAGGTGTTATCTACAGTTTTCATCCTGATGGCAGAGTTTTTGCCGACGGAAAGCGACATCTGTATTTTTCGCGAGAAGAAATTCCTCAATCAAAAGAAATAAGCCACAGAAATCATAAATAATCTCGCCACCTCCGTCTAATTTAGGTTTCCCCCTTAGCTAATTGTTAATAATTTAATTCTAAGGAGTATAGATTGGAAGATTATCTTCTCCAAAAAGCGACAAAAAAACTAACTAGAAGATAAATTAAAAGTAATTGCCATAAAACAATGCCAATAAGAGCGGTGCTTAGAGCTAAAGCAATCAGTTCACGGCTTAAGCCATATACAGTTATTAAAAGCGCAGCAATTCGGCCTAAAACAAAAAGCGTGAAAAGGCCGATGATCGGCGAAAAGATTACCGGTAATAAGACGGGGCGTCTCGTCACCTCACGAACCGTAGAAAAAGGATGGAAAGTAAGCCCGAGCAAAGTTTTCGTCCAAACATAAGCCACAAAAATTAGGAAAATGTTTTTCTTCATAATTTTCCAAAAACCTTTAAGATAAATTCGTCATAAGGTTTACCAAAAGCTAAATGAAAAACAAGAGTAAGAATAATGGCGAGGGGGACTAGAATTCTCCACGGATGGTTGCCAAGCCAAATGCTAACCGACGAAAAAACCCGAGGCATTGGCATGCTTTTAATAAGTTTTTCCTGCTCTTTTGCCCGTTCTTGCAGTTTCCGAATAAATTCACGCTCGTTCATATGCCAGTTTAAAGCTTTGGCGCGCCCGAAAAAGCAGAGATTCGGTGGCTTTGAAAGAAAGCTTAAACATTAGCGCAATTTCCTTAATCGGAATCCGGTCTTCATAGTGAAGCTGAAGCACTTTTTTGTATAAATCCGGAAGACTCTTAAAGGCGAATTCAATCTTGTCTCTAATTTTATTTTTTTCGAATTGGAATTCAGGCTGGTGCATTTCGCTTGCCACAATTTCAAGATAAGGAACTTGCGATAAAAGTAGCGCTTTAATCTTCCTTTTTCGGTAATAATCAACTGCTTTATGATGGGCTATTTTAAAAACCCATGCTTGCAGATTTTCACTTTTTTTAAGCATCGATATAGAATCGATGGCATCAAGAAAGACATCATTAAGCACTTCCTGAGCGTCTTCTTCTCGTGGTAAACGCTTAACAAGGTAGCCAAAGATCCGAGGAGAGTAGTTTTTGTAAAACTCAGTTACTGCTTGCGAATCGCCGGAAATGATACGTTCTACAAGTGGCTTCATGGCTAGAGTATAGCATTATCGAATGATTAGAGCAATTTTTGCGACTAATAGATATACCCTTTTTGGGGTGGTTATTATGTATTTGCACGAAATAAAATTTGATTCAACCAAGCATACCTACATCAAAGATATTACTCAAGTAATAAATGATGTAATTAAGAAAACAAAAACCAAGCAGGGTTTTGCGGTTGTGTCAAGCAGGAACACGACTTTGGGTATCATTGTCAATGAAATTGCAGAACCAAACCTAATTAGTGATGTTATTAACCACTCTTTAGAAAGTGTCAATGAGGATAAAAGGTCAACGCGAGTGACTAAGCATTATCAATACCCAACGGGTGATTATAAACACCGCTGTCAGGACAATCCGTTTTGCAACGAAGTAGACGAAGATTACAATGCCGCTTCACACATCCGCGCTTTATCCTTTTCCCATGCAAGCGTTACTGTGCCGATACGAGACGGAAAATTAGAATTAGGAAAATATCAGCAAGTGGCGCTGTTTGAATTTGACGGAAGAGACGGTAAAGGCAAAAACCCTATCCGAAAAAGAACTGTTCAAATCTGGATTTCCCCATCCGAAAATTTAGAAATTATTTAATCACAGACCAATCACGCCCGCCACCCCCGCCTGGTTATAAATATGTTTGGAGAGAGACGAAAAGAGAATATTAAATTTAATTAATTTATTAATTAGAAAATATCAATTAAAATCCTGAGTGGAATGATATATAATAGGTAGATAATTCGGGGTGTAGTTTACCGGTAGAATGCGCGCATGGGGTGCGTGTGGACTGAGTTCAATTCTCAGCACCCCGACAAGACAATATTGACCTATATTGATATCTTGAAATCGTTCGAATAAATTACTAAAATGGCTTTATGGCGAAAGCAGATTCGGATAAACATAAAACTGCAAACGGTCCCTCGGAAGGCACGCAGAAAATGGAAGCAGTCAAGTTGGCGATGGAGCAAATCGAAAAACAATATGGTCGCGGCAGCATTATGCGCTTTGGCGACACTGGCCAGAAATTTGATATTTCCGTTATCTCCACAGGCTGTCTTCCCCTCGATTTAGCACTCGGAGTAGGTGGAGTGCCAAGAGGGAGAGTCATCGAAATTTACGGTCCGGAGGCTTCGGGAAAAACCACCGTTTGCCTGTCAATTATTGCGCAAGCGCAAAAACATAACGGCATCGCCGCTTTTATTGACGCCGAACACGCGCTTGATCCGCTATGGGCGGAACGCATCGGCGTTAAATTAGATGAGCTGTTAATTTCCCAGCCGGATACCGGCGAACAGGCTTTGGAAATTGCCGAAAGTTTAATCCGTTCTGGTGGCATTGACGTTTTGGTCATCGATTCAGTCGCCGCGTTAGTGCCAAGGGCAGAAATCGAAGGCGAAATGGGAGATTCAATGATGGGCTTACAAGCTAGGCTAATGTCACAAGCGTTAAGAAAGCTAACGGCGGTAATCTCCAAATCAAAAACAGTCGTCATCTTCACCAATCAATTACGCCAAAAAATCGGAGTCATGTTTGGCAATCCCGAAACAACGACCGGGGGACTCGCGCTTAAATTTTATTCGTCGGTTAGGATGGATATCCGCAAAATCGAAAGCCTTAAGGAAGGCGACCGGGTAATTGGTTCAAGGCACAGAGTTAAAGTCGTCAAAAATAAAGTGTCTTCCCCATTTAGGATTGCCGAGTTTGATGTGATGGGCGACACCGGAATTTCTAGGGAAGGCGGCATTATGGATGTCGGAGTGGAAATGGGTATTGTGCAAAAGTCCGGAGCGTTTTTCCGCTACGGTGAATTAATGCTTGGGCAAGGCAAACAGGCGTCGATGATTTTCTTAAAAGAAAAACCGGAGGTGGCCAAAAAAATTGTCGATGATATTAATGCCAAAAGCAAAACCACCAGCGCTCCCGTTGAAGTAGGCATCGAGACCAAAGAATAGTTAATGGACGATTTTGCAAAATTCTACAAAGCCACGGTTCGTTTTTTGTCGTTTAGGCCCCGCAGTGAAAAAGAATTAAGAGATTATCTCACCAAGAAAAAGTGCGACGATTTAACTTCAAAACAGATTCTTGAATCACTCAAAAGAGATAAGTTTCTCAATGACGAAGAATTCATCCGCTGGTGGGTGGAACAGCGGACAATTTTAAAACCGAAAGCAATGAGAGTAATCAAGTTTGAATTAAAACAAAAAGGTATCAATAAAGAGTTGCTTGACAGTTTTTTCGAAGAGAATGAAGATTCAAATTCAGACTTCACGAATGCTTTAAAGTTGGCGGAGAAGAAATTAAGAACGATTCATGATCGGTCGGAAAGACGGAAAGTTCAAGAAAAGCTTGGCCGCTATTTAGCCAGCAAAGGTTTTGATTGGGATACTGTAAAAGCAGTCATTGACCAAATTTTGGCAAAATAGTATAATAGAAAAGACAAAAGGACATTATATGGAGAAATTTTTGTTCACACCATATTTAACCGCATAACTCACAGAGTTGAGCGTTCCCTTTTGTCCGCAAATTTATGGCAGATCAAGACTTAATACAACTCGAAAAGAAACTCTTAGAAAGAGAAGAAAAATTAGAGCAGGAAAGACAAAAGCTTGCGGAATTAAAAGATAAATATCAGGAAAAGCTGGAAAAAGTTTCCGCTTTAACCCCCGAACAGGCCAAAAAAGAAATGTTTGACCAAGTTGAGCTAAACGAAGCTAAAGCTGTGGCCAAAATCATCAAAGAGCGGGAAGACGAAGCCAAAGCCACCGCCGATAAAAAGGCGCAGGAAATTTTAATGGACAGCATGCGTTTTGGCGCGGTCAATTATATTGCCGAATACACAGTTTCAATTGTCAAAATCCCCGACGAAGATATTAAAGGCCGAATTATTGGTAAAGAAGGTAGAAATATCCGCGCTTTTGAACAGGCGACCGGTGTGGATGTTGATTTAGACGAAGAAGGAGTAATTCGACTTTCGTCTTTTGACCAGGTGCGAAGAGAAGTTGCCAGACGTGCTTTGGAAAAATTAATCAAAGACACCAGGGTGCAGCCCTTCCGGATTGAAGAATTGGTCGCGGAAACCAAAAAAGAAGTCGAAAAAATCATGTTTGAAGAGGGAGAAAAGTTAACTCACGAAGCCGGAGTTTTTAATCTCTCTAAAGAAATTATCGAAGTTTTGGGTCGATTTAAATTTAGAACTTCCTACGGACAAAACCTGATTATCCACACTTTGGAAGATGTAAAAATCGGCGTGCACATTGCCGAAGAAGTCGGAGCCAATGTTAACATCGTTCGGCTTGGTTGTCTGTTCCACGACATCGGAAAAGTGCTGGAAGGCGAAGGCAGCCACGTCACTTTAGGAGTAGAATTCTTAAAAAAGCACGGTATTCCTGATTTAATTGTTAATTGTGTTGCCGAACATCATGAAGACAAACCGTTCTCGTCAATGGAATCGGTAATTGTGCATATTGCCGACCAGATTTCGGGAGCCAGACCGGGAGCACGCTATGAAGACGTGGAAAATTATGGCAAGCGGTTGACGGAAATGGAAGAAATTGCCAAAAAATATGAAGGCGTCGAAGACGCATACGCTTTTGAAGCCGGCAGAGAATTAAGAGTGATTATCAATCCTGGCAAACTGGATGATGCACAAACGACAGTGGTTGCCAATAAAATCAGAGATGAAGTCAGTAAATCGCAGGCAGTGGCGGGAGAAATAAAAGTTACCGCCATTCGGGAATTCCGCGCCGTTGCTACCGAATTCGCTTCCTAAAATTCTTCAAAAAAGGACTTGACAACGCTTTGTTTAGCTTGTATTGTTAATGTATTCTAAAATTAAGGAGGTGAATTAAATTGACAAAAAAAGATCTCGTTGAACTCGTCGCCAAAAAAGGAAATCTCACACGCAAAGCTTCCAAAGAAGCCGTCGCTGCTCTTTTAAACGGCATTCGGGATTCACTCAAAAGAGGAGAAAAAGTGGTAATTACTGGGTTTGGTACGTTCTCGATTAGAAAAAGAGCTGCCAGACCAGGAAGAAATCCAAAGACCGGAGAAAAAATCACCATTTCGGCCAGAAAAGCACCAGGATTTACGCCAGGTAAAACATTAAAGAAATTAGTAAGATAAGTCTGTCCAAGTTTAAATTTGCTATAATGCAGGTATGACTTTAAGACTAAGATCGGTTTTTCTAATCGTTGTCGGACTAATGCTTGCGTGGTTTCTTTATGTGGAACGCGCGATTTTAACCCCGTTTGTTTTAGCCGCCATTTTTGCTTATATTTTTAATCCAGTTGTTAATTTCTTTTCCCGTCATTTAAAACTACCTAGAGCTCTTTCCGTTCTCATTATTTATTTAGCCATTGTCTTTATTGTCGCCATGGCAGGGCTAGCTTTTTCCGGCCGCATTATGGAAGAATCGATGGAGTTAAGACAGGAAGTAACCACGATTACAAAAACCGCTGAGCACCAAGTGAACACTTTACCGGATTGGCTAAGGCCGACGGTTAACGATACTCTGGTCAGTTTTGAAAAAGGGGCTGTTATTTCTCTTCCTTCGGTGGTATCTTTCGTACCAAAAGCCTTTTCGCGAATTTTAAGTTTTATCGTTTTCTTATTTGCCGCTTTTTATTTTCTTAAGGAAGGCCGGAGTATGTTTGATAAGCTCTTGAATTTTGTTCCTAATGATTACAAAGTGGAAGTGGATATTCTCATCCGGAAAATCAATTCTGTTTTAAGTAGTTATTTAAGAGGCCAAATCTTTTTAGTCTTTTTTGTCGCGCTGGCTTTATTTATTGTTTTAACCATTTTGGGAGTAAAGTTTGCTTTAATTCTGGCGGTTTTTTCCGGCTTTGCCGAAATTGTCCCCATCATCGGTCCGATTGTGGCGGCGTCGGTCGCAGCACTGGCGACGTATCTTAGTGGTGGTGCAAGTTTTGGTTTAGCGCCGTTGCAGGGAGCGTTAGCGGTCGTTGTTGTTTACGCACTCATCCGTCAAATTCAAGACTATCTGGTCAATCCATACGTAATGGGAAAAATTACCAAGCTCCATCCGTTAGTAATTTTGTTTGCGGTTATTGCCGGAGAACATATCGGTGGAATCGTTGGTTTAATTTTGGCGGTGCCAATTGTAGGCGTGATAAAGATTATTTTTGAATACTCTTTGGATAAAATTAATCAAGAATCCCGCTAAAAAGTCCGCGGATGTAGTAAGCCAGATTCTGTTTAGATTGCCATCTATCTCAATACGATATTTGGTCGTTTTGGTCCGATATGCTCGGACTGCCCTTTTTTCGATGCTCCTTTAAAGCAAAGTTGTAACGCATCAGTCAAAGGTTGCAGCGGGTAGGATTGCCCGTTTCACTCCCACTCGTCTCTGTTGCTCTCAGATTCTGTTAATTCAGAATCTGTTCGAAGACCTTAACGTGGGTGAGATCTTCGAAACTAGCTATTACTAGTCGGAACTTATGTTCCACCCCCGGCTTTATACCTGTCTGGACTTTCCTCTCGCCCCATCGGCGAGTAGCAATTCTGCATCCGCAGACGGTGATATTCTAGCAAAAAAGGGGTCAAAAGTCACTTTTTAGGCGTGGCATAGCATTTTATACTCGCAGTTTTTGCAAAAAAGTGAACCGCTGCAGCTAAAATCACTCTTTTCAATTTCCTTTACTTTTTCCAAAATCAACTCTTTGGCTTCTTTAAGCTGTTCTTTGCTTCTGGCGGTTGTTAGTTTTAAATCTTTTTCCAGATAATATAAAGACAATAAAATATCTTCAGGTGCTTTGTCTAAAATCTGATCTTTTACCTCATTGGCAGCTAAAGCATAAAAAGTAAGCTGTAAATTTGTTTCTAATTCTTTTTGCGTTGGAATATTATCGCCGGTTTTGTAATCGATAATTTCAATTTTATTTTCACCTAGCTTATCAATCCGGTCGATTCTTCCGGCAATTTTAACTTTGTCTAAATAAAAATTAAACGGGTATTCCAATGCGACAGGCAAGTTATTTTTATTAAAGTTTTTAGTTAAATAATCGCTGATAATTTTGGTGGCTTTATCTAAAGCTTTTTTCGCGTGAGTTTTGCTGGAGTAACCGTCGTTTAGCCAAACCTCATTAATGATTTTCGAAACCTCGGCGATTTTTACTTTATTGCCGCTTTGCCAAGCCTGGTAAAAATTCCTAAGCGCCGCGTGGACGCTGGTGCCGAAACTTTGCGCGGATGTTTGAATAGTGGGGATTTTAAGAATATATTTTAATTTGTAATGCAGCGGGCAGATCTCAAAAGTTTGTAGTTGTGAGTAAGAAAGATAATTGACTGCGGTGGTAGCGCTTGGCGCTTCTTTGACTTTTTTGCTTCCTTTATTAGTCCACTCGAGTAGCGATAACTGTACGTCTTCCGGTTCGCTTTTTTGCAAGACTTTTTCAACCTCTTTCTCTTTTAGGGTCTCATAAACAAAGGGCGAAATTTTTCTTTCCCTTTTGCCCTCGCCGTAAAAATTCGCGGCCGTTAAGCATAATCTGTCTCTGGCTCGGGTCATTCCGACATAAAAAAGACGGCGTTCTTCTTCCAGATGAAAATCTCCGCTGGGTAAGATTTCTTTAATTAACTTTTGCGGAATGGGAATTTTTTCATGTCTTTCGCGTGTCGGAAATCTTTGCGCCACCAGATTAACTAAAAAGACGACCGGGAATTCCAGTCCTTTACTGGAGTGAATAGTTAAGATATTTACGGCATTATTTTCCGACCAGTCGAAATCCGCCGCCAAAGGGCTTTCTCCCATTTGCATTGAGAGGTCAATCCAATCGACTACGTCAAAAACCGAAGCGGTTTGATGGTCGGTTTCATAAGTTTTTAATTTATCAAAAAATTTAGCGATATTCTTGGCAATTTTTTCATCCGTTACGGTTTTATAATCAATAATTTTCTGAATCAACCCACAGTCTTGCAGAAAATAATACAGAATTTGACCGGCAGTTTCCTTATGGATTAATCCCAAATGCCTTTTTAGCATCTTGTAGATATTGGTAATTCTTTCTTTGGCTTTTCCATTAAATAAAATCTCATCATTTTTCCCCAAAGTCTCGAAAAGAGAATAATTTTTCCTTTTAGCTAAATTTAATAAGGTGGCAATCTCGATACTATCGAGTCCAAAAATCGACATATTTAAAACCCTGTACAAACTGGCGGAGTCTTCAAAATTGTAAAGCACTTTTAAGTAAGCGATTAAGTCTTTAATTTCTTCCTGATGAAATAATCTTCCCGGGCCCAAAAACTGGTAAGGGATTCTGGCTCTTTCGAGTGCTCTACCAAAACTCTCCGCGTGGTCGTTGGCTCTGACTAAAATGGCAAAATCCCGATAGGCATATTTCTTACTCCCCTGCAAAAGTTCTATTTGCTCTACGACGGCTTCCGCTTCGTCTTCAACCCGCGGTTTATAAAGGAAAGACAGTTTTTCGCCTTTAATTTTTCTGACGGAAATAAGTTTCTTATTCAATTTCTCTTTAACCTCCAAGCGGTCCGGATTATTGTGCTGAATTAACTGATACGAGCTATCTAGAATTTCTTTGGTCGATCGATAATTATTAATTAAGGTCACAATTTTGACTTTTGGAAATCTTTTTCTGAATTGAATAATGTTGGAGATGGAGCTGCCGCGGAATCGGTAAATTGATTGGTCGTCGTCTCCGACAACAGTAATGTTCTTCTTTTCTCCGGAAAGCAAGATAGCCAATTCGTTTTGGGCAAAGTTGGTGTCTTGGAATTCGTCGACTAAAATATATTCAAATTGCTGTTGATAATTCTTGAGAACATTTTTTCTGGTTCGGAAAAGTTTAAGCGTATTAGAAATTAAATCGGAGAAGTCCATAACATCCTCTTTAGCTTTTAACTGTTCATAAGTTTTATAAGCGTTGGCTAGCTCAAGATATTTTTTATACTCATCCTTATTTTTTTTCAGCTCTTTGTCACTTTGGACAAATTGCAAATACTCGCTTGGTGAGACGTCCTCGTCTTTTAACCTGGAAAAATGCTGAATTAACGCCTCTAAAAATTTATTGGGATTGCCAAGCGGACGGAAATAATTTAAATCTAGTTGGAAAAGATGCTGTCTTAAAAATAAAATACTCTCCGCCTCGGTCATTAATTTATAAGCCGAACTTAGCCCGATATGAATACTCTCATTTCTTAAAATGCGGTCGCAAAAAGAATGAAAAGTGGAAATCCACATTTGCGTATAACCGTAAGGCATGGTTTGATCAACTCTTTCTTCCATCTCCTTGGCGGCTTTTTCGGTAAAAGTCAGCGCTAGGATTTGCGAAGGTTCAACTTTTTTTTGCAAGACCAGATATTTAATTCTTTCGGTGATAACAGTGGTTTTGCCGGTTCCGGCGCCGGCGATAATCAAAAGCGGTCCTCTGCCATATCTAACCGCTTGTTTTTGATGTAAATCCAGTTTAATCCCTGCCTTCATGCGGCTATTGTATCATTTTTTCTTTTTGCGGTATTGCTTTTTGTTTGTCTTCCAAAGTTTTGGTTGCGTGCAGCTTTTGACCAAGACTGGAAAAGCCCGATAAGACATTTCCAAACTGCGCATAAGCATTGTTAATATGCTTACCAAGCGTTGACATATTTTCGTCAATTTTTTCGTAATCAATCTGGATACTCCTTAGGAGTGTAAATAATTCTCTGGATTTGCTTTCAATTTTTTTGCCCTCAAAAGAGAGAAGAATGGTTTGCAAATGGGCATAAAGAGTGGATGGGGAAACCATATAAACCCGTGAGCGTCTGGCATAATCCAGAACATCGATTTGGTTAACAATTTCGTAGTAAACCGATTCGCTGGGGATATACATTAAGGCAAAATCCATTGTTCCCTCCGAAGGCAGGATATATTTTTTGGAAATCGCATCAATGTGTTTTTTAACATCTTTGACAAATTCTTTTTCAAACATTTCTCTTTCCGACTTTTCGGTTGCCTTGACCATTTTTTGATAATTTTCCATCGGAAACTTAGAATCGATTGGTAAAATGCCGGCATCGGTTTGAATTGCGGCGTCAACTTTTTCGCCGGACTTAAATTCATACTGCAAATGGAAACTGCTCTTCGGAAACATCTGGGCAATTAAATCTTTTAAAACCTGCTCGCCAATATTGCCTCTTAATTTCGGACTTTTTAAGAAATCCTGGAGCTCACGCATATTTCTGCCAATCTCGCTCATTTGTCCGACTTCTTTTTCCACATCCCGAATCACCCGAGCAGCCGTATCTAATCTTTCATTCAATTGCTTAGTATTCTCTTGTAAAGTTCTAACTGTTTGCGAGGAAGAGTTACTGATAGTAGATTGCATGGTCTTAAGCCATTCCAATAATGCTTCATCCGGTTTTCTCTCAGAAAGTTTTTTATTCAGAAAATAGATCAAAACCACGAATCCGAGGATGATGATGCCAAGGACAATAAATAGTTCATTTTGCATATTCCTATTTTAGCACTTAATCGAAATAAAGTTCGGGGTTGGCGGAAACCTTTTGCCATTCGGTTGCTTCGTGGTTAAAAAAGGCCGCGGCGGCAATCATAGCGGCATTATCGGTGCAGAGTTTTTTGTCAGGGACAAAAAATGGAATTTCTAATTTCAAATTTCTAATTTCTAATGCAAACTTATCTCGCAGGGTTTGGTTTGAAGCGACCCCACCGCCCAACAAAATTGACTTGGCTCCAAATTCATTAACAGCCCGAAAAGTCTTTTTGATCAAGACATCAAATATCGCTTCCTGCAGGGAATAACAAATATTCGAAATAGTTTTGCTATCTAGCTTTTCATATTTTTGCACTTCCCGAAGAACAGCAGTTTTTAAACCGCTAAAACTAAAATCATAATCGTCGGAATCAATCAAGGGGCGGGGAAAATGATAGATATCTTTTTTAACACTTGCTGCTAACTTTTCAATTTGCGGTCCGGCCGGGTAAGAAAGATGCAAAAGACGTCCGGTTTTATCAAACGCTTCGCCGGCGGCATCATCTCGAGTTCCGCCCAGCCACTTAATATCTTGGTGGTTTTTCATTAGTACTAAATCCGTGTGACCGCCGGAAACAACCAAAGCAATCGCGGGAAATTCAATTTTATTTTCACCGATAAAGTTGGCGTAAATGTGACCGAATAAATGGTTGACCGGAATAATCGGTTTATGCCAAACATAAGCAAAAGTTCTGGCGGTTTCAACGCCGACTAAAAGTGAACCAATTAGCCCCGGTCCGACAGTAACGGCAATGACGTCAATTTCTGCTTTAGGATTTTGTAAAACTTTAGTCGCTTCCTCAATCACCGGAATGATAAATTTAACTTGTTCTCTGGCTGCAACTTCGGGAATGATACCGCCGGTTTTGGCGTGTAAAGATAGGGAAGTAGCAATAATATTAGACAACAGTTCAACTTTATTATTTTTGTCTGTTCTGACAATTGCCGCCGCGGTTTCATCACAGCTGGTCTCGATGCCTAAAATTATCATAAACTCAATTTGACTAAATCTCCGATTTCAATATTATCTTTTTTTGCTAAGCCCGCATTTATCTCTAAAACTTTATTGGCTTTAGTTCTAGTCGTATAAACAGGAAGATCCTCACTTGGCGAAACGGGAACTTTTTGAAAAACATCGACAACTTTATTATTCTGAATAAAAATAATATCGATAGGAAATTTCATATCTTTCATCCAAAAAGAATAATAGTCAGCTCTGTCAAAAAGAAAAATCATTCCTTGATTTAGTCCGATTGATTTATATTTTGCCAGTCCGATTTCCTGCTCTTGGGAAGTTTCTGCCAGGTAAAGATTAAAAGTGTGTCCGTTAATTGCTATCCGGGGAGTTTTGGGTAGCAAATAGTTTAACGCTAAAAAAGCAATGATCAAAATAAGCAAAATTCCTAAAATTAACGTGAGGAACTTCATAATTTATTTTCCGCCAAAATTATTTGGGCAATCCGAGTGGTCGATTTTTCCGGGATATATCCGATGACTTCTAAAAGTTGTGCACCAATTTGCTTGGCTTGTCTTTTACTATGCTCTAACGCGTTGCTGCCTTTAGTAACGGCAATAACGGAAGGGTTCAATTTCATAACAAGCTTATCGTATTCGTCGTTTCGTTGTAAAAACGGAATTTTGATGACGTAATCAACAAAGCGGATTCCTACCAAAACTTCGGCTCTTTCGTTCTGATTATGGATTGGTCGTTTGTCACCTTTTATTTTGTGGACACTTTCATCACTTTCTAACATTACCAATAAAATATCGCCGGTTTTTTTGGCTGCTTGCAAGAATTTAATATGTCCCAAATGAATAACGTCAAAACAGCCGCCGGCAAGAATTACAATCTTGCCTTCCTTTTTAAAACGTTGGCTTAATTTAACTGCTTTTTCAATGTCAATTATTCTGTTCATTGTTTAGTTCCTCTTAAATAAACTGCCTGCCACGGTTGGTAATCGGAAACAAATTTATCAAAAATAATGGTCTTGCCGTTTTTGGTGACAGTTCTGGTGAAATAAACATCGGCGCCCGAAGCGGCAAAATCGGTTTGCTGGAGTGTGCCAACCGGTAGCGTCGGATCGTCTTGATAAAGAGCGGGCGGCGGCGGAGTTTGGTTACTGACAACCGGTGTAGTTATAGAAACTTCTCGTCCGTCTTCGGTGCCGTAAAGACTAAAATTCAAAGCATAATTATCTAAATCGACCTGACTTTGAATTAAAATATAATTGCCGGTGTCATTTTTAAATTTTAAATCAACAGTGGGAGAATAAACCGTCGCGTCAAAACCGGGAGGAGAATCTTGCTCGTAATAACCGACCCTATATGCGTGAGCATGTCTTTCAACGACCGGTAGTCCGGCATTAAGAATTGCCCTAAAAAGCGTAGTGGATACTTGGCAAACGCCTCCGCCATCACCTAGAACGGTATGTCCATTTTGGATAATGTAAGCCTGTTGATAACCGGAAAAGGCGGAGACATCGCCCAGCGCCTGATCGAAAGAAAATGTTTCTCCCGGCGAAACTAAAATGCCGTTTAATCTGCTGGCGGCAAGATTAATGTTGAAAACCCGGCCGGGAATAGAATCATAAAATAAAGAATTACCACTGCCGATTAATTCTTTAATTCCCAATTTATTAACTTTGTCGGTGGTAATGTTGGGTTCGATAACGGCAATTGGGATTGGGAAAGAAACAGTTTGCGGCAAGCGGGAATTCAAAATACTGACAGAATAGGATAAAATTTTATCGTTCAAAGTCTGACTGTCTAGCGCTTGCCCATTTTCAGAAAGCTTAAAAGCGGTAACCTTATTATTAACGATTGTAAATATGGCGTTAACCGGTTGCTTGTCTATTTTTTGCGCAATCGGTTCAAGCAGATTCAAAAGCTTAACTTGGTCGAAAGAGTAAGATGGAGAAAGGTAAACGCCGCCAAGATATGATTGGATAACCAAACTTAAATCGGAAATAAAATTGCCGGAACGGCCAATAAGGTAAGCTTGGTTAGCCAAAAGCGGGCTATTGTAGCCAAAATTTATTTCTCCGGCCGAAACTGTGGCAATGCCGTAGTCACTGGTTAGAGAAAACTCTGAATCTTTAACCAAAGAATTCCGATAATCAAAGAAATTTTGGGCGTCTTGTTTACTTTTACCGCTCAGGTCAAAATTACCAACGTAAACGCCGGGATAAACTTTATTCTCATACATTTTTTGATAGAGAAAAAGTCCGAAACTGGAGACAAAAATAAGCGCCAGGAGTGCGCCGGTCGTAAACCAAAAACCCACCTTTAAAAAGTGTAAGATTCGCTTTTTATATTTTAATTTAAACTGCAGTTTTATTTTGGGAAAATTTATCTTCATTGATTATGCTTTCTATTTGGTATTATACTATAAAATAGCCATGGATAACGACCAGACAGTTTTTCAAAGCCCAAGTTCACAGATAAATTCCAGCGTGCCGGAACCTAATTTAGTGCCGTCACCCGAACCTCCCGCTATGCCTGTTCAACCTACTGCGCCCGCACCGCAAGCAGTACCGTCGGAGTCTTTTGTCCAAGAACCTCCCGCGGAAGTTGCGGCCCAAGAGCCAGTAGTTGAAGAACCGCCTCCACAAATTCCTTCAAGACCAACTAACGGTAATTCTCTGCCGTTTATCCAGAAAATTTTTAAAGTTGGTATCGGACTGGTAGTAGTTTTAGTGGTTTTAGTGTTACTTTTTACTGTTGTTCTGCCAAAACTTTCGGGCAGTTCTAGCGGCAAAGTCACACTGACTTACTGGGGCTTATGGGAAGACAGCAAGACAATGCAAAGTTTAATTGACGGCTTTGAAAGACAAAACCCAAACATTACGATTCAATATTCCGAGCAAGATATTCAGCAATACCGGGAAAGACTTTTGACCCGGATTGCCGACGGAAACGGTCCGGATATTTTCCGCTTTCATAACAGTTGGTATCCGATGTATGCCAGCGTTTTATTGCCTTTACCAACGGATACAATTTCGCCCGCAGATTTTAAAAAAACATTTTATCCCGTCGCGCAAAAAGATTTAGTTAAAAACGGGGCCATCTACGGTATTCCTCTGGAAATCGATACGCTCTCGTTGTATATGAATACCCAGCTTTTTCAGGCCGCCGGTTTAAAACCACCGACCAACTGGAACGATTTCATTAATGATGCCAGGACTTTAACGGTTAAAGACAGCGCTGGAAAAATAAAAACCGCCGGGGCGGCATTAGGCTCTTTTGATAATGTCACTCACGCCCCGGATATTCTGTCTTTGCTTTTCCTGCAAAACGGGGTTGATCCGTTAAACATTCAAGCTTCTTCCGACCGGGCGACGAATGCGCTTAGTTTTTATACCGAATTTGTCACTGACCAAAACAATGTGTGGGACGATACGCTTGACCCTTCGATTCTGGCTTTTTCCAAAGGGAATTTGGCGATGTATTTTGGTTATTCCTGGGATTACTTTACGATTAAGCAAAATAATCCCAATCTTAATTTTCAGATTGTGCCGGTGCCGCAATTACCAAATCAGAATGTGAATATGGCTAGCTATTGGGCGGAGGGCGTATCGGTCAAAAGTAAACATCAAAAGGAAGCGCTGTTATTTATGCAATATTTGGCGCAAAAAAACACCGAAGAAAGTTTGTATGCCGAACAGGCCAAAACGAGAACTTTTGGTGAGCCTTACGCCAGAGTTGATTTAGGCAGCACTCTAAAAACTAATCCTCTGTTGGCACCGTTTATCGCGGAAGCTCCTTCGGCCTTTTCCTCGCCGTTTGTCGACAGCACTTATGACAACGGATTAAATCAGGAGCTGGATACTTATCTTGGAAATGCCGTAAATTCAGTTCTCAATGGTGATTCTCCGCAAACAGCGGTAAATACTCTTTCGCAAGGCGCCACCCAGGTTCTGCAAAAATATGGACAGTAGAGAAGGAGCAATTTTAAAAACACTGCTCTACTCAAATTTTTTTGATTATCCGCTCAAAAAAGAAGAACTTTACAATTTTCTCATCGGCAAGAAATTAAGCAAAAACGAGTTCACCAAAGCCTTAGACAACACAAGCCTTCCGATTGATTCAAGTGATGGATTTTATTTTTTGCAAGGCAAGCAAAAATTAGTCAAAAAAAGACAGCAAAGAGAACTGATTAGCTTGGAAAAACTCAGAAAAGCAGAACTAATCATTAAAAAGTTAAGTTTAATCCCAACGATAAAATTAATTGGCATTAGCGGAACCTTAGCCGTAAAAAATTGTGCAGAAAATGATGATATCGATATTTTTGTCGTTGCAGAAAACGGTCTTGCCTGGACAACGCGGTTTCTAGCAGTAATCATGTTAATTATCCTTGGTGTTTATCGGAATAAAAATAGCAAACGATACAAAGATAAAATTTGTTTGAATTTAATTCTTGATGAAGACAGAATATTTTTTGAGAATCAAGATCTTTTTACAGCCCATGAAATAGTGCAGCTTTTACCGGTTTTTGGGAAAGATAAAGCCTACCAAAAATTCATCAGCGCCAATAGTTGGATCAAAGAAATTCTACCGAATTGGCAAGTAAATCAAAAACCAATTTTCAGCAGACGACAAAGTTATTTAGATAAATTAATGATTGTTATTTTAAAAATTATCTTTCTGGAGAAAATACTAAAAGTGCTACAACTTTTTTATATGCGGAAAGATATTACGAGGGAAAAATTAGAAGACGGCTTTATCGGCTTGCATCCGTTTGATTATAAAGATCGTATCCTAAAAGATTACAACCAAACAATCGCTAAGTTTGGGCTTCAGTAATTTAGGCCTCTAAGATTCTACTAGAGGTCATTGACAAAAAGTTAGGCATAAGATATCATTCTTAAGGTTTATTAATTGAACTTATTTAATCATTCCCTCTAGTCAAACTGTGAGGGATTTTATTTTAAAATGGATAAAGATACGAAAAAAATATATCTAACTAAAGACGGCTTGGATGAGCTAAAAAAGGAATACGTGGAGCTGTCTAAAGTGAAAAGACCGGATGTTTTGGCGCGCGTTTCTCAAGCCAGAAGCATGGGAGACTTATCGGAAAACGCGGAGTATGTCGCGGCCCGCGAAGAACTTTCCTTTATCGATGGCAGAATTGACGAGTTGGAAGAACTAATAAAGCAAGCGGTTCTAATTCAGGAATCTCACGCCAAAGGAAACCATATCGTAAAGCTTGGTTCAACAGTTACGGTTAATGTGAAAGGGAAAAAAGAAATTTTCACCGTTGTCGGCGAGTGGGAAGCCGATCCAAAAGAAAAGAAAATTTCCCATGAATCACCTCTTGGCAAAGCTTTAATCGGTAAAAGGGTAGGCGAAAGAGTTGAAGTTGAAGCTCCCGCAGGAAAGCTTGGCTACACAATTATTTCCGTAAATTAACTTAAAGCTTACTCGCCAGTCTTAATATGGACAGCAAAGCAAACGTCATCCATAAAGACCTCAAAAGTTTCCGCACAAAACCAAACTTGGTTGATTATGAGAAAGTATTCCGGGATTTTTCCTGGGAAGAAGCAGATAAAGAAATAGCTTATTTTAGCGACGGGAAAATAAATATTGCCCATAATATTATCGATAGGCACTCAAACGGTGATAAAGCAAGTAAAGTAGCCCTGCTTTATAAAGGTAAAAACGGCGAGAGGGAACAATATACCTTTCACGAGCTTGCCAAAAAAACAAATCAGTTTGCTAATGTCCTTTTGCAAAATAACGTTAAAAAAGGCGACCGCGTTTTTATTTTTCTGCCGACAATCCCCGAGCGTTATATTAGTTTTATCGGAATTCTCAAAATGGGAGCAATCGCCAGCCCGATGTTCCCCGCGTTTCAGGAGTTGGCACTTCTGGACAGACTGTCCGACAGCCGGGCAAAAGTGGTAGTTACCAACAGCGCTTTGTTTCCCAGACTGGAAAAAATCTGGAAAGATTTACCCTTTTTGGAAAAAGTTATCATCGTTGAAAGAGAAGAAAAAAAATTCCCCCAAGGGCAAAATATTATTTCCTACGAAAAAGAAATGGTTAAGGCCAGCGATGAATTCTCAACAATTCATCTAGATAAATCTGACCCGTCTTATATGCTTTATACTTCCGGCACAACCGGTAAGCCAAAAGGCGTGGTGCACGGGCATGGAGATACTTTGCAGGCGATGTTAACGACCAAAGACGTTTTAGATGTTCACTCCGACGATGTTTATTGGTGCACTGCGGATTTAGGTTGGGTAACGGGAGTGGTCTATGGCATTTTGGGAATTTGGGCGTTGGGTGGAACCTCGGTGATTTGTGAAGAACGTTTTTCTCCGACCAATTGGTATCAAACCATCGAAGAATACAAAATAAGCGTTTGGTATACGGCGCCAACGGCAATCAGAATGTTAATGGGTTCGGAGATTGATCCAAAAGCTTTTAACCTTTCGAGCCTTCGTCACATAGCCAGTGTTGGTGAGCCGCTTAACCCGGAGGCAATTTGGTGGGCGCTGGAAAAGTTTGGATTGCCCTTCCACGACAGTTGGTGGCAGACGGAACTGGGTGGAATTTCCATCACCAACTACCCAAGTATGGATATTAAACCCGGCTCAATGGGAAAACCATTCCTCGGTATCAAGGCCGCAATTATCGATGGATCCGGAAAAGAATTACCGGCGGGAAAAGAAGGCGATTTGGCGCTAAAGCCACAAAGCGTTTCGTCTTTAATGACTGGGATTTGGGGAAACAAAGAAAAATATGATTCGTATTTTCGTAGTGGTTGGTATATTACCGGCGACCGGGCAATAGTCGATAAAGACGGATATTTTTGGTTTGTCGGTAGAGCCGATGACGTCATTAACACTTCGGGAGAAAGAGTCGGACCGTTTGAAGTGGAAAGCGCTTTAGTCGAGCACCCCGACGTGATTGAAGCGGGTGTTATTGGAAAACCGGATGCTTTGCGTGGCGAAATAATTAAAGCTTTTGTGGTTTTAAAACCAGGTATTGCTCAAAGCGATGAGCTTAAAGAAAAACTAATGCGTTTTGTCAAAGAACATTTGGCCGGCAGTTCATATCCTCGGGAGATAGAGTTTACTCACAATTTGCCCAAAACCCGTTCGGGTAAAATCATGCGAAGACTTTTAAAGGCCAGAGAGCTTGGTCTTCCCGAAGGTGACACTTCAACGTTGGAAGATTACTAAAATATGGATAAGAATTTTTTTGCGGGAGTTAAAACCATCGCCATCATCGGCTTATCAAACGATTCAAGTAAACATAGCTACAAAGTCGCTGCTTATCTTCAGTCAAAAAACTTCCGGATAATTCCGGTCAACCCAAACATTAAAGAAGTGTTGGGCGAAAAAGCCTATCCAAATATTCTGGAGGTTCCAACAGAAATTAAAATTGACGTCGTGGATATTTTCCGCCGCCCCGAAGAAGTAATTCCTCACCTGGAAGAAATTCTCAAAAGAGGAAATATCGAAAAAGTCTGGTTACAAGAAGGAGTTGGCAGTCCTCAAGCGGAAAAGTTTGCCCGCGAACATGGTCTGTTAGTTGTTTCTAATTTTTGCATGATGGAAGTTTATAAAAACTTTACATAAGTCCTGTTATCAACTAAAATAACTTTTATGGCGAAAGATACAATGCTGGCCGTAGTTAAAGAAAGAGCGGAGTCGGGAGTAGTCATCAAGCAAATTCCCATCCCCAAGCCTCAAGCGGGAGAGTTACTGATTAAAGTCAAATTGGCATCAATCTGCGGAACCGATATCAATATTTACGATTGGAACAGTTGGGCCCAAAGTCATATCAAGCCGCCAATTGTGATCGGGCACGAAGTTGTAGGCGAAGTGCTAAAGATTAATGGTGACAATCCCAACAAAATTAAGGTTGGAGATTGGGTGTCTTCGGAAACGCATATTTTCTGCGGGAAATGTTATCAATGCAAAATCGGCAACCGGCATATTTGCGAAAATGTGCAGCTTTTTGGCATCGGCAGAAATGGCGGGTTTGCCCAGTACGCCACTATTCCCAACCGGACTTCCTGGAAAAACGATCGGGCGATTCCTTTAGAAGCGATGAGTTCGCAGGAGCCGCTTGGCAATGCAGTGCATGCGGTGACGAAAGCCGGCGTTGAAGGGAAAGTGGTGCTGGTGATGGGAATGGGGCCGGTCGGATTGTGCGCCGTGGCGGTAGCCAAAGCTTACAAAGCGAAAAAAGTAATCGCCATTAACAGAGGTGACTATCGCAGAAAACTGGCTAAGAAAATGGGCGCTGATGAAGTTTATGATAGTCTGCCGAAGAAATACCTCAACCAAATCGACGTAGTTTTGGAAATGTCGGGAAATGACATCGCCATTCAAACCGCTTTTGATGCGGTCCGAATTGCCGGGACGGTAATAATTTTTGGTATTCCTAAAAAAGACATCACTCTAAATTTCGGCAAGTATTTTATTGACAAAGAGGTAACGGTTAAGGGAGTTTTTGGCAGACAAATTTGGGAGACCTGGCATCAGGTGTCGGAATTATTAGTAAGCGGTAAAGTTGATTTGACAAAAATAATCACACACCGCTTTCCGCTTGGGGATTTTGAAAAAGCAATGGCAGTGATGAAATCCGGTGAATGTGGAAAAGTGCTTTTGATTCCATGATAGTTAACGATTTTTATAAACAGCTTGAAGAAATTACCAAAACGGGCAGTTCTCCGCGGATTATTGAGTCGGGACAGGGTGCATATTTAACCATCGGCGGAGTAAAGAAATTAAATTTTTGTTCGAGTCATTATTTAGGATTGGCAGAACATCCGCGGCTTAAAAAAGCGGCCCAAAACGCGATCGAAAAATACGGATTAGGAACGGGTTACCGAACGCTAGCAGGAACGCACACTTTACATTTACAGCTTGAAGAAGCAATAGCAAAGTTTAAAGGAACCGAAAGCGCGGTGGTTTTTTCCAGTGCCTATATGGCAAATGCAGCAGCGATACAAACGATTATCGGCAAAGAAGATATTGTAATTTCGGATGAATTAAATCATGCATCAATTATTGACGCGGTCAGACTGTCGGGTGTAAAAAATAAATTCATTTATAAACACGGCGACACCAAAGATTTGGAAGAAAATTTAAAAGAAGCGCAAAAACTTAGCAAAACTCCCAAGTCCGACGGACAATTGCCAGTGGTCTTAATTGTTACCGACGGAGTTTTTTCGATGGATGGAGATTTGGCGCCGCTTCCCCAAATTGTCAAATTGGCAAAAAAATACGGCGCCTTAACGATGGTTGATGACGCGCACGGCGAAGGCGTGATGGGAAAGGGTGGAAGAGGTATAGTTGACCATTTTGGTTTGGTTGGGCAAATCGATATAGAAATTGGCAGTCTTTCCAAAGCGTTTTCGGTGATTGGCGGATTTATTGCCGGTAAAAAAACTTTAATTGATTACTATAATTTAAAGGCCAGGCAAAGACTTTTCTCAATCGCTTTAACTATTCCGGATACTGCGGCATCTTTGGAAGCAGTCAATATTTTACTGGAGTCCGATGCGCTGGTAAAAAAACTTTGGGATAATACCAATTATCTTAGGTCAAAGTTTAAAAAATTAGGTTTTGACACCGGCCATCCGGAAAGTCCGATTACGCCGGTAATGCTCGGTGATGAAAATTTGGCGAAACAGTTTAGCGCTAAATTATTTGATGAGAATGTTTTTGCCAGTCCAATCGTTTTTCCGATGGTACCTAAAGGGACAGCCAGAGTGCGTGTTATTCCTTCGGCAGCTCACTCAAAAGCGGACTTGGATTTAGGTATCCGCGCCTTTGCAAAAGTAGCAAAAGAGTTAAAAGTGCTATAAAATCCTCTTATGGGTAAATTTAATCTGGTAGTTTGCGGTGGGACGTTTGATTTGTTTCACGCCGGCCACAAAGCTTTTATTAACGATGTGCTTAATCAGGCGGAGAAAGTTCTGGTAGGCATTACAAGTAATGTGTATGTTCAAAGCCTCAAAAATAATTTAGGCATTGAGGATTTTCAAATTCGAAAACAAGCGGTTCAACAATATCTAAAATCAATTGACGCTAGCGACAGAGTTCAAATTGTCGAAATCAATAGCGCTTACGAACCATATTTGGAAACCGCAACGGATTATCGGGCGATTGTGGTAACCGAGCAAACAGAAAAAGTAGCGATTGCAATAAATGCAAAACGTCAGCAAAATGGTGTTTCTCTACTCGAAATAGTTATCTCACCAATGAAAAAAGCCGAGGGTGGAGGACTGATTTCTTCAACCAGAATCAGAAATGGCGAAATAAACCGTGACGGCAGATTGTATTTAAATCCCAAGTGGCAAAATAAAAATCTAATTCTCCCCGAAAGTTTGCGTCCGATTCTACAAAAACCCTGGGGAGAAGTCCTCAATGAAATACCTCAAGGCATTGACGGCTCTAAAACAATTGTGGTTGGAGACGCCACGGCACAAAAATTCAACGGAAAAAAGGTCGGACAGTTTTTATCAATTGTTGATTTTTTAATCAAAAGAGAAATTAAATTTCACCAACTGTCAGAATTAGGTTTTGATGGGGAAAATATTCAACATATAACCAATCACCATGGAGCAATAACGCCGGAACTTTTCCAAGCAGTGCAGTCGGCTTTTAAAACTAAAACGCAAACGGTAATTCTAATTGACGGAGAAGATGATTTGGCGGTTTTGCCGGCTTTATTAGTCGCGCCGCTCGGATTTAGCATTTTCTATGGCCAGCCAAATGAAGGATTGGTTCAAATTCTGGTTACAGAAGAAAATAAAGAAAAAGCCTACCAGCTCATTCAGAGCTTTGACAAAAGCTAAAGCATATGAGAAAATGCTTTTTAAGATGACAAGAGCTCAATTTGTGAAAAAGTCCAAGAAGAACTCCTCGTAGGGGTTGTTTTTGGCGTATTTTAGACAACCCCTAATAAAGGGGTTTTTTAGTGGGATGGAGGTGAAATATTATGGCAACACAGGAAGATGGTCAATCATTCGCAATATCAACAAGTAAAGGACAAGCTATTCTTTCTCGGGTTGGAGGAAGGTGGTTTGTAGAGGGCGATAGTTTTGGAGCAGATATCCCCTGCGACGGAACACCAATAGAAGCACTCAAAGCGGCTTTTGGACCACTGGAGGGAAATGTTATCTTGAGAACCCAAGTTCCAACAGAGAAAAATTCTGGAGGTCAAGCTTAAGCTTTCATAATTTGATTTTATCTTGTAGAATAGTGTTATGTTTTGGGCCGATAAAGTCGCAGAAGACATCATAGCTTCGGGCAAACACAAACCTTACTGGGTTGACGATATGAAAACCCCTTCGGGTTTTTCTCATGTCGGTTCTTTGATGGGTCCGGTAATCCATAGCATGATTTTCCGGGCCTTAAAAGACGCCGGTCAAAAAGCGACGTTCACTTTTGTAATTAATGATTTTGATCCCGCGGATGATTTATTGCCGGAAATTCGAGGTGAATATGAAAAATATCTTGGCATGCCTCTAAAACTGGCACCTTCTCCCAGCCCTAAATTTAAAAGTATGGCTGATTTGTTTAGCAGTGATTTTGTCGAGTCAATAAAAAGTTTAGGGGTAGAGGCGGAAATTCTTTCTTCGTGGGAGCTTTACCATCAAGGAAAATTTGATGGCGTCATTAAAGACGCTTTAGATAATGCCGAGAAGATTCAAGATATTTACCAAAAGGTTAGCGGCAGTCAGAAAAAAGAAGCCGGTTGGCTTCCCTTCCAGGTTATTTGTGAGCGGTGTGGAAAACTCGGAACGACCAAGGTTTTCGCTTGGGACGGCGAAAAAGTTTCTTACAAATGCGAACCCAATCTTGTCAAATGGGCGGTGGGCTGCGACTATGAGGGAAAAATTTCTCCGTTTGGCGGAACGGGAAAGCTCCCCTGGAAAGTGGATTGGGCGGCACACTGGAAAGTAATTGGTATCACAATCGAAGGCGCAGGCAAAGATCACGCTTCCAAAGGCGGTTCGTATGATATTGCCATGACGCTTTGCGAGGAGATATTTAAATACGATCAGCCATTTAGATTTCCTTATGAATTTATTTTAATCGGCGGTAAAAAAATGTCTTCCTCTAAAGGGATAGGTTTAAAAGCGCATGATTTGGTTAAGATATTGCCGCCTGAAGTGGGCCGTTTTTTGTTTGCCAGGTCAGGGATAAAAGCGCAAAGTAATTTTGATCCGGTCGAAACAAATGCCATTCCTATGCTGTTTGACGATTACCAAAAAGCCGCTGATGCCTATTTCAACAAAGGCGCTAGCGATTTAGCCAGAGCTTTTGAATTGTCGCAAATTGGTGAAGCGCAAAAACCGCCTTCTATCCGTTTTTCGGTGTTGGCTCAGTGGGTACAAATGCCCAACATGGAAGAAGAAATTAAAAAAGAAGGTTTGGAGAATTGGGCAAAATACGCCAGGGTTTGGGTAGAAAAATTCGCTCCGGAAAAAGATAAGTTCACAGTGCAAAAAACCGTTCCGTCAGCTATCAAAAATCTCACCAATGAGCAAAAGGTATTCCTAAAAAAAGTGGCGGAAGAGCTGAATAAAGCAGGAAGCGGCGAAGAATTTCAGACTAGAATTTATGCCATTGGCAAAGAAATAGGATTAAACGGAAAAGAGGCGTTTGCGGCAATCTATATTTCGTTAATCGGAAAAGATCATGGACCAAAAGCGGCTTGGCTAATTTTGTCTTTGGATAAAGAGTTTGTAAAGAATAGATTTAGCGAGGTTTAACTTCGGTTTGAAGATTAGCCATTATATCTAAAACTTCTGCCCTTCTTGTTTCTATTGGTGCACGATATTCTTGTAACTCTCTTGCCAAGAGCTCTCCGGTAGCCTTATCATTCCCGTCGTCTTCCGGTTTAGTAATTGGATTTCTGCCACCAATTGGAAGTTGCGTTCGTCTTGCCTTATCGGCAACAGCAGTTTTTGCAGCCTCACATTTAAAATCTAATACTTCGCTAGCATTTGGTCTCATAGTATGTATTGTAGCATATTATTCTGTTTTTGCAAGTTTTTGATGTGCTATACTCTTTTTGTGAAAAAGCTGTTAATTGCCACTAAAAACCAAGGGAAAGTTGGAGAGTTTAAAGAATTCTTAAAAGACTTACCTTTTGCAGTAGTTTCTCTCAAAGATTTAAATATCACCGAAGATATTGAGGAGGACGGAAAAACTTACAGGGAAAACTCGCAGAAAAAAGCGCTGTTTTTTGCCAAACTTTCCAATCTTCCAACCATTGCCGATGACGGTGGAATAGAAATAGTGGCATTGAATAACCAACCGGGAATAAAATCCAGAAGATGGTTAGGCTACGAAGCAACCGATGAAGAAATCGTTAAGCATATGCTTAAGATTTCTAAATCTTTGCCAAAAGCTAATCGAGGCGCCTTTTTTAAAACTGTCGTCACCTTTGCGCTTCCCAACGGAAAAATTTGGAGTGTTAATGGGCAAGTAGAAGGAATAATCTCCGACAAGCCTTATTTAAAACTTTTAGAAGGATATCCTTACCGCTCTTTTTTCTTTTTGCCCAAGATAAATAAATTTTATCACGAGGGCGAGCTTTCAAAAGCGGACGAAAGATTATATAATCATAGATATAAAGCCGTGCGGAAATTACTGCCGATAATTAAAAAATATGCTTGACATAAAATTCATTCGCGAAAATCCGGAGCTGGTTCAAAAGAAAGCAAAAGAAAAGGGAATAAGTGTTAACATCGAACATATCCTTGAGTTGGATAATCGTTATAGAGCCTTGGATTTAATGGTTCAAAAACTGCGGGAAGACAGAAACAGAATTGCCAAAGAAGCATCAAATGCTGCTAACAAAGCAGACGCGATTACAAAAGGTAAAGCAATTAAAGAAAGATTAGAAAAAGAAGAGCACGCTTTAGCGGCAATTACGGAAGAATATCAAAAAGCATTATTGACAATTCCAAACTTAGCGAAAGACGATGTTAAGTTTGGAGAAAATGATACTCAGAATGAAGTAATTAAGAAAGTTGGCGAGCCGACAAAATTCAGTTTTAAACCAAAAGATCATTTGGAATTGGGAGAAAAATTAGACATTATTGATGTTGTCAGGGCTTCTAAAATCTCCGGGGCCAGATTTTATTTCTTAAAAAATGACGGGGCGTTATTGGAATTTGCGTTAAGAGAATTAGCATTCGAATTATTACTTAAGGAAGGATTTATTCCGGTTCTTCCGCCAGTAATGATTAAAACCGAAGTGATGAAGGGTTTGGGCTACATGGAAAATGGTGGGGACGAAGATATGTATATTTTTGAAAAGGACGGGCTGGTTTTGGTTGGCACTTCGGAGCAATCGATTGTGGCAATGCATCAGGATGACGTTTTTGATGCTAAAGATTTGCCGAAAAGATATGTTGGCTTTTCAACTTGTTTTCGAAGAGAAGCGGGCAGTTACGGAAAAGATACCAGGGGAATTTTAAGGGCACACCAGTTTGATAAAGTGGAAATGGTTTCGTTTGTCAAACAGGGAGAAGATAATAAAGAGCATGAGTATCTATTATCATTGGAAGAAAAATTGTTAGGGCTTTTAAAAATTCCTTATCAAGTCGTAAAAATGTGCACCGGCGATTTAGGTTTTCCGGCCGCCCGAAAATATGACATTGAAGCGTGGATTCCTTCGGAAAATAAATACCGGGAAATGACTTCGGTATCAACCACCACCGATTTTCAGGCCAGAAGATTAAATATCAAGTATAAAGAACAAAACGGAACAAAGTATGTAAACATTTTAAACGGCACTGCTTTTTCCACCAGACCAATCATCGCGATTTTGGAAAATTATCAGCAAGTTGATGGTAGTGTTTTAGTTCCGGAAGTTTTGCAAAAATATTTAAATAAAAAAGTAATAAAATAGTAAAAAATAGCCTCTGTGATTTTTGCCGCCATTACGACCTAAACGATAACTTTTGAAGCAAAGAAAAATGCTTGACAATAATAAAAAAATATCTCAAGATAATAGTAATTGCCGTTCACCTTGATTTTTTTAAAGTGAGCGAAATTATTTAAGGAGGTGATACTGTCCATGGCAAAGAAAAAGAAGAGAAAGAAGAAGTAGTTGGTAAGCTATTTGGAGCATTACCAATTGATCAATTGGTAAAACCCCGCCTTCTGGCGGGGTTTTCGTGTCCGAATTGTGCTAAAATTAACCTATGTTAAGTATCATCACAAAATTTTTCGATTCAAACGAAAAAGAAATCAATAAACTCGCTCCGCTTGTCGCTCAAATAAATTCTTGGGAAGAAAAAACCAAGAAATTAAAGGACGATGCCTTCCCCAAAAAAACCAAAGAGTTCAAAGAAAGAATTGAAGATGGAGAACCGCTGGAAAATATTTTACCGGAAGCCTTTGCGCTGGTCCGCGAAGCGGCCCAGCGGACAATCGGGCAACGACATTTCGACGCACAGCTAATGGCAGCAATTGTTCTATCGGAGGGAAAAATTGCCGAACAAAAAACCGGAGAAGGAAAAACTTTATCGGCCACCCCGGCACTTTATTTACATGCTCTAACCGGTAAAGGTGTCCACTTGGTTACCGTTAACGATTATTTGGCTAGACGTGACGCCGGTTGGATGGGTCCGATTTTCCATTTCCTTGGACTTTCAACCGCTTCAATCATTAGTGAAGAATCATTTATTTATGACCCAAAATTTAGCAATAAAGAAGTGCACGATGAAAGACTCTCTCATTTAAAACCAGTTTCCCGCAAAGAAGCTTACGAAGCGGACGTTGTTTACGGCATCAATTCCGAGTTTGGTTTTGATTATTTGCGGGACAATATGGCGCAAGACGCTGCATCATTGGTTCAACGTGGATTCTATTACGCGGTGGTTGATGAAGTCGATTCGGTTTTAATCGATGAAGCGAGAACTCCGCATATTATTTCTGCTCCCGATGAAGCGCCGGCGCAAAAATACTATGAATACGCTAAATTAATTGACAAATTAAATCCGGACATCGATTACAAAATTGACGAAAAATTAAGAACAGCCCATCTAACCGATCATGGTATCGGAAAAATAGAAAAAATTTATGGCATTGCCAACATTTACGAAAAAGATTTTGACACCGTTTATCACTTGGAAGCCGCGCTAAAAGCCCGCACGCTTTTCCATAAAGAGAAAGATTATATCGTCAAAGATAACGAAGTAATTTTGGTCGACGAGTTCACGGGACGGTTAATGGTTGGTAGAAGATTGTCGGAAGGTTTACACCAGGCAATTGAGGCCAAAGAAAATGTGCCGATTCAACGGGAATCAAAAACTTTGGCAACCGTGTCACTGCAAAATTATTTTAGAATGTATGAGCATTTGGCGGGAATGACGGGAACCGCGGTTACCGAAGCCGAAGAATTCCACAAAATTTACAAACTGGACGTCGTCGTTATTCCAACTCACCGACCGATGATTAGAAAAGATTTGCCGGACGCGATTTATAAAACCGCGCCGGCAAAATATACGGCGGTGGCTTTGGAAATTGAAAAAGCACACGCCAAAGGACAGCCGGTCTTAGTCGGTACGACTTCAATTGAAAAAAATGAAATTGTTTCGGAGCTTTTAAAACGAAAAGGGATTAAACACGAAGTCTTAAACGCTAAAAACCACGAAAGAGAAGCAGAAATTATCGCCAAGGCCGGTGAAAAAGGCGCGGTTACGGTTGCCACCAATATGGCAGGCCGAGGTGTTGATATTATTCTGGGCGGCGAACCGCCAACAAGTGCACAAGAATTAAAAGACTGGGATAAAAAACACCAGGAAGTGCTGGATGCCGGCGGATTGTACGTTATCGGCACCGAACGGCACGAATCGCGAAGAATTGATAACCAGTTAAGGGGACGTTCCGGACGACAGGGCGATCCGGGCTTATCACAATTTTTTGTCGGGTTGGATGATGATATTATGCGGCTTTTCGGCGGTGATACCATTTCCGGTTTAATGACCCGTTTTAATATGCCGGAAAATGTACCGCTGCAACATCCGTTGGTTTCCCGCGCCATCGAGCAAGCACAGATAAAAGTTGAAGGTTACAATTTTGACATCCGAAAACATTTGGTGGAATACGATGATGTTTTAAATAAACAAAGAGAAATAATTTATAGTCGTAGAAGAAAAGCCTTGGAAACAGACAATCAGTCAGATGAACTCAAAAAAGAAATTTTAGAAAAAATTCATTCCTCAATAGCCGCCATTGTCACGATGTATTCGTCTAACCCCGCAGAAAGTTCACCGATTGAGCAAATCGTGGGAAAATTTGCAACCATTATTCCTTTTGATGAACTTTCACTCAAGCAAATTTCGACTCAACTTGAACAAATTAGTTCGATGGAAGAAAAAATTAGCTTTCTCAATAAACTGGCCGATGATATTTATCAAACAAAAGAAAAACAAATGGGCGAAGAACTAATGCGACAGGTAGAAAAATTTGTGTTGCTTTCTGTTATCGATAATTTCTGGATGGATCATTTGGATGCGATTGAAAACTTAAGACAGGGGATAGGACTTAGAGGTTATGGACAGAAAGATCCGCTGGTTGAGTATAAAAATGAAGCGTATAAGATGTTTGAACAATTAATTAACGCCATTGATGACGAAGTGGTCCATAGAATCTTCAAGATTCAAGTTCAAGCTCCTCCGGACATGCCGCAGGAGCATCAGCATATCACCGCCCAACCCGCCGGCGGAAATTCCGGTGCGGAAGTTTCATCAAATCTTCAGAGACCGAATAGTTCTGGCTCACAGACAGATATCAAGAAAAAGTTAGGGCGAAATGATCCCTGCTGGTGCGGCAGCGGAAAAAAATATAAAAAATGTCACTACCCAAATTAAGATGAAAATTTCAGCCTGGGTTTTTGCAACTGATCTTTTACCTAATAAAAAAACTTTTACGGAGAGATTGACTAATAAAGGTAATCTTTTTGATAAGACAAGCACTAAAGAGGTTTTTGCCAAATTAAAGGCTTCAGACGTTGACGGAATTGAGCTTCTTATTCCCGCAAATTTTTCCGATGAGGATTTCCAACGCATCAAAAAGATTCTCGATGAGAATAACGTTATCGTAAATAGTATCCACCAGCCCTTGCGGTTGATAACAAAAACAGATGTTAAGGAAATTGAAATGTTATTTTCGGTTGCCAAAAAATTCAAGGCTAAACTAATTGTTCTCCATTTATATAATGCCAAAGGTCAAATATCTAGTAAGAGTTATTTAGACGCTTTGCATAAATTACAAGCAGATTATGGAATTAAAATAAGTTTTGAAAATACCCAAAAATTTGCGCAGGTATTTAATCAGAAAAGATATTGGGACAGTAAAACATTTTCAGATGTCGTTAAAAGTGCCGGATTTACAATTACATTAGATACAACTCATCTTGCCGATGCCGGTGGAGATATGATTGAATTTTATAATCAAAATAAAAACAACATTGTAAATATTCAGCTTAGCGATTATAAAACTAAATGGCCGAAGCCTTGTTTACATTTACAACCGGGAAAAGGAACTTTGCCAATGGACGAGTTCTTAAGAGTTCTGAAAGACAATAAATATGACGGGTTTATTACAATGGAAATCAAAACAGACCTCGAAGGATTATGCGAAAGCGCTAAATTTATCAGGCAAGGCTTGAGTTAGTTTTGTTTATTGACCTCGATTTGCTATGATTTAGCTATGCCCGACAAAATAGGAAATCCGCAATATAAACTTCTGGCCGAAAAATGGTCCAGCCGCCATCAAAATCTTCAATCTGAAATTTTTGAAAAACACAAAGATGCGTTTAAATGGTTGGTGGATAATTCAAAACAATTAGCTGTTGGTTCGCTTGCCAGCGTATTTTTGCTGGCATCGCCGGCCGCGGCAAAAATTCCCAACCTTTTATCAACTACCAGTGCGCAAGTTAGTCAAACAATCGACCGCAAAGTTTTTCTGGTTTACGATTTAAGAAATGTTTTGCCAAACGACGTTAGGCCGTTAACCCCCGACGAAGAAAAAAACGTCAGTGAAGTTTTAACCCGCGATTTTGGCATTCCTGTTTCGGCGGAGTTAGACGGGAAAAGACTCAATACAACCTATGGAATAATTGGTCAGGAGCAGCATCTACCGCGTTATCCCGGCGATAATATTTTCAATCACTTTGAGACTCAAGATGATGCCGGAAAATATTGGTCTTACGGGATGACGCCGGGGCTTGGCGCCTGGGGCTATTTTACCGATTCGGCGGCAACTTTAACGCAAACAGATATCGACCGGGAAAAATATTACATTGCCGTGCAAACTTTTCTAGCGCCGGGTTTCGATACAAATCCCAAAGAATATACCGATTTTTTCAAATACCGAAAAATGTTGGTGGTTAATCCGCAAAACGGCAAAGCGGTGGTCGCCGATATTGCCGACGCCGGACCGTCTCCGTGGACCGGAAAGCAATTAGGCGGTTCGCCGGAAGTGATGAGTTATCTGGAGAGATTTGACGGAGAGCAAAGAGGTCCGGTCTTATATTTTTTTATCGATGATCCAAATGATACAATTCCTTTGGGCCCGGTTTCTTACTAAATTATGAAAGGCAAACATTTTTACAGTCACTTAATCGAAATTCACGAAATCTATTTAAGTATTAGCGAGATGAACTTATCCGATGACGAACGTAATCATTTGTTGTCTTTAGCCGAAGCAAATATTCACGCTACGGTGATCAATACGGTTTTACCGGAGCTGTCCGAAGCAGAAAAAAAAATATTCCTCAAAAATTTAGTGGCCAATAATCATGAAGAGACTTGGAAACATCTACTCGCAAAAGCGCAAGACATCGAAGCAAAGATAAGTCAGTCTCTAAAAGAATTAAAAACGGAATTACTTAAAGATATTGAAGAAGCAAATAAAAGCTAGCTATCTGATCACAATCAAAAAGAAGAGAATTGCCGCAATCACCCGATAAACTCCAAAAATTATAAAATTGTTGTGTTGGACATAGCGCAAGAAGAGTTTAACGGAAACTAATGCCACTACAAACGCGCCGAAAAAGCCAACTGCAAGTATCATCCACTCGCTGGGCGAATAAGAAAAATTGGTTCTAATTAAATCCAGAGAGGTTGCCGCCAGCATCGTCGGAACGGCTAAGATGAAGGAAAATTCGGCGGCCGCTTTACGCTTGGTCCCCAAAAATAGAGCACCGATAATGGTTGCGGCCGAGCGGGAAACTCCGGGAATTACCGCAATCGATTGGAAAAGTCCGATGACAAAAGCCTTGGGCAAACTCATCTTCGCGATATTATCGATATGGTATTCCTTTTCTTTATAAATCAGCTCAAGCGCTATCAAAGCAACACCGCCGACCAAAAGTGAAATTAAAGTAATGTATAAATTGCCGAGTAAATAAGTTTTAATAAATTTAAAAAGTATCAATCCGATAATTCCGGTCGGAATAAAGGCGACGATAATTCTTTTCCAGACCGCAACGCTTTTAAACAGAGTATTCCAATATAAAACCACGATGGCCAGTATCGCACCAAGCTGAATAATAATTTCAAAATCTTTGACAAAACTAGTTTGGGCGACTTTTAAAATGTCGGCGGCCAAAATCAGGTGCCCGGTGGAGGAAATTGGTAGAAATTCCGAAATGCCTTCAACAATAGAAAGAATTAATGCCTGCAGAATGTTCATAAACTTAAATTATTATAACACAGAGAAGAGATTGCAAAATACCGGTCAAGTAATCTACAATTATTGCATGAAAGAACCACCAAAGGAAGAATTGCAATGGGACAAGAAAAAAATTCTCCTCTTTTTAATCGCCGCGGTGCTTTTAATTGGAATCGGCTTTGAAGCCAAAGATGTAATTTTAGGAACAAATATCAGTCCTTCAGTCTCTATACCAAAACCCGATGTCAAGGGAGCCGCAACTCAAGTGAGTTCAAATATCAAAAATAGTGTCCAAGATCAATTGGATAATTTAAAAACAGAAGCGCAAAATGTGGATTTGGTGCAAATTGCCTCTTCTTCGCCGCAAGTCCAGAAAGTCATTAACGATTTAAAAGCGGTACAGGACTATCCCAAAAACCAACTTAAGGCGACCTGCGAACAGATTTGTAACGGTTTGTAAAAGAGGTTCACATTCTAGCTTACCTTTGCTTCTTTTTTAACAACAATATTGTGAATATCTTCAGTTAGTTCATTATTAATCTTAATCAGCTTGTGGACTTCATCCTGAAGCTTCAGAAGTGTTTCAGCGTCTTTAAATGTCTGCTCTGCTTGTTTATCCGAAGCCCGACTTAAAACCTGTTGGCCCACCGCTAATATCGGCAGAGCAAATAACTGAACCAAATTACTTAAAAATAGTAAGAAGGTAAACGGATAAGGGTCTTTCTTAAATATGCTAAACCCTACGGTGGCAAGAACCATCCAACCAAACATCCATATAACCAGAAGGTAGAATGCTTCCATGGAGCCAAACTTACTGGTTACAAATACAGCCAGGCGGCCATTAAACCCGAGGTGCTCATGTTTTGTCAGGTGAGGGCCTTGTTTTTTTCTTTCTTCAATCCAAGGGTCTGGAATATGCTCACTAACCATTGCATACTTATTATGCGCTCCAAATACTGAAAAATCCATAGCTATTTTTAGCAAAATTATGTTAATATCTAAATTAAGAGAAAATATCTATGGGTGCTGGAGCAACATTGATTGTGATAAGAGAATATTAAGTAATTAATATGGAAGACGTTAGACAAAGAATTGCCAAAGTTCTAGAAAAATTCAATCTTGACGAAAAAAGAAAGCAAATCCGGGAAATTGAAGCACAGAGTTTGCATCCGGATTTTTGGAAAGACCACCAAAACGCGACTTTAAAAATGAAAGAGTTGTCGATGCTTCAGAATCAAGTCGCAAAAATAGAAAAACTGTCTGAGCTTTCGGCAGCGGGTCAGTTTGACGAAGCGGAAAAGTTGTTAGATGAATTGGAAGTTCTACTGTATTTTACCGGCGCTTATGACAGTGGGTCGGCAATTATGGAATTACACGCCGGACAAGGTGGAGTGGAAGCGATGGATTGGACCAACATGCTTTACCGTATGTATACCAGGTTTTTTGACAAAAAAGGTTGGGCGCACGAAGTGATTGACGAAACTCCGGGCGAAGAAGCGGGTCTAAAAAGTGTAACCATCCAAGTCAGCGGTGAATATGCGTATGGATTTTTAAAAGGCGAAGCGGGTGTGCACCGGTTGGTCCGTCAGTCACCGTTTAATGCCGATAATTTAAGACAAACTTCATTTGCCCTGGTCGAAGTGCTGCCCGAAATTGAGGAAAGCGCGGAAATTGAGATTAAAGATGAAGATTTGGATTGGGATTTTTACCGAAGCGGCGGACACGGCGGGCAAAATGTCAACAAAGTTTCAACGGCAGTTCGTTTAAAGCATATTCCCACCGGAATTGTGGTTACGGCGCAAAGTCAGCGTTATCAAAACCAAAACCGCGAATACGCGCTTAAAATTTTACGTGCCAAGTTGTGGTTTTTGCAAGAAGAAGAGCGAAAAAAGGATGAAGCAAAATTAAAAGGCGGATATAAAACTCCGGGTTGGGGCAACCAAATCCGTTCTTACGTTTTGCATCCTTACAAAATGGTCAAGGACCTTCGCACAAACTTCGAAACTGCCAACGCCGAAGCAGTTCTTAATGGCGATTTAGATGAATTTATCGACGAAGAGTTAAGAAAATTATAGCTCCGAGGGTTGCCAAAAGGTGTAAAATATGGTTTACTTAATAGAGGAGGTGAATGTAAATAATGGATAAAAACATCGACCAGGTTCAAAAACCAAAACCAAATCCAGTTCAAGCACAACCATTAATCCGCAATTTTAACGCAGACAGTCTTAAAAGCGCCTTCACGCCTAAAGTTCTCGCTATTTTGCTTGGCGTCGTAGTAGTGGGAGTTATCAGCGGTTTTCTACTTTCTCAAGTCGGCACGCTTTCAACCAAAAATATCAAAAACGGCACAGTTACCAGTGGCTCATCGGTTGCCGTAGGAACAATTATCGGTTCAAACGATACTACAACTTTTAAAGATACGGCTCAAGGCACGCTTAAGGAAGGAGGCATTGACGGCGAGGGAGCTTACCATCTGGTGCGACCGGGCGGAGACAGTCAAAACGTTTATCTTACATCCTCATCGGTGGACTTATCGCAATTTGTGGGTAGAAATATTAAAGTTTGGGGTCAAACTCAAGCAGCCCAGCATGCGGGTTGGCTAATGGATGTGGGAAGAATTCAGATTCTGCAATGATAAAGCTTGACAAAGTCTCTAAAAAATTTGGCACCGGAGTTTTTGGATTGTCGGATGTGTCTTTGAACATTGAAAAAGGGGAATTTGTTTTTTTGGTTGGCTCGACGGGCGCCGGAAAAACGACCATCTTCAGATTGTTAATCCGTGACACTTTGCCAACGGAAGGAAGCATTTTAGTTAACGGATGGGATGTTGTCCACCTGCCAAAAAATAAACTTCCAACACTTCGAAAAAATGTTGGTGTCGTTTTCCAAGATTTAAAATTACTTTTGGATAGAACAACTTTTGAGAATATTATGTTGCCATTGGAAGTGGCCGGAGCCAGTGACGAGGAAGCGACAAAAATAGTTGAATCGGTTTTGGGACTAGTCGGACTGACCGAACATAAAGATAAATTTCCGATTCAACTTTCGGGCGGAGAATTGCAAAAGGTAGCGCTTGCCAGGGCGTTGGTTTTATCGCCGGAAATATTGTTGGCGGATGAGCCAACCGGTAATTTGGACGCCGCAACGTCTTGGGAAATCGTCAAACTGTTGTCGGACATTAACAAAAGAGGGACAACGGTGGTAATGGCAACGCACAATTTAGATGTAATTAAAAGCTTAGGAAAAAGAGTGATTCGTATCGAAAAAGGAAAAATAGTTGAAGAGGGGAAAAGTTCAGGTAAGCATAAAGATAAGAAAGATCATCAAGAAGTGGAGAAGGAGGAACCCTCCTCCGTCAAGACTTCGGAAGGGCAAGAAAAAGAATGAGTTTTACAAAAACTACTTGGAAAAATATCAGAAGGTCACCTTATCAAGCTTTGGCGGCAATTCTAATCATGACTTTAACCTTTCTGGCGATTTCGTTTTTTACTTTTCTTTTAGTTGGTTCCTCAAAAGTCATTAACTATTTTGAATCAAAACCGCAAGTCACCGCTTTTTTCCGAAATGACGCCAGCCAAAGCGATATCAATAAATTGGAAAACCAACTGCGGGCAACGGGCAAAATTGCTTCGATAAAATTTGTTTCCCAAAACGAAGCACTCAAGATATACAGACAACAAAATGCAAACGACCCCCTACTGTTGGATTTGGTCACTGCCGATGTTCTACCTTCTTCATTTGAAATCTCCACCGTGCAAATCGAAGATATGGGAACAATTTCCAATATGCTTGATAAATCCCCAATTGTTTCGGATGTCATTTACCAAAAAGATGTTGTTTCGACTTTAACCACCTGGACGAGCGCGATCAAAAAAATAGGCATCGTGCTGGTGGTGCTATTGTCTTTGGTTTCAATTTTTATTATGGCGACAATTGTGGGTATTAAAATTTCCCAGAAAAAAGAAGATATCGAAATAATGAAGCTAATTGGTGCGACCAATTGGTATATTCGCTGGCCGTTTTTAACCGAAGGAATTGTGTATGGAATTATCGGCGCGGTGGTCGGATGGGCTATCGCTACGGCGGGACTTTTATACACGACTCCGTTTTTAGAGTCATTTCTAAAAGGGATTCCGGTTTTGCCGGCATCATACAGCGATTTATTAATTCTCTTGGGATTGGAAATAGGATTTGCCGTTTTCCTGGGGGCAGTGTCAAGTTTCTTGGCGGTTTTGCGATATTCAAACTAGCTTTTATCAATTTTTAGAAATGTATGATTTATGAAGTTTGGAATAAAGAAAATAGTCCTTTTGCTTTTCGTAACGGTTCTTCTATGGTTTAGCGCCGGAATTGTTCGTTCTCGGGCTGATACATCAGGTTGCGATACCCCGCAAGAACAAGATTTGTGTAATAAAATAAACGCCGCAAGAGCTGAGACACAAACATATTCCTCGCAAATTGCATTAATCGGCAATCAGATACAATTAACAGAATATCAAATTGAGGCGACGCAAGCACAAATAACCAGTGTCACTTTGGATATCGATACTGCCACTAAAAAAATATCCAGTTTGCAAGGAACATTAGATACAACAATAACAGTGCTTTTAAATAGAATTGTGGCAACTTATGAAGTTGGAACAATTCAGCCAATCCAAATCTTGTTAACATCCAATACCGCTTCGGATTTTTTTACCAGACTTAACTATTTAAAGCTGGCACAAGCGCACGATAAACAATTGGTTTACGATACCCAACAAGCGAAAACCGATTATGCAAATCAAAAAAATATTTTTGAAGACAAAAAAAAACAATTAGCAGATTTACAACAACAGTTGCAAACGCAAACCGACCAACTGAATCAGGAAAAACAAGTTCAACAACAACTTTTAGAAACCACAGAAGCGCAACTTGCTCAGTATCAAACGGAATTATCAGCTTTGCAAAACTTTGCCCGTTCTCGAGTTGGTCCTGGTGGGCAAAGCATTCCGCATCAGGATTTGTCTGATAGCTGGGGCAAATATTATAACCAGCGTGATGCAAACTGGGGTAATAATTATATTGGTTTATCGAATATGCAGATATGGGATGTCGGTTGTTTATTAACCTCTTACGCGATGGTGGTAACGCATTATGGTGGATCTGTAACACCTGCGGATGTGGCGGCAAATGTAGGAAATTTTGCAGGGGGAAGTGCATATTTTAATTTACCTGGTCCTTCTGCTAATGGGCATTCGGCTACTGACGTTTCTATGCCGTCACTTGACGATCTAAAAAATGATCTCAACGCCGGGGATTCGGTCATTGCAGGATTATCTTATGACGGTGGTCCAATCGCCGACCATTGGGTAGTGCTTAGATCTGTCAATGCCGATGGCACTTTTATGATTAATGATCCTTTATATCAAGGAGCAATGAATGTGCCGCTCAACGATAATTATGCTGGGCTGGCAATTGTCGAAGCCAGGATTTATAATTAAAATAAGATAAAAAGAATTGCCCTTACTGTTTGTCTTTTTTGGTTTTTAAGCCTGCTTTGCCCGGGAAAGACCTCTGCGGCCGGTTTCACTTTAGCGTCAGACCAAACATCCATCAATTCCAATGAGGAATTCGATATAAATGTGCAATTCTCAATCAGCGCTGCAAATGGCACCGTTTATTACTTGCGCGGAGTTTTCTATCAAACTGCCGGTAGCTATTGTGGCTACACTTGGAATGGAAATAATTGGTATAATGGTCCTTATTCCGTAAATAACGGGTGGCAGCAATTGCTTGCGGTCACAGTCAATCAAAGTAGCTGGTCAGGGCAGTTAAAAGCAAAAATTGATCCATCTGATGGTAATTGTCAAAATAGCGGTAATTATTATTTTAAAGTTCAAAGATATACTGTAGGAGGAAGTAGCAATTTTGATGATCAAAATAGTTTAAGCGTAAATATTTCTATTCCAACCCCAACCCCCACGCCTGCTCCGACAGATACTCCAACGCCAATGCCCACTCAAACTCCAACGCCTAAGCCTATTGCGGCGCCCACTTCCAAACCAACCCAAAAACCTTCACCCACAATTACGGAAGATCTTATTGCGACAGATGCGGGTGTTTTGGGGGACAGCAGCGGAAGCACAGAAGTTCAAACGCCAACTCCAAAACCAAAAGAAATAAAAATAGCTTCGGATACCGGCAGTAATTTATTACCAGAAATTCTAATCCTTATCGGCATTGTTTTTCTGATAGCTTGTGCTATAGTAGTTTCTTACCCATACCTTAAAAATTTTAGAAAGAAAAATAATGATGAATAATCAGGATTTTTTTATCACTAACAGCAAAGAAGAAACACAAACTTTTGCCCAAGACTTTGCCAAAACGCTCAAAGGCGGCGCTTTTTTGGCATTTTATGGAGATTTAGGCAGCGGCAAAACCACTTTTATTCAAGGTTTGGCAAAAGGTTTAGGAATACAAAGAAGAATTATTTCGCCAACCTTCATAATTCTGCGGCATTACAAAATGGATAAAGGAGATTTTTATCACGTTGACCTTTACAGAACCGAAAGTAAACACGATCTCTTAGGGATAGGACTTGAGCAAATCATTCAAGACGCAAATAGTATTGTCGCTTTGGAGTGGGCAGAAAAGTTGGGGGAGCTATTGCCAAAACAAAGAATTGATATTCACATGGAGTATCTGGAAGATAATAAACGCAAAATTATCATTAAAAAATATGAATAGACAGATTGACGAAGCGGTTAAAGTTCTAGACCAAGGTGGCATAGTGATTTTCCCAACCGATACAGCTTTTGGAATTGGCTGCCGGGTGGATAATGAAAAAGTGGTTCAAAAGTTATTCAAAATCAGGAACAGACCAGCTTCTCAAGCTGCCCCAATTCTAGTTAACAGTTTAGAAATGGCTAAAGAGTATGCAGCCGAAGTTCCCGAAGCAGTTATTCAGAATTTAATCAAACCATTTTGGCCGGGCGCTTTGACAATAGTTTTAAAAGCAAATAAGCAGAAAGTCCCTTTATTAGTCAGAGGCGGTGGCGAGACAGTTGGAATAAGAATGCCAAATCATCCGTTCATTCTTAATGTCATCAATAAAGTTGGAGTGCCTGTTTTGGGACCATCGGCCAATTTTCATGGAGAAAAGACGCCTTTTAAATTCAAAGATTTAGATATGAAATTAGTTTCGCTGGTTGACTATGTTTTAGAGGGAGAATGTTCAATTCAAGAGGCTTCAACGGTGATCGACTGCACAAAACGTAGGTGGGAAATTTTGCGTCAGGGCGCGATACAAGTTAAGATATAGGTATGGGCAAAGTTTTAAAGATTGACACCTCCGATAATCAGAAAATAACGATTGAACTTGAATTTAACGGAAAAAAAGAAAAATTGGTTGAAGACTCAACATTTCTAAGATCCGAAGCGACTTTGCCGGCGATTGATAAGCTACTCAAGCAAAATAATCTAGCTATTAAAGAAGTTGATCAGATTAAAGTGAGCAAAGGGCCAGGCTCATTTACGGGGTTAAGAGTTGGAGTGGCGATTGCTAATGCGTTAGCGTTTTTATTAAAAATCCCCGTTAATCATAAAAAAGTTGGCGAATTGGAAGAACCAGTATATAATAAATAGTAGGTATGATTAATTTTCTGCGCCATCTTTTTCTACCGAGGGAAACAAACAATTACAGGCCGGGACTTCTGCACCACAAAATCTTATTCAGCCTAATCTTATTCTTCGTTTCTGCGGGAATTTTGACATCTGTTGTCAGAACCAATTTCCCTGCGGTTTTAGGCCTATCGGCGAATATTCCAACACAGCAACTTTTAATTTTAACCAATCAACAAAGACAAGATAATAATCTGCCCGCTCTGACCGATAATTCCGAGCTCGACCAGGCGGCTGCCAATAAAGCGGCGGATATGCTTAGTAAAAATTATTGGGCACATGATGCGCCGGACGGCACCACTCCGTGGACGTTTATCAAAGCGGCGGGATACAATTATGTTTATGCCGGCGAAAATCTGGCGCGGGGATTTAATAGCGCTTCGGACGTAGTAAACGCCTGGATGAATAGTCCTGAACACAGACAAAATATTTTGTCATCCAACTATCAAAATGTTGGCTTTGCGGTAGCCACGGGAAACTTAAGCGGTGAGGATACAATTCTAGTGGTAGAAATGCTTGGCAGTACCAGTTTGGGTGCTCCCGTTGCTTCGGGCAACAATAATCCTCCGGTCGTTGCTGTTGCCCCAGGGTCTCCGGCGGTCAATAATACTAAAGCGCCTGCTGCTCCGGCGCAAACACCCATTGCTCAAATTAATAGTTCCAACTTATTGGGAGTTTCTTCAGTTATAAAGCCTCTGATCAATAGTCACACATTTGTCTCTTTGTCGGCCGGAGTAATTCTCTCTTTATTCATTTTTGTTCTAATTCTAGACATGGTAATAATTGAACGGAAAAAGATTGTCCGCTTTGTTGGTCACAATTTGGACCATGTATTGTTCTTGGGAGCGATGTTTGCAATTGTAATAATTCTTTTGAAAGGAGCAATTATTTAAATGTTCAAAAAGCTGCAGAAACACTTGGGATATTATCTTTCTCTTTTGGCAATTCTATTGTTGGGACTAGCGCTAATTTTATTAACCAGTCCAAACCTTAAATCGCAAAGTTTAATTATTTCCGCAACCGTATTTTTCTATATTCTTTGGGGAGTTTTGCACCATCTTATAAATCATGAACTAAGCCTAAGGATTGTGATAGAATATGTTCTCATCGGAGCGTTGGGGCTTTCGATTCTATTCTTTATGACAGTGGGAGGATTAATATGAAAGGCATAATTTTAGCAGGCGGTAGAGCCACTAGGCTTCGCCCGTTAACAAAGATTACTTCAAAACAGTTATTACCTATTTATAACAAGCCAATGATTTATTATCCCATTCAGACTCTTGTAAAAGCTGGGATTTCAGACATTTTAATAATTGTTGCACCTGAATATTCTGGTCAATTTCTGAATCTGCTTGGTTCAGGCAATGAGTTGGGGGCAAATCTGTCTTACGAAGTTCAAGAGGAGCCTCGAGGGCTTCCCGATGCTTTCATTGTCGGCGAAAACTTTATTGAAAAAGATAACGTGGCGATGATTTTAGGAGATAATATTTTTGACCATAATTTTGCGGAAAGCGTTACTTCCTTTAAATCGGGGGCAAGGATATTTGCTAAACAAGTTCCTGACCCTGAAAGGTCCGGAGTGGTAGAATTTGACCAAGACCATAAAGTTATCTCAATTGTAGAAAAACCGGAACATCCAAAAAGTAATTATGCGGTTGTCGGATTTTATATTTATGATAACAGGGTAATCGAATATGCCAAAAGTTTAAGACCATCCGCAAGAAATGAATTGGAAATTGTTGACCTACACAATAAATATCTTAAAAACGGAGAATTGAAAGTCGATATTATTGAGGGAATGTGGGAAGACGCCGGCACTTTCGACAGCCTTCTTCGCGTTAACAATCTGATTGCGGAAAGAGTAAAGCAAGGGGGCGTAATATAAATGAAGATTTTAGTTACCGGCGGAGCGGGGTTTATCGGTTCAAATTTTATTCTTTATTGGTTGAAAAATCATCCACAGGATTCAATTGTCAATTTAGATAAACTGACTTATGCTGGAAATTTAGAAAATCTAACCAGCGTTCAGGATAACCCCAATTATCAATTCATCCAGGGCGATATCTGTGATGCAAAAATTGTCGAAAGCGCAATATCGGGAGTTGATGCCGTTGTGCATTTTGCGGCGGAAAGCCATGTCGACAGAAGCATTGCGGAGCCAGCTAATTTTGTCAAGACCAATGTTTTGGGAACGCAAGTGCTTTTGGAAGCGTCCCTAAAAAATAAAGTCAAAAAATTCCACCATATCTCAACGGATGAAGTATATGGAAGCCTTAATCTAGAAGATAAGAGCATATTTAATGAACGAACAGCTTATAATCCCAGAAGTCCATATTCAGCCAGCAAAGCCGGTTCGGACCATTTGGTTAAAGCCTATTATTATACATATAATTTACCCATTACGATTTCCAACTGTTCCAATAATTTTGGTCCTTATCAGTTTCCGGAAAAATTAATTGCTCTGGCAATTACTAACCTTTTGGAAGGCAAAAAAGTTCCGGTTTACGGAGATGGACTTTATGTTAGGGATTGGTTGTATGTGGAAGATCATTGCCGGGCAATCGATTTAATTTTGGAAAAAGGTAAAGTTGGAGAAACATATTGTGTCGGTGGATTAACGGATGACTTAAGCAATCTCTCAATTTTGCGGAAGATAATCAGACTGCTTGGAAAAACCGAAGATTCTTTGGAGTATGTCAAAGACAGGCCGGGACACGATAGACGTTATGCCTTGGATTGGTCGAAAATAAAAAATGAATTAGGTTGGCAGCCTCTGCATGGTTTTGATGAATGGCTTGAAAAAACTGTCCAGTGGTATCAAGAAAACAGAGAGTGGTGGAAAAATGTTAAAAATGGCGAATACAAGCAATACTACAAGAAACAATACGGCAAATGATTAAATGCATCTTGGAGAACGGACACGAAACATCCTTTAGACACGTTACAGTCGGAGCAATAGTTGTCAACGAAAAACAGGAGGTGCTTCTGGTTAAACGGGCGGAAAATATTCATAACGGAGGTAAATATACTATTCCCGGAGGATTTCTAGATAGAGATGAAAACTTGGAGCAAGGAGTCTTAAGGGAATTAAAAGAAGAAACAGGCTACAAGGGGAAAATAGAGACGCTTTTTTGGATTAATGATAGTCCAAATAGACCAAAAGAGGACCGCCAGAATGTAGACTTTATTTTCATTGCTAAAATAATCAGTGGAGGGATGACGTTAAATAATGAAGTTTCCGATATTCATTGGTTTACAATGAATAGTTTGCCTAAAGAAGAAGATTTCGCTTTTGACCACCGGGCGATAATTTTACACTATTTTGAATATTTAAAGAAACCATTTCCCTTGCCATTAGTAAGTGGGGTAGATTTATGAAAACAAAAATTTTAGTCACAGGGCTAACGGGTTTGGTCGGTTCGAGATTTCCGGAGCTTTTAAATGATGCTTATGAATTTCAGCCGCTTGGAGTAGATATTCTTGCTAAGAATGCTGTTCTAAATATAATTTCATCCTCAGATGCCCAAATAGTTCTACATATGGCTGCCAAAACGCACGTTGACGGGTGTGAGCTAGATAAAAATAGGGATAAAGAAATTCTTAAGTTCAGTAATCTTCAAGACCGAGAAAAAATTTGGATGGAAGAGAAAACCGCTTGGGCAGTAAACGTTTTTGGCACGCAAAATATCGTAGAAGCTTGTCAAAAAACCAATAAGAAAATAATTTATCTGTCTACCGACTCTGTTTTTGACGGGAAGAAAAGAACTTATTCGGAAGAAGATGAGCCTGCTCCCGTCAATTGGTATGCAAAAACCAAATATGAAGGAGAAAAACTCATCCAAGCCTCAGGTTTAGATTATATAATCGCCAGAATTGCTTATCCTTATCGGGCGTATTTCGCCAGAAACGATTTCGTGAGAGCCTTAATAGAAAAATTACAAAAAAGCGAAAAACTAAGTATGGTGACCGATCATATTATGACTCCAACTTTTATTGACGATATCGCTAATGCCTTGGATATTCTCATCAGACTTGAGCAAAAAGGCATCTTTCATGTGGTGGGCAGTCAAGCAATCACTCCTTATGAAGCGGCAATAGAAATCGCTCAAACGTTTGATTTCGATGAGTCTTTAATCTCTAAAACAACCAGAAGAGAATACTTTGCCGGTAAAGCAGCACGGCCCTTTTGTCTTCATCTGAAAAATGCTAAAATTGGTAAATTAGGGATAGAAATGTCGACTTTTGACAAAGGGATTATTGAAGTTAAAAATCAAAGAGAAAGAATTCAGATATGACAATTACTTTTGTAGGACACGGATACGTGGGTTTGGTTTCGGCAGCGGTTTTTGCCGATCTTGGCAATACTGTTTGGGTGATTGGACATACCGAAGAAAAAATAAATAATCTCCAGAAAGGCATAATTCCAATTTACGAACCGGGGCTCTCCGAAATCGTGCAAAGAAACGTTAAAGCGAAAAGATTATTGTTCACTTTAGATTACGATGAAGCAATTCAATCTTCAAGTGTGGTTTTTATTGCCGTTGGGACTCCTTCAAAAGCTAATGGTGATGCCGATTTGTCGGTCATTTACGAAGTGGCGGAAAAAATAGGCAAACATCTCGATGGATATACGGCTGTAGCGACAAAAAGCACTGTCCCGGTTGGCACAAACAAAAAAGTAAGAGAGCTAATTGAAAAAGTAAAACCGGAAAAAGCCACTTTTGATTTGGCTTCCGTTCCCGAATTTTTAAGAGAAGGGCAGGCGATTTCCGATACCCTGCATCCGGACAGAATAGTTATCGGCACAGATTCGAAGAAAGCCGAAGACATTCTTGTTGAGCTGCATGAGTCAATTGACGGCAACTACGTTTTAACTAATATCGAAACTGCGGAAATGATAAAATATGCCGCCAACGCTTTCCTGTCTGTAAAAATTTCCTTTGCCAACGCGATTGCTTTTTTAAGCGAAGCGACCGGCGCAAACGGGTTGAAAGTTTTGGAAGGAATCGGTTATGACAAAAGAATCGGTAATCAATTCCTTTCTCCGGGAGCAGGTTATGGAGGCAGTTGTTTCCCCAAAGACGTCAGAGCTTTAATCCACATTTCCAAACAAAACGGCTATCAATTTACGATCTTGGAAGCGGTAGAAGAAGTTAATCGGCAAGCCATGCAGGCAATAGTTACCAAAGCCAAGAAGCTGCTTGACGGAAAAATTGACGGTAAAACAATTTGCGTTTTAGGTCTTTCGTTTAAGCCGGATACCGATGATATGCGAGATGCGCCTTCGATAACGATTATCAATGCGCTTAAAGAAGCGGGAGCTAAAATAAAAGCGTTTGACCCAATTGCCATTGAAAAAGCCAAGCAAAAAATTACGGGAATTGAATTTTGCGAAGACGCTTACGAAGCAGCCAAAGATACAGAACTTTTAATTATTCTAACCGAATGGAATGAGTTCAAGCAGCTTAATTTAAGCAAGATTAAAACCTTAATGAGAACTCCGGTTATTCTGGACGGAAGAAATATTTATAACCCGCCGGAAGTTAAAAGATTAGGTTTTGTTTATCAGGGTGTTGGTAGATAATTATGGCAAAGAAAATATTAATTACAGGCGCTTCCGGTTTTGTCGGCAGTCACCTCGCCGATTATCTCTCTTTAGAGCCAAATAACCATCTTTTTGGAACAACTTTTTCCAAAGGCGACTCCAGAAATTTAGACAAGAGCAAAGACAAACTAGAGCTGTTAGAAGTTGATTTAAGCAAAGACGAAGCAGTTTTTTCACTCATTGAAGAAATAAAACCGAATGTTATTTATCATTTGGCGGCGTTTACCTCGGCAGCCGATAGCTTTTCTTCTCCAAAAGAAACTATTCTAAATAACATTGCTTGTCAGATAAACATTCTCGAAGCCATGCGAAAAAGTAATCTCACTGAAACGGAAACACTAGTTGTTTCTTCAGGTGAAGTTTACGGGAGCGTTATGAAAGAAGATCTTCCGATTGATGAAGCAACTTCTTTAAATCCGACTAATCCTTATGCGGTTTCAAAACTTGCGCAAGATTTTTTAGGCAGGCAGTATTTTTTGTCTTATGGCTTAAAAACTATTCGTGTAAGACCCTTTAATCACGTTGGCCCACGTCAGTCACCGAATTTTGTTGTTTCGGCTTTTGCCAAAAAAATTGCGGAAATAGAAAAAGGGAAAAGGGAACCAATTTTGTCGGTTGGTAATTTAGAAGCAAAACGGGATTTTACCGACGTCAGAGATGTAATTAGAGCTTATGGCCTATTGATGGAAAAGGGTGAAATTGGAGAGGTTTACAATATTGGTTCGGGCGTTTCGCACAAAATAGCGGAAATTCTGGATCAATTACTTTCCTTAACCAAAGTTAAAATTACGGTAGAGGTTGATAAGTCATTGTTTAGGCCAATCGATGACCCAGATTTAGTTTGTGACCCGACGAAATTGAAAAAGCTGACGGGTTGGGAACCGGAAATTCCGCTGGCGAAGACTTTAGAAGACACACTGGACTATTGGCGAAATATTCTTTAAAATGAGTTAGTAAATGAAAACAGCTTTAATCACCGGCATTACCGGACAAGACGGACCATATTTGGCAGAATTTCTGCTTTCCAAAGGTTATAAAGTGGCCGGAACCGTGCGTCGGCTTTCCACTCCAAACATGGAAAATATTAAAGATATTGCCGATAAGCTTGAGCTTTTCTCAGCGGATTTGCTTGACCAAAGTTCCTTAACTGATGCTATCAGGAAATCAGAGCCTGACGAAATCTACAATCTGGCTGCGCAATCCTTTGTAAAAGCTTCTTGGGATCAGCCGGTGCTAACCGGAGAGTTTACGGCGCTCGGCGTAACCAGAGTTTTGGAAGCAATCCGCACGGTTAATTCTAAAATTAAATTTTATCAAGCTTCCAGTTCGGAAATGTTTGGCAAAGTGACCGAAACTCCGCAAAAAGAAACTACCAGGTTTCATCCACGTAGCCCCTATGGCGTTGCTAAAGTTTACGGTCATTACATCACGGTTAATTACAGAGAAAGTTACGATATGTTTGCCTGCTCGGGAATTCTTTTTAACCACGAGTCTCCAAGGAGAGGCATAGAATTTGTAACCAGAAAAATTACTAATGGGGTTGCCAGAATAAAATTAGGCAAGCAAGCTAAATTGGAGCTTGGTAGTCTTGAGCCGAAAAGAGACTGGGGATACTCGGGCGATTATGTCGAGGCGATGTGGCTGATGCTACAACAAGAAAAACCCGATGATTATGTTATCGCCACCGGAGAAAACCACAGTGTCAAAGAGTTTGTTGAAGAAGCGTTTAAAGTAGCAGACATTCCGGATTGGCAAAAATATGTCGTTGCCAACGAGTTTGAATATATGCGTCCGGCAGAAGTTGATTACCTCATTGGCGATGCAAGCAAAGCGCAAAAGGTGCTTGGTTGGAAACCGAAAACGAGTTTTAAAGAATTGGTTAAGCTAATGGTTGAAGCCGACCTCGAGAGAGAAAAAAAATAATATGCAGACCGTATTAGTCGCCGGCGGAGCAGGTTTTATAGGCTCGCATTTATGCAAAAGTCTACTTGCCAAAAACTACAAAGTTATTTGTATTGATAATTTGGTCACCGGGGATAAAAGTAACATTGCGCCACTTTTAAATAACGAAAACTTCAGTTTTTTAGAAAAAGACATCACCAAACCTTTAGAAAATGTTCAAGCGGATTTTATTTTCCACTTAGCCAGTCCGGCCTCACCGAATAAAAAATCTCCCAAAAGTTACATTAATCTACCACTGGAAACTTTACTGGCAAATTCTTTGGGAACATATTATCTTTTAGAGTTGGCAAAAAAAGTAGGGGCAAAATTTCTGTATGCGTCAACCTCCGAAGTTTACGGTGATCCAAAAGTTTCTCCCCAGACAGAAGATTATTTCGGCAATGTCAACCCAAACGGAGTGCGTTCAGTTTATGATGAATCCAAACGGTTTGGTGAAGCAATCACCATGAGTTATGTCAGAAGCGCCAATCTTGATGCCAGGATTATCCGAATTTTTAACACTTATGGTCCCTCGATGCAAAAAGATGACGGAAGAGTAATCTCAAATTTTGCGGTTCAGGCGCTAGCAAATCAGCCTCTAACCGTTTACGGAGACGGAAAACAAACCAGAAGTATTTGTTTTGTTGATGATATGGTTTTGGGTATTGAACAAGCGCTGTTTACACAAAATACCAAGGGAGAAGTAATTAATCTAGGCAATCCTAACGAAAAAACAATTTTAGAGTTGGCAGAAATTATTAAAAGGATTGCGAAGTCATCCTCGCAAGTTTCTTTCGAGCCGTTGCCGGAAGATGACCCAAAAATAAGAAAACCGGATATTTCCAAGGCAAAAAAACTTTTAGACTGGGAACCAAAAGTGAATATTGAAGAAGGGCTGACTAAAACGATACAATATTTTAAAGAGATAGTATGAAAGCAATAGTTATAATTCCAACCTATAACGAAAAAGGGAATATCGAACGTATTATTCCGGCGGTTGAAGAGGTCTTTAAAGAAGTCAAGAACTACGAAACCGGAATTTTAATTGTCGATGATGGTTCTCCTGATGGCACTGGCGAGATAGTCAAAGGTTTGATGAAGCAATATGATAATTTACACCTGTTGGAAGGTCAAAAAAACGGTTTGGGAGCAGCATATCTGCGTGGTATGACTTACGCAGTTAATGAGTTGCACGCAGATGTGATGTTTGAAATGGACGCGGACTTTTTCCACGACCCAAAAAAGATTCCGGATTTTTTGCAGAAAATTGATGAGGGGAACGATTTTGTTATCGGGACAAGATATAGCGCGGGCGGTTCAATTCCTGCAAATTGGGGATTACATCGGAAAATAATGTCGGTCTGGGGAAATTTGTTAATCAGGACGATATTAATGCGGTTTGATATTCACGATTGGACCGGCGGATATAGAGCCATTAAAAAAGAAGTTTTTCTTAAAGAAAAAGAAAAGTTAACAGCTTTTTCCGGTTACACATTTCAAGTTGGTTCTTTGCTAAATGCCGTGCATGACGGATTTAAAGTGGCCGAAGTGCCTTTTCATGCGACAGACAGAACAATGGGAAAGTCCAAAATTCCCGGAATAAAAACGATTATTCAGACTTTATATTTTGTTATCACAGCCAGAATCAAAGAATTAGTCTTTGGTCCATTTGGAAAATTCTTGGTCGTTGGAGGAACAGGTTTTGTAATACAAGCGATAATCCTAAGGATTATGGTTGGAATTTTTAATATTGATCCTACAATTTCTAATCTTACAGGAGCAGTAGTTGCGATATTCTCAAATTATAATCTAAATAACCATTGGACATTTAAAACCGAAAAAATTAGCGGTTTTGGTCAGTATTTATGGAAGCTGCTAAACTTTTATGCCACTTCCGCAATTGGCGTAATTATTATTCAGACAGGAATAATTTTTTTAGGAGATACATTGTTCGGGAAAAAGTTTTACTTCCTTTATTTTATAATCGGGACAGGATTTTTGCTGATTTATAATTTTACAGTTTATAGATTAATAATTTGGCGCAAGAAACCCTCTCAATGAAGAAAAAATTTCTATTCTCATTTTTTAATTTTCAATTTTTTGCCATGGTCATTATTTTGGCGATCGCTGCATTCATGAGGCTTTATAAAATTCAAGATTATATGACTTTCTTGGGCGATGAAGGCCGAGACGTTTTGGTTGTCTATAATATTTTACACGGACACTTGACGCTTCTAGGTCCAACCTCTTCGGTTGGGGGATTTTTCTTAGGTCCAATTTATTATTATTTTATGGCGCCATTTTTGTGGCTGTTCAATTACAGTCCGGTTGGGCCGGCGGTAATGGTGGCGCTTTTTGGCATCGCCACCGTTTGGCTTGTTTACATCGTCGGTAAAGATTTTTTCAATGTCAAAGTTGGATTAATGGCTGCTCTTATTTATGCTATTTCTCCATTGGTAATTGTCTATTCAAGGTCTTCCTGGAATCCAAATCCGATGCCGTTTTTTTCTCTTTTAACTCTATATTGTATCTATCAAGCTCTAAAAAAGAATAGTTTGAAGCTGTTTTTTGTTGCCGGTATTTTGTTTGGGATTGCCATGCAATTACATTACCTCTCAATTTTTTTAGGGATGGTAATAATCATCTACACTTTTCTGGCATTTCTTTATAAAGAGAAAAACTTCAAGGTCTGGACAAAATTACTGAAAGAATACCTCTCAATTTTCTTAGGATTTGTCATTGGCTGGTCACCGTTTTTGGCTTTTGAAGTCCGGCACGGGTTTTTAGATTTCAAAAACATTTTTAATTTTGTGCTATTTTCTGGCAAGACCGGAGCAAACTCCAATTACTTTGCAATTGTTTACGATGTGTTTTTCCGTGTTTTTGGCAGGTTAGTCTTTTATTTCCCAACGCCTGACCTGCAATATCTTTACAAGCCCTGGCTTTTGCCCTGGGAAGTTTTTGTTCTGCTATTTGCAATTTTTGCCTGTGGTACTATCTTCTTCAAACTTATTAAAGCGTATAAAGAGAAAAGCCAAGACTTCAGTAAATATTTATTGCTGATAGTTTGGTTAGTCGTTGGCATCCTGCTTTTCGGATTTTATAAAAAGGACATTTATGATTATTATTTTGCTTTCATGTTTCCCTTGCCATTTTTACTGGTCGCGCAAAGTTTGGATTTTCTAAAAAAAATAAAATTTCTGAAAGTGGGAATTGTTCTTTCGCTAATTTTATTGGTTATAATAGTTGCTTTAAACCTTGATGGAATTCCATTCCAATATCCGCCCAACCGACAATTAAATCAGATGCGCTCCATTGCGGCATTTGTGATGACGCAAACTAACGCAAAGCCATTTAACTTTGCTTTAGTGGCAGCCGGAAATTCAGATTACGCTTACAGATATTTCTTTACGCTTTGGAATCATCCGCCGGTAACAATTGAAGATCCGGCGCATGACCCGCTGCGAAAAACCGTCACGAACCAACTTTTCGTCGTTTGCGAAAGCCCGCTGCCTTGCGAGCCCTTAGGCAATTCATTATGGGAGATAGCGGGGTTTGGTCGGGCAGATATTGCCAACCATTGGAACGTCTCCGTCGTCGAAGTCTACAAGCTTATTCACTACAAAGGAAAATAGAAATTCTTCAGATAGCATTCATGTTCCAATAAAAAACCCCTTCCAAAAAGGTGGGGGTTTTTTATTATCTCTTGAAGGATAATTGTTCCTTCGAAGGATCTTCAAGACTAGGCAGCTCCGATCTTGTACATTCCTGTACCACAGACTGGACATTTGCCCTTGAGAGCTGGTTTACCATTTTTCATGGTAACCTTTTCCGCGTTTGCGTCTTCTCTCTTTTGTCGACATTTAACACAATACATTGTTGCCATTTTATAATTCACCTCCTCTCAAGCCGCTTCTGCGACTAAATTAGTAACTAATTCCGGGTATTATTAAAACGTGATTTCTAAGTAGGGTAAAAAGAATTATTTGAAAAATAAAAATGCCTAAAGTTAAAAGCGCGGTTTTACGAAGGTCTTTGACAAGATATGGATATTGATTTAAAGCCACTATTTTTGGTGCATTTTGTGTCAACATTGGGGAAATAATCAGTGGCTGAGTTTTGACCGTAAGAGGTGTTTGACCAGTAAAAGTGTGGCTAAAATTGTGGCGTGCATCGGCTAAAATTTTCTGTTCCCGGGTTTTTCTCTTCTTAGCCATAAGTGAGCCTAGATTACACTATTGACAGGGAGCCTGTCAAGAGGCTAATATAAAAAGATATTATGCCAACCAATCTCCTGTTTCTAATTCTTGCAATAATTCTTGTTTGGCTAGCTTCCCTTTCTGTTTTCTTCTGGAGAATTTTACAGCATTACAATAAGTTGACCAAGGGAGTCAGCGAAAAAAGTTTGCGAACGGTTTTGGAAGATCTGCTTAAAGATATGGATGTTAATAAAAAGGATATTGACTATCTAAAGGAGTATTCTGCTAGAATAGAAAAGGACGGACTTTTACATATCCAAAAGGTAGGCTTAATCAGATTCAATCCTTTTAAAGATACTGGTGGAGACCAAAGTTTTATTTTATCCCTAGTTGACGGAAAAGACACAGGCGTAGTTATTTCCGGTCTCTATTCAAGGTCCGGAACCAGATGGTATGCCAAAAGAGTCGTAAGCGGGAAAGGTGTCGATTACGAGTTATCCGAAGAAGAAAAGAAATCACTAAAAGAAACAAGCGCTAATTTATGAAAAAAAATACAATCGTAATAATCATAACCGCAGTCGTTCTGTATTTATTGGCCACTTCGGTGTCTTATTTCCTTTTTATAAAAGTGTCGCCGCAAATCGTCAGTTCTCCTTTGCCTGCTCCAACCGCCGGCGTAAATGGAGCCTTGGTTTTTAATAATAATCTTCCTAAAACCGAAGCCTGCCCAATTAATGGAGTTTTATATTCCAAACAGCAAGAACAATGGTGGCAACAACATCGACCCTTGGGAGTAATGATTGAAAATAGCGTTGATGCCAGACCGCAATCGGGGCTTTCTGGAGCAGACACTATTTATGAAGCGGTCGCTGAAGGTGGCATCACCCGGTTCTTAGCTATCTATTATTGTCAGGATGCGGGCGAGCTTGGTCCGGTTAGGTCGGCCAGAACCTATTACGTTGATTTCATGTCGGAGTATGGGGATTCACCTCTCTATGCTCATGTCGGCGGTGCAAATCAACCGGGGCCCGCAGATGCCCTTACGCAGCTCACAGATTACGGCTGGACTGCTTATAATGACTTAAACCAGTTCTCTATCGGTTTTCCGACATTTTGGAGAGATTACGGCCGTTTGCCAAACGTTGCCACCGAGCATACTATGTATTCTTCGGTCGATAAATTGTTGGATTATGCAAAAACCAGCCGGGGACTGACAAACGTTGATAAACAGGGAGTTTCATGGGACAAAGATTTTGTTCCTTACACCTTTACCGACGATGCTCCGGCTTCGCAAAGACCGACCAGCCAGTCGATCCATTTGGAATTTTGGCAATCGGCCGGGAGCGATTACTTTGTTGACTGGACATATAATCCAAAGACGAATCTCTATGCAAGAGCCAACGGCGGAAAACCGCATATCGATAAAAATACCGGTAAACAATTAGCTGCCAAAAACGTAGTTGTTCTGGAGATGGTAGAAGATAATGCCAATGACGGATACGTTGATAACGATCATCTTTTATTCGAAGATAAGGGAACCGGCACAGCAGTTGTCTTTAAAGATGGCAAACGAATCAACGGCACTTGGGAAAAAGATACCAGGACTTCCCGAACGATTATCACCGACGCAAGCGGAAAACAAATTCAATTTGACAGGGGACTGATTTGGTTCGAAATTCTGCCCACGGATGGTGTATTAACTGTAAAGTAATAGTTTGTGCCACTTGTAAATTAGATAATTGTTGATGTATATTAATCATCAAGAGTAAATAGAACAATTTATGTTTGCAGATTTAATAACATCAAAATCAAGAATAAAATTGTTGAACGTTTTTTTAAGTTCTCCTAACGACATGATTCACGTCCGGGAACTTGTCAGAAGGACTAATGATGAAATTAATGCGGTCAGAAGAGAGCTGGCATTCCTGGAGAAAAAAGGCATTCTAACCCGCGAACCGCGCGCCAACCGAGTTTATTATTTCCTCAACAAAAACTATCCATTCTATTATGATTTACTGCGAATTGGTTCAAAAAGCGTTGGTTTGGGTGCGGAAATTCTTAAAAATAAAGTTAAGCTCGGAAGAATAAAATACGCGATGTTCTCGGGAAGGTTTTTAAGAAAAATGAAAGAACAGCAGGACGAAGTAGACCTTCTAATTGTCGGTAACGTCGTTTTACCCGAGCTGGCGCTTTTGGTTAGGGAAGAAGAAAAAAGACTAAACACGGAAATAAATTACACGGTGATGACCGAGGAAGAATTTAGTTTTAGAAGAAAGAAAAGAGATCCATTTATAATTTCTATTCTGGCCGGTTCCAGAGTGGTGCTAATTGGCGACGAAGAATCCATGCTCTCATGAGAAAAAATCCACGTTACCTTTTGTGGTTAATCATCGGTTTGACTATTGCGGCTGTTTTTATTAACTTACCGAAATTTTCCAATGTGCATATTGCCGGCAAAACTTTTAATTTTGACCCCAACTCAATCTTCACCACTTTAAAAATTAATCAAACACTTAATTTTAGGGAAGGCTTGGATTTAAAAGGCGGAACCAGTTTGGTGCTGAGGGCAAATATGAAAAATATCGCTTCCGACGAAAGAAGCGCCGCTTTAGATTCTGCTAAAACCGTCATCGAGAATAGGGTAAATTTATTTGGAGTTTCAGAACCATTAGTGCAAACAGAAATTACCAATAATAATGATTACCGGATCAATGTGGAAATCCCGGGAGTGACAGATGTCAATCAAGTCAGAACCTTAATTGGTACTACAGCACAGCTGACTTTCTGGGAACAAATTGCCAGTTCCGCGGCCAAACTTGGGTCCCCAGACTATGTTATCCTGAATACTCCCCAGGGACAGTTATATCTTAAAAAAACTAACCTAACCGGATCCGATTTAAAACAGACAAGCGTCGGATTTGATCAGAAAGGACTTCCTGAAGTACAACTTGTTTTCACTGCGGCAGGAACAAAAAAATTTGCCGATTTAACCCAAAGACTAGTTGGGAAAACATTGGCAATCGCTTTAGACAATCAATTTATCGAAACACCAACAGTACAGTCTGTGATACCGGACGGTAACGGAGTAATTAACGGTAATTTTACCACCGACTCGGCGAATCAATTAAGCACAGAGCTAAATGCTGGAGCCTTACCGGTTTCCTTGAGTATTCTATCTAGCAGTATTGTTGAGCCGACACTTGGTAGCGTGTCTTTAGCTAAAAGTCTTTTTGCCGGAGTACTAGGCTTTATTATCATCGTTGTCTTTATGACGACCTTATATAAAAAATTGGGGTTAATCGCCAGTTTGGCTTTAACTTTGTATACACTGTTTGTTCTAGCCATTTTTAAATTAAGTTCAATCACTCCATACGGAATAACTTTAACTCTTTCCGGAATTGCCGGCTTTATTCTTTCTATCGGCATGGCCGTTGACGCCAACATTTTAATTTTCGAAAGAATGAAAGAGGAACTGCGGCAGGGGAAATCGCACGAAACGGCGATTGAATTAGGCTTTTCCAGGGCTTGGACATCAATTCGGGATTCAAATATCTCGACTTTAATCACCAGTTTTGTTTTATACGAATTCGGCACGGGAATGGTTAAAGGCTTTGCGCTGGTGCTGGCAATCGGAGTTCTAGTCTCGATGTTTTCGGCCATTGTGGTTACCAGAACATTTTTAAGGTTAATTTATAAATAAGATGAAAATAAATATTATCGGTAAAAAATATTGGTACTTTTTACTATCACTAATTGTGATTGTGCCGGGGGTTATTTCCTTAATCCTTTTCGGACTTAATCTTTCGGTTGAATTTACGGGCGGTTCTAATTTAACGCTCGCTTTCCCCAGTAAAGTTTCCAGTAGGGAGTTGACGCAAATTTCTAATATCTTTACGCAAAATAAAATTAAAATCCAAAATATAACTACTTCCGGCAATCAAGTTCTTATTAAATCGCAACCGGTCGATCAAAATCAGGATATATTAATTACACAGGAGATAAAAACCAGTTTAGGAAATTTTGACCAACAATCATACGAAACAATTGGTCCGACCATCGGCGCGGAGACTTTGCAAAACGCCATTTACGCTTTAATCGTGGCTTCAATCTTAATTGTCATTTATATTACATGGTCATTTCGCAGTGTGCCAAAACCGACTAGCAGTTTCCGGTTTGGAGTATGCGCAATTATTGCTTTAATTCATGATGTTTTAGTTTTAATCGGACTATTTTCAATTTTTGGCCATTTCTTTGGCGTTGAAGTGGATAGTTTATTTGTGACAGCGGTACTAACGGTAATCGGGTTTTCGGTTCATGACACGATTGTTGTTTTTGACAGAATCAGGGAGAACTTAAGAAGAGTCGGTGGGGAAAATTTTGCCGAAGTGGTTAATGACTCAATTCTGCAAACACTTGACCGCTCACTCAACACTTCATTAACGGTTATTCTAGTTCTAATCGCGCTTTTGATTTTTGGCGGAGAGACAATCAGGTGGTTTGTGGTGGCGCTTCTAATCGGAATAACGTCGGGAACTTATTCTTCAATTTTCAATGCCTCACCGCTGTTGGTAGTCTGGCAGGACTTAATTCAAAGAAGAAGAAAATAGCAAATTAAAAGTCGTAATGACCTTCCATTTTTGCTTCAACGCAGCCTAAAGCGAATCTTCTTCTATCTTGTTTTGCTCTTGAGCAACCACCTTCAGCTAGTCTAGCAAAAAGATTTCTCCTATTAACGTCCAGTCTTTCGTAATACCCCATATCAGTAGTTTCGCGATAGCTTCTGCGTCCGTCTTTAACAGTAATAACGGAGCCGTCAACAGCTCCTTCAGAAGCAGAATGTGAAGGTCTTTCTAAATCCATGAAGGGAAGTTTATCTTATAATATTGAAATTGTCAAGAGAGGTTTTGTTTAACGATTGAGCTGACTAAATTGCCGTCGGCTTTTCCTTTTACTTTTGGCATTAAAGCCCCCATTAATTTCCCCATATCGGCCATTGAGGTCGCACCGGTTTGCGTAATTGCCTCTTTAACCAATTTTGTAATTTCTTCTTCCGACATTTGCTGAGGTAAGTAAACACTCAAGAATTCTAATTCTTTAGTTTCTTTATCAACCAATTCTTGTCTGCCCGCGGTTTTAAATTGTTCAATTGAATCTCTTCTTTGCTTGGCTTGGTTTTGCGTGACGGTTAAAATATCTTCTTCAGTGGCTTGATATCCAGCGCCGCCTTTTTCAATTTCGTAATAATTAATAGCCGACAACAGCATTCTTAAAACCGAAGTTTTCAATTCGTTTCTGGCAAGCATTGATTGTTTTAGTTCCTCTTGTAGCTGTTGCTTAGTCATGAACTTATTCTATCAGATTTTCTTTCCCAGTTCTTGAATTCTTTTTTCCAGATAATCTTTATTGTTCTTCGATAAATCTTCGTCGACCTCCGCAAACAGTTCGTTCAAAATTTTTCCAATAACAGGTCCCGGTTTAATGTTTAATATCCGCATCACGTCATTGCCATCTACCGCCATATCGTTGATGGAAAACGGCGCCGGTTTCAATTGCTCTTCGATTTTTTCTTTGAATAATTTTAACCGCCAGCTCTCGGCTGTTTGTGTGCCGCCGCCCAGCCGGTCGGCAACTCTTAAATCCATCATATCTTTAACATTATCAACGCCGATTTTCCGAATAAATCTTCTGATGGCCGCGTCGGTCTGATTTTCATTAACCGAAAACATATGTTGTCTAATTAGCATTACAACTTTCTCCTTTTCTTTTTTGGAAAATCTTAAACGGTCGCAGATTTCTGCCACAATTTTTGCTCCGGCAACTTCATGATTATGGAAAATAACATATCCTTCCTTGTCTTCTCCGGCAACCTTAGGTTTTCCGGCGTCATGCAAAAGTGTGGCAAAGCGAACAAGAGGATCTTTTGATGGACAAAATTTCAGTGACAAAAGATTATGCGTAAAAACATCGGTGGTATGATGGCGTCCCGGTCTAACTTGTGAAACGCCGATGCCTTCCAAAAGTTCGGGCAAAATAAAGCCTAACAGTCCGGAATCCTTTAAAAGCATTACGCCCTCATATGGATGTTCGCTTCCCAAAATCCGCAACAGCTCAATTTTGATTCTTTCGGCTGATATATTTTTAATTAAAGCGCAATCTTCGACAATCTTTTCCCAAGTTTTTTTCTCGATTGTAAATGTAAGTTCGGTGGCAATTCGGACAGCCCGTAAAAGTCTTAAGGCGTCTTCTTTAAAGCGTAGATTCGGGTCGCCAACTGCCCTGATAATTTTTTTCTTTAAATCCTTCTCACCATCGTAAGGATCAACTATTTCAAAAACATTCTTGTCATTAATGCGAAGCGCGATAGCGTTAACGGTAAAATCTCTTCTTCCTAAATCTTCTCCCAGCGTTTTCCCCCAAGAGACTTTTTCGGGATGCCGGTTGTCTTTATAAGCGGTTTCGGTCCGGTAGGTGGTGACTTCGGCGACGTGGCCTTCTTTACCAATTTTCACCGGTATACCAACCGTGCCAAACTCATTATTGTAAAAACCGTTAGGAAATATTTTGAGGATTTGTTCTGGGATAGCGTTGGTGGTTAAGTCCCAATCCTTAATTCTCCGTTTTAAGAGTAAATCCCGAACACTTCCGCCGACAAAATAGGCTTCGAAATTGTTTTCTTCCAGAGTTTTATAGACTTTTAAAACTTGGTCTGGAATAACGTTTGCCATATTTGTTATAGTATAGCAGAATATAATCTTTATGAAAAAATGGCAGGTTCAAAATAAGTCCAAAACTAAGGATCTCATTTCACTTCTTCTGCAAAACCGGAATATCAAAACAAAAGTAGAAAGAGAAAGGTTTTTGCATCCCAAACTTGCGGAAGTCACCACTCAAGTGGTCAAAATAAGTGAGAAAGAATTAAAAAAAGCCTTACGAAGAATTCAGAAAGCCATCAAGAATAAAGAGAGAATAATTATTTTTGGTGATTATGACGTTGACGGAATTTGCGGAACGGCCATTCTATGGGAGACGCTAAATGCCTTGGGTGCCAATGTTCTTCCCTATATTCCCAGCCGTTTTGAAGAAGGATATGGACTGTCGGAAATTGGAATCAATAACTTAAAAGAAAAATATAGTGATTGTTCATTAATAATCACCGTTGATAACGGAATCGTGGCCAACGAGGCAGTGGATTTTGCCAACAAAAATGGCATGGATGTTATCATAACTGACCATCACGTTCCAACTAAAAAATTACCTAAGTCTTTGGCAATTGTCCACACGACTCTTCTATGTGGAACCGGCGTCGCATGGTTGTTAGCTCAAAAACTATGGGGTCCTGTCGCCGATTTCCCTCCCGCCAGTGCTCACTCACGACTCACTGGTCTGCGCGCTGTCGGGGACCCTTCCATCGGCACCACCTCTACGAGGAACCATCTCGAATTAGTTGTCTTGGCGACGATTGCGGATTTAGTGCCTTTAACCGGAGCAAATAGAATTTTAGTTTATTATGGTTTGCAAAAATTACGGGCAACAAAAAGAGTAGGTTTATTAGCATTAATCAATAAAGCGGGAATTAAAAAAGATGAAATCGGCACTTACGAAATTGGACACCTGCTCGCACCAAGATTAAATGCGATGGGAAGACTGGCCAGTGCTATGGACTCATTAAGATTAATTTGTACTGCGGATAAAAAGAAAGCGGAAAAATTTTCGGAACTTCTTAATCAAACTAATTTGGAAAGACAGCAAATAACCCAAGAAGCTCTAGTACATGCCAAAAACAAAGTTACCAAAGAAGGTCTCAAAAATCTAATTTTTATCGCCGATGAAAGTTATCAACAGGGAATTGTCGGATTAGTGGCCGGAAGAATGGTGGAGGAATATTACCGTCCTTCAATCATAATTTCCAAAGGAGAAAAATACAGCCGCGCGTCAGCAAGATCAGTTAAAGGTTTTAACATTATCGAATTTCTAAGAAGTGCTTCGGATTTACTGGTGGACATTGGTGGACATCCAATGGCAGCCGGTTTTACCGTTGAGAATTCAAAGTTAGAAGTTCTAGAGAAAAGACTTTACAAAAGTGCACAAAAATTATTAACCAAAGAACATCTGGAAAGAATTTTACGGATTGATTGTAAACTAGATTCAACCCTTATCAATTACGAAACCTACGCCTTAATTCAACAACTGGCGCCGTTTGGCATGGCAAATCCCGAACCGACCTTTTTAACCAAAAATTTAATAGTTCAAGATATCAGAATTGTCGGCAAAGACGGAAAACATCTCAAGTTAAGATTTAGAAATCAAAATTCGGGAGTGATGCTTAACGGAATTGCTTTTGGAATGGGCGAGGATTCAAAATTAACAATCGGTGATAAAGTGGATGTTGTTTACACGCTTTCGGATAACAGTTGGGGGAACCAGCAAAACATCGAACTAAAAATTAAGGACGTTTCGGTTTCTTAACATTAGCAATAAGTCTATTGCACGCTTCTGCTATTAAACTAATGACATAGTTTCTTCCCTCAAGAGTACTGGATTGATACAGTGCTTTTAAACTTGATGGATCCGGAAATCTTTCGGAATCTACCGTAATTCCCTCTACGGCCCTCAGTCTTTTAAGAGTATCTATTCCATGATGAAAACTTACGCTTGAAGCTTCCAACATTTTTTCTCTTAAGGTTTTTGAAATGCCTATTTTCCCCAAACCTGAAGCATTAGAGAAACTTTCCTCAAGTTTTATCCTTTGTGCCTCCGCTTCTTCACTGGAAAATCCCATTCTTTCCCTTAGTATCCTTTCCCATTCTTGGGCATAGACGGGAAATTGACCTAAGAGTATTTCGCCATTAATCTCTTTTAGGCGTGCACCGATGTCGACACGTTCTCTTCTCGTTGCGTTTTTAAACTTTCTATTCCAGAGCTCCATTTTTCTCTGAAGCAGATCAGGAGCTGTTCCTGCTTCTAGGGACAGTTCTTTATGTAGTGTCAGATTTGACTCAAAAAGTTTTGACAACTGCACATCAATACTACTAATTACATCATGATGCAATTGTCGTTGAAGAGCGCTACCGGAAATTAGAAACATGTTAATTGCTGTTTTGGTATCTTCGCCAACTAATTCAGGATTTCCTCCTAATGTAATTACAGTTGCGGCAAAAGTTCCCATTTCCCTAATATACCTCTCGATATTTTTTTGTTGTTTGTTTTCAATGGAGGATATCCCGTGGTCTACCACTCCTTGTGCTAATCCACGCCGAACTACTTTATCCAGCGCTTTTGGGTTGGGTTGCGGTAAGGGTTTGATATCAGCTAATGTGCGACGAATAGTTTCCATATGATTTCGTAGGACAAGTTATACTATAAGATGATTATTTTAACATTGGTGAGGCTTCTTGTCAAGCAAGCGAATCTAATGTATTATGTAAAAGCGATGGGTAAATCAAAAAGAGTTTTATCTTCCAAGGCAGCAGAATTTGCCGGAGAAGCAGTAACGATTAAAGGTTGGGTGAGAATCCGAAGGGATCACGGCAAATTAATTTTCCTCGATATTAGAGATAAAAACGGAATTATTCAGGTCGTTGTCAATCCCAGAGTTTCGGAGGAAGCATATAAAGTGGCACAGGAACTCCGGCCGGAGTTTGCGGTAGAAATTACCGGTAACGTCAATAAACGTCCGGAAAATGCGATCAATAAGGATATCGCTAGTGGAACAATTGAAATCGAAGCTACCGAAATCAAAATTCTAGCCAGAGCCGAAACCTTACCGTTCGATACGGGAGAAGCCAAGTTGAATTTGGAATTACCCACGCTTTTAGACCACCGCTCATTAACCTTAAGACATCCGAGTATCGCCGAGATTTTTAAAGTGCAGGAAGCAGTCGCTGGGTCTTTTCGCAGCGCTGCGGAAAAATTAGGTTGTGTGGAAATTTTTGTGCCGACCATTTCGGCGTCGGCGACCGAAGGCGGCGCAGAAGTTTTCAAACTGGATTATTATGGCCACAATGCCTATCTGACACAAAGTCCGCAGTTGTATAAACAAATTATGGTTGGGGTATTTGAAAGAGTTTACACTTTTTCGCACGCTTACCGCGCCGAACCGTCGGTAACTGCCAGACACCTAGCAGAGGTAGTTCAACTGGATGTTGAAATCGGTTTTATCGATTCTTTTACAGAATTATTAGACGTGCTGGAATTAGTCGGAACCACAATGGTTAGCGAAGTTTCCCAGAAGTTTGCAAAATTATTAGCTGCCCAGGGAGTGGAAGTGCCGCTAATTCCACCCCAAATTCCAAGGCTAACTTTAAAAGAAGCCCAAGACATCATCTTCAAATTCAGTCAAGGGGAACGCGACCCAAGAGGCGAACAAGACTTAAACGCGACCGACGAAAAGTTTATTTGTGAATGGGCAAGAAAGGAAAAGCAATCCGATTTTGTCACAGTCACACATTTTCCGACCAAAAAGAGAGCCTTCTATTCGCTGCCTGACCCGAGTAATCCCGAAGTCAGCCTTTCCTACGATTTATTGTATAAAGGTTTGGAGCTTGCCAGCGGCAGCCAAAGGGTCAACGATTACAATCAACTCATCGGAATAATGAAAGACAGGAAACTAAATCCGCAGAGCTTCGAAATGTATTTACAGGCGTTTAAATATGGAATTCCGCCGGAGGGAGGTTTTTCGTTTGGCCTGGAAAGATTAACGATGAAAATTCTTGAACTTAGTAACGTGCGGGAAGCTTCGCTTTTTCCGCGGGACATGGAAAGGGTAGATGAAAGGTTTTCAGATTCCAAATAAAACACCAAAGCCGACTTTTTGGTTATTAGCTCCTCTTTTTTTGGCTTTAGTTTTAGTTTGTTTAGTGCTCAGCTTCGTAATTACTAAACTATGGATAGCACAGAACAAGATTCTGCCTGCCCCTTTTAAAATTTCCCAGGAAGCCAAAATGCCGCTTATCAAAACGGATTTTGTGCCGGAAATTTCCGCAACGGGCGCGCTGATTATGGATGCCGATTCAAAAATGGTTCTTTACTCCAAAAATCCCGATTTAAGATTCTCAACGGCGTCAACGATTAAAATAATGACTGCCTTGGTAGCGTTGGACCACTTTCGACTCTCGGATGTCTTAACCGTTGATAATCCGTCAGACGACGGATCGGTTTTAGGACTTGTTCAAGACGAAAAAATGACTTTTGAAAATCTTTTATACGCCATGCTTTTGCCTTCTGCCAACGATGCCGCTTTAACCATCGCACAAAATTATCCCGGCGGTCAATCGGCATTCGTCAAGGCAATGAATGATAAAGCGGAAACTTTAGAACTTTATAACACTCAATATGCGGACCCGGCCGGTTTGGCGGACGAAGGAGATTATACGACACCGTTTGATTTGGCCAGACTGGCTTCTTTTGCAATGCAAAACGCAGAGTTCAGAAAAATAGTTGGGACTAAAGAGATAACGATTAGCGATGTCAGTGATTCCCATGTTTATGATTTACAAAACCTCAATATCCTTTTAGGTCAGGACGGAGTTAACGGCGTCAAAACGGGTTATACTGAAGAAGCCGGTCAGGTGCTGGTGACTTCCAAGGAAGACCAAGGGAAAACGATTATCATTGTGGTGATGGGCAGTGACGACCGGTTTACGGACACACAAATATTACTGGATTTGGTTTCCAATAATCTTACTTATTTATCCATTCATCCGTAACCGCAGGAACGTAAGCGGTAAAATTATCGCTTCCTTCAAAAACTATCACCGGCAGCAGATAATCTTGAGCTTGACTTTTGATGTAATAAGCGGGGAAAGCGTCGGTAATAGAAACTGTTGTAGAAGTCCCGTTATAAGAGGCGATATAAGCAATGCCGTTTTGTAAATCTTGGTAAGCCTGGGTGGAAGTTTTAACCGGATAAGTTGCCGACTCATTCGTTGGCGTTTGATAAAAATATTGCACTTGAAAAATTTCTCCGTTGGGTCCAACTAAAACATTAATGTTTGATAAATCCGGCTGTGCATAGACAACAGGTAGCCCATTCACATCTTTTTGGAAGAAATCAACTCTGACCACATTGGCGTTGGCAAAACTGGTGGTAGGAACTAACGTGCCATTCTGGATGGCAAAAAAACTGGTTTGGGTTTTGTTGGTATCAATGTCTGATGGAAGAGTATTGATTTGGTTTAAATAATTAGTCGCGGTTTTAATGCTGTCATTTTGGCTAGGTAAGTCACCGGAAAGTGTCGCTTGATTAGTGAGAAAATCGGAAGTTAAAACAAAATTATTGTCAACGATATTCATGTTTATTTTTTGTGACAATCCGGCAGCATCGGTATTAGTCCATTCGTAGTTGGTGCCGGAAATTTGGGTTGGGTCAGACTTAAAACCGGCCGCGTCAACTTTATCTTTAGCATTTTGCAGGCTTAAAAGGTCGGGCGTAAAAGCTTGTATTTTAAAAACTTTAACTTGGTTATCAAAAGTCGGAAGAGCTCCGGTGAGGGTATTGATGGAGTAGGTTAGTTTTTTGTCGGTAACGCTTGCCGGAAAAAGCTGTGGTTCCAGTTTGCCAAAAGCGACGGTTGGCTTAGGCGGTGGGGTAGGGAAAAACGTATTTTTAAGTATTAAAAACATTTGGATAAAAACTACCACAATCACCAAACCGGCAATAAACAACCCACCCCATTTTAAGATTTCTTTGGTGTCGTAACTGGCTTGACTTAAGGTGAACATATATTGAGTATAGGAAAAAATTACGCTACAATGCAAGTGAAGCATCGTTATGCTTCATGCAGATACGCACCGAATGGTGCGTCTGAAGAAAGGAATATGCCATATGGTCAAAGTTAGATTCGCTCCCAGCCCAACCGGCATTCCGCACGTCGGCAACACCAAAGCCGCTTTATACAATTTTTTGTTTGCCAGAGCCAACGGCGGAGAGTTTATTTTACGGATTGAAGATACTGACCGAAAAAGAGTGGTTGCCGGCGCGGAAAAAGCGATTCTGGAAATCCTAGAATGGTTGGGATTGCATTATGATGGGAAACCAATTCATCAATCGGAACGCCTGGAAATATACAAAAAATATGTTCAAGAGCTGGTGGATAAAAAAATTGCTCACAAAAAGGAAGGAGCAATTTGGATTAAAATCCCCGAAGATAAAACTTTTGAGTGGATCGATAAAATCGGCAATAAAACCATTAAATTTTTGGGAAAAGATGTCGACGAGTTTGTAATTTTAAAATCCGATGGTTTTCCGACTTATCATTTAGCCAACGTTGTCGACGACCATTTGATGGGAATAACCGATGTTATCCGGGGCGAAGAGTGGATCTCCTCAACGCCAAAACATTTATATCTTTACGAAAGTTTTAGTTGGCCAGTGCCAAATTTTGCGCACATGCCGGTGATTTTGGGTCCGGATAAAACCAAACTTTCCAAGCGGCATGGGGCAAAATCGGTGCTGGATTATCGAAATGAGGGTTTTGTCAAAGAAGCACTCTTAAATTTTATGGCGCTTTTGGGGTGGAATCCGGGCGGCGACCAAGAAAAAATGGATCTGAACTTTATGGTTAAGAACTTTAAATTGGAAGATGTTAATGCCGCCAGCCCGATTTTCGACATTAAAAAGCTGGAGTGGATGAACGGCGTTTGGATTAGAACCTTGGCGGAAAAGAATGAACTCAAAGAACGACTAGCAGATTTTTATAAGGATGATGAAAAAATTCAGGCGAAATTAAATGATAAAGGCGCAGAGATTCTCATTACTGCGGCGGCGTCAAGAATGAAGACTCTAGTTGATTTTCAAAACATTATTAGTATTGTAAGACAAAGAAAAATGACAAAAGAGGAAAAAGAAATTGCGGTAAAAATTCACGACTTTTTAATGCAAGAATTAGGAGAGGAGAATTGGGAGAATGAAAAATTTTTGGCTGCCCTCAAAAATTTTTCTAAAACCGAAAACGTGCCTTTCAAGCTAATTTATTTTCTCTTAACAGGTAAAGAACAAAGCATCGGCCTTTTAGAATTAAATCAAATTTATGGTAGAGAATTTTTCATCAAAAACCTAAAATCCTAAAATGCGAATTTTAATTGCCAAAGCAATTTCTAATATTTTATCCGCGCTGGCGGTTATCGTTGAAGCAACTTTTGTTTTATCCTATTTAGGAACAAAGAATTTATGGTTGTCTTTAGAGTGGACTTTGGTATCCTTGGCGTTTATCCTTGGGCTACTAGGAATCGTTTATTATTTTGTCAGGATAGGCAAATTTTCCGACTTAGACGTTTCGACTCAAAAACAAAGACCGCTGCTGTTTTTATTAGATTTTATTTTTGCGCTGATTTACTTACCAACCCTTTATCTACTTCATGCACCAAGAGCACTCTTTATCGGAAATGTCGCCGTTTTTGCAATCGTCATTATTTTAATAGTAGTGAATAAATTTATTAAAGCCAGTGTGCATATGGCAGTGCTATCTGGAGCGCTGACACTTTTTGTTTTTATGGGCGGACCAATTTATTTATTAGGATTTTTTTTGCTTCCGGTTTTAGCTTGGGCAAGACTCACAACCAAAAGACACACGCTGAATGAAGTCGTTACAGGAACAGCTTTAGGAATTTTAGTAGCAGTGCTTGTGGCAATTCTCCATTCGCCTAATTTATAGGGGAGAAACACAGCGGAAGCCAACGTCATCTATATTTTCCGTATTTGCAGAGGGACTCATATGGATTGTAAATGCCCCGTCATCATCGAAATGCCTCCAATTTCCCCCACGAATAAATGCATAAAGCGTTGTGCTTGTGTCGTTTAGAGCACTATAATGATAAATTCTCCCGACACCATTATTGGCATTCCAGGCCGGATTTGAAGGCCGTATCGCATCGTATCCCAAAAAAGATCCAGTGCCATTATCGGTGATAACGCTTGGTAAAGAGCCTGGTGCAAAATCGCTTCTTGTCCATCCTAGATTCAAGACGCCGTTAGAACTTGACATAGGTTCATCCTTTCTTTCAACCTGTTGGTCAACCCATTGCCAAACATTACCGGCAAAGTCCCAAAGGATATTGCCATTAGTCAAAGCCAATGTCCTTTTCTGTGAATTTTTCCCTCCGCAAGCATTTGAGCCATCGGTGGTCGTCCCAAAACAAGCCTGGTTATCATTTCCAGCAACAAGAGCGCCTATTCCACCAGCGCTGGCACTTGCTTCGTTGAGGGCGTCGTTATGGCCGTTGGCTAAAATTTTACCTTTTGTCCCAGGAGAAAAACCACAGTTAGTTCCATTTCTGTCGCACCAATTATCGGGAACTTGTTCAACATTTCTGGCGATTGTCATCCACTCGTTATTGGCGATTAAATACCAGCCCTTACTTTGACAATAAGCTTCTGCGTTGTTTTGGGTATTATCAGACATTGCGATATAGGTAATCGGAAAACCTGTTTTCGTGGAAACGATTTCCTTGTTGTTTTGTCCAGTGCAAGCACAGTTTTCGCCATTATTTTTATATACTCCGGCATATCCACCCGTAACGCTTAAACCAGAACATACATCTCCGGGCTGTGGACTGAGTCCGACACTGGGGTTTGCACTATACGCGCATTTTGCATCATATTTCATAACGCAAAAATCTTCTGTTTTATAGAGTTTATTACCGGGGACCAGAATAAAACCTGTTGGACAAGATTTTTTGGAAATAACACTAACGTTAGGCAAAACGCGAGCATACTTATTAACCTGCCGATTATTTAATAATATGGCGCCACTGATTAAAATAATTGCCAGAAGAGATAAAAAAATTACCGTCAATGATCTTTTCATCTATGGGGGATTATAGCAGATATCGAATTGTGCCCTGCTGAACGTACTGGTCTAGAACCGTTTAGTCGCTATAACTAAAAGACAGCGGCGTTTTGAAAAATTGTACTATATAAAAGTGCGTCTTCTGCAGCTTTTTTCTTTTCTTCTTTGTTAAGGTGGTCAAGCTTATTTAGAAAAATAGTTAGATATGGTTCTAAATTTCTATTATCCAACTCACTTCTTCTTTTTAAAGCTTCTATGTAAAATTTCTCTGCCATTATATTAGATCCTCTAAAATACCCAATCGCAACACGTTTCAAATCCATTGCTAATGCTCCTAAAATTTGTTTGTTCCTCATAGAATATTTTTGAAAAAAAACTTAGTTAAATCTTCAAACCTTTTTCTTAACTCTGGGTCTTGGATTTCATTACTTGTATTTTTGTCTACTGGTCTGACATTAATAAAAGAGTTACAGTCTATTGATTTTGTTTCGATATCAATTCCTCCTCCCCAAAGATTGGATTGCTTTGAACCTTCATCTAATAAAATCTTTTCTGACTCAAAATGCCTATCTGCGCCTGCTGAGCAAATTTTTCTTTCAACATCAATAACTGTTTTAATATAAACATCAAATAATTCTCTTAATTTCCCAATTTCTTCTTTTGTAAAAGGTTCTGATTTAGTAATTATCATTTAAGTTATTATAGCTCTAATAATAAAATTTTGGAAGATTACATAACTGGATACTAGCTTTAGGGTTATAGTCCGTGCTTGCTGAGCATACCGGTCTGGACCCGTTTTGTCGTTATAGTTTATTCTTTTAAATTGACTATTTCTCACAATTTAGTATTATATAGGTATGGATGAAGCCGTGGATAATCAAGAGCCTAATGTTAGACCGCGGATCACCACAACAGAGATAGACTCAGATATTCCTCTTAATTCAAATCATGCCTTGGGGGAAATATTGACATTTTTAAATCCAGATAGAAATAAACCAAGTCGGTACTATGAAAGCAAAACAGCTACTCTTTTGCAATTCGGAGGAAAACTTGCACGGATTGAGATTTATGACTTAAGTCAGTCAAGAATAACAATGGGAATAGTTATAATGAATGTAGATAAACACATCCCCAAATTTAAAGAAAAATTCCGAATTGTTGACTTGCCTAAGAAACCAGGTGACACAACAGGTTTATATAGACAGGTCTCAGGTGTCATGCAAGAAGTTTCAAATGCCACAGGTAGAGATGTCGTTCAAAAATTTTCTACCCAAGATCCTAAAATGATTGCGTGGATGAGAACAAACGCAACGCAATTAGGTTTTACAATAAATGAGGATTATCCTAATTTAATTTCAGCTTCGCGGGTATATTTGCCAATCTCACATTCTGCTTAAAGATTGACTGAGATTATGGCGAATTGGGTGTACATGCTTGCTGGCTCTAGTTGATGATTTCCGAACTTTTCAGTGGGAGTATCCAGAGATGATTTATCAAAAGACACAGAAATATTTACAGATGTTTAATTGAATAATTGGCTCTCCGTGATGGACGACGTTAGAACCTATTACATGATTATTTAAAATAGAATAATTCTCTGTGAGATAAGTTAAATTGACAAATATTTAATCCTGTAGTATCATCGCCTCATGCCAGATGCAAAAGAACAATTGAGACAACAAATCTTGCTCGCGCGTGAACAAGAAGCCAAGAGACGTAGTGATGAGGCAACTGCTCAAGCTGAAAAAGCAGCCAGAGAAGCCGAAGAACGAGCACGAATCCCAGAATCAACTATTATTCATGACTTGCGCATGGAGTTTAGGGATCTTGTTTTAACTAGAATTATAAGACCGTCTATGGATGCTTTGAGTGATATTCTGACTGAAGATTCTTCTACTCCCTGGCAAACAGCTCACATAAATGAAGTTGCACATTATCAAGTGTTTGTCCCTTATTATTATCACGCGGCACTCACAAACGATGATGATAGATACTCAGTTCCTGAACACATTGAAGATAACTATAGTCCTGTAGATGGTATTACTCTTGCGAACGCTGACACTATTTTATTTGCGGGATTTATCGGACGCTCGTATTATCCGCCTTTTACCACATATAATCTAGATAGATGGTCTAGAGAACTGAATAATGAATTTGATAATGACAGCTCTTACTGTATAAAGTTTAGATTTGGAAACAAGCGCCTAGGTTGCAGTCTGGCTGATTCTAGTTACTATGATGACATGCAGATTATGAGCTCGCAATGGAGCGGTGAGACTACGCCTACAATGAGATTTCTGATTGGTGAAGGTGCGCCAGAAACCTCAGGCAGAGAACGTGAAGTGGTCAAAGCATGGAATACAGATCTTTCACGTGGTCAACGGCTAACAGTCGCTCTTGCAGCAAAGTTTAATGAGGGATTAGCATCCTTTGTTGCTCGGCAAACCCCTGAAGCTAAAAGAAGATAATTCTTCCGCTTTTGCCTTTAAAGCTGAATTGTTGAACTCCGAGAGATAGACGACGTTAGAACCTGTTTTATTTATAAGGATAAACGAAGCTGCCGGACTTAGATTCGAACTAAGATGAACGGATTCAGAGTCCGCTATCCTACCATTAGATGATCCGGCAATGTATTTAAATTATACCAAATTTAAGGGTAGGTTTGCCGTTTGATATAATTGTGTGGTATGTTTTATGTTTATATTCTCCGCACTTCCGCCAATACTTTATACGTTGGGCAGACAAATAATTTAAAGAAAAGAATTAAAGAGCATCAGTCAAAAACTATTAAATCTTCAAAATATGTTCGTAGTTTCCCGTCTTTCAAACGCGTCTACTCCGAAACTTTCAAAACCCGTTCACAAGCTCTCAAACGCGAATATGAGTTAAAGCAACTCTCAAAAATTCAAAAGGAAGATTTAATCTCAAAGAAATAAAATTTAGCAATTATAATTTATTCTGCCCAACATATAGTCTTTATTTAAGAGTATACTAGATGTGTGAATAGTGTCTCCGCAGGCTTAATCCTCTTAACATACAAGGGTAAAGTGCTTTTGATGCATAAGCAAAAAAGCGTCATTGACGCAGAATTGCACCCGTGGTGTTTAATCGGTGGCATTAGGGAGAAAAAAGAATCTTTCCAAGAGGCTCTAAGCCGCAGGGTACAAAAAGAAGCGGGCATCAAAATCGGAAATGTTGAGTTTGTGTCCGAGTTTTGTTACCGTGCGGAGTTAACCGACGATAATGTCAATAAAATACAACGGAAAGAACATCAACTGCTTGATTTTTTTACCCTTAAGGAAGCCGATAAACTGTTTCTTTCCAACGAAACCGCTAAATTCATCACAAAGCATAACTCATTGGTAAATCCTATAGTGCCATTGACTTACTCTTCGTAACCTGGTATAATAGACAAAGTAAAGGCAGATTGAAGTAATAAATCTGCTTTCAATATTTTCGATTAGTTAAAGATAATAACCACAGAAATTTTTTAGAAATCAGTATCTTTCCCCGAATCGCATTTTATTAAGCAGCTTTATTCTTTCAATCCAAAATTATGTATCACAAAAGATTTTACCCAAGGCATCAACAACAAAAAAAACGTTTTGCGCCCAAAGCTTTACCAAACCACGAATTAATGGCGGCGATCCAGGCCGTTAAAATAGTTAATAATCAGAAATTAAACGTTCCTGAAGAAGTTTTCGTTCCCAAAAACGGTTTTGCCGATTTTCAAATTGTGCAGCAACTTAAAAATAATATTGCCGCCAAAAATTATTTAGTGCCAACACCGATTCAAGATCAGGCGATTGATCAAATGCTCAACAATCGTGACGTAATTGGCATTGCCAATACCGGAACGGGCAAGACAGCAGCGTTTTTAATCCCTTTAGTCAACAAAGTCTGCTTAAATAAAATGGAAAAAGTGCTGATCATCGCGCCAACCAGGGAACTGGCTTTACAGATTCAAGAAGAGCTCAAGGATTTTTCCAAGGGCTTGGGCATTAGAAGCGTTTTATGCATTGGTGGAATGAGTTTATGGAGGCAAAAAAATGAGTTAAGACAAAATAATAATTTTGTCATCGGCACGCCGGGAAGAATCAAAGAGCTAATTGGCGAACGGAGCTTATTGTTATCAACCTTTCACAGTGTGGTTCTCGATGAAGCGGATAGAATGGTTGACATCGGTTTTATTAACGACATCAAATATTTTATTTCCTTACTTCCGCAAAATAGGCAGTCATTATTTTTTTCCGCAACAATTTCCGGTAAAGTCAAAGAAATCTTAAACGCTTTCGTTGTCAATCCGGTGACAATTTCGGTGGAAAAACAAGCCACGGCGGAAAATGTCGAGCAGGACGTTATCAAGGTTACTAATAAAAACGAAAAAATCGACAAACTGCATGATTTACTCTCGCAAGAAGGATTTGAAAAAGTGCTGGTTTTCGGACGGACAAAATGGGGCATGCAAAAATTAGCCAATGAACTAATCAGACGGGGTGTCAGAGTGGCGGTAATTCATGGCAACAAAAGTCAGGGACAAAGACAAAAAGCGTTGGAACAATTCAAGACTAATCAAATTTCGGTTTTAATCGCTACCGACGTAGCTTCGAGAGGTTTGGATATTCCGGACGTTAGTCATGTTATCAATTATGATATGCCGGCAACTTATGATGATTACGTGCACAGGATTGGTAGAACCGGCCGCGCCGGAAAACCCGGTGTGGCTCTAACCTTCGTGGAGTAAAATAAATAATTACTCAAAATTCTTTTTGTCACCTTTCAATAGCAATAATTTCTCTTTTCAGCTACAATACGTGTTGGTAATCCAGGATTAGCTAAAAGAGTACCGATTAACAAAAATCATTACGTAGTAAGGCAGCGCGCTTATGCTAAAAATTAAAGACGAGGGAATAATTCTTAAAACTTCAGATTTGGAATTTGAAAATAAAGCAGTTTGTAACCCAGCCTGTATCCAAGTGGGTAAAGTTACTCACATGTTCTATCGGGCAATCGATCGTAATAATATTTCCTCAATCGGCTATTGTCAGTTAAAAAATAATCAGGTTGTAAAAAGACTGAAAAAACCGGTGCTTTTCCCCGAGCATGATTACGAAAGAAACGGCGTCGAAGATCCCAGAATAACCTTTTTAGAAGGAACATATTATCTTTTCTACACCGCTTTCGATGGGGCGAATGCCCGTATCGCTTATGCGACTAGCAATGATTTAAACAATTTTGTCAAACAAGGGCTTGTTTCCCCGGATATTACTTATGATAAAGCCAGTCAAATCTTCCGCCAGAAGCAGTTAAAGGAAGAGTATTTTATCTCGAAATTGCATTTGGAAACAGAGTTTAAGGGGCTTAATTTTTTATGGGAGAAAGACGCTATATTATTTCCGAAAAAGATCAATCAACAATTTGCTCTGATGCACCGCATTCGTCCGGACATTCAGATTATCTATTTCAAAAACTTCAAAGACCTAACGGAAAATTACTGGAGGGCTTATTTGGAAAACTTAAAAAAATACATCATGCTTAAACCGAAATTCCAGTTCGAGAATCGATATATCGGTGGCGGTTGTCCGCCTATCGAAACCAAAGACGGATGGCTTATTATCTATCACGCGGCGCAAAATACATCTCTTGGAAAAGTTTATCATGCCGGAGCTGCTCTGCTTGACCTCAAAAATCCCCTCAAAATCTTGGGGCGGTTAAATAAACCTCTATTTTCCCCGGTAACTCCTTGGGAAAAAAACGGTATTACCAATAACGTTGTTTTCCCTACCGGAGCAATAGTCAAAGCTGGAAGACTGCATATCTATTATGGAGCTGCGGACAAGTTAATCGCCGCAAAATCTATTGACCTTAACGAACTACTGACAGAGCTTAAAAAAACCGCTTAAAACTATGATTACCAACCGACAGAGTAAATCTTGGATAGTTTGTCTTTCCACTTTTCCGCCACGGCAGTGCGGCATCGCTACCTTTACGGCTGATCTTACTAACGCTATTGACCAAATGTTCGGACCATCGGTTAAATCAAAGATTGTCGCGATGAACATAACGAATATCAGTGATTTGCCTTATTCCGACAAAGTAATTCTTCAAATAAGCCAGCCTCGTCAAGAGGACTATTTTAACGCTGCCCATAAGCTGAACCGTCTTAAAAAAGTAAAGCTTGTCAACATCCAACATGAATTCGGTATTTTCGGAGGAGAGAACGGTTCATATCTGCTTTATTTTTTAAAAGAACTGCATAAACCGGTCGTCACTACTTTACATACCGTGCTTCCGAATCCTGATGAAAAAATGCTTAACGTAGTTCGGGAGATAATGAAATATTCAAAAATAATAATCGTCATGACCCGTTCCTCAAAGGAAATTCTAGTCAGAGATTATGGGTTAGATTCCAAGCGGATTAAGATTATCCCTCACGGAATCCATCATGTTCCCCATACTACCAGCGAAAAGGCTAAGTCTAGCTTCGGATTCTCCGGAGAAATAATTCTGTCTACTTTTGGGCTGCTTGGTCCCAGCAAAGGAATAGAATATGTCATTGAAGCTCTTCCGCCGGTAGTTAAAAAGTTTCCTAATATCCGCTTCCTTGTCGCCGGCGTCACTCACCCGGTTGTTTTAGGAAATACCGGGGAAATCTACCGTAATTTCCTTACCAAAAAAGTGAGTCAACTCGGTTTAAGTAAATATGTGTCTTTTTATAATACTTATTTTGACATCAATAAGCTTCTGCAATTTTTAGAGGCTACCGATATCTATCTTTCTCCGTCCTTAAACCCTCAGCAAACTGTTTCCGGTACTTTGTCTTATGCTCTTGGTAGCGGCCGTCCGGTTATCTCTACCGCTTTTGCCCAAGCTAAACAAGACATCACGGGTGAAGTCGGTATTTTGGTTGATTTCAAAAAACCACAGGCTTTTACTGCTGCTATTATCAAATTAATCGGTCACAATAAATTACGTTTACAAATGGGTAAAAATGCCTATTTCCGCACCAGGCATATGACTTGGGAGAATGTTGCCCATTCCTATATGAAATGTTTCTCGGAAGTTTCGCCGCAGTTAAGCTCGGGACAAAAAAAGTTGCCCTCCATAAAACTGGAACATTTGCTTAAATTGACTGATAATTTTGGGATTATTCAGTTTGCCAAACTGACCGAACCGGATCTCTCCTCAGGATATACCTTGGATGATAACTCCCGAGCCTTAATCGTGGCCGCTTTACATTATAATAAATTTAGAACTCCTGCTTCGTTAAAACTGATTCCTATCTATCTTAACTTCCTTCACTTCGTAGCTAAGCCCGATGGCTATTTTGATAATTATGTCAATGCAAACCATACTATTGATAAACCAAGAAATATTCAGGAAAATTTAGAAGATTCCAATGCCAGAGCGCTATATGCACTTGCTTTAGTTTCAACTACCAAACGACTCCCCGAACACCTCAAAGAACAAGCTCATTTGCTGTTTAAGCAAAGTTTCCGGAAAAGTATTACTTTCTTAGCGCCTCGCGCTATGGCTTTTTATATTAAGGCTCTTAGTTGTTTACTTTCCGAACGAAACGAGTCCGAAACTCTCGCGGTATTAAGATATTACTGCGAGCAACTCGTCGCTTTGTATGAGAAAAATCATTCGCCGGACTGGGAGTGGTTTGAGCATATTCTGACCTATTCAAATGCTCTTTTACCGGAAGCGCTCATCCTCGGGTATAAAATAACCGGAGAGAAAAGATACCGTGAAGTAGCTAAAATAACCTTCGATTTTTTAATTAAACATACCTTTAAGGACGGTATTTATATTCCCGTTGGTCAAAGCGGCTGGTTTCCCAAGAAAGGGATGAGACAGTATTTTGACCAACAGCCTGAAGATACTGCTGCCATCATAGAAGCTCTCAGCGCCATGTTTGAGGTAACAAACAAAAAGCATTACAAAGAGCTGGCAAACACCGCCTTCAATTGGTTTTTAGGTGATAATGTGCTTGGGCAAGTTGTCTACGATCGCACCACCGGAGGATGCTATGATGGAATTGGAGAAAAATTTATTAACCTTAACCAGGGCGCCGAATCTACCATTTCTTATCTTTTTGCCCGTCTCTTTTTTGAAGGCTAGAGCTGGTTAAATAGCTACTCAATGGTTTGCTGGCCGAGGGATTTTCGCATGGCGGAGTCAATCACTCTTTGCCCGACAATAATATCCTGTTTTATTTGGTTCGGGATGTGCAATTTTTGGATTTGTTTAAAAGTAAACCACGAAAATGAGGCTTTTTTAGTGTTAGGGAAAGTTTCTAGCTTTCTAACGACGGCATAATGAAGAAAATTATTTTTTTTCTTATCTTCGTGGAAATAGCTGTAAATCGAGAAAATATTTTTCGGCTTAAGCTCTAAACGAAGATAGGAAAAGACTACCCGCTTAAATGCTTCCGCGGTTGTCTCCTTACCTAAACACTCACCTTCAAATAAGGACCATTCGGTTCCCGAATCGGCAGTGCTTGATTGTTGCAAGAGAATTTGCTGAGTCTTGGGGTGATAAAGAAATCCGCTTGCATAAAAATCCTTATGCATTCATTACATTATAGCACAGTTTAGCCTTCTTTGTCCACGCAAAAGAGGATAAAAAGCAAGTTGACTGTCTTTAATAAAACATTTTTGCTATCATTAGGGTAGTAGTGGTTTAAGCATTTATTTATGAATGATAACGGCAAGGTAGTTTTGGAAATTAAGACTCCCAGGAATACTGAAGAAACTTCGGAAGCAATGACCCAATTTCTCTCCAGCTTGGTTAATCTAAAACGCCAAATCGTCTATTTTTACCGACGCGGTATTCCCATTAGTTTGGAAATTGCCACTTTTGCGCAAACGACCCATTTTTTTATTGTCGTGCCGCAAAAATTCCAAACTTTTATCGAAGGACAATTAACGGCCCAGTATCCAAAAGCGCTGATTATCCGCAGTAAAGATTATCTGCCGGATATTTTTAATGCTTCGGGCAAACTCTATGAGGGAAGACTTAAGGTAAAACACGGCTCTTTATTTCCAATAAAAACCTATAAAGATTTTAAAGACGTTGATCCAATCAGTTCAATCTTGGGAATTTTGGCAAAGCTGGATAAAGACGACAAAGCGGTAATTCAATACTTACTGGTGCCAATCGGAACGGGTTGGCAGTCAAAAGGACAAGGGGCGATTCTTCGAAGCGATGACCCCGACAAGGAGAATCCGCTTACTCAATATAAAAAAATTATCACCGATAAAATCAGCCAAAACGGTTTCCGGGTCGGAATCAGAATTTTAGTCAAAAGCGATAATCCCGGTTTGTTTTTCAATATCGTCAACGGCTTTTCGGTTTTTAATAACCCGGTTGGCAACAGCTTTTATTTAAGACGTCCGCATCTTTGGCAAAAAGCTCGGTTTGAAAAAGCGCTCATCAACCGGAGCAGATCTTTTATTCCGACCAATCAAGTCTTAAATGTTTCGGAAATCGCCAGCCTTTATCATCTACCGACAGAACAACTGGCAAAAATTCATAATCTTTCTTGGACGAAAGCCATCTTTTCCGAGCCGCCGGAAAATTTGCCAATCGCTCAAGGGCTAGAAGACGAGGACAAGCAGGAAATTAATTTTTTTGCCAACACCGAATTTAAAAATAAAGTCACCAATTTTGGCATCAAGAAAAAAGACAGGCGAAAACATACTTATATCATCGGAAAAACCGGCGCCGGAAAATCGACTTTAATTGCCAATATGGCGATTAACGATATTAAAAACGGCGAAGGGGTAGCAGTGATTGATCCGCACGGAGATTTGACGGAAATAATTCTGGATTACATTCCGG